>Ga0070668_100002868_pt1 | contig 12714 bp, 9 predicted proteins | sample KBSS43metaG_FD_64661 | JGI IMG/M metagenome (GOLD analysis project Ga0070668, IMG submission 64661) | Switchgrass rhizosphere microbial communities from Kellogg Biological Station, Michigan, USA - KBS S4-3 metaG | ecosystem: Host-associated > Plants > Roots > Rhizosphere > Soil ... | reverse complement strand
TCGCTGTTCCTGATGGTCGAGCTCGACGCGCGCAAGTTCGGCATGCGCGACGTGACGACGGAGACCGCGTTGAGCCTGGGGGAGCTCACGCGCCGCTATTGGTACCACTTCGGGTCGCTCGTCTCGATCGTGGTGTTCATGGTGATGGGCTTCTCGCCGATCCTCTCGGTGTTCTACGCGACCGTGGTCACGTACCTTGCGTCATTCATCCGCCGCGACACGATGATGGGCGTGAAGAAGCTCGTGCTCGGGCTCAAGGACGGATCCGGCCAGATGTTGAACGTCGCGGCGACGTGCGCGGCCGCGGGGATCATCGTCGGCGTCGTGGCCAAGACGGGACTGGGACTCAAGTTCAGCGCGATCGTCATCGCGTATGCGGGCGGCAGCCTCCCGCTGACCGCGCTGTACACGGCGCTGATCGTCTGGATCATCGGGCTCGCGGTGCCGGTGACCGCGAGCTACATCATCTGCGCGGTGATCGCGGCGCCCGCGCTGATGAAGCTCGGCGTGCCCGATTATGCCGCACACATGTTCATCTTCTATTACGCCGTGCTCTCCGAAGTGTCGCCGCCCACCGCGCTGTCGCCGTTCGCGGCGGCCGCCATCACCGGCGGCAATCCCTATCGCACGACGCTGCAATCGTGGAAGTACACAATGCCGGCGTTCGTGGTGCCCTTCGTGTTCGTGCTCGATCCTGCCGGCATCGCCCTCCTTCTCAAAGTGCCGCCGCAGGCGTCGTGGCTGCACGTCGCATGGATTGCCTTCACCGCGATCGCCGGCATCGCCGCATTGGCGGCGGGCGTGCAGAAGTGGCTCTTGCGCGCGTGCTCGGAGATCGAGCGGTGGATCCTGGTGGCGGCCGGGCTCCTTCTCATTTATCCCGCTCCGGCGACCGATTGGATTGGGCTGGCGCTTTTGGTCGGACTGCTCATCTGGCAGCGCTGGGTGGGTAAGGCGTTAGCCTTACAGGGACCGAAGTAAGGCTGAAGCCTTACCTACAACAAAATGAGGAAGATCGACGAGCTCTTCGCCCGCTACGGCGAATCGCATCGCAATCCGGCCAACAAGGCGATCCATTGGGTGTGCGTGCCGCTCATCACGTGGAGCGTGATCGCGCTCCTGTGGTCGTGGACGCCGGTCGCCGCGTACGCATTGATTGCATTGTCGGTCGCGTTCTACGCATTCCTGTCGCCGGTGATCGCCATCGGCATGCTCGGCGTCAGCGCGGCGCTCGTTTATCCGCTCACGTTGCTGGGCTCGCATGCGCTCGTCGTGGCGGTGATCGTGTTCGTCGCGGCGTGGATCGGGCAGTTCATCGGGCACAAGATCGAAGGCAGGAAGCCGTCGTTCTTCGAGGACATCAAGTTCCTGCTGATCGGCCCGGCGTGGCTCCTCGGCCACGTGTACCGCCGCCTGGGTATCGCGTACTAGCCAAGAACGCGGAGCCGCGGGAACGCGGCCCCGTCGCGATCACTTTGCTGCGAACAGCCCGTAGTCGGCCGTGTATGCCGGCGCGGTGCTTGCGCACGCCACGACCGCAAGCGCGCACGCAACCATGACGAAACGCTTCACGCGGCCCCCTTCACGATCACGACCTCGAGGTACTCGCCTGGTACCACGAGGGAATCCGGACCGCCGACGTTGAGCTCTTCGAGCAGCGCGACGATGTCCGCTTCGAGTGCCGCACCGCGCGTCGCGTCGAGCGCCGCGAATGCCTTATGCGTCGGGCCGTAGTAATCGCGGAACACCTGCACCCAGTGGGCTGCCGAGCGATAGCGGAAGTTGAAGAAGCGCGACGTGCACGCGATGTCCGCCGCTTCTGGGAACAGCGCCGCGAGGTGCGCCTTGGTGCCCCACAATGCCGGGGATTGCAATCCGGCAGGCGGCGGCACGTGCGCGCCGATCACCTTGAAGAGCCGACCGATGAATCCGCCGGGCGTCCAGTTCGCAAGCCCGATCCGGCCGCCCGGACGCAGCACGCGCATCATCTCGCTCGCGGTGCGAGCATGATCGGGCGCGAACATGCAGCCGTACGTGGACAATACGATGTCGAAGCTCGCGTCCTGGAACGGAAGATTCTCGACGTCGGCGGTTTCGAAGTGCACCGGCAGCCCTTCCGCACGCGCACGCTCGCGGCCTTTGTCGAGCAGGGCGGGAACGTAGTCCGTGGACGTGACCTCGGCGAAGCGCCGGGCCGCGGCCAAGGTCGCGTTGCCGTTGCCGGCGGCAACGTCGAGCACGCGCTCGCCGGCGCGGACGTCCACCGCCTCGGCGAGCGACTCGCCGACGATCTGCAGGGTGGTGCCCACGACGGCGAAGTCGCCGCTTGCCCACGTGGCCTGTTGCTTATGCTTGATGGCGGCGAAGTCGGGACGCGTCGCTTCGATGACTGCATTCATGGTGGTGCTCCATTAAAGTGAGTGGATGTTGCCGAACCGGGATTCCTCGACCAGCGCGACGGATGGCACGATAGGGAAGGGCGCGTTGCACGAGCGTTCCTCGCCTCCGTTGACCTTGTTCGGCGCCCCGGCCGTGCCGGTCGACGGCGCATCCGCCGCGCTGCCGTTCGAGCGACGCGGGCAGCTCGTCGCATACCTTGCCATGAAGCGGGGCTGGGTCGGTCGCGCCGAGCTGGCGGCGCTCCTATGGCCTGACCTCGCGAGCAAGCTTGCCTACACGAACCTGCGCAAGACGCTCTTCCGGTTGCAGGGCGCCGCATGGAGCCCCGCGATCGTCTCGGAAGGGGGTGCGCTGCGGCTTACCATCGACACGGACGTGGCAGCCTTCGAACAGGCGCTGGCCGATGGCCGCCTCGCCGACGCCATCGCCCTTCGCGCCGGTGAGTTCCTGACCGGGTTCGACGACGACGCGAACGAGGCATGGTCGAACTGGCTGTCCTTCGAGCGCGAGCGCCTGCGCGTCGCGTGGCGAGGCGCCGTGCTGGCGCGGCTGGAAGATGAGATCGACGCCGCCGAGGGCATCGACCTGTCGGGGCGCCTGCTCGTTTCCGATCCCCTCGACGAGGCCGCGCTGCGCGCGCACCTGGCGTGGCTTGCGCGGGCGGGACAATCCGCGAGGGCACGGCAGGTGTATCGCGAGTTCGCCGCGCGCCTGGAGAAGGACCTGGGTCTCGCGCCGAGCGCCGATCTGGCGGCATTCCAGGACGGGCTTTCGACGGCGGCCCCGAGGCTGGCGCCGACGCCGCCGGTACACGACCCCGAGTTCGTGGGACGAACGGTGGAGCTGCGCCGCATTCGCAACCTCCTGTTGCAAGGCGAAGCCCGCCTGATCACGCTCGTGGGTCCGGGTGGCGCCGGCAAGACGCGGCTGGCGCAGCGCGCGTTGCGCGAAATTGCCGACGCATTCCCCGACGGATCCGCGGTGGTGCTGCTCGAAGGAGCGAAATCGCCGGCGGAACTGATGGCCCGGCTCGCGGGCGAGCTTGGCGTGCGCCAGGCGGGCAAGCGCGATCCCGTCGAGGACGTGGAAGCGTTCCTGCGCGACCGCCGCATGCTCGTCGTGCTCGACAACTTCGAGGAGCTCGCCGCGCACGCCGGGATCGTCGAGCGCCTCCTTGCCGCGGCGCCCGGCGTGCGGGTGATCGCGACGTCGCGCGTGCGGCTCGCGACCGCGAGCGAATGGCTGCTGCCGCTGGAAGGGCTGCCGTGCCCGGATGCCGAGGATCGGGATCATCTCGAGTCGTTCGACGCCGTGCGCCTGTTCGTACAGGCGGCGAGGCGCGTCGAGCCCGCGCTCGTCCCGTCGGTCGAGGCCGCGGCGATCGTCGACATCTGCCGCCAGGTCGAGGGCCTGCCCCTCGCGCTCGAGGTCGCGGCATCGTGGACGCGCGTGCTGTCGTGCGACGCCATCGCAAGCGAGCTCCGCCGCGGCACCGAGGTCCTGCAATCCGTCGATCCGGCCCGCCCGGCCCGGCACGCGAGCATGGAGGTCGTGTTCGACCAATCCTGGCGGCTGCTGACCGAGATCGAGCGCGCCGCGCTCGCGCGGCTCTCGGTGTTCCATGGCGGCTTTGCGCCGGAAGCCGCACGCACGGTCGCCGCCGCATCGCTGCCGGTGCTTGGTGCGCTTGCGGACAAGTCGCTGCTGCGCAAGGCGGGAGCGCGCCTGCACATGCATCCGCTGGTCGCCCAGCTCGCGGCGCGCCGATTGCCCGAAGGGGACGGCACGCAGCGCGCGCACGCCGCGTACTTCCTGCGCCTTCTCGCGCAATCGTCACGCAAGGCCGAGCACGGCGACGGCGCGACGCTCGGCGCGATCGAGACCGAGTTCGAGAACTGCCGCGCGGCCTGGCGTTTCGCGGTCGCCACCGAAGCGGTCGATTTCCTCGTCAGCGCCGCGCCCACGGTCACGTCGTTTCTCGAGCATCGCGGCCGACTTGCCGAAGGCGCCGCATTGTTCGAGGAAGCGCTATCGGCGCCGTTCGTCGCGTTGGCGCCGGCGTTGCGGGCGCTCCTGCTGGGACAGCTCGGCCAGATGCACTTCCGCCGCGACGCTTACGCGGACGGCATGGAGGCGGGCACACAAGCGCTCGAGGCGGCGAAGCAAGCGCGCGACCCGAAGCTTCGCGGCTTCGCGCTGCAAGTGCTGGGCTTGTGCAGCATGCGTCTTGCGCGCAACGAGGACGCGAAGCGCTTTCTCGAGGAAGGCCTGCGCGCCGCTACTGCTGCGCCCGACCTGCGCCGCATGGCGGCGATGATGCACAACCTGGCGCTCGTCGCGAAGCTCATGGGCAACCGGGAGGAGGCGCTGCGCTTGTTCCTCGACTCGCTCGCGCAGGCGCGCAAGATGGGCGACGTCGGCGGCGAGGCGATGACGCTCGCCAACATCGGCATCCTGTACGGAGAACGTGGCGACAACGCGTCGGCCATCGCGCAGCTACGCGCCGGACTCGCGATCTGCGAGGCGAACGGCATCGTCGCGACGCGGGCCCTGATCGTGGCCAACCTAGCCGTGGCCACCGTCAAGAGCCGGGACTTCGCGGCGGCGGAGGGCTACGCGAACAGCGCCTTCGAGCTCGCGCACGCGACGGGGAACACCTACATCGCGTGCTACATGAACATGCAGTTCGCCCGGATCGCGCTCGCCCGGGGCGACCTCGCGGGCGCTCGCGGCCGCTTGCGCGACGCCATGGAGGTGGCGGTCACGCTCCTTCGTCCGGCGGTCGTGTTCGAAGGCTTCACCTGCTTCGCGGAGCTCCTGGCGACGTCCGAGGCGCAGGATTGCGCGCGCGCGGTACTTGCGTTCGTGGCGTCGCACCCACTCGCCAACGCGCCGATTCGCGAGGAGGCGCGGCGCGAGCGCGAGGCATGGCCCGCACCTGCACGCGAGCTCGACTGGCCGGGGATCACGCTCGACGAGCTCGCCAATCGTATCGTCAACGAGACCAACCTCGCCTATGCCCCGCTGATCGCCTCCCTCAGAGGGTAGGAACGCTCAGGGAACGCCTCCCCGCGCAGAGTCCGGCCTGCGCAATCCAGCGCTCTTACCACTCAGGGAGCTTCACATGCAATCTGCCGTTCTCGAAACGCCTGCCACGCGCACCGCGCCGTCCACCGACCGTTATGCAAAGTGCATCGAAACCAGCAAGCGCATTCGCTGGGACATCGACCGCGACGTCATCCGTGGCCGCGAGTTCGACCTTACCAAGAAGTTCATGCCCGAAGGCCTCTCCAAGGTGCGGGACCTCCCGTTCCTGCGCCCCGCAGAAGCCCGGTTCTTCTCGCACGTTCAGGGCCGCACTTACGCCAACATGTTCGCGCTCGTCGAGCGCTTTATCGGCGCCAAGACGATCGAGCTCTCCAAGGCGCATGCGCTGGGCGACCAGGTAGCCCTCGAAGCGCTGATCCGCTTCGCCGACGAGGAGTTGAAGCACCAGCGCCTGTTCCGCAAGCTCGAGGGCATGGCGGCCAGGGGCATGCCGGAAGGCTACGTGTTCGTGCCCGATCCGAACGAAGTCGCCGACGCCGTGCTGTCGAAGTGCAACTGGGCCGTGCTCGGGTTGACGCTCGACATCGAGATCTTCTCGCAAGCGCACTACCGCGCGAGCATCGAGCCCGACACCGACCTTTCCGACCTGTGGAAGGACGTGTTCCTGTACCACTGGAAGGAAGAGTCGCAGCACGCGATCATGGACGAGATCGAGTGGCGTGCGGAGGACGCGCGCCTCACGTCCCGCGAGCGCGACGAAGGCGTTACCGATCTCATCGCGCTCGTCGGGTCGGTGGACGGGATCGTGCAAGCGCAGGCCGCGGCGGACGCGCGTTACTTCATCGCCTGCGCGGGCCCCGCGTACTCGGCGGTCGAGCAGGCGATGATCGAAGAGACGTTCCTGCGCGCCTATCGCTGGCAGTACATCGTGAGCGGCGCGCAGGAGCCACGCTTCGCCGAGGTGCTGAAAGCGCTGGCGACGCCCGGGCAAATGGAGCGCATCGGCGCGGCGCTGACGCCGATAGTTGCGGCGGCAGCCTGATCATGACCATCCGCACCCCTTCGGTCGTTGCGCTGCACGCGAGCGCGAGCTCGGCGCGCCAGTGGCAGCCGCTCGCCGCGGCGCTCGCGCCGCGTCTTCGCGTGCACGCCGTCGACCTTCACGGCCACGGCGAGCGATCGCCGTGGCGGGGCGCGCGTGCCCTTTCGCTCGCGGACGAAGCGGCGCTGGTGGCGCCGGTTCTTGCGCGCGAAGGGGACGTGCATCTGGTCGGCCACTCGTACGGCGGCGCGGTCGCGCTCAAAGTCGCCAGCATGTATCCGCAGCACGTACGGAGCGTGACCGTCTACGAGCCCGTGATGTTCCGCTGGCTCGTCGCGGCGCAGGCGACGGAAGTTGCCGACGTCCTCGGCGTCGTCGACACGATCCGTCATCACCTCGCATTCGGGTCGGCCTTCGACGCGGCGCGCGCCTTCATCGACTTTTGGTCGGGCGAAGGCGCGTGGCAGTCGATGGCCGTCTCGCGACGCGAGTCCGTAGCGGCGCGCATGCGCGCGGTAGCGTCGCATTTCGAGGCGTTGCTACTCGAGCCGCTCACACTGCGCGAGGTCGCGCGCCTGTGCGTCCCCACTATTGTGCTCACGGGCGCGCGCACCGTGCGCGTGATGCACCGGCTGGCGGAGTTGGTGCGCGGCGCGTCGCGCGCCCGCCACCGCGAGGTCGCGGACGCCGGTCACATGGGTCCGATCACGCACGCCGACGCGGTCAACCGCGAGATCCTCGCGTTCGTCGGCAACTGCGCGCGCATGGCAGCCTGATTGCCTGAACGCGCGCAGTCAGATTTCGCCTGCGCGCTTCATCTGCCAGTACTGGTTGACGAGCATTCTCGGCAGCTCTTGCGGATGCGCGTCGATCACGCGCGCGCCTTCCCTGCGCAGCCGCGCGATCGTCGATGCGCGCGCCGAGAGATATTCGGCGGCCGCCCCGTACGCAAGCGCCTCGTCGAACGTCCGCGGACGCGTGTTTGCCGCCTGGTCGAGGCCCGGCTCCCGCAAGTTCGCAACGAGCGTCAGGTGCCGGCGTCGCAGCAGGCGCAGCACCGGCAGCATCTGGGAGTCGTCCTCGTCGCGAAGATTGGTGACGATCACCACCAGCGTTCGCCGCGTGAGGCGCGCGTAGAGTAGCTCGCCTGCGACGAGGTAATCGGGCGTGGCATGGCTGGGCATGAGGTCGAACAGCCCGGAGAGAAGTAAGTTCACCGTGGCCACGGACTTGCGCGGTGCGAGCCAGCGCGGGTCGGCATGGCCGAACGTCTGCACGCCGACCGCGTCGCCCTGGCGCAGCGCGACGTATGCCAGGAGCAACAGCGCGTTGAGCGCGTGATCGAAATGCGACAGCGCGGGATCGGCGTCGTCGGCGCCGCCCTCGTGCGCGCGCATGCGCTGGCCGCAGTCGACGAGGAACACGATGCGCTGGTCCCGCTCGTCCTGGTATTCGCGCGAGGTGAGGCGGCCCACGCGCGCGGTCGCTTTCCAGTCGATCTGCCGGGACGTGTCGCCATGCCGGTATTCGCGCAGCTGGTGGAAGTCGAGCCCTTCGCCGCGCCTTCTTCGCTGCAGCACGCCGATTTGCGAGAGCCGGTGATCGGTCGCGAGCAGCGTGTATTGGGTGATGCGCGCGAAATCGGGATAGACGCGCACGTCGCTCGACGTCCCCAGCTCGAGTCCGCGCTGCCAGAGCTTGAGCGGCGTGTCGACGCGCAAGGCGACGTTGCCGAAGCGATGGTTGCCTCGAGTCAGGGGACGTACGCGATAGGGCAGCGTGGCGGATTGGCCGGGCGCCACCGCGAAGGGCTGCGGCATGTCGGTCGCGTCGAACTGCGGCGGATACGCGTCGTGCACCCATCCGCGAATGGTTCGCCGCACGCGCGATAGCCGCAGCGTGACCGGGGTCCAACGCCCGAGGGCGAGATTGGCGGCGACGTTCCGGTCGACCGACGCGGGGTCCGCGATCCCGATGCCCGCGGCCGCATCGGCAGCCAGGGCCGCGGCCAGCACGACGCCCGCGATTTGCCAGGCCAGGATCAATCCGTCGATGAACGCGGCCACCAGCGCAACCGCGAGCCACGCCGCGACGAGCGCGAGGGCGAGCTTCGATGGAATCAGTTTCACCCGCCCGCCCGATTCTCGTCTAACTGCGCGGCGCCGGAATCTTCTCGAGCAGCGTGCCGAGCAGCATGTCGGCCGTCAGTCCTTCGATCTCGGCATCCGCGCTGGTGCCGATGCGGTGACGCAGTGCGGGAATCGCGATCGCCTTGATGTCGTCGGGCGTGACGTAAGCCCGTCCGGCGGCGAGCGCGTGCCCGCGCGCGCCGCGTATGAGCGCGATCGAGCCGCGCGGGCCCGCGCCGAGCGCGATTCCGGGCTGGCTGCGCGTCGCGCGAACGATGGCGACCGCGTAGTCGAAGATGCGCTCGTCGACGTCGATCATCGCCGCCGCCCGCTGAAGCTGCACGACCGTTTCGGGCTTCACCACGACGGCGACGCTCTCGACATCGAGATCGGCGCCCGATTTTCCGTCCGTGACCTGCCGCGCCAGCAGCGCTTCGTGCCGCGCCGTCGGATAGTCGATGCGCACCTTGAGGAGAAAGCGGTCGAGCTGCGCCTCGGGCAACGGGTACGTGCCCTCCTGCTCGATGGGATTCTGTGTCGCGAGCACCATGAACGGCTCGGGGACGGGCATCGCCGTGCCTTCGAGCGTCACCTGCCGCTCCTGCATGACTTCGAGCAGCGCCGACTGCGTCTTGGCAGGCGCGCGGTTGATCTCGTCGGCGAGCAGCAGGTTCGTGAACACCGGTCCTTTGCGGGTGACGAACTGCCCCTTGGGGTCGAACAGCGTATGTCCGACGACGTCGGCCGGCATGAGATCGGGCGTGAACTGGATACGCGCGAAGCTGCCGTCGAACGTGCGCGCCAGCGCGCGCACCAACAACGTCTTGCCCAGGCCCGGGACCCCTTCGAGCAGTACGTGCCCGCCGGCGAGCAGCGCGGTCAACGTCTGATCGACGACGTCGTCCTGGCCCACGACTGCCTTGTGGATCTCGTTGCGAAGCGCGCCGATGATCCGGCTCGCGGTTTCGAGCTGCTGGTCGTTGAGAGGCATCAGTGGGTCGGTTCGTTGAGCTTGTGGGAAAGGTCGTAAAGCGTCTTCATCGCGGCGGCGTATTGGTGATTGCTGGCGGGCGTTCCGGAGAGGGCCGTCGCAAGGTCGCCTTCGCTCATGCCGAACGTACGCGCTAACCGCGCTGCGAGCGGGGCGGTGGAGTCGGGCGAGGCGAGTCCGCGCTGCACGAGCCGCCGCTTGACGTTCGCACGCACCGCATCGAGAAGAACGGCGTCGGCATGATGCCGCCACAGGAAGCGGCCGATGGCGCGCAGGTGCGCGAGGAGGCTGCGGCGCGGCTGCGCAGGATCGGGACGTAGCACACCGAAGCGCGGCATGATGCGCCAAAGCCAGAAGAGGAACAGCACGCCCGCGCTCGCGAGGAACGCCCTTGCGTTGTCCCACAGCCACTCGAACAGCGTGGGCGTCGCGAGCCTTGCGAGGATGCGAACGTCGCCGTCGCGCTGGTGCGTCGCGATCAGCGCAAGCAGTATCTCGGCATGGTCCTCGCGCGAAAGCGACGCGCGATAGCCGAAGCGCCAGAGCCCGTTGACAAGCACGACCTCGCCGGCACCGCGCTTGTACCCGAGTAACTCGAACGCCGTGCGTCCGCGCTTGTCGGTCTCGCCCGCCACTTTCCACGCAGGCTCGACCTTGCCTGGGTAGAGCGTAACGCGGCTCGAGCGCATGCGAAGATCGCGCCCGTAGCCCGGGACCTCGACGATGCGCACGGGAGGCTCGCGGCGTTGCCTGGCGGCGGCTTTCGCTTTCGCGGGATCTTCTTCCTCGTCGTCCGGCTCGCCGCCTTCCTGCTCGCTTGTGCGACCGGCGGTGAGCCCGACATCGAACGCCTTCAATATCGGATCGCTGCGGGCCACGCCGGAAGCGTCGGCGATGAGCAAGCCGCCTTCGTCTACCCACTGGAGGAGCGCAGCCATGCGCGACGGCGCAAGGTGGTATTGGCGCTCGCTCGACATGATCACCGTGCCGCCTTTGGGAAGCCGGTCGAGGTCGAGGGCACCTGCTTCCTGCGACGTCGTCGCGCGGTAGCCGAAGCGCGCGAGCAACATCTCGGTGGCGAGCCACGAGTTGCGAAGCGCCGGCGGCTGCGGCCGGCCGCGAATCTCGACGAACTCGCGGTCGTGGGTCGACACGAACCACGCGCTCGAGAGCACGACGAGGGCGAACGCGGCGACGGTGCCCCAGATAGCGCGTCGCGAGACGTTCATTGCGGTGTTCCCCGTGCGAACGTCTCGCCGCGAAAGTGCGCTGGCCAGCGATCGCACAAGTCCACGAGATCGGCAACGGGTGGCGGCCGATGGGCGTAGGCGGTGACGAGCCAGGCATCGAGCAGCGAGCGAAAATACGTGCCGCCGTCGGTCGAGAGGACGGGCGCCGCGCGCCGCCAGCACTCGTTTTCCGTGTCGCCGCTCCTGAAGTCGACGCCGCCGGCATGGATCAGCGTGCTGAGCGCGCCGCGATAAAGAAGGCTCAACGCGCCCGTGATCTCGCCGGCCGCCAGCGCGGCGCGCGCGGCGGCCACCACGTCGTCGGGAAGAGAGGCTGGACGCACGTCGAGCCCGAAGAGGCTTTGCGGCACCACGCGCGTCCCCCTGCGCCCATACCATCGCTCGTGATGCGTGATCAGCAAGTAGATGGCGAGTGCGAGCAGCGCGCCGCCGATGGCCCAGATCGCGACGCGGCCGACCTCGCCGATTGCCTGCGCGACGCGCTTCATGAAATCGCGCAGCGCGCGCATCCAAGCCGGCGTGGTCGCGTTGTCGCGAGCGCGCGTGACCCAGTGCGACTCCATCTGCTTTTTGCCGAACACCGGATCCTCGACGACGGCCTTCAACTCGCGCATGACATCGCCGCGCGGCAGCGGCGTCGACTCGATGCGCGCGGGGCGCGACGCCTCGGCCGCAACGCAGGTCTCCGCGGGCAGGATTGCAAGGACCACCACGATCGCGGCCAGCGCCGCTGCAGCGGCGACCGGCGAGCGCGCGCCGGCATGACGCTGCGTCATGCGGCGAAATTCGACTTCGAGATCCCATCCCTCGAGCTCGCTGCGCCGGTTGAGGTAAAGGCTGAAGCCCGCGCCGACGAAGTAGGGCTCGATCACGGTGTCGGCGATGAACGCGACGAGGTTCGTTCCGTATTGCAGCCAGAGCGCATCGGTGTTCGGCATGAAGAGGTCGGCAAGCGAGAACGCGGGCAGCGAGTCCTCGGGTACCAGCAGGCGCGCGATCATGAACATGCCCAGGCTCCAGATGCCGGCGACATTCACGCATACGAACGTGAGCCACGCACCGAAACCGTAGGTGCGCGCGCCCAGCACGCGGCGGCGGGCGCGCGCCGCGGGGCCACGCTGTCCCTCGAGCTGCCACACCGGCAGGAACAGGCTGCGCGCCATGCTGAACCGGAATATGGTCAGACTCGCCAGGAGCTGCGTTTGTCGCGCGAGCCGCGGCAGCTCGCGCAGCACGTCGCGCGCGCTCGGCTGTGCGCCGAACATCGCCTGCGAGTACACGTAGAGAAGCACGCGGTCGAACAGCGGCTTCAGCCACCACATGACGAGGAATGCAATCGTCGGGTATTCCCACAGCACGAGGGAGACCGCGAGCGCGGTCGGGACGTAGGTCACGCACCACGCGCGAAGCAGCGCGCGGTCCCACGCCCGGTACATCGCGAAGCCGAGGTCGAGCGACTCGAAGCCGTTGCGCTGGCGGAGCTCGACGGCGAGGCGGTCAACCTGCATCGTGCTCAGGACCCCGGCGCGCGGACGCTCCCGCAAGGACAAAGTACAGCAGCCACGCGACCCACAGGCCGATGCCGACGCCATACTTGAGCGCGCTCGGCAGCGCGCGCTGCGGCGACCAGAAGGCCTCGACCAAGGCCGCGCATCCCGTCATCGCCGCGGCGCCGTAGAGCAGGTACGCGGCCGGACGCGCCGCCGCCCGCATGGCGTCGCCGCGCGTGCGTGCGCCCGGGGCCACCAACGCGTAGCCAATGCGAAGGCCGGCGGCGCCTGCAAGCACGGCGCCGAGGAGCTCGAAGCTGCTGTGGCCCGCGACGAAGCCCCAGAACGCCTCGCCGTAGCCGAC
>Ga0070668_100002867_pt1 | contig 12717 bp, 14 predicted proteins | sample KBSS43metaG_FD_64661 | JGI IMG/M metagenome (GOLD analysis project Ga0070668, IMG submission 64661) | Switchgrass rhizosphere microbial communities from Kellogg Biological Station, Michigan, USA - KBS S4-3 metaG | ecosystem: Host-associated > Plants > Roots > Rhizosphere > Soil ... | reverse complement strand
GCCGACTGCCTGGTGCTGCTCTCCGACATCGACGGGCTCTATACCGCTCCGCCCGCCAAGGATCCCGATGCGACGCATCTGCCGGTGATCAGGGCCATCACCCCCGCGATCGAAGCCATGGCCGGTGGCGCCGCCAGCCATCTGTCGCGCGGCGGCATGACCACCAAGGTCGAGGCCGGCAAGATCGCAACGCTGGCCGGCACGGCCATGATCATTGCCAAGGGCACCGAGGCGCATCCGCTGAAGGCCTTGACCGAGGGCGGCAGGCATACATTGTTCCATCCCGCCCAGAGCCGGGCCCAGGCACGCAAGCGCTGGATCATGGGCACGCTGGCCGTGGCCGGGACGCTGCAGGTCGATGCCGGCGCGGCCCGCGCGCTGCAGACCGGCAAATCCCTGCTGCCAATCGGCGTTACGCGCGTCACTGGTGATTTCGAGCGCAGCGACACCGTCGCCGTGCTCAATCCCGATGGCATGGAAATCGCGCGGGGCCTCGCTGGCCTCGACAGCGACGAGGCGCGCCTTGTCATGGGCAAGCGCAGCGATGCGGTGATCGAGCTTCTGGGCAGCGGCAATCGTGCCGCATTGATCCACCGCGACAATCTGGTGCTGGTTGGCGCCATGGAGGAGACTGTCGATGAGCTTGGCTGAAAATATCCAGTCCGTCGAAAGCGTCATGGCCGAAATCGGTCGCAATGCCCGCAAGGGCGCTCGCGCTTTGGCAATCGCCACGCCGCAACAAAAGCAGATGGCCCTGACCGTCGCCGCCGGCGCCATCAATGCCCATCGCAAATCCATCCTTGAGGCCAATGCCAAGGACATGGCAGCCGCCGAGGCCAAGGGTATTTCCAAGGCCTTTCTCGACCGCCTGGCTCTGACCGATGCCCGCATCGACGGCATCATCGAGGCGGTGAAGACGATTGCCGACCTGCCCGACCCCGTGGGTTCGGTCATTGCCGAATGGGATCGGCCCAATGGCCTTCATATCGAGCGTGTCCGTACGCCGCTTGGCGTCATCGGCGTGATCTTTGAATCACGCCCCAATGTGACGGCCGATGCCGGCGCCCTGGCCATCAAATCGGGCAATGCCGTGATCCTGCGCGGCGGCAGCGACAGTTTCCATTCCAGCAAGGCCATCGTCGACTGCATGCTCGATGGCCTGCATGCCGCGCGGCTGCCCGAGAACTGCCTGCAGCTCGTGCCGACCACTGACCGCGCCGCCGTGGGCGAAATGCTCAAGGGCCTCGACGGCAATGTGGACGTCATCGTGCCGCGTGGCGGCAAGACGCTGGTGGCCCGCGTGCAGGACGAGGCCCGCGTTCCAGTCTTTGCCCATCTTGAGGGTCTGGTCCATGTCTATATCGACAAGTCGGCCGAGCTTGAAAAGGCGGTCAGCGTCACGCTCAATTCCAAGATGCGCCGCACAGGGATCTGTGGTGCGGCCGAAACCCTGCTCGTCCACAAGGACGTGGTTGCGACCCATCTCAAGCCCATCATGGAGGCGCTGGTGGCCAAGGGCTGCGAAATTCGCGGCGATGCGACGGTCATGTCCATGATCCCCGTGGCGAAGGCCGCGACGGAGGAGGACTGGCGCACCGAATATGAGGACGCGATCATTGCGGTGAAGGTCGTTGACTCGGTGGAAGCCGCCATCGCCCATATCGAGCATTATTCTTCCCACCACACCGAAGCGATCATCGCCGAGGACCCTGTCGTTGTTGAAAAATTCTTCAACGAGATCGACAGCGCCATTCTGGTCCACAATGCCTCGACCCAGTTTGCCGACGGCGGTGAATTCGGTTTCGGCGGCGAGATCGGCATTGCCACCGGCAAGATGCATGCCCGCGGCCCCGTCGGCGTCGAACAGCTCACCAGTTTCAAATACCGCGTCCGCGGCTCCGGTCAGACAAGGCCCTAACCTATTGACCCTGCGTGATTCCATCCGCATTCCGGGTATCACCGAACTGCCAGGCTCCGGCGCCGGCATGCGCATCGGCCTGTTCGGCGGCAGCTTCAACCCCATGCACGAGGGCCATCTCCTCGTCATCGAGGAAACGCTGCGCCGCCTCGAACTCGATACCATCTGGGTTTTGGTGACGCCGGGTAACCCGCTGAAGGACCAGAAGGATCTGGCGCCCTTGGCCGACCGCGTCGAGGCGGCGCGCCGCTTCATTGACCACCCCCGGGTCAAGGTGACGGGCTTTGAAGCCGCCCACGGCTTCACCTATTCCTGGCAGACCATCCGCTACCTGACGCAAACCCTCAAGGACCGACGCTTTGTCTGGATCATGGGCGCCGACAATCTGGTCGACTTCCACCGCTGGGAACGCTGGCGGAATATTGCGGCAATGGTCCCCATATCCGTCTATGTCCGCCCCGGCTCGGCCCGCCGCGCGCCGGCTTCGCTGGCTGCCCACTACCTGTCGCGCTGGCGGATTGACGAGGATGATGCCGTGCTTCTGGCCGACATCGGTCCACGCGCCTGGGTCTACCTCCATGGCCGCCAATCGCCGCTCTCGTCGTCGGCCATCAGGGCAAGGCGGCAACACGTTAAGTCAAAGTGAAGCCCCAATCTTGCGAAACTGTCACCAAACGCGCATATTGTGTCTGGTGTGATAGATGTCACCAAAACAGGAACTGACGGCTTGCGGTTAGACAAAACGCCTGGCTTTTCCGATCAACAACCAAGGATGCTGATTTTACGCATGACCCATGCACTGGCATGGGCACAAGGTCATTGCTGATGACTGCGCTGCCCGAGAACAATGTTTCCGCCCCCGCTGCCGCCGCTTTGGCCAATCCGGAACGCCCCATGATCGATGTGATCCTCGACTGCCTTGACGATGCCAAGGCCGAGGAAATCGTCGCCGTGGACATCACCGGCAAGTCCTCGCTGGCCGACCACATGGTCGTCGCTTCGGGCCGTTCGCAGCGCCATGTCGGCGCCGTGGCCGACCAGATGGTCACCGCCCTGCGCGATGCCGGCTACGGCAAGCCGCGCCTCGAGGGCCTGCCCCATTGCGACTGGGTCCTGGTCGATGCCGGCGACGTCATCGTCCACATCTTCCGCCCGGAAGTGCGCGAATTCTACAATATCGAAAAGATGTGGCAGGCCGATTTCGCGGCTGACCAGCACTAGTCTTTCGGCATGAGGATCACGATCGCGGCTGTCGGCCGGATGAAGGCCGGGCCGGAGCGGGAACTGGTCGCCCGCTATCTCGATCGCGCTGTCGGCGGCGGCAAGCCGCTGGCACTGACCGGTTTCGACGTCGTAGAACTTTCCGAATCGCGCGCCTCCTCCTCGGCCAGCCGCAAGGCTGACGAGGCCAAGGGCCTGCGCGCGGCCCTGCCCGACGGCATCATCGTGGCGCTGGACGAACGCGGCAAGGGCCTCGGCTCCGAAGCCTTCGCCAACCAGATCCTGCGCTGGCGCGACGACGGCCGCCCCGCAGCCAGCTTCATCATCGGCGGTGCCGACGGCATCGATCCGGAGCTGGTCAAGCAAGCCGACCTCGTGGTCAGCTTCTCCCCCATGGTCTGGCCACACCAGCTGGTCCGCATCATGCTGGCCGAACAACTCTACCGCACGACGACGATCCTCAGCGGGCACCCCTATCACCGGGGCGATTGAAAGCGGCGAGCATCGGGGCTATCTTCCTCCTTGGAGGTGGGGCCATGGGCATCGCAATCGTCAATCAACGGGAACTTCAGAACCTCATTGCCGAAGCACAGAACGGCGATGAAATTATCCTGATGCGCGATGGCAAGCCCGTTGCAAAATTGGCGGCGACATCGCCTGAAGCAGCCAAGGAACGGCGACACGCAACTTTGGATAAATATCGCGGCGCCGCCAAGCCATTCTGGAATGACGACGATACTGCAGAACGTAGTCAGGACTTTCTCTACGACGAGTTCGGCCTGCCGAAATGATTGTCGTGGACACGTCGGCGCTGCTCGCCATTGTCAAGGACGAGCCAAAGGCGTTGGCGTGCATCGAGGCGATGAAGAAGGCAGATCGCGTTCTGATTTCTGCTGGAACCTTGGCGGAAACGCTGATCGTCGCGGAGAGGAAGGACGTTTGGACGACCACGTCCGAATTCCTCGCAGGGCTCGACCTGGAGGTCGTTCCCGTGGATGAAGAGGCCGCACGCTGGGCCGCTACAGGCTATAGCCTTTGGGGGAAAGGGGTTCACCCTGCCAACCTCAACTTTGGCGACTGCTTCTCCTTTGCCCTCGCCAAATCCCTGAACTGCCCTCTCCTCTTCATCGGCAATGACTTCTCCCAGACCGACATCGTCAGCGCGATCTGATCCACGATCACATCATGGTTAAGCAACGTTAACCTGCGGTTTTCCCGAGCCGCGCTATGGTGCGGGAATTGATTCGGGGTCGAGTGGCCCATGGTGGAGACGGCATGGCTCTGGGGCCGCGCAAGAGATGGGGTTTGATGCTGGCTGGCCTGCTGCTGGCGGGCTCTGCAAACCTGCCATTGATGGCCCAGACCGAGACGGCTCCACCCGCGGAAACCTCCGCAGATGATCTGCCGCTGCGTGGATCGATCAGCACCACGCCTGCCCCCCAGCCTGCTGGCCCCGCCATCCCGACCCAAGCCGATGTCGAGGCCATGGAGCAATCCATGACGCTGGGCCAGGACCGCATCGATGCGCTCAAGGCCGAAATTGCGGATATGGAAGGCGATCGCACCCGCCAGAATGCGGCCCTGATCGCGGCCGCCCAGCGGGTGAAACTGGCCGAGATCGAGGTCGCCGATGTCGAGGAGCGTCTGGCCGCGCTGATCGTCCAGGAGTTAGAGGTGCGCGGCCGGCTAGACGGCTCCAATGCCGAGATTGCCAATGTCCTGGCGGCGCTGGAGCGCATCAGCCTCAATCCGCCGCCACCCTTGATTGTCGACCCCGACGACGCACTGGGCTCGGCCCGCAGCGCCATGTTGATCGCGGCCATCGTGCCGCAGTTGCAGGCCAAGGCCGAAGCCGTGACCAGCGACCTCAAGGCCCTGACCGATATCAAGACCCAAGCGCTGGCCGAAGAGTCCACCCTCAAGGCCAATTACGAAGTGCTCGAAGAAGAGCAACTGCGCATCGCGACGCTGATTGCCGCGCGGCGGCAGGGCATCGACCAGCGCAATCAGGAGCTGGAGAGCGAGGAAGCCGAGGCTGTCGCACTCGCTTCGCGCGCCACGACGCTGCAGGAGCTGATCTCGAGCCTGTCGCGTCGCGCCACGGCGGTCAATACGCCGACCCCGGCAGCGGATCCGGATGCGCCGGTCCTGACGCCCGAGCAGATCCAGCTCGCCCTGGCCAATACCGCACGCACGGAACCGGCCCTGCCCTTCGGCAATGTGCGCGGCTATCTGACCATGCCCGCCAATGGCGTCAATGTGCTCGACTATGGTTCGAGCGATGGCTTTGGCGGCCTCAGCCACGGCGTGTCTCTGGTCACCCGCGCCGAGGCCCAGGTGGTGGCGCCGGCCGACGGCTGGGTGCTGTATAAAGGCCCCTACCTCAATTACGGCCAAATCGTCATTCTCAATACGGGGCAGAACTATACGGCGCTTCTTGCTGGCCTGGACGCCGTGAGCGTCGATATCGGCCAGTTCGTCCAGATGGGCATGCCGCTGGGCACAATGGGCTCACGCACAATTGGCCGTTCCGTCACCACCAACGCTGGCGCCGCCCAGCCGACCCTCTATATTGAACTGCGACAAAACAACGAGCCCATCGATCCGACCGGGTGGTGGGCCAACCCGACACAGAGTGGATAGAACCCTCATGCGCCTGACTCCCCTTAGCACGCTCGCCATCATCGCGGCGCTATCGCTGCCTGCTGGCCTGCTGATCGCCCAGGAGCCCACCCCTGCCCCCGCGCAGGAAGAACAGGCGCCACCGGCCGAAGACCAGGCACCCGACCAGACGCCGGATCAGGAGCCCGCGCCCGGCGGTGAACAGCCGGAGCCGACGGCGGAAGAAAATGCCGCCGCGCCGCGCGACCCGATGGAGATCTATGCCGATCTCAATCTGTTCGGCGAAATCTTTGATCGCATCCGCGCCGAATATGTCGATCCGCCGGATGAACAGGAACTGATCCGCGCCGCCATCCAGGGCATGCTGACCTCGCTCGACCCCCATTCGGGTTATCTGCCGCCGCAGGACTATGACGATTTCAGCCAGGACACCTCCGGCGAATTCGGCGGCCTGGGCATCGAAGTCACTATGGAAGATGGCGTGGTCAAGGTCGTTTCGCCGATCGACGATACGCCTGCCGCCAAGGCCGGCATCCTTTCCAACGACCTGATCGTGCAGATCGATGGCCAGGACGTGCAGGGCCTGACGCTCGACGACGCCGTGGGCAAGATGCGTGGCCCCCTGGGCACTTCGGTCAAGATCACCATTGCCCGCGAAGGCGTCGACAAGCCGCTCGATTTCGAGCTGACCCGCGCCACCATTGCCATGCGCGCCGTGCGCTGGAGCATGGAAGGTGGCGAAGAGGAAGGCACGGGCGACATTGCCCTGCTGCGTCTCAGCCGCTTCTCCGAACAGGCCTTTGTTGGCATCGAAACCGCCATCAAGGACATCTATGCAGAACGTGACGGCGTGGCGCCCAAGGGCATCATTCTCGACCTGCGTAACAATCCGGGCGGTCTTGTCGACCAGTCGGTCTATGTCGCCGACGCCTTCCTCAAGCAGGGCGCCGTCGTGCTGACCCGCGGCCGCATTCCCGAGGAAAGCGCCCGCTATGATGCCCAGCCGGATTCGCTGGACAGCCAGCTCGCCAGCGTTCCGTTGGTGGTCTTGGTCAACGGCGGCTCGGCCTCGGCGTCGGAAATCGTCGCCGGTGCCCTGCAGGACCACAAGCGCGCAACAGTCGTGGGCACACGCTCCTTCGGCAAGGGCTCGGTCCAGTCGATCATCTCGCTCGGCCCCGATGGCGCCATGCGCCTGACCACGGCCCGCTACTACACGCCCAACAACCGCTCGATCCAGGCCTTGGGGATCACGCCCGATATTGAGATCAAGCAGGTCGTGCCCGAGGAATTCCAGGGCCGCGACGAAATCATCGGCGAAGCAGGCCTGGCTGGTCACATCACCATCGAAGGCCAGGAAGAAAGCAGCGTCGGCTCGTCGGTCTATGTACCGGTCGAGAAGTCGGAAGACACCCAGCTGCAATATGCCATCCGGCTGATGCTGGGCGAGGAAACCGACGACGCCTTCCCGCCGAAGGCCGAATAACGGCATCGGCGCTGGCCGTGTTATGACAGAACCTGGGGGCGAGGCGGCTGATTCGGCTCCTCGCCCCCTTCGCATTTCGCCTCGTGGAAACCGACAATGGCCGACGATCTTTCCACCCCGCTGACCGGCCGCAAGCGCAAGCCCGGCACGCGACCACACATCCCCGTGGCGCGCATTCTGTTCGCCATCCTGGCGCTGATCGGCATCGGTTTCGGACTGCGCATCTTGCTGACCGATGATCCCAATGGCGGTCGCCCGAGCCAGGAAGTGGCCATCACCTCCACGCGCGGCCAGAACAACGTAGCCAACGACGTGTCGACTGGCCCGGTGACAATCACGGCCGATCCCCAGCAATATCCCGCTGGCAGCGAACCATCCGATGCCGCAGAGCCGCATGGCACCACAGCAGTCGCAGGCCTGCCTGACGCCTATGGCGCCCTGCCCGATCTCAGCGAGGAAACCAGCGACGGCCCCATTCCCCGCATTGCGGCAACGGGCCTGACGCCTTTTGCCGCCTATGCCTCGCCTGCTGCCGCCAGCGAGGGACCGCGCATTGCCGTGATCGTCACCGGCCTTGGTATCAACGAACAGGGCTCGCTCGACGCCATTGACACCCTGCCGGCGCCTGTCACCCTGGCCTTCGCGCCCTATGGTAAGACACTGGCCAACACGGTTTCGGCGGCTCGGATCGCCGGCCATGAAGTCATGCTCGAAATCCCGCTTGAACCCTTCGACTATCCGCAAAACGACCCCGGCCCGCAAACCCTGCTCACCGGCGAGACGCCGCGCGCCAACCTCGACAAGCTGTTCTGGCTGATGTCGCGCTTTGGTGGCTATACCGGCGTCATCAACAATATGGGCGCCCGCTTCACCTCGTCCGCCGCAGACTTCTCCCCCATCATGGAAGAGCTGGGGGCACGAGGCCTCGGCTATATCGACGACGGTTCGTCCAATCGGTCGCTGGCCCCGCAACTGGCCTCCGGCAACAAGGTGCCTTTCTCCAATGCAGACCTGGTCATTGATGCCAATCCATCCCGCCAGGCCATTCTGGCAGCGCTTGCCAGCCTTGAAACCAAGGCGCTGGAGAATGGACAGGCAATTGGTATTGTCTCTGCACTGCCCATTTCGATGGCAGCGATCAACGAGTGGTCGCGCGACCTCGAAGGCAAAGGTGTTTCGCTGGTGCCCGCCAGCGCATTGATGAAATAGGTTCTGCCATGTCCGCCCGTCCGACCCGAGATTCCCTGCCCTATCGCGATTGTGTGGGCATTGCCGTGTTCAATCAGCAGGGCGAGGTCTTCATCGGCAAGCGGCGCGGCGAGGACGATCCCGAAAAGAGCGCGGCCCAGGGCGCACCTTGGCAGATGCCGCAGGGTGGTATCGACAAGGGCGAGGATCCGCTCAAGGCCGCCTTGCGCGAACTGTTCGAGGAAACCAACATGTCTTCGGTGAGCCTCCTCGCCGAAGCGCCTGAATGGATCTTTTACGACCTGCCGGACGAGGCCCTTGGCACGGCGCTCAAGGGCAAGTATCGCGGCCAGCGCCAGCGCTGGTTTGCCTTTGCCTTCACCGGCGACGAGAACGAGATCAATGTGATCAAGCCCGGCGGCGGCAAGCACAAAGCCGAGTTCGACGACTGGCGCTGGGAAAAACTCAGCCGCACGCCAGGCCTCATCGTGCCCTTCAAGAAGGACGCATACGACAAGGTGGTGGAAGCCTTCGCCGATATTCCGGGGCGCTTTGCATGAAGACCATCGGCCTGATCGGCGGCATGAGCTGGGAATCGACCGCCCACTATTATCGCGTGCTGAACCAGGAAGTGGCGACCCGGCTGGGTGGCCTCCATTCGGCACCGTTGATTGTTCATTCGGTGGATTTTGCGCCGATCGCGGAAATGCAATCCGCCGGCGACTGGGACGGCGCAGGCCGGCAACTGGCCGAGATCGCCAAGGGGCTGGAACAGGCCGGCGCCGGGGTGATCGGTCTTGCGACCAACACCATGCATATCGTCGCCGATCAGATCACCAGCGCCATCTCCGTGCCCTTCGTCCATATCGCCGACCCCACCAGCGACGCCTTGCTGGCCGATGGCTTCAAGACGGTGGGCCTGCTGGGCACCCGCTTCACCATGGAAATGGGCTTTTATCGCGACCGCCTCTCCGAGCGCGGGCTCGCCTCGCTGATCCCCGAGGTCGAGCGCACCAATCTCAATGGCATCATCTATGACGAGCTTTGCCGCGGCATCGTCCGCGATGAATCGCGGCAGGTCTATGTGACAGCTATCGAGCGCCTCAAGGCGCGCGGCGCCGAGGCGGTGATCCTGGGTTGCACCGAGATCACCATGTTGATCGACGACAGCGTCAGCCCCCTGCCGGTCTATGACACCACCGACCTTCACGCCAAGGCGCTGGTAGCCGCCGCACTGTAGTAGCCGCATGAAAACGCCCGCGGAGCGATCCACGGGCGTTTCGGAATGCGATGCGGCAGCTGATCTCTAGTGGATATGCACGCCGTTGAGCTGGCCGGCTTCGAGCGCCAGATTGAGCAGGCCCGAGACGATTTCCTGGGTATAGGACTTGTCGTCGGGGGTCTCGGCCTTGGCGAGCTCGGCTTCGGCAGACTTGATCTGGGCCTGCAGGTCGGCATGGTCGAATTCGGCGAAGGGTACGGATTCCTCGGCCAGGATCGTCAGGCCTTCCGGCGAGACATCGGCAAAGCCGCCCTTGACGAAGAAGATCGCATCCTGGCCGTTCAAACCATTGACGGTGATGAAGCCGCTGCGCAGCGTCGTCATGAAGGGCGAGTGATCGCCCATGACGGTGAAATAGCCTTCGGTGCCGGGCACGGTGACCGAGGTCACGGTTTCGGACAGCACCAGCCGCTCGGGCGAAACGATCTCGATCTTGAGGCCTTCAGCCATTTTTCTGGTCCCTTAGCGGAGGAGGACCCGCACAAGCGGGAGAAGCGCTGAGCCCGCCGCAAGCGGCGAGCTCAAGTTGCGAAAGATTAGGCAGCCTGGGCAGCCAGCTTCTGGGCCTTCTTGACGGCATCTTCGATGGTGCCGACCATGTAGAAGGCAGCTTCGGGCAGGTGGTCATATTCACCAGCCACGAGGCCCTTGAAGCCCTTGATGGTGTCCTCGAGCTGGACGAACACGCCCGGCGAACCGGTGAAGACTTCAGCCACGTCGAAGGGCTGGGACATGAAGCGCTCGATCTTGCGGGCGCGGGCCACGGTCAGCTTGTCTTCTTCCGACAGCTCGTCCATGCCCAGGATGGCGATGATGTCCTGCAGCGCCTTGTACTTCTGCAGGATGGCCTGCACGGCACGGGCGGTATCGTAATGCTCGAGACCAACGGTGTTGGCATCGAGAATACGCGAGTTCGATGCCAGCGGATCAACGGCCGGGTAGATGCCCTTTTCGGAGATCGCGCGATTCAGCACGGTCACGGCGTCGAAGTGGGCAAACGAGGTCGCAGGAGCCGGGTCGGTCAAATCGTCGGCCGGGACATACACGGCCTGCACGGAGGTGATCGAACCCTTGTTGGTCGTGGTGATGCGTTCCTGCATCGCGCCCATGTCGGTCGCCAGCGTCGGCTGGTAACCCACGGCGGAGGGGATGCGGCCCAGCAGAGCCGACATTTCGGCGCCGGCCTGTGTGAAGCGGAAGATGTTGTCGACGAAGAACAGCACGTCCTGGCCCTGGTCGCGGAAGTTTTCCGCAATGGTCAGTCCGGTCAGGGCCACGCGAGCGCGGGCACCCGGGGGCTCGTTCATCTGGCCGAACACCAGGGCGCACTTCGAACCAGCGGACGAGCCGTTGTTCTCATGCGGGTCCTTGTTCACGCCCGATTCGATCATTTCGTAATAGAGGTCGTTGCCTTCGCGGGTGCGCTCACCCACGCCGGCGAAGACCGAGTAACCACCATGCGCCTTGGCGACGTTGTTGATCAGTTCCTGGATCAGAACGGTCTTGCCCACGCCGGCGCCGCCCATCAGGCCGATCTTGCCGCCACGCGCATAGGGAGCGATCAGGTCGACGACCTTGATGCCGGTGACCAGAACCTGCGATTCCGGGTTCTGCTCGGCAAAGGCGGGAGCGTCCTGGTGGATTTCGCGCTTCACGTCGCCAGCGATCGGGCCGGCTTCGTCGATCGGCTCGCCGATGACGTTCATGATGCGGCCGAGGGTGGCTTCGCCAACCGGAACCGAGATGGCGGTGCCAAGATCGGTCACTTCGGTGCCGCGAACCAGACCTTCGGTCGTGTCCATGGCGATGGCGCGCACGGCGTTCTCACCCAGATGCTGGGCAACTTCGAGCACCAGGCGCTGGCCATTGTTGGTGGTTTCGAGCGCGTTCAGGATGGCGGGCAGGTGATCGTCGAAAACGACGTCAACGACGGCGCCGATGACCTGCGAAACGCGACCGGCCTTTTTGTCTGCCATTTGTTCGTCCTCGCTAAAAGGTTAGAGCGCTTCGGCGCCCGAGATGATTTCGATGAGTTCTTTGGTGATCTGGGCCTGGCGCTGGCGATTGTAGCTCAGCTGCAGCTTTCCGATCATTTCGCCGGCATTGCGGGTCGCATTGTCCATGGCGGACATCTGCGCACCGTAGAAGGAGGCGCTGTTTTCCAGCATGGCGCGGAACACCTGTACGGAGATGTTGCGCGGCAGCAGGTCTTCGACGATCGCCTCTTCGCTCGGCTCGTATTCGTAGATCACGGTCGAGTTGTTCTGCACTTCGCCCTCGCCTTCGATCTTTTCGATCTTGGCGGGAATGATCTGCAGCGCGGTCGGCACCTGGCTGATCACCGAGTTGAACTTGGCAAAGAACAGCGTGGCCACGTCGAATTCGCCAGCGGCGAACATGGCCTGAACCTTGTGGCTGACCTCGTTGGCCTGCGCGAAGCCGATATTCTTGACTTCGCGATAGCTGATCGTCTCGACGATCTTGTCGGCAAACTGGCGCTTGAGGATATCGTGACCCTTGCGGCCAACGGTCAGGAACTTGACCGTCTTGCCTTCGGCAAGCAGCTTGTTGGCGTGATCGCGCGCCAGGCGCGCAATCGACGAGTTGAAGCCGCCGGCCAGACCGCGTTCGCCGGTGGCAACCACCAGCAGATGCACCTGATCCTTGCCATTGCCGCCCAGCAGCACCGGCGCATCGGACTGGCCTTCGTAAACGGAAGCCAGGCTCGACAGCACCTTGCCCATGCGTTCGGCATAGGGGCGTGCAGCTTCGGCCGCATCCTGGGCACGACGGAGCTTGGCCGCCGCGACCATCTGCATGGCCTTGGTGATCTTCTGGGTCGATTTGACCGAGTCGATCCGGTTCTTGAGGTCCTTTAGCGACGGCATGGTGCAGTGCGCTCCTTATTGGGCCTTAAGCCGCGTAGGTCTTCTTGACGTCGTCGAGCGCAGCCTTGAGCTTGGCCTTGCTGTCGTCGCTCACGGCCTTTTCGGTCGCGAT
>Ga0070668_100002862_pt1 | contig 12728 bp, 11 predicted proteins | sample KBSS43metaG_FD_64661 | JGI IMG/M metagenome (GOLD analysis project Ga0070668, IMG submission 64661) | Switchgrass rhizosphere microbial communities from Kellogg Biological Station, Michigan, USA - KBS S4-3 metaG | ecosystem: Host-associated > Plants > Roots > Rhizosphere > Soil ... | reverse complement strand
GGGTGCGGTCGTGAGCACCGTCGTCCCGGCGGGCCGCAGCTGCCTCATCCGCGTGGGGTGAGGTGGCGCGGCGGCGGTCGCGACACCGTGTGCGGCACCCGACCGGAAGGCCAGCCGATGACCGTGCTGCCCCTCGCCCTCGCCCAGTTCGTCGCGAGCTACGCCGCGACCACCATGACCGTGGCCGTCAGCGCGATCGCCGCGGACCTCGGCACCACGGTGATCGGCGTCCAGACCGCCATCACGCTGTTCACCCTCACCATGGCCTCGCTGATGGTGCCCGGCAGCAAACTGACCGACTTCCTCGGCCGCAAGCGGTGCTTCGTCCTCGGCCTCTTCGTCTACGGCGCGGGCGCACTGCTGGCCTCGGCCGCGCCCGGGCCGGGACTGCTGATCGCCGGGTACTCCGTGCTCGAAGGCGTCGGGTCGGCGCTGATGATCCCGCCGATCTACATCCTGGTCACCGTGACCAGCCCGGACGTCGCGACCCGGGCCCGCCGCTTCGGCGCCGTCAGCGGGGCGGGCGCCCTCGGCGCGGCCGCCGGGCCGCTCGTCGGCGGCCTGGTCACCACCTTGTTCGGGTGGCGGGCTTCCTTCCTCCTGCAGGTGCTCCTCGTCGCCTGGATCGTCCTGCTGGCCAGGCGGATCACCGAGCCGCCGGGACCGCGCGTGCACAAGAAGTTCGACGTCGCCGGTGCGGTCCTTTCGGCGGCCGGCCTGTTCTTCGTCGTGTCCGGGGTGCTGCAGGCGGGCACCTACGGCTGGTTCGTCTCGCGCGCGGACTTCGCCGTCGCCGGGGTGGTGCTGCTGCCGGCCGGCGGGATCTCGCCGCTGTGGGTGTTCGCCGGGATCGGCGCCGGGATCCTCGTGGCGTTCTTCGCCCACATCCGCGCGCGAGAGCGGGCCGGCCGCGAACCACTGGTGCCGCCCGGGCTCTTCCGCGACCGCGTCACGAACCTCGGCCTGCTCACCCAGCACGTGCAGTGGCTGGTCCTGCAGGGCTCGTTCTTCGTCATCGCCGTGTTCCTGCAACAGGTCCGCGGGTACAGCGCGGTCGAAACCGGCCTGATGCTGACGCCCGCGACGATCGGCGTCCTGGGCTCCTCGGCGGCCGCCGGGCGGATGGCCCGGCGGCACTCACCGCGGCACCTGATCCGCGGCGGGTTCGTCCTCACCATCGCCGGGCTCGTCCTCATCCTCGCCCTGGTGCGGGCCGACTCGGGCGTGGCGAGCGCCGTGCCCGGGCTGTTCCTGCTCGGCGCCGGCGTCGGGATCATGCTGACCGCGTCGGTGAACCTGGTCCAGTCCCGCTCCCCGGACTCGGCCCAGGGCGACATCTCGGGGGTCTCGCGCAGTGCGTCCAACCTGGGCTCGTCGGTGGGCACGGCGCTGGCCGGTGCCGTACTGGCCGGCACACCACGTCCCGGCGGGACATCCTTCGCGCTGGCCATCGTCACGCTGACGGTCGCCGCGGCGGCCGGGCTGGTCGCCGCGCTGCTGCTCCCGCGCCCGGTCACCCGGCCCTGAACCCTCCGTTGTGGACGAGCGGCGGTGCCGCACCGCGGTCACGATCACCCGCAGCGCGACGCCCAGCACCACCAGGTCGGCGACCATCTGGATCGAGACCAGGACACGGGCGGCCGCCGAAACCGGGACGATGTCCCCGAACCCCACCGTCGCGAACACCGTGACCGTGAAGTACAGCGCGTCGGTCCGGGTGAGTCCCGTGCCGAACGAGCCGGGCCGGTCCTGGCTCAGCACGTAGTACACGTCGGCGAACAGCAGCAGGAACAGCGGGACGATCAGGGCGAGCGCCTGGACCCCCTGCCACGCGGGAAACGGCGAGCGGAGGATCAGCCGCACCTCGCCGACGACGAGCAGGACCACGACGGCGAGCCCGGCGGCGAACGCGACGACCGTCCAGGCCCGCAGTTCCTGGTCGACCGGGAGCAGGTAGTACACGCACACCAGGGCGGTGACGGTGAGCAGGGGCCGGAGCACCGCGAGGTGGACGAAGCGCCACCGCCGCGCCGCGGTCAAGGCGCGAGGGCCTTCCGCTTGAGGGCGTGGTATTCCTCGTCGTCGATGACGCCCTCCTCCAGCAGCCGCCTGGCCTCGGCGATCTCGGCCGCGCCCGAACGGTCCACAGTGGACACCGAGCGGACGTGGTCGTCGAACCGGCGCCGCGCGTCCAGCTCACGGGCCAGCCGCCGCTCGGCGAGATGCCTGCCCTGCGTGCACAGGTAGAGCAGGATGCCGAGGAACGGCAGCACGATCACCAGCACCGTCCACCCGGCCTTGGCCCAGCCGGACACGTCGGATCTGCGGAACAGGTCGCCCACGACGACGAACAACAGCCAGAACCACGCGATCCAGCAGAAGAACACCAGCATCGTCCACATCAGATCGAGGAACGGGTACTCCGCGCTCGCCAGGGTCATGACGTCTCCTCACACCGGGATCGGGTGGTTCACTCGACCGGATCCCGGGCCCGCTCGCCTCACCCGCGCCGGGTGAGGCGAGCGGAGGTCAACCGGTGAAGTCGCCGACCTCGGTGTCGAGCAGGCCGCGCCGGAGCGCCGTCGCGACGGCGTCGCGCCTGCTGCGGACGTCGAGCTTCGCGTAGATACCACGGACGTGGGTCTTGACGGTGTTCGGCGAGACCGTCAGGTCCTGGGCGATCTCGTCGATCGACCGCTGCGTGGGCAGCAGCCGCAGCACACTGCGTTCCCGCTCGGTCAGCGGCGCCGGCATCGGCGGGGTGTGCAGCTCGCGGCGCCGGGCGAGCACCTGGCCGGCGAACCGCTCGCCGCCACCCATGCTGCCCAGCCGCGCGGTCAGGAACGTGACGACGTCCGGTGGCGCGAAGACGAACGAGAACCGGACGTCGGCGGGCTCGGCGGCGCGCACGGCGTGATCCAGCAGCCGCGCCGCCCGCTCGGGGGCACCGGCCGCCAGCGCCGCCTGCACGCCGAGCAGCATCGCCTCGATCGCCACCCACGGCAGCAGCATCGGCGCCTCGTCGTCCACCAGCGAGCGCAACACCGAACTCCCCGCGCCCTGCCGGCCGAGCCGCAGCTGCGTCCGCGCCCGCATCAGCAGCAACTCGCCCGTGCCGGCGAGCATCGGCTGCGCCCAGCGGATCGTTTCCCGTGCCTGACCCGCCGCCCCGAGCCGCAGCGCGGCGCGGTGTTCCAGGACGGCGCACAACGCCGCTTGCTCGGCCGGGCAGGCCCGGCCGATGCCCAGGTGCGTGCGCGCCCGGCGCATCCGCCGCAGCCCCGCGTGCCAGGCGCCGAGCTCGAATTCGGCGGCCCCACGCAACGTTTCGGCGATCAGGCGCAGGTTCCGGGCCGCCCGGGCGGGCGCGTCGCCGAGCAGCCGCCCGATGCCCTTCGCCTGGTCCACGCATTCGGCGGGCTCCCCGCGCAGCAGGCTGCCGTAGGCCAGCAGGGCACACACCGCGGCACCCTCGAGCGAGCGCTGCGGGTCCTGCGCGGGACGCCGCGCCACGACCCGGCGGGCCAGCGTGTCCATCACCCGGTAGTCGCCGTCGTAACAGGCCAGCCCGCCCAGTGTGGCGAGGCACTGGGTGACCATGAAGTCCTGCTCGCGGTCCTCGGCGGCGCCGAGGAGCCGCACCAGGGTCTCCCGCGCCGGGCCACGGTCGTGGCGGGCGATGAGCAACGCCGTCCGGTGCAGGGTCGCCAGCCCGCCGAGATCGGTCTGCGCGGCGAGGCCCACATCGACCTGCTCGGCCGCGCGCACCGCCTGGGCCGGCCCACGGTCGAGCTGGGCGAGCCGGGAATACGCCAGCTGCCGCAGCACGGTCAGCTCCGCCGACGGCCGCTCCGGCCACACCGACTCCGCCCTGGCCAGCTGCAGCCCGGCCGCCGACGTCTCGCCCGCCTCCAGGCACAACGCGGCCGAGACCAGGGCAGGCAACGGATCGGCCGTGACGCGGCGGTCGTCGAGCACCGCGAGCGCCAGCCGCAGCACGCGGTGCTCACCGGCGAGGAACAACGTCACCGCGTGCCGGCGCAGCAACTCGCCGACCCGGGTGGTGTTGCCCGAACGGACGCTGTGCAGCAACGCGAGCGCCGGCCGGTCGTGCTCGGCGAACCAGCGCGCCGCCGTCGCGTGCAGGCTCCGCGTCCGGTCCGGTGCCCGGCGCAGCAGCTCGGCCCGCAGGTAGGTGCGCAGCAACGGCTGCAACCGGTGGTGCCGCGGCTCTGCCATGCCGAGGCTTCGCCTCGGGCCGGGGGCTTCGCCACCCGGAACCCCCGAAAGAGGCCGTGCCATGCCGGGGCTTCGCCCCGGGCCGGGGGCTTCGCCACCCGGAACCCCGCAAAGAGGTAGTGGTTCGCCGGAGCTGACCACCTGCGCGGCCGGTTCGCCGAGCTCGCGGAGCATCGCCTCGGCCTCCGGCCGGCCGGAGAGCGCCGCGGCGAGCCCGGCCGGGACGTCGTCGCAGATGCTGATCACCCGCAGCAGGTCCCGCTGGGCGGCGGTCAGCGAGGCGAGCACTTCGTCGGTCAGGTAGTCCAGCACGGCCCGGTCGCGGCCGGCGAAGAAGTCGTGCAGGCTGCCGTGCCGGGCCGCGGACGCGACGGCGAGGCGCAGCCCGGCGGGCCAGCCACCGGTGCGCGTGACGAGCAGCCCGACCTCGTCCGCCGGGATCCCCGCGCCGGTCGCCTCGACGAGCGCGACGGTCTCTTCGGCGGAGAAGCGCAGCCGGGTCGCGCCCACCTCGACGAGCCGGTCCGCGAGCCGGGCCCGCACCAGCGGCAGGTCCGGCTCGCGCCGGCTCGAGACCACCAGCCGCAGTCCCGCCGGCTGGTGGCGGACCAGCGCTTGCAGCCCGCGCCAGGTACGGGGCGCGGTGATCTCCTGGACGCCGTCCAGCACGAGCACCACGGGTTCGGGCAGCGCCTCCAGCGCGTCGGCGACCCCGGCCAGGAAAGCAAGATCGGTGCCCGGGGACCGGGGGACCGCCAGGCGCCGCACGGGGTTGCCGGCCGGGACCCGGGCGCAGCCGCCGAGGGCTTCGAGGACCGCGGACCAGAACAGCCGGTCGTCGTTGTCGTCGGCGTCGGCGGACACCCAGGCGACCGCGCCCCGGCGGTGGCCCGCCCAGTCGGCGAGCAGCACGGTCTTGCCGAACCCGGCCGGTGCCCCGACGAAGACCACGGCCGCCTCGCCGGCTCCGTCGAGGACGGCGAGCAACCGCGGCCGGGAAACGAGGTCTCCGGGTGGCGCGGGGATGGTGACCTTGGTCGTCGGCACCCGTCTTCGGGCCGAAATGTCATGGCGATCCGACATGCACACTCCTTCTTCGCGATCGGGTTTCCCCATCGTCCCGGCGGATCTTGCCACGCAATTCGCCCGGCTCACCCGCTACAGGTGAGGAAAAGGCCCGGTGTGCGCATAATCGTGTGGCCCGTGAACGATGGTGAATACTTCCGGAAAAACCGGGTAATCGGCATCCGCGTGACACGCGGATTCGTCGCGACACAGTTCTTCTGGGTCGGTCCGGGCGAGCTCGTCGCGCTCGACGTGCTGCGGACGGGACGTGTCGGAGCCGGTGCCGCACTGCTCTCGCTCGTCGTCCTCCTCGCCTGCCTGACCTCCGTGACGTCGGTGCGGCTCGGTGTCCGCGCCGCCGCCGACCTGGTCGCGCGGCTGCTCTTCCTGCCGTCCCACGGCTGGTCGGCGGTCATGGTGCTGCTCGACGTGGCCGTGATCGCCGTGGCGTGGCACCGGGCGGGCCGCGCCGGCCGCGAAAGGGGGAACCGATGAGCCGCCCGGGACCCGTCCACGGTGGACCGGCGGCCGGCTCGAATTACGTCTTCCGGGGCAGCGGCCGCATTCCCGAACAGGCGAGTGCGGCGGTCGCGGATTTCCGGGGCGTGCTCGTCGTGCCCGTTCCGCCGGACACGATCGTGTTCGGCACGGTGGCCGACCAGGAGAGCATTCCGCGGATCCTGCGCTCGCTCGAGGCACTCGGGATGAGAGTGGACTCCGTGCACCGCGTCCGGGAACTTCCCCGGCGGGTGACCCCCGGAATTCCGTGAATACGCGGCGGCCGGGGAATGCGCACCCGGCGGCCGCGGGTCCCAGTCGTAGACGACCGACGTCCGCAGCAGGACGTCCTGCACCGAGCGGCGGCGCACGTCCCAGAGCACCCACAGCAGCCCGAGCGGCAAGGCGACGCAGCACACCGCCCGGACCGCGGCCCGCCCGCCGCGCAGGAGCCCGCCGCGGCCGTCGACCACCCGCAACCCGAGCACGAGCCCGCCGACCGTGCGGCCCGTAGCCGTCCAGCAGAGCGCGAGGTAGCCCGCGGCCAGGACGAGCGCCGCGGTGACGACGACGGGGCGCGCCGGCACCGGCATCGTGAACCCCACCGGGTCGACCGCGAACAGCAGCGCCGCCCAGGCCAGGTAGCAGCCGGCGACGCCGAGCGCGGCGACCCCGGCGTCCAGCAACGCCGCGAGGCCGCGGCTGACCAGGCCCGCCCGGCGGCCCTGGTAGCGCCGGACCTCGGCGGGCAGAGCCGCCGACCAGGACGTCATGGCCGCGGCCGGCGGCCGACGGCGTCGTCCGCCGCCATGATCCGCACCCGGGTCTCCCGGACCATCTGCCCGGCGAGCGACCCACCGGAGACGCGGATGATCTCCGGCAGATCGATCTCGTAGACCACCTCGCGGACGATCCCGGCCAGGTCCAGCTCGTCGAGCACCACCTGCACCAGCTTCGGCGCGGTCCGCCGGAAAGCCACGTTCGCCGTGGCGGCCGCCCGACGGCGGCAGCGGGCCCCGGTCCGGGCGAGGTCCCGCACCGGGCGGGGCCACCACCCCGGCCGCAGGGCGACCGCCGCCGCGAGCCCGCCGAGCCGCAGCCCGCCGCGCACCACCCCGGCCGCCACCGCGATCGCCGCGTCGACCGGGACCGGCACCCGCTCCTCCGTGTCTGCCATGGGGAAGGATCGGCACGGCCCGCTCCGAGGCGCTTCACCCACGTCAGGTGATCCGTCACGAGCCCGCCGCCGCGGCGACGTCACCCCGGCGGATCGCGGCGCGCAGGGCGGTGTGGTCGCGTTCGTTCTGGTCGGCGCAGGCCGCCGCGAACTCCCGGACGGCCTCGGCGAACGCCGGGCCGGCCCCCAGGTAGGCGGCGATCGCGAGCGGGTCCCCGGTGCGGGCGTGCGCCCTGGCCAAGGTCCACCCGCACAGCCGCGCGTAGGCTCGCAGCACGTTCGGCGTCATCGTCGTGACGTCGGCGGCGCCCTTGCCGTCCTGCAGCCGGCGGACGTAGAAGTCCCGGGGGCGGCCGTCGAACCCGGTGGTCCGGACCCAGCCGAGGAAGACGTCGCCGGTGGCCTGCATCAGCCGCTGCCCGGTGACCACGCGGTGCCCCGCCCCGCCACGCACGGCGGTGCCCGTGTAGCCCTGCAGCACCGAGGTCCCGGCCTCCTTCAGCTGCAGGAAGAGCGGATCCTCGGTGCCGGGGCCCACGAGCAGCGCGATCCAGCACCGGGTGCCGACGCTGCCGACCCCGACCACCTTGCGGGCGACGTCGGCCAGCCGGTAGCGGTCGAGCACCGTCCGCCGGTCGGGCCCCAGGGTGCGCCGGTACCGCGCGAGGACGTCGCCGAGGCGTTCCTCGAGGGTCGCCGGGTCACCGTCCCCGGCGAGCCGGCTGACCGGCACGACCAGCGGCGGCCGGTCGGCCAGCCGCACCTGCCCGTCGCGGACCTCGGTGAACCGGCGCAGCGCGCCGGCGTCGTCGCGGGAGCGCGCCCGGTTCAGGGTCCGGTCGAGCCGGTGCCGCCCGTTGGCGCCCAAGCGACGGGCCGCGATCGCGCGCAGCGTTTCGGCGTCGACGTGGGCGTAGAAGACCTCGAGCGCCGTCCGGCGGGCGAAGTCGTGCATCGCCTGGCGGTACGCCTCGACCGCGGCCAGCACCGCGCGGCGGCGCGCGGCCGGCGGGTGCCCGTTCTCGCGCCCGGTGATCTCGAAGCCGGCGGCCAGCCGTTTGACGTCCCATTCCCACGGCGCGGGCAGGGTTTCGTCGAAGTCGACGAGGTCGAACACGAGCCGGCGCTCAGGCGAGGCGAACAGGCCGAAGTTGCCCGGGTGGGCGTCTCCGCACGCCTGGACGACCAGTCCTGTCCGGGGTGTCGCGGCGAGGTCGGCCGCCATCGGCAGCGCCGCGCCGCGGAAGTAGGCCGGCGGGGAGGCGGCCATCCGGCCGTAGCGGATCGGCAGCAGTTCCGGCACCCGGCCGGCGTCCTGCCGGGCCAGCAGCGCCAGCGGATCGGCCCGCTGCCCGGGTGCGGGGAACTCGGCGTGGCTCGATCGCGGGACGGTCGTGCGGGCGGCCCGGCCGCGGGCGATCCGGTCGTCACGGGTCGCGGTGTCCTCTTTGGTGTGCAGCATGGGCGGATCTTCGGCCGCGGGGGACGCCGGGGCGTCGCCCGCCGGGGGTGAAACCGCGGGGTCATCCACCACGGGTGACGACGTGGGATCGCCCGCACCGCAAGGTGGACGGCGGAGGTGCGGCCATGGCGGAACGGGCGGCCGGGCGACCATCGGTCACCCGGCGGGTGTGTGCGGGGATCTCCGTGGTGGCGCTGTCGGCGGCGTTCGCCGTGGTGTTCGGCGCCCTCTACCGCCATCCGGTCCAGCTGGTACTCGCGGTGCTCCTGCTCGGGGGCGCGCTCGGTGCGGGCTGGGCGGCCTTGGTGCGCCGCGGCCTCCCGCGGGTGGCCGCGGCGGCGCTCGGGGGCGCCGCCGCGGTCCTGCTCGTCCTGCTGCCCGGCACGCACGCCTACGCCCTCGTGGCGACCGCGGCCGGGCTCGTCGCACTGTCGCTGGCCACCGCCGGCACCGCGCTCGGCCGGGAGCTGCCGAGACCGGCCCGCACCTCCCGCGCCGCGCCGGCCCGGTCGGGGGTGCTGCTGCTCAACCCGTTGTCCGGCAACGGGACCGCCACCGCGTCCCGGCTCGGCGAGCACGCCCGCGTCCTCGGCGTCCGGCCGGTCGAAGCCGGGCTCGGCGACGACCTGCGCGAGCTCGCCGAACGCGCCGTGGCCGACGGAGCGGACGTGCTCGGGATGGCCGGGGGCGACGGCTGCCAGGCCGTGGTCGCCGACGTCGCCCGCCGGCACGGCGTGCCCTTCGTCTGTGTTCCCGCCGGCACCCGCAACCACTTCGCGCGTGACCTCGGACTGGACCGGGACGACCCGGCGACCGCGCTGGCCGCCTTCGGCGAAGCCGTCGAGCGGCCGGTCGACCTCGGCGTCGTCGGCGGCCGGGTGTTCGTCAACAACGTCTCGCTCGGCGCGTACGCCGCCGTCGTCCGCGCCCCGGGCTACCGCGAAGCCAAGGTCGCCACCATCGCCCGGTGCCTGCCGGACCTGGTCGGCCCCGGCGCCGACCACCCCCGGCTGCGCTTCCCGGGCCCGGATGGCCGGCCCGAGCGGACCGCCGACGTCGTGCTCGTCTCCAACGGCCCCTACCGCCTCGAGCGGCTCAGCGGGTTCGGCAGCCGCGAACGTCTCGACGGCGGTGTGCTCGGCGTCGTCACGGTCGTCGCCGACCGGGCGCGCGACGTGCCGGCACTGGTCGCGGCCGAGCTGAGCGGGAACGTGGCCCGCTTTCCGGGATACCGGTCCTGGACCACACCGGAATTCGTGGTGGACTCCACGGACCCGGAGGTCGACATCGCCGTGGACGGCGAAGCGCTGCGCTGCCCGCCGCCGGTGCGGTTCCACGTCCTGCCCGGCGCGGTGCGGGTCCGCCTGCCGCCGGGCACCGCCGGGCCGGCTGTGGCCCCGGGCGGTGTCCGGCGGGCGATCGGCGCGCTCCTGCGGGTGCTCGCCGGGCGGTCCGCTACCGCCGTTCCGGCTGCGGGGACTCGCCGAAAGCCTCGCGCAGCCGGGCTTCTTCCTCGGCGGAGAGGTTCGTCGTCAGCAGCGAAGCGCCGGTCTCCTTGAACGGCTCGACGACCCGGTCCAGGACGGTGTCCGTCGCCATCACGAACAACGCGGACGTCCCGGGCCGCACCTGCGCCCGCACGGTGTCGATGAACTGCTCGTCGATGCCGACGTGCGCCAGTGACCCGGTCAGCGCCCCGATCGCCGCGCCGACGGCCATCCCCAGCAAGGGCACCAGGAAGATCAGCCCGAACAGCAGGCCCCAGAACCCGCCGCCCAGCGCGCCGGCGCCGGTCAAGGAACCGAGATCCTTGGTCTTCGGCTTCTTCCGGCCCTCCGGCCAGGTCACGTAGGCCGCGTCGCTGATCGAGATCAGCTGCTGCTTCTTCAGCTGCTCCAACAGGCCGAGCGCGTTCTCCGCGCCCTCGGCGGTCGGAAAGGTCCACACGGTCAGCGAAGTCATGGTGCCGTCCTCCTCGGTCCGGGATCGGTGGTCCGTGCGGACTGTGCCCCTGGCGCCGGTGCGCGGCATCGCCCGCGCCGTGTGAGCCGCACCCCGCCCCGGCCGGTCCTTGATCTCACCTGACGTGGGCGAGGCCACCCGGGTGGCGGACCGACCATGATCGCCCGGTCCGCAACGCCCGCCACTTCCGAGAAAGAGGGACCATGAGCGAACACACGCAGCACCGGGCCGGCCCGGCCGGAACCGGGACACCGCCGCTGGAGGGCCGGGCCGTCGCCCGGTCGCGGCGCATCGGCTGGCTCTGGTTCGCCGGCGCGATCACGATCCTGGCCGGCCTGTTCAACGTCGTGGAAGGGCTGGTCGCGCTGTTCGACCGGGACTACTACGTGCTCGGCCCGTCGGGACTGCTCGTCTTCGACCTCGCCGGCTGGGGCTGGATCCACCTGATCGTCGGCATCCTCGCCGTGCTCACCGGGATCGCGCTCTTCACCGGCGCGCAGTGGGCCCGGGTCGTCACCGTCGCGCTCGCCGGCTTCAACGCGCTGGCCCAGCTCGCTTTCCTGTCCGCGTACCCGGTCTGGGGCGTGGTCGTGATCGCCCTCGACGTCCTCGTGATCTGGGCCGTGATCGTGCACGGCGACGAGTCCACCTACGAGATCTGGTGACCCCGCGGACCGCCCGCCGGTGATCAGTACAGTCGTGGCCTCCTTCCGACAGCCGAGAGGTTGACCTTGCCTGCCCGAACGACGTCGCGGTCCTGGCGGATACCCGGTGCCAAGGTGACCGTGCCGCGGGTGCCGAAGATCTTCGTCCCCCGTCCCCGGCTCGCGGCGCTGTTCGACCACGCCACCGCCCGGCCGGTGACCGTGGTCCGGGCCCCGGCCGGGTCCGGCAAGACCACGGCACTGGCCGGGTGGGCCGGCGACAGCGGTGACGTCGGCGACGTCGCCTGGGTGTCACTGGACTCCGACGACAACGACGAATCCCGGCTGTGGGCGGCGATCCTCGGCGCGCTGGGCCGCTGCCGGGCCGTGCCCGAGGACAGTCCGCTGCGCCGGCTCGCCCCACCGCAGCCCGGGCGGCGGACGGAGTTCCTGGCCGACCTGGGCGACGCGTTCGCCGGGCTCCGCACGCCCGTGCGGCTGGTGCTGGACGATCTCCAGGAGATCTCCCGCGCCGAACCGGTCGAAGCGCTCGCGGCGCTGGCCCGCCACCAGCCGCCGGGCCTGCGCCTGGTGCTGGCCACCCGGGTCGAGCCGAGGCTGCGGCTCGCGCGCCTGCACGTCGAGGGCACGCTTTCGCGGGTGGGAGCGGCCGAACTCCGGTTCAGCGCCCAGGAAACGGCGAGCCTGCTGCGGGCCACCGGGGCCGTGGTGAGCGACGCCCGCGTCCGGGAACTGACCGAGCGCACGGCCGGCTGGGCCGCCGCGCTCGGCTGGGCCGCGGTGTCGGTGCGCGGCGCCGACGACGCCGACGGGCTGGTCGCGGCGGTCGGCGGTGACGAGCGGGCCGTGGCGCGGTTCTTCGCCGACGAGGTGCTCTCGCGGCTGCCGGAAGCGACGTCGGAACTGTTGCTGTGCATCAGCGTCTGCGACGCGGTGAGCGCGACGCTCGCGGCCAGGTTGTCCGGCCGTCCGGAGGCCGGGGTGACGCTGGACGAGCTCGAGCGCGCGATGGGCCTCGTCGTCCGCACACCGGCCGACACCTACCGGCTTCCGCCGTTGCTGCGCGGTTTCCTGCGCGCCGAACTGGCGCGGCGGGGTCCCGCCCGCGTCCGGCGGCTGCACGGGATCGCCGCCCGCTGGTACGCCGGGGAAGGGCGGTTCGGGGAAGCCCTCTCGCACGCCGTGGCGGGCCGCGACCGCCAGCGCGTGCTCGCACTGGCGCGTGACCACGCCGTGCGCCAGGTGCTGACCGGGGACGGGGATCCGGTCCGGGTCGCCCTCACCTACCTCGGCGCGGAGGAGGTCGCCGCGAGCCCGCGGCTGCGGCTGGCGTCGGCGCTGGAGCACGTCCAGCGCGGCGAACTCCCCGCGGCCGCCACCGATCTCGGCGAGCCGGGCAGCGACGACGCCCTGCGCGTGCTCGCCGTCCGGCACTTCGCGCTCGTGACCGGACGGCGGCCGCCGGAGACGGTCATGGCCCCGGCGACGCGGTCCCCGGAATTCGACGCGTGGGAAAAGCTCGATCTGGCCTGGTGTTCGCTGCACCGGGGGGCCCGGCGGCACACCGTCGTCCGGGCGGAGGAGGCGCTGCGACTGGCCCACGGCGAGCGGCTCGACCACCTCGTGCTCCACAGCAGGCTCGCGCTCGCCGTCGCGACCG
>Ga0070668_100002861_pt1 | contig 12729 bp, 8 predicted proteins | sample KBSS43metaG_FD_64661 | JGI IMG/M metagenome (GOLD analysis project Ga0070668, IMG submission 64661) | Switchgrass rhizosphere microbial communities from Kellogg Biological Station, Michigan, USA - KBS S4-3 metaG | ecosystem: Host-associated > Plants > Roots > Rhizosphere > Soil ... | reverse complement strand
GCGGCCGCCGCCTTGCTGGACCCGCCGCCGCCGGCCGGCCGCTTGCGCTTCTTGGCCTTCGCGACCAGGACGCCGTGCCGCGCCCCGTCTTTTTTGGCGAGGGCGACAACAGACGAAACCTCATCCGCGCGCGCGGCGGACGCATCGCTCCCGAGCGACGTCAGGACGAACGCTCCAACCAGGCCCGCAACCAAGCTCTTCATTGCATCACGACCGCGGAATTCCAGGTGTATGGCCATATCCGCTAAGTTCCGTGGCGCCTCGCCAACGGCGCAACAATTCACACGAGAACGGTACGGCCCTTACCGATTTCGCGCCGCGCTAAGACGCGCAGGGCGTAGCGCGGCTGCGCCGCGACCTACTCGACGTCGCTCGGGGTCTCTTCTTTTTCGCCGCCGCCGCCGCCCTCGGACTCGTCCGGAGGGGGCGCCTTCTTGGCCTTGGCGGGCTTCTTGGGCGGCGGGGCCTCGCTCTCGCCCCCACCGCCGCCCCCGATGCCGTCGAGGACTATCTCCAGCCCGCCCCACACGCCGATGTAACGGTCGACCGCGCCGCCCGCCTTGATCGAGGGGTCGTTCATCTTCCAGTGCAGCGACATGCCGATCTGCCGCAGGTCGACGCCGGCGCGAATGCCAATGATGCCGGTGATGCGGAAGCCAAGCGACGCCCCGGCGTCCACGCCGTAGGCGGTCGCGGCCGGGTAGTAACCGGGCCCGCCAACCTCGCCCGCCGCCTTGCCGATTTGTACCAGGAGGTAGCCGGCGCTCACGTCCAGGTCGATCGTCGGCGTGAAGTAGATGCGCGCGCCGCCGCCCAGGTGGATCACCCCGTAGGTGAAGTTCGGGCGGTCCATCGCCATGGGAGGCGGGGTGAGCTTGAACGTCTGCAGGCCGTACGCCGCCGCGACATACGGAACGACGCTGCCAACCGGGATGCGGACCTTGAGGCCCGCGAGGAAATCCTGGTACTTCGTCGTCAGCGTTTGATTCTGCGGCGGCGGCGTCTTGGACGACGCGCCGATGCCGTAATTGAAGCGACCGAACAGGCCGATGTTCGCAGCGAACCCGTCGGTGGCGAACGCGGCCGGGTACGCTTCCGCCCAGACACTCACTTCCGGACCGGGCGTCAGCGAGTACGGCGCGAGCGCGCCCCCGTCCTGCGTCCAGACCAGGTTGCGGAACATCGCCGTGCCGCCGAGGCCCAGCTGCAATGCCGGCAGGACCACCGTGCCCGCGGCGCCATCCTCCGGCGGCGGAGCCTTCGCGGCCTTCGCTGGCTTCTTGACCGGTTTGTCCTCCTCCGGCTCGGGTGCCGGCGGCGGCGCTTTCTTCTCCTCGGCCTCGTCGGCCTCGGGCGCCGCCTTCTTGCTCGCCGGCTTCTCGTCTTCCTCGTCGGACGCGGACTCGTCAGGCGGCGGCAGCCCGCGATCCGACGTCGACTTCGACTTCGATCCGGCGGCGGGCGGCTTGTGCTTCTTGCCCCCCTTCTTCTTCTTCGCCTCCGCGGACAGCGAAGCGAGCAACACCAGCAGCGCGACGAAAAACGCCAGCCCCCGCGCTGCGGTCAGGCTGCGCGCGCGCGCGGAGACCAACGACGTCGACGGCGCGGGGCGGGTCCGGCGGGGCGGCAACGGGATACTCATACCGCATTTGTCGATCGATTTGATCCCGGATCTTTTTTCGATCGCGATCGCGACCGACTCAAAGCCGTGAGCCGGTTTGTACGGTTGGCGTTTCCGCCAGCGATTTCGAGGCGTAACGGTCGCGCGCCCCGCGCGGCGGCTAACCCGAGACGCCGTTCAGCGCGGCGTTGACAACCTTTCCACCCGCCGACGCGATGAAGTCGCCGGCGAGCTGGCTCGACGGAATGCCGAGCGCGACGCCCAGCGTTCGCGCCGCCGCGACGTGGGTCTGGTTGGCCGGAATGTCGCCGCTCGCCGACGCGGCGCCCGTCGCCGAATCGATCGCCGACGCCTGCAGCGCGTTGCCGCTGGCCGGCGTCGTGAGGCCGCCGATCACGCTCGGCTTCACGTTCTTGCCGATCATCACCATCACCGCGTGGTTGCCGTAATGATCGCGGCCGGCGCGGGCCTCCGCCTTCGCGATGGAATTCAAATTTCGGCCGAACACGTTCAACGTGGCGAACGTGACCTTGTCGCTCAGCGACAGGTTCGCCAGCGCGTCCATCACCTGCTGGATGCCGGCGATGCCGCTGACGTGCTGGTCCGCTTCGGCCTGCAGGTTCGTGTCCGTGTGGTTGTCGCCGCCGAAGGCGATGTGCATGGTCACGACGGGCGTGACGTTGGCGGCGAACAGCGCCGCCGCCGCCAGCGCCTGGCCCTGCACGTTGTCGCTGGTGATCGACGTCAGCGTGGTCGCGAGCTGATCGGCCAGCTTGCGCACCTGCGTCTGCGACAGCGCCATCGCGTCCAGGAACGCCTTCTGCGCGCCGGTGCCGTCCGACTTGGCGAGCGTGTTCAGCTTGTCGATCGTCGTGTCGCGGACCGTGCGCAGCTTGACGAGCGGATCGTTCTTCGACCCGGTCAGCAGCTGCTTCAGCTGCGTGGGCGCGATCGACGGCAGCGTGCGCCCGGCGTAGCTGACCAGCTCGGCGCCGTTCCGTCCGGCCCCGACCGCGATCGGCTCCGGCTGCACGGTGTTGAAGCAGGGCGCCAGGTGCTTCGCGAACGCGGACACCAGCATCTCGTTGCCGCTGGTCTTGCCCATCAGCTTCATCACCTTGGGCTGATCGCCGTGGACGGTCGACGCGGTCAGGTGGTGGAAGAACGACGTTCGTCCCAGCGTCGCGGTCTTCAGCTGTCCCTTGCTGGCGCCGACCACCACCGACGGATCGGCCCAGGGCAGCGCGGCCCCATAGGTGACGCCGCCCAGCGACACCGTCGTCGCCGACACTTCTTCCTGCGTCGGGTGAATCGCCATCGCCGCCGGCGCGGTGCCGCCCGTGGCGTACGTCCCCGGGCAGTTGCAGTTGATGGGATCGCCGTTGAAGTTGGCGCTGACCAGCAGGTACTGCATGTTGGCCTGGTTGGTGATGGCGCACTGCAGGCTCTGCGCGGTCGCCTGGCGCGGGTTCAGGAGGAACCAGGCCGGCAGCCCGGTCGCCATGGCGCGGAGGCCGACGTAGCCGGTGCCGAAGAGGCCGGTGAGGAGCGCGTCTCGTCGTTTCAGCATGATGGCGTTTCCTTCTTCCTAAAGACCGAATGAAAGCGAGGTGGGCGACTGGCAGGCCGCCGCGAAGGTGGAACGCAGCGCGTTCGTCGCCTTGGCGGTGGTGGAGCCCGTGTTCTGCGTCGACGTCAGCGCGGCGTTGTAGTGGTCGGTCAGGATCTGCACCGCCATCGCGTAGTGCGCGTCGCCCGACGGATAGCCGACGATGCGCGTCACCATGTCGGCGATCGCGTTCTGATAGCTCGCGCTCTGGTACATCGCCCCGGAGACGTCGACGACCTTGGCGGCCACGTTCTCGCACAGCATCTCGCTGGCGGCGCGGTAGAACAGCGTCGGGTCGGACGGCGTCACCGGGATCTCGCTACCGCGCGAGAACGCGTCCTGCGGCACGCTGTTCACGATCTTCACGGTCGCCGCCTGCGTGCTGTTCGGTATCGGCACGTCCAGCGCGCAGATGTCCGCGATCCCCAGCCGGTTCGACAGCGACGCGCAGATCTGATCGCGCCGCGAGATGCTGATGTTCACGCCGTTCTGATCGGTCGTCGCCGTCGAGGCGGCGTTGGTCACCAGGGGCGACGAGAACAGCTCGCGGATCAGCGTGGGGAACTGATAGCCGCCGGTCTGGAAGGCCAGCGCCACGCGGAGAAACTCGGGGTCGGTCTCCATGCAGCCCGACGAGTTCGCGTAGTAACAGAGCTGCTGCGTGACGGCCATGGCGAACCGCGTGACCGACTGGCCCGAGACGGTGTCTCCGGAGACCTGCGCCAGGAGCGGCCCCAGCGCGTACAGGTTCGCGCCCGTCGCGTTCACCGAGCCGAACGCCAGCAGGCCGCCCGGCGTCGCTGGCCGCGGGTTGGCGCCGCCGCCCGTGAACCGGTTGGCGGCCGGGAAGTCGTTGCGGTCGTTGAAGTCGTACTCCGCGGCCCAGAACTGGCGCAGCGGATCCAGGCTCTTGTGGCAGCCGACGCACTCGCTGCCCGCCACCGAGTGGTTGCTGTCGAGACCGACGGTGCTGAGCGGCGTGATGCTGTTCGCGCTCGAGAACGACTGGCCCAGCGCCACCAGCAGCGTCTGGTTCGCGGTCACGCGGTGCTGGTTGCTGTCGTTCGTGTTCCACAGCGCGAGGTACGCCGGCGTCGTGTAGAAGCCGACGCGCGGCAACGACAGCGACAGCGACGTCATCGTCCGCAGCGTGGTCAGCTGGAACGACAGCGTCGTGGGCCGCGTGGTCGCGGGCGCGTTGTGGTTGATCGTCACCCACTGCCAGTCGGTGAGATCGGATGTGGTGAGGTACGGCTTCGACGCGTGCTCGAAGCAGGTCGGGTTGCCCGAGAACGGCAGCCGCGGCGTGAAGCCGAGCAGGCGCTGGAACAGCAGCGACGTGCCGCGGAACGATCCGGTCGTGGCCCCCGCGTCGCGGCAGGCCTGCGCGCTGCCCAGCGAGAAGCTGCCCGCGCCGCTGGCCGGCAGCTCGTCGCTGAACACCATGTTGGTCAGCGCCATCTCGAGCGGGATCGCGTTGGTGCTGTAGTCGATCGTCCAGACGGGCGTCGAGCTGCCGTTGTTGAAGGGCGCGTCGGGCACGGTCTCGATCTGGATGTAGAGGCTCTTGAGGCCGGTCGTCATCATGAAGCGCTGGGTCGTCAGCACCTCGGTGAACGGGCGCCCTTCCGCGACCAGCTGCCACGCCGTCAGCGCGAAGCTGTCCTCCAGGTTCTGCACCAGGCGGGCGAACGCGTCGTCACCGACGGCGCCCGTCCCGATCGGTCCGAAGTCGAAGCCGCCGTTCTGCAGCAGCTGGATCTTGAAGTCCTCGGTCGCCTGGAATCCGGTCTGCTGGAAGTAGTTGCGGAAGAACGTCACCATCTTCGACTTGAACATCGCCGCGGTCGCGGCGTCGGACATCCAGCCGTTGATCAACGTCTGAAGGGCCATCTGCCCGTTCGCCGTGACGGCGGTGATCTCGGCGTCGGTGGGCGGCAGGCCGGTGATCAGGTTCTTGACCTTGCGGACCGCCGCGGCCGCCGCCAGCGGCTGGAACGGCGCGCCCGACGCGCCGGCGCCGCCGAGGCCGCCGAGGCCGGTCGTCCCCGCCGTGCCGCCGGCGCCCGTGGTTCCCGCGCTTCCCGTCGTCCCGCCTCTTCCAGCCATGCCGGACCCGCCGGCCATGCCGGTCGTGCCGCCCTGGCCCGTCACGCCCATGCAGACGCCGTTCGTGCAGGTCTGGCCGCCGGCGCACGCGCGGCCGCAGGCGCCGCAGTTCGCGGTGCTGGTGTTGGTGTCGACGCAGCCCGCGCCGCACAGCATCTGCCCGGCGACGGAGCAGCCGCACGCGCCCGCGTTGCACACCGCGCCGGCCGGACAGGTGACGCCGCAGCCGCCGCAGTTGAGCGGATCGTTCCCGTTCGTGACGGCGCAGCTGCCGCTGGGGCACATCGTCGTCCCGGGATCGCACATCGACGCGCACGTTCCGCCGTTGCAGACCTCGCCGGTCTTGCACGCGTTCGTGCAGCTGCCGCAGTGGCTGCTGTCCGACGAGACACAGGCGCCGTTGCAGACGAGCGCGCCGGCCTGGCAGGCGCACGCCCCGTTCTGGCAGGTCTGGCCCGCGCCGCAGGTCTTGCCGCACACGCCGCAGTTCTGCGGATCGGACGCCACGTTCACGCACTGCGAGCCGCAGGTGATCAGCCCGGCGGCGCAGGTGGGCACGCCGCTGCCGCCCGTGCCCGTCGGGTTGGAGCTGACCTTTCCTTCGCAGCCGAGCAGCGACGCGATCGTCAGCGTCGCCACGATTGGGAAAATCCAAGCCTTCATCGCGACCACCTTTCGAACGAGCATCCGAACGCGCCCAGTTAGTGTCGCACCGCAGGCGAAAATGCGTGAAATTATTCGAAAATAATCAACGCGACCGTGCGTTTTAGGTGAGCCGGTTTTCGATTTCGTTGGTCCGTTCGGATTTCATTCAGGTCTCGTGTTGCGCTGCGCGGGACGTTCGCCGTTGCGCAACACGAGCATGGAAGGACGGGAAGCAGGGTCTTTTTTCGAGTAGTCTCCGCGCCGCTCCCCATGGCCATCTCCTGCGGCATCGTCGGTCTCCCCAACGTCGGCAAGTCGACCCTGTTCAACGCGCTCTCGTCGGCGGGCGCCGCCGTCGCGAACTACCCGTTCTGCACCATCGAGCCGAACGTCGGCGTCGTGCCGGTGCCGGATGCGCGGCTGGACGCGCTGGTCGAGCTCTACCACCCGAAGTCGACCGTCGCGGCGACGGTGAACTTCGTCGACATCGCGGGCCTGGTGCGGGGCGCGTCCAAGGGCGAGGGGCTGGGGAACCAGTTCCTCGCGAACATTCGCGAGACGGACGCGATCGCGCACGTCGTGCGCTGCTTCGAGGACGACAACGTGATTCACGTCGAGGGCCGCGTCGATCCCGTGGCGGACGTGGGGACGATCGACACCGAGCTGTGCTTGAAGGATCTGGAGACCGTCGACAAGCGGATCGATCGCGCCAAGAAGGCGCTGAAGGGACCGGCGACGCCGGCGACGAAAGACGAGAAGCAGATCCTCGAGATCTGCGAGCGCCTGCACAAGGGGCTGGACGCCGGCAAGCCGGCGCGCGCGCAGGGGCTGAACGCAGAGGAGCAGGCGCTGCTGCGCGACCAGGGCCTGCTGACGCTGAAGAAGGTCTTCTACATCGCAAACGTCGCCGAGAAGCAGCTCGGGTCCGCCGACGACGACAAGTTCGTGCGCGCGCTGCGCGCCCACGCGGACGCCGAGGGAGCGCCGGTGGTCGTCATCTGCGCGGCGGCGGAGGCGGAGATCGCCGGATTGGACGCCGCGGATCGGCCGGCGTTCCTGGAGAGCCTCGGGTTGAAGGAGCCAGGCCTGCACGCGGTCGCGCGTACGGCGTACAAGATCCTCGACCTGATCACGTTCCTGACCGCGGGCGAGGACGAATGCCGCGCGTGGACGGTGAAGCGTGGCGCCAAGGCGCCGCAAGCGGCGGGCGTCATCCACACGGACTTCGAGCGCGGCTTCATCAAGGCCGAGGTGATCTGGTGGGAGGACCTGATCAAGCTCGGGTCGGAAGCTGCGTGCCGCGCCAACGCCAAGCTGCAGCTCGAAGGCAAGGACTACGTCGTCCGCGACGGCGACGTCATCCACTTCAAGTTCAACGTCTAGCGAGCGTCGCCCGAGATCGGCCTGCCCTCACCCCGACCCTCTCCCGCAAGCGGGAGAGGGAGATCAGATCAGGTCCCCTCTCCCGTCTTCGGGAGAGGGTTAGGGTGAGGGTCCACGCCCGCTAGATTTCCACGAGACCCTGCTGCATCGCGAACAGCGTCGCGGCGGCGCGCGTGGTGACGCCGGACTTCTCGAAGATGTGCTGCACGTGGTGGCCGGCGGTCTTCACGGAGATGTCGAGCGCGTTCGCGATCTCCTTGTTGGTGAGACCGCGCGCGAGCAGGCGCACGACCTCGACCTCGCGATCGGTCAGCCCGGCGGGGTACGTTCGCTTGCCGGCGTCGGCGGGCTGACCCGCGGCCGCCAGCACCGCCTCGACAGCGTCGCGATCGAGTCGGCCGGCGCGCGCCTCCGCGCGCACTCCCTCAGCAGCTTGCTCGACGGTCAGCGCAGCGCGGTGGGGACGCGCCTCGGTCATCGCGTGGAACACGTCCGCGGCGGCGAGGATGCGCGCGCCCTGCGACACGCCCGGCGCCCCCACCCGCCGGTGGTAGCCGGCGCCGTCGAGGCGTTCGTGCGCCAGCGCCGCGAGCGCCGCCACCGGCGCGAGCGTGTCCAGCCGCGCCAGCACGCGTTCGGTGAAGTAGCTGTGCATGCGCACGCGCTCCCGCTCGGCCTCCGTCAGCGGTCCCGGTTTGTCCCAGATGTCCAGCACGACGCCGGCGCGTCCGATGTCGTGCAGGTGTCCCGCGCGCCGCACCACGGCCGCATCGGCTAGCCCCTGGCGTTCCGCCGCTTGCCCCGCCAGCGTGGCGACGCCCGCCGAGTGGCCGCGCGTGAAGCGCGACTTCATGTCGCCGTACTGGCCGACCGTCTCTATCGCCGCGTCCAGCGCGGGCCCGGCCACACGCACCGGCTCGCCCGGCTCGGCGGCGACCAGAGCGTCGTGCACCGATGACACCTCGAGCCCCGCAAACAGCTTGCTGGCGCGACGTGAAAAGATCTCGACCAGCTTCGGATCGTAGCCGCCGCCCGCGCGACGTCGTAGCAGCGCGACCGTCTCGTCGGTGCCGAACAGGCGGCGGGCCGCCTGCGCGTCCGACGCCAGCTGCACGACCCGGACGACCCGATCGATCGCCTCGCCCTTCAACCGATGGGGCCGGCCCCGTCCGTCCCAGCGTTCGAACACTTGCGACATCGCCTCGGCGACGCGCGCCGACAACCCCAGGCGCTGGGCGAGCAGGCGGCCGACCTCGCAGTGCGCGCGCGTCGGCATACCCGGCCCCTTTCGGAGCGCGTGCAGCACCTTCCCGACGCGCCGCGGGAGCGGGTCATGACGGCCGACGTTCTTGATGATCGCGCCGAGGAACTCCGCCGGCGATCCGCCCGCCATGTGGGCGATCCAGTTGCCGGAGTCCTCGCCCAGCGCACGGACGCCGAAGTCCTCGTCGCCGGTGCAGCCGACCGTCTTCAGCAGCGCGACGTAGAACGCGTCGCGCGCCTCGCTCTCGTCGCAGCCGGCGGCCTCGGCCAGCGCGACCGCCAGCACCGCCGAGCGCTCGCCGTGCTCCAGCGCCACGCCCAGGCCGATGTCGGTCGCCAGCGACAGGCTCGCCGCCAGCTCGGCCAGTCGCACGCTCTCCGTCGTCGCCACGCGCCTCATTTATCACGGCCCATGGGGCATACGCCCTATTCCGAAGCGGGCGCGGGGACGGCTAACTGGTTGCTGGAGGAAGCGTCATGACCGAAACAGCGACCAACGCAGCCAAGCAGAGCCCGGCCGTCAGCCCCCTTCACACCAGCTTCGATCTTTCGGTCGAGACCACGGGCAAAGCCGTGTCGGTGTTCGACGGCGTCTGGCTGATCGCGACCCGCCACCACCCGGGTTTGTCGAAGCACATGTTCGAGATCAACAACCGCTGCTTCGTCTTCCGGTTGTTCGACCAGAAGGCGAGCCGCACCGTGCTGCTGGTCGTGAACGCGGTCGATCCCTCGCAGGCCGTCGACGAGGTGCGCCGACTGGAACGCGAAACCAGCTTGCCCGTCGTCGCGATCGTGTCGCCGGGCGGCGGCCACCACCTGCACATGCCCGCCTGGCACGCTGCCTTCCCGGCGGCGACATTGCTGGTCGGCCCCGAACGCATTCCCCGCACCGCGAACGGCCGCAAACTGATGCAGCTCGGTCGCGTCGAGACCCTGTCCCTCGACGATCCGTTCCCGCAGTTCCGCGGCCAGCTGGACGCGGTCGTGTTCCATGGGCTCGGAGGCCCGCCCGATCACCGCAGCGCCGGCGAGGGGGCGCCCGACACGCGCTTCGGCCACATGTCGCGCATGTTCAAGTTCATGACCGCCAAACAGACCGATCCCGTCGACGAGCTGTGGCTGCACCACGTGCCATCGCAGACCGTGATCGGCGGCGAGAACCTGACCTGGTACTACCCGAAGGCCGCGCTGCGCGGCGCGCCGATGATGCTGAAGAGCATGATCAAACCCGATCAGGTGACGATCATGACGATGGCGCGCAAGGTCGCCGCGCCGGACAAGGTCGCCGCCTGCTGGCGGCGCATCCTGTCCTGGCCGTCGCGCACGCTGCTCACGTACCACGACGTCCCGGGCTCGGGCTTCGTGGGCGACGGACGCGCGGCGCTCGCGGCCGCGGTCGATCGCGCCGGCCAGCCGCGCTGAGGCGGGCGTCCGCCGGAACGGCGCGCAAACATTTGCCGCCGGTCCTCTGCGAGCGCGGACATGCAATGGTAGCGTCCTCGCCATGTTTCCCGCTCGACGTGAGTTTCGATCAGTGGCGCTGGCCGTCGTGCTCGTTGCTTGCGGATGCGGCGGCAAGAAGAGCGGCAGCGCGGGAACGGGCGGATCGGGTGGCGGTGCGGGAACGGCCGCCGCGGGCGGACGCGGCGGGACGACGGGGGCGGCGGGAACGACCGGCGCTGCGGGGACGACTGGCACCGCCGGGACGACCGGTGCCGCCGGGACGACCGGTGCCGCCGGGACGATCGGTGCCGCCGGGACAACCGGCAACGCGGGAACAACCGGCAACGCCGGAACAACCGGCAACGCCGGAACAACCGGCACCGCCGGGACGACCGGCACCGCCGGGACGACCGGCAACGCCGGGACAACGGGCGCCGCGGGAACAACCGCCGCCGCAGGAACAACCGGTGCCGCGGGAACAACCGGTGCCGCCGGAACAACCGGCGCCGCCGGAACAACCGGGGCCGCCGGTACGACGGGCGCTGCCGGGAGCGGCGGCGCCTGCGTGACGTCGGTCAGCGGGACCGTCTACGACCCCGCCGGAGCGCTTCCTCTCTACAACGTCAGCGTCTACGCCCCGACCACCGCGCTGACGGACTTCAACGAAGGGATCTCCTGCGATCACTGTGGGCAGCTTTCGGGCGCACCCGCCGCGGTCACGGCATCGGACCCACAGGGCAAGTTCAAGCTGCAAGGCATTCCGGCCGGCGTGAACGTCCCGCTGGTGTTCCAGATCGGAAAGTGGCGCCGGCAGGTGACCGTGCCGAGCGTCCCCGCCTGCGCCGACACGCCGCTGACGGACGCAAACCTGACCCGCCTTCCGCGCACCAAGACCGAGGGCCACATTCCCCGGATCGCGATCACGACGGGCGCCGGCGACGCGCTGGAGTGCTTCGTGCGCCGGATCGGCATCGCCGACACCGAGTTCACGTCCGCCACGGGGACCGGCCGCGTTCACCTGTACGCGGGCGGCGACGGCACGAACAGCTTCGAAGCCGGCGGCGCGTTTACGGCGGCGACCACGCTCTGGTCCAGTGCGAGCAAGCTGGCCGGGTACGACATGCTCGTGTCCTCGTGCGAGGGGAGCACCAGCAAGTTCATCGACCAGAAGCCGCAAACGAGCATCGACAACGTCGCCGCGTACGCGAACGGCGGCGGCCGCCTGTTCTTCAGCCACCTGCACAACATCTGGCTGCAGCGAGCGGCCGAGCTCAGCGGCGCCGCGACCTTCGCCGAGATGGAAGCGCTGCCCTCGCCGGTCACCGCGACCGTCAACCAGACGAACGCACGCGGGATGGCGCTGACGTATTGGCTCGCGGGTCCGGCCGTGAACGCGAGCTCGACGCTGGCACAGCTGACGCTCACCGGCAGCGCGCACTCGGTCACGGCGCTCGGTCCCAACACGACCGAGTGGATCTACATCCCCACCACCAGCATCCCGACGAGCCACACGACGCAGATCCTCGGCTTCCAGACGCCCCTGTCGATGGCGCCCGCCCTGCAGTGCGGCAGGGTGTTGTTCGCGGACACGCACGTCAAGGCCTCGAACACGGTCGACGGCGGAGGCGGCGACGACTCCGATCCCTCCAAGCCGTTCCCGTCCGGCTGCAAGCCCAACGCGATGACGCCGCAGATGAAGGCGCTCGAGTTCCTGTTCTTCGACCTCGGCGCCTGTCTCTGAGGATCTACTGCGTCGGGCAGCCGCTCTGCTTGGTGCAGAAGTGCATGCCGCCTGCGTTGCAGCAGATCCAGCCGCCCTTCATGCACGATGGATCGTCCGTGCAGGGCACATAATTCGGGCTGGTCGGGCACTGATTCGCGAGTGTGCAAGCCGGAATCTGCAGACAGCAGACGGCGGTGCCGTCGGCCTGCGAGCAGTTCGAAGTGTTCGCGCACGCGGCGCCGATCGGCTGCGTCCCCATCACGCCGCCACCGCCTGTCGTGCCGCCGCGGCCGGCTGCAGCGCCCGCGGCGCCGGCGCTGCCGGTCGTACCGGCGTTGCCCATCGTGCCGGCCGCGCCCATCGTGCCGGCGGCGCCTGTCGTGCCGCCGCGGCCGGCGCTACTGCCGCCCGACGAGCCCGCGGTCCCGGGGCTGTTCGGACCGCTCGAATCCCCGCACGCACCCGCGAGCAAGACGACAATCGCCAACATCGCCAACGACACTTTCATGACGCGCATGAGACCCCGTCACGATCGTACACCCAGACGGTCGACCAGGCGCGGCAGGATCGTTCCCGCGGTGGCCGACAGCTTCACGGCGGCGATCTCGTCGGCGCGCGTCGGGCCAATGTTCACCAGCGCGATCGGCAGACCCTGCTCCTGCGCGCGGCGCACGAAGCGAAACCCGGAGAAGACGGCGAGCGACGATCCGACGACCAGCAACACCTCCGCCGCGCCGAACAGATCCCAGGCCGCCGCCAGCGTCGGCTCCGACACGGTGCCGCCGAAGAACACGACGTCGGGCTTGAGCTCGCCGCCGCACGAACGGCACGCGACGACCGTGAACCCGGCGACGCGTTCCGCGTCGAGCTCGGCGTCGCCGTCGGGGTGGATCTCGGGCGCGGTCTCCAGCCAGCCCGGGTTGGCGTCGACCA
>Ga0070668_100002855_pt1 | contig 12737 bp, 9 predicted proteins | sample KBSS43metaG_FD_64661 | JGI IMG/M metagenome (GOLD analysis project Ga0070668, IMG submission 64661) | Switchgrass rhizosphere microbial communities from Kellogg Biological Station, Michigan, USA - KBS S4-3 metaG | ecosystem: Host-associated > Plants > Roots > Rhizosphere > Soil ... | reverse complement strand
CGTACGTCCTGGACGACCGGCTCCAGCCGGTGCCGCCGGGCGTGGCGGGGGAGCTGTACGTCGCGAGCCCGGGCCTGGCCCGCGGTTACCTCGGGCGGCCGGGTCTCACCGCGAGCCGGTTCGTGGCCAACCCGGCGGGCGGGCGGATGTACCGCACTGGCGACCTCGTCCGGCGCACCCGCGCCGGGGACCTCGAGTTCCTCGGCCGGACCGACGACCAGGTCAAGATCCGCGGCTTCCGCATCGAACTCGGCGAAGTCGAGTCCGCGCTGCGGGCCCACCCGGCGCTCACCGCGGCGGTCGTGCTCGCGAAACCCGACCCCGCCGGGCAGAAACGCCTGGTCGCCTACGTCGCCGGCGACGTCACGGCCGCGGACCTGCGCGCCTTCCTCGGACAGCGGCTGCCGGAGTACCTGGTGCCGAGCGCGTTCGTGGTGCTCGACGCGCTGCCGGTCAACGCCAGCGGCAAGCTCGACCGCGCCGCACTGCCCGAACCGGCCGAGGAGACGGCGGACTACGTCGCCCCGGGCAGCCCCGGGGAGCAGCTGATCGCCGACATCTGGGCCGAGGTCCTGAGCGTGCCCCGCGTCGGGCTCGGCGACGACTTCTTCGCACTGGGCGGGCATTCCGTGCTCGCCGCCAAGGTCCGCATGCGGCTGCAGGCCGCGTTCGGGGTGGACCTGCCCCTGCCCGTGCTGTTCCAGACCACCACGGTCGCCGCGCTCGCCGCCGTGGTCCACACCGAGATCGAGGCCGAGCTCGCCGGCATGTCCGAGCAGGAGCTCCTCGACTCCCTCACCGAGGAGGCCAGCGCATGACCACGTTCGACACCCGCCCCGCCGCCGACACAGCTGACGCTGAACGCACGGCCCGGCTCCGGGCCGCGGTGCTCGCCCGGCGGTTACGCGGCCGCGCCATCGCGCCCGTTCGCACCATCGGCCGTGCTGACCGCGATGTCCCGCTACCGCTGTCGGCCGGTCAGCAGCGCCTGTGGTTCCTCGACCGTCTCGACCCGGACAGCGCCGAGTACGCCGTGCCGCTCCTGCTCCGCCTGGACGGCGCCCTCGACGTCGACGCGTTGCAGCGTTCGCTCGACGCCCTCGTGGCGCGCCACGAGATCCTGCGCACCACCTACATCGCGGAGGACAACAAGCCGCGCCAGGTGATCGGCGCCCCGGCCCCGGTCGAGCTGCCGGTGGTCGAAGGTGACGTGGATGCCGTCTTGGCGGAGTACGTGAGCCGCCCGTTCGACCTGGCCAAGGGCCCGGTGTTCCGGGCCATGCTGGTGCGGGAGGCGCCGGAGCGGCACGTGCTCGCGCTCAACGTCCACCACATCGCCTGCGACGGCTGGTCACTGCCGATCCTCCTCGACGACCTGCGCAAGCTCTACACCGGCGCGGAACTGCCGCCGATCGAACTGTCCTATGCGGACTTCGCGGCCTGGGAACAGTCCCGGGTGGACGTCGGCGAAGTGGCACTGGCCTACTGGAAAGACCGCCTCGCCGGGCTCGAGACCCTGGAGCTGCCGGCGGACCGGCCACGCCCGGCCACCCGCGACCACCACGGTGCGTCGGTCCGGTTCACCATCCCCGCCACGGCCACCGAGGCGGTACTGAATCAGGGAAAGAAGACAGGTGCCACGCCGTTCATGACGCTGCTGGCCGCGGCTTACGTCGTGCTGGGGAGGCACACCGGTCGCGAGGACATCGCCGTCGGCACCCCGGTCGCCGGGCGGTCGCTGGCCGAGCTGGAACACATGGTCGGGTTCTTCGTGAACACCGTCGTCGCCCGCGGCGACCTCTCCGGCGACCCGGACTTCGCGACCCTCGCCGACCGCGTCAAGGTGGCCCGGCTCGCCGACCAGGCCCACGAAGACCTGCCCTTCGAGCGCCTGGTCCAGGAACTGGCCCCGGAGCGCGATCTCGCGCACACCCCGGTTGTCCAGGTGATGTTCGCCGTCTACGACACCTCCGAAGGCGAAGCTGCGCTGGGCGACCTCGCGGTGTCCTCGGTGGACCAGGAGTCGAGCACGGCGAAGTTCGACCTGATGATCTCCTTCGTCCGCCAGGCCGACGGGTCCGTGGAGGGCGTGCTGGAGTACGCGACCGCGTTGTTCGACGAGGTCCGGATGGAGCGGATGGGCGAGCACTTCGTCCGGCTGTTCACCGAGCTGGCCGCCCGTCCCGGCGTGCGGCTGTCCGAAGTGGACATCCTCGGCGCCGACGAGCGCAAGCTGCTCCTGGAGACCTGGAACGCCACCGCCGAGCCCTACCTGCGCGGCACGCTGCACGGCCGGATCGCCGCGCAGGCCGCGTCCACCCCGGACGCGATCGCCGTCCGCTGTGGACAGGCCGAGCTGACCTACGCCCAGCTGGAGGACCGCGCCATCCGGCTGGCCCAGCGGCTGCGCGCCCACGGCGTCGGCGTCGAAACCCCGGTCGGCGTGCTCTGCGAACGCGGCCCGCTGCTGCTGCCGGTGCTGCTGGCCGTCCTCAAGACCGGCGGCCACTACATCCCCCTCGACCCGGCCTACCCCCAGGACCGCAAGGAGTACATGCTCCGCCAGGCCGGCGCCCGCGTTCTCGTCACGACCCGCCGGTACGCCGGCGCGGACCTCGGCGACGTCGTCGTCTTGGCCGACGAGCCGGTCGCCGACGACCCGGTGCCGTGGCAGGACCCGGTCGTCGGCCCGGAAAACCTGGCCTACATCATCTACACCTCCGGCTCCACCGGCCGCCCCAAGGGCGTGATGATCAGCCACCGCGGCGTGCTCCACTACCTGGACTGGTGCCGCCAGGCCTACCGCGCCGACGAGGGCGACGGCGCCCCCGTGCACTCGTCGCTCGCCTTCGACCTCACCGTCACCGGGCTGTTCCTGCCGCTGCTGTGCGGCACGACCGTGACACTGGTGCCGGAGGACGAGCACCCGGTCGCCGGGCTCGCCGACCTGCTGTCGAGCGGCCGGAAGTTCAGCTTCGTCAAGCTCACCCCGGCCCACCTCGAACCGCTGCGCCGGTGCCTCGGCCCCGAGGCGGCGGCCGCGGCCGCGCACCTGGTCGTCGGCGGCGAGCAGCTGACCGCCGAAGCCCTGGAGTTCTGGCGGGAGAACGCACCCGAAGTCGTGGTGGCCAACGAGTACGGCCACACCGAGACGTCGGTGGCCAACGTGATCAACCTGCTGCCCGCCGCCGAGTGCGTGACCACGCCCATCTCGGTCGGGCGGCCGATCTGGAACACCGAGGTCTACCTGCTCGACGAGCACCTGCGGCCGGTACCGGCCGGCGTCACCGGCGAGCTGTACGCGGGCGGCGCCGGAGTCGCGCGCGGCTTCGCCGGCAACCCCGGCCTGACCGCGGCGAAGTACGTGCCGAACCCGTTCGGTCCCGGCCGGCTCTACCGCAGCGGCGACCTGGCCCGCTACCTGCCGGACGGGCGCCTGGAGTTCGTCGGCCGCACCGACCACCAGGTCAAGGTGCGCGGCTACCGCATCGAGCTGGGCGAGATCGAGGCCGCGCTGGTCGGCGGCCCCGGCGTCACCGAGGCGGTCGCCGTGGTCCGTGACGGCACGCTCGCCGGGTACGTTTCGCCATCCACTGTGGACCTCGACGTGCTGCGGGCGCACCTGTCGGAGCGGCTGCCGGAGTACATGGTCCCGGCGACGCTGACCACATTGGACACGCTGCCGCTCACCTCGAACGGCAAGATCGACCGGGTCGCCCTGCCCGCCCCGGACGCGGCGCCGGTGTCGACCTCCGGTGTCCTGCCGCGCGATGAAGTGGAGATGGCCCTCGCCAAGCTGTGGGAAGACCTGCTGGGCCGCCGCGTCGGCGTCACCGACGGCTTCTTCGACGTCGGCGGCCATTCGCTCCTGGCGGTCGTGCTGGTCGACCGGATCAAGGCCGAGCTGGGCGCGACCGTCGGCCTGGCCGAGGTGTTCCGCGCGCCGACGATCCGCGGGCTGGCCGATCTCATCCGGGCCGGGGATCACGGCGGGGGACTGGTCGTGCCGCTTTCGCCCGGCCGGGCAGGCGTCGCGCCGCTGTTCCTGCTGCCGCCGACCGCCGGAAGCCCCTTCCCGTACCTGCGGCTGGTGGCCGAACTGGATCCGGCGCTGCCGGTGTTCGGCCTGCAGGCCCCCGGATTCGCGCCCGGCGAGGACCCGGTGCACACGATCGAAGAGCTGGCCGCGGCGTTCGTCGCCGACCTGCTGCCGGTGGTGGGGGACCGCCCGATCCGCCTCGCCGGCTGGTCGCAGGGCGGCTCGGTGGCCTTCGAAATGGCTGCTCAGCTGGAGAAGGCCGGCCGGGCCGTCGAGCACCTCTGCGTCATCGACGCCACCGTGCTCGGCGTCGACGACTACGGCAACCCGCTGCCGGAGGTCGACACCAGCGACCCCCTGGCCTGGTTCGGCGAGGCCGTGCTGAAACTGGCACCGGGAGCCGTCGACACCCTCGACGAGATGCTCGCCGAGGCCCGCGACCGCGGCATGGTCTCCGAAGTCGCGGGCAACGCCGTCGTCGAGCAGATGGCGCGGGTCTACCTGGCCGGCAAGGACGCCGTCGAGGCCTACCGCTGCCGGGCGGTCGTCGACGCCGGCATCCACCTCATCACCTCCACCGGCACCCACCCGGTGAAGGGCCGCCCGGAGGTGCGGCCGGAGAGCTGGCGCGCCCGCACGCGCGGCGAGCTCACGGTGACACCGGTTCCGGGTCACCACTGGGACATGGTCGAACCGCCGCACGTGGCGGAGCTGGCCCGGGCCGTGCTGGCCGGGCTCGCCGTGACCGCCGACGAGTGAAGGAGAACGCCATGACCGAAGACCTCGCGGTCGCCGTACCGGCCCCCGCCACCGTCACCGTCACCGACGCGCGCGCGGGCAGCTTCCGCGTCGACGCCCACCACGGCGAAATCCTGCAAGGGGTGTTCGCCACCGGCGGCCGGCTGCGCCGCGGCCTGGTCACCCTGCCCTGTCCCCTCTACAGCACCCGGGCGACCTTCCTGCCCACCGAGAAAACCGGCACCACCGTGCGGCCGGCGTGGCGCAGCAAGGCCCGCCGCGCCGCCGACCTGACCCTGGCCCGGCTCGGCCACCCGGTGCCGGGCGGGCTGCTCGACATCACCAGCGACATCCCGTTGTGCCGGGGTTTCGGCTCCTCTACGGCGGACGTGACGTCGGCGATCGGCGCGGTCCTCGCCGCGACCGGCCGCAGGCTTCCGCCCGCCGAGGTGGGCGCGCTGGCCGTCGAGGCCGAAACCGCGTCCGACTCGCTCATGTACGGCGGGCGAGCGGTGGTCTTCGCGCACCGCGAAGGCGAGCCGATCGAGGACCTGGGCGAGCTGATGCCGTTGGCCGTCCTGGGTTTCGGCACCAGCCCGGGCGGCCGCGGCGTCGACACCCTGGAACTCACCCCCGCGCGCTACACGTCGTGGGAGATCGAGGCGTTCCGCCCGCTGCGCGGCCTGCTGCGCCGGGCCGTGCGGGACGGCGACGCGGGCCTGCTCGGCCGCGTCGCCACCGCCAGCACCCTGCTCAACCAGCGCCACCTGCCCGTGCCCGGCCTCGACGACGTCCTCGCGGCCGCCCGCGCCGCCGGGTCGGTGGGCGTGCAGGTGGCCCACAGCGGCGACGTCGCCGGCCTGCTCTTCGACGCACGCGACCCCGAAACCCCGGCCCGGCTGGAGTTCGCCGCCACGCGGCTGGCCGCCTTGGACGTGACCGAGACCTGGCAGTTCGAAACCGAGAGGTGAGTCCGATGACCCTTGCCGCACCCGTCAGCCGGTCCGTCGTGGAAGCGACCGAACTGCCCCGCATCATCCGGATCCGGCCCAACTTCCACGTCGCCGCCTTCGGCCTGATGAAGCTGCTGCCCGCCCGGTTCATGCTCGACCGCGCCGAGGAACGCGGCGAAGTCGGCCCGGGCACGACCGTGCTCGAGACGTCGTCGGGCACCTTCGGCCTCGGCCTCGCGATGGTCTGCCGGCTGCGCGGCTATCCGTTGACGATCGTCGGCGACCCCGCGATCGACGAGCCGCTGCGCCGGCGTCTCGAACACCTCGGCGCCCGCGTCGAGATCTGCCCGGAACCCAGTCCGGTCGGCGGGTACCAGCGTGCGCGGCTGGACCGGCTCGAGGAGCTGCGCACCGAGTACCCCAACCACTGGGTACCGGGCCAGTACAGCAATCCCGACAACCCCCGGTCCTACGCGCTGGTGGCCGAGCAGCTCGCCGAGACGATCGGCGTCCCGGACTGCCTGGTCGGCGCGGTCGGCTCCGGCGGTTCGACGTCCGGCACGAGTTCGTTCCTGCGGATGCTCGTCCCGGAGCTGACGCTGATCGGCGTCGACACCCAGCGCAGCGCCATCTTCGGCCAGCCGGACGGGCCGCGCGTGCTGCGCGGGCTCGGCAACAGCCTGGTGCCGCCGAACGTCGACCACGCCGGCTACGACCAGGTGCACTGGATCGGCGCGGCCGAGGCGTTCGCCGCGACGCGGGACCTGTACGCGCGGCACTGCCTGTTCATGGGCCCGACGAGCGGCGCGTCGTTCAAGGTCGCCGACTGGTTCTCCCGCCGCAACCCGGACGCCACGGTCGTCGCGCTGCTGCCGGACGAGGGCTACCGCTACCAGGACACGGTGTATTCCGACGACTGGCTGCGCGCGCAGGGGCTGGCGCACGCGGGGGCGGCCGAGCCGGACGAAGTCGTCGCGCCGACCGGGCCCGGCGGGTCGTGGACGTGGCTGAACTGGGGCCGTCGCTCGCTGGCCGACGCGTCGTGACCGGCACGCTGCTGCTCGTCGAGAGCAACACGACCGGTACCGGGAGGCTGTTCGCGCGGCGGGCCCGTTCGCTCGGGTTCGAGCCGGTGCTGGCCGCGGCCGACCCCTCCCGGTATCCCTACGCGGCCGAGGACGGCGTCCGCGTCGTTCAGTGCGACACGGCGGACGCGTGCGCGGTGCTGGAGGCGGAGATCGGCGAGCCCGCCGGAGTCACGAGCAGTTCGGAGTACTTCATCCCCGTGGCGGCGCGGATCGCGGCGAAGCTGGGCTTGCCCGGCCCCGACCCGGTCGCCGTGGCGGACTGCCGGAACAAGGCGCACCAGCGAGCGGTGCTCGGGGCACCGTGCACGGTGGCGACGTCGGTGGCCGAGGCGGTCGCGGCCGCGGTCGCGTTCCCGGTGGTGCTCAAGCCCGCCGAGGGGTCCGGGAGCGTGGGCGTGCTGCGGTGCGAGACGCCCGAGGCGGTGGCCACCCAGGCGGCCGCGCTGCTGGCGGTGACGCACAACGAACGCGGGCTGCCGGTGCCGGCGCAGGTGCTGGTGGAGCCGTACGCGAGCGGTCCGGAGTACTCGGTCGAGCTGTTCGGCGACGTCGTGGTCGCGGTGGTCCGCAAGCACCTGGGGCCGGCGCCGTCCTTCGTCGAGGTCGGCCACGACGTTCCGGCCGCGCTGCCCCCGGCGGACGAGACGGCGCTGATCGACACGGCCCGGTCGGCGGTGATCGCGCTGGGCCTGGGCTTCGGCGCGGCGCACGTCGAGATCCGGCTGACGCCCGGCGGACCGCGGTTGATGGAGGTCAACCCACGCCCGGCGGGCGGGATGATCCCCGAGCTGGTCCGCGCCGCGACCGGCGTCGACCTGGTGGCGGCGCAGGTGGCGGCGGTGCTCGGCTTGCCGCCCGACCTGCGGGCGTCCCGGCGGGCGTGTGCGTCGCTGCGGTTCCTCACCGCCACTTCCACTTCGGTGGTGGCGGCCGGGGACGCGGTCGCGAAGGCGTCGACGGTGCCGGGCGTGGCCGAAGCGCGGCTCTACCGCGCGGACGGCACGGTGGTCCGCCCGGCGCGGGACTACCGCGACCGGGCCGGGCACGTCCTCGCCGTGGCGGACCGCCCCCGCGGCGCCCGCGCGGCGGCGGTCACCGGTCTCGACCGGCTCCGGGCCGCCTTGGTCCCGGGAGGCGCCCGGTGACCCTTCGGTTCCTCATCACCACCGTGGCGCAGACCGCCGCACCCCGGCCCGCCCCGCACGTCGCGAATGACTCATTCGGGACGCCGGAGGTCCCGAATGAGTCATTCGCGACCTCCGGGCGAGCCTCCGCACCCCACCCGGACACCCCGGAAGGAGCACCTCGATGACCATCGCCCCAGGCGGGACCGGCCGGCTCACCAGCCCCATCTCCGCCGCGGCCCGCGAAATCCTCTTCGACCGCGACACCACCCCCGCACCCGACCCGGTCGCCGCCGAGCTCGGCCTGATCAGCCAGGTCGACCGCGCCCACGTCGTCATGCTCGCCGAACGCGGGATCGTCGACCGCGGCCGCGCCGCCGAACTCCTGCGCGGCATCGAAACCCTGCGGGCCCAGCGTTTCGCACCGCTGCACGACGTTCCCGCGCCGCGCGGCCGCTACCTCGCCTACGAGTCCCACCTCATCGACACCCTCGGCGCCGAGATCGGCGGCATCCTCCACAGTGGACGCTCGCGCAACGACCTCAACGCCACCGTCGTCCGGCTGCGGCTGCGCGAACCGCACGAACGCCTGCTCGCCGAGTCCGACGCCCTCGGCCGCGCGCTGCTCGACCGGGCCCGGCGCTGGGCGGACGTCACCATGCCCGCCTACACCCACCACCAGCCCGCCGTCCCGATCACCTACGGCCACTACCTCGCCGGGGTGGCGAGCGCGCTCGTCCGCGACGTCGAAAGCCTCTGGCAGGCCGGCGCGGAGATCGACCAGAACCCGCTCGGCGCGGGCGCGGCCGGCGGCACGTCGCTGCCGGTCGACCAGCACCGCACCACCGCGCTGCTCGGCTTCGCCACGCCGATCCCGAACTCGCTGCACGCCGTCGCGTCGCGGGACCTGGTGCTGCGCCAGCTCTCCGCGGCCACCGTGCTCGGCGTGCTGCTCTGCCGCGTCGCCCACGACCTGCAAGCGTGGACCAGCGCCGAGGCCGGGCTGCTGCGGCTGGCCGACGACGTCGTCGGGTCGAGCTCGATGATGCCGCAGAAGCGCAACCCGTTCCTGCTGGAACACGTCCAGGGCCGCGCGCTCGCCCCGCTCGGCGCGTTCACCGCGTCGGCGAGCGCGATGGCCACCGCGCGCTTCACCAACGCCATCGCCGTCGGCACCGAAGCCGTCGCCCCGGCGTGGTCGGCACTCGAAGCCGCGACCGACGCCGTTGTCCTGCTGCGGCTGGTCGTGGAGGGCGCCGAGCCAGTGCCGGAGCGGATGTACGCGCGCGCCGTCGACGGCCAGACCGCGGCCACCCACCTCGCCGAACGGCTCGTCGACGCCGGTGTCCCGTTCCGCCAGGCCCACCACGACGTCGGCGCCATCGCCAAGGAGGCCCTCGACGCCGGGGTGAAGCTGCACGACGTCGCGCGCGTGCGGCTGGCCGGGCAGCCCGAGCACGTCCTCGCCGCGCTCGACCCGGCCGAGGTCGCCCAGCACGCGGCCCACGTCGGTGGTCCCGCGAGGGAGTCCGTGCTCGCCGCCGTCACCGAAGCCGAAGCCGGGTTCGCCCGGATCCGCGCCGCCGCGGAGGAACGCCGCTGGCGCTGGAGCCAGGCCGAAATCGGCCTCGACGACGCCGTCCGAAACCTCACCCACTGACCTTCGAGGAGCCTGTTGTGACCACTTTCGCCGACGACCTCGCGACCTTCCGCCCGGAGACCGCGTCCACTCAGGACACCTACGTCGAGCTGCGCAGCGACACCTTCACCCTGCCCACGCCGACCATGCTGGAAGCCGCCGCACGCGCCCCGCTCGGTGACGACGTCTACGGCGAGGACCCGACCGTGGACCGGCTGGAGCAGCTCGCCGCCGAGCTGCTCGGCAAGCAGGCAGGCTGCCTGATGCCGAGCGGCACCATGGCCAATCTGACCGCGCTGCTGGCGCACTGCCCGCGCGGGGGGAAGGCGATCGTCGGGCACGAGTCCGATGTGTACGTCTACGAAGCGGGCGGCGCGTCGCTGTGCGGCGGCATCGTCTACGACCCGCTGCCGAACCTGCCCGACGGCACGATCGACCCGGCGGCGATCGCCGAGGCGTGCGCGGTGGATCGCAGTGACCCGCAGATCGCGCCGCCGGCGGTGCTCAGCCTGGAGACGCCGCAGAACCGGTGCGGCGGGCTGCCGCTGCAGCTGGACTACCTCAGCGAGGTGTCGCGGCTGATCCGCTCGCACGGCATCGCCCTGCACCTCGACGGCGCACGGCTGTTCAACGCGGCCGTCGCGCTCGGCGTCAGCGCGGCCGAGGTGGCCAAGCACGCGGACACCGTGCAGATCTGCCTGTCGAAGGGCCTGTGCGCGCCGATCGGCTCGGTGCTGGTGGGCGACCGCGTGACGATCGCGGCGGCGCGGCGGATGCGCAAGATGCTCGGCGGCGGCATGCGCCAGGCGGGGATGATCGCGGCGTGCGGCATCGTGGCGCTGACGGACATGACCGAGCGCCTGGCCGACGACCACGCCCGCGCGGCGCGGCTGGCGCGCGGCCTGTCGCGCATCCCCGGCGTCCGGCTGGACCCGGGCCCGCCCCTGACGAACATGGTGTTCTTCAAGGTCCGCGACGACCGCTACACGACCCGCACCCTGATCGAGGCGGCCCGCAGGCGGGGAATCCGGGTGGAGGAGCTGGGCACCGACCGCATCCGCGCGGTGACGCACGCGGGCATCGACGACGACGCGGTGGACCGCGCGATCTCGGTGTTCGGCGACCTCCTGGGCCACGACGCGATGGTGCGCTGAGACCCGGCGACCCTGGCCTTCACCGCCGCCGACGTCCTCGACCGGCTCCGCCTCGTGCGGGAGGCGGAGCCGGTCCGGTATCGGCTACTCGGTCGGGCAGCTGTCCGGGGCACGCAACGCGCTCCAGGTGTGCTTGCCGACCCGGCCGTCGCTGACCAAGCCGGGCGGGCCGCAGACGCTGTAGGTGTCCGACTGGAACTTCCTCACCGCCGACTCCGTGGCCGGACCGAAGTCGCCGTCGACGCCCGAGGAGCCCACGCTGTATCCCCAGTACACCAGCAGGCACTGCACTTCCCGGACACGGTTGCCCTGGTCACCCCGTACGGTCTCCACCTTGCCCGAGTAGTAACCGCACGCAACCGCAGGGCGGACCGCCGGCGGGTGCAACCGCTGGTCGGGCACGCTCGCCGCCGCGGCGGTCCCCGCGTGCGCCGCCGGCGTGGCTGCCTGTGCCGCCGGCGCCGCAATGAGCGCGGAGAGGATCATGGTGCCGTAGACGACACCCCTGGCGATTCCACGTGTGATCCGCATTCGCACGTCCTTTTCTGTTTGCTCGACCGGATCGTCGATGGTTCGGACGCTTGCAGCCTCCACTCGCGGAGGGGGCTCGAACGAGGCGTTCGATCCTGGTCGAAGGCCGAAGCCGAGGAGACGTCGGCCTGTCGCGTCACCCGGTCCGCTGGAGCACTTGCAGGCCCAGCGGGGTGATGTGGTGCGACGCGACGGCGCCGTCGCGGTGGGTGGCGATCATGCCGGCGTCGCGCAGGATCGCTGTGTGATGAGTGACCGTGGCCGGGGCCACCCCGGCACGGCGGATCAGCTCGCGGGTGCTGCAGCCGTCCATCACCAGCCGCAGGATCGCCGCACGGGTATTGCCGACCAGCGCACCGAGGTGGTCACCCGGGCGGCGTTCCTCGGCGAGCAGACGTGTGGAGGGATCTATCGGGAAGGCCAGCGTCGGAGGCAGGTCGGGGTTGGCGAGCGCGACCGGGCGCTGCAGGGAGAAGTAGCACGGCACAAGCCGCAACCCTCGACCGGCGAGGAGCAGATCGCTGTCGACCACATAAGGCATCCTGAGCACGGGCGGCTCCCAGATCACACCGGGCGCTATCCCGGTCAGCATCGCCTCGACGCCGTCGTGCAAATACGTGTGCATCCGACGGGCGAGGTCGGCGTGCAGGGCGGCCTCGACCACGTTCAGCCGCGGCTGAACGGTCGCCCGGTAGAACCCGCCCAACGCGGCGCGCAGTCCGTGCAGGGCAGGCGCCCCGCCGTCAGCGATGGCACGCAGTGGCGCCGACTCGTCGCCCAGCAAAGCCATCTCCGCCTGCAGCTGGGTCTTCGGCACGGACACCACGGCGTCGAGCGCGTCGCCGAGGTCGTCACACCCTCCTGCCGGTGTCAGGAAGTCCGGGAAGTACTCCGCGTGCGGGGCAATGCGCAGCAGGGTGTACAGGAATCTCTGCAGCCGGGGATCGGCAAGCGCCTCCTGACGCACCCGCCGCCGCCACCCGTCGAAGTACAGGCCCCCCTCCCGGTGCTGCAGTAGCTGCACCGCGTTCACGATCTCCCACATGAAGTCGATCCGCGACGCGAGCCGAGTACGGCCCAGATCGACTTCGGTGAAATGAATCTGCAAGTACGGCATCGTGACTCCCTCCGGATCTACGACATCCCTGGGAGACATCGGATTTGCACGCCATCTTGCTACCGCAGCCACAACGACAACGATCCACCGGAGAAATCAGTCGATATTCCTCACTTTCAGCAGTATCAGGCAGCGATTTTGACGTCCCTCAGCGGTTGCCGCTGCGAGCAGGGCGAGCGGCCGTGTCGCGGAGGTGGGGCTCGGCGGCAAAACGGGGGGCGTTCTTGCCGCCGAGCCGACTGCGGAGATCGGGCCGCAGGGCACCGGCCCCCCGAACCTGCCGAGCAACCCGGACACCGACCGCAGCCTGAAATCACCCAGCCGTGAGGTCGATCAGGGAGACTGGATCGAACT
>Ga0070668_100002853_pt1 | contig 12739 bp, 16 predicted proteins | sample KBSS43metaG_FD_64661 | JGI IMG/M metagenome (GOLD analysis project Ga0070668, IMG submission 64661) | Switchgrass rhizosphere microbial communities from Kellogg Biological Station, Michigan, USA - KBS S4-3 metaG | ecosystem: Host-associated > Plants > Roots > Rhizosphere > Soil ... | reverse complement strand
AGCTCGTTCCTGCCGCTCAAGCTCAACATGGCCGGCGTGATCCCGCCGATCTTCGCCTCGTCGATCATCCTGTTCCCGGCCACGATCGCCCAGTGGTTCGGCTCGGGCGAGAACACGATCTGGCTGCGCGACATCGCGGCCACGCTGGCGCCGGGACAGCCGATCCACGAGATCCTGTACGCATCGGCGATCATCTTCTTCTGTTTCTTCTACACGGCGCTGCAGTACAACCCGAAGGAAACCGCCGAGAACCTGAAGAAGAGCGGCGCGTTCATCCCGGGCTACCGGCCGGGCGACCAGACGGCCAAGTACCTGGAGAAGATCACGCTGCGGCTGACCCTCCTGGGCTCGCTCTACCTCGTGGTCGTTTGCTTCATCCCGAACTTCCTCATCGCGTGGAAGAACGTGCCGTTCTACTTCGGCGGGACGTCGCTCCTGATCATCGTGGTGGTCACGATGGACTTCATGACGCAGGTGCAGGCGTACCTCATGTCGCAGCAGTACGAGAGCCTGCTCAAGAAGGCCAACTTCAAGGGTGGGTTGCCTACGCGCTGATGGCAAAAGAAGACACGATTCAGATGCAGGGGGAAGTGATCGAAATGCTTCCCAACGCCACGTTCCGCGTGAAACTGGAAAACGGGCATGTAGTCCTGGGGCATATCTCGGGAAAGATGCGGATGCACTACATCAAGATCCTGCCGGGCGACAAGGTCACCGTCGAAGTCTCGCCGTACGACCTGTCCCGGGCGCGAATCACGTTTAGGGCGAAGTAAGGAACGATCATGAAAGTACTGGCTTCGGTCAAGAAAATCTGCCGCAACTGCAAGATCATCCGGCGCAATGGTGTGGTGCGCGTGATCTGCACGGACCCGCGCCACAAGCAGCGCCAGGGTTGAGTTCCGGCACTTAAGACCCAACATTCGACAGGTTTAGCCCATGGCACGCATTGCAGGCGTCAACATTCCGAATCACCAGCATGCCGTCATCGCCCTGCAGGCGATCTACGGCATCGGTCCCACGCGCGCGAAGAAGATCCTCGCGGCGACCGGCATTGCGCCGGCCACCAAGATCAAGGACCTGTCCGACGGCGAGATGGACAAGATCCGCGAGCAGGTAGGCAAGTTCAGCGTCGAAGGCGACCTCCGCCGCGAGGTGACGATGAGCATCAAGCGGCTGATGGACCTCGGCTGCTACCGCGGATCGCGCCATCGCAAGGGGCTGCCGGTGCGCGGCCAGCGTACCCGCACCAACGCCCGGACCCGCAAGGGGCCGAAGAAGGGCCGTACGGTCGCGCTCGCCAAGGGCGTGACGAAGTAATTCGACAAGGATCGATAGATGGCACAGCAACCGTCCCAGAAGGCAACCGCGGCCCGCGCGCGCAAGAAGGTCAAGAAGAACGTGACCGAAGGCATCGCGCACATCCACGCGTCCTTCAACAACACGATCATCACGATCACCGACCGCCAGGGCAATGCCCTGTCGTGGGCAACGTCGGGCGGCGCGGGCTTCAAGGGCTCGCGCAAGTCCACACCTTTCGCGGCGCAGGTCGCCGCCGAAGCGGCGGGTCGCGCGGCGCAGGAATGCGGCGTGAAGAACCTCGAGGTGCGCATCAAGGGCCCCGGCCCCGGCCGCGAGTCGGCCGTGCGCGCGTTGAACGCGCTCGGCATGAAGATCAGCAGCATCACCGACGTGACGCCGGTGCCGCACAACGGTTGCCGGCCCCCGAAGCGCCGTCGCATTTAATTTTCGTTTTGAACACTTAGGACAAGCACAGTGGCTCGATACATCGGACCCAAATGCAAGCTGGCGCGAAGGGAAGGCACCGACCTTTTCCTGAAAAGCGCGCGTCGATCGCTCGACTCCAAGTGCAAGCTGGAAACCAAGCCCGGTCAGCATGGCGTGAAGTCAGGCATGCGCCAATCCGACTTCGGCAACCAGTTGCGCGAGAAGCAGAAGCTGCGCCGCATGTACGGCGTGCTCGAGCGGCAATTCCGCCGTTATTTCGCGGAAGCCGCGCGCCGCAAGGGCTCGACCGGCACCAACCTGCTCCAGCTCCTGGAGTCGCGCCTGGACAACGTCGTGTACCGCATGGGCTTCGGCTCCACGCGCGCCGAGGCGCGCCAGCTCGTGACGCACTGCTCGATCCTCGTGAACGGCAAGTCCCTGAACGTGCCGTCGGCGGTGCTGAAGTCCGGCGACGTCGTCTCGGTCACCGACAAGGCCAAGGGCCAGCTGCGCATCCAGGATTCGCTCCAGCTCGCCGAGAAGGTCGGCTTCCCCTCGTGGGTCGAAGTCGACGCCAAGAAGATGACCGGCACCTACAAGGGCGCGCCAGAGCGCTCCGAATTCGGCCAGGACATCAACGAGAGCCTGGTCGTGGAACTCTATTCGAAGTAACGGTATAGGCAGTCGCGCAATTCCGGCGCCCCCTCCGGATTCGCAAGAGGAATTCGCATGCAGAGCAATGTTCTCCTGAAGCCCCGCATCATCGATGTGCAGTCGACGTCCCCGTTCCACGCCAAGGTCGTGATGGAGCCGTTCGAGCGCGGCTATGGGCATACCCTCGGCAACGCGCTTCGCCGCGTTCTGCTGTCGTCGATGCCCGGCTACGCGCCGACCGAAGTCAAGATCACCGGCGTGCTGCACGAGTACTCGGCGCTCGACGGCGTGCAGGAAGACGTGGTCGACGTGCTTCTGAACCTCAAGGGCGTGGTGCTGAAGCTCCACAACCGGGACCACGTGATGCTGCGCCTCGCCAAGTCGGGCGAGGGTGTCGTCACCGCGGCGGACATCGAGCCCAACCACGACGTCGAGATCATCAATCCCGACCACGTCATCGCGCACCTCACGTCGGGCGGCAAGCTCGAGATGGAGATCCGCGTCGAGAAGGGCCGTGGCTACCAGCCGGCTACCGCGCGCGTGAAGCCGGACGGCGGCCGCACCATCGGCAGCATCCTGCTCGACGCCTCGTTCTCGCCGGTGCGCCGCGTGAGCTACGCGGTCGAGTCGGCGCGCGTTGAACAGCGTACGGACCTCGACAAGCTGGTGCTCGACATCGAGACCAATGGAGTGGTCGAGCCCGAGCAGGCCGTGCGGTACGCGGCTTCGGTGCTGGTCGAGCAGCTGTCGGTGTTCGCCGACCTCAAGGGCACGGATACGCCGGCCGCGGAGCGTTCGTCGCCGCAGGTCGACCCGATCCTGCTGCGGCCGGTCGACGACCTCGAGCTCACGGTGCGCTCGGCCAATTGCCTCAAGGCCGAGAACATCTATTACATCGGCGATCTCATCCAGCGCACGGAGACCGAGCTCCTGAAGACGCCGAATCTCGGCCGCAAGTCGCTCAACGAGATCAAGGAAGTGCTGGCCTCGCGCGGACTTTCGCTGGGCATGAAGCTGGAGAACTGGCCTCCCGCCGGACTCGACCGTCCGTAAGGGACTTTCTTTTAGACCATAAGACCAAGAATCGAGCGCGGTGAAAAGCTGCGCCAGAAGGAAATGAAATGAGACATCGTCACGGACTGCGGAAACTCAACCGCACCAGCAGCCATCGCCTCGCGATGCTGCGCAACATGACCAACTCGCTGTTCACGCACGAGGCGATCCGCACGACGCTTCCCAAGGCCAAGGAGCTGCGCCGGGTCGCCGAGCCGCTGATCACGCTGTCGAAGGTCGCCACGGTCGCCAATCGCCGCCTCGCGTTCGATCGCCTGCGCGATCGCGACGTCGTGAGCAAGCTCTTCAACGAGCTCGGTCCGCGGTACCAGGCGCGTCCGGGCGGCTACCTGCGGATCCTGAAGTTCGGCTTCCGTCCGGGCGACTGCGCGCCCATGGCGCTGGTCGAGCTCGTCGGCCGTCCCGATGCGGAACCGGTCGAGGACACGACGAAGTAACGCTGCGTTACCGCAACATGACAAAGGCCGGGCCGCGTGCCCGGCTTTTTCTTGGGCTCGCCTTGGGCGACGTCGTGTACGATCGCGTCTCCCGCCCTCCCTGGGCGCTCTTCCTTTGCGATAATCGCAGCTCATGTCGGAAACGATCCTGGTCACCGGCGGCGCAGGCTACGTGGGCTCCCATATCGTGGTGGAGCTTGCGCACGCAGGCTACGCGCCGGTAGTCCTCGACAACTTCGTCAACAGCACGCCCGCGATCCTTCCGCGCCTGCAGGCGCTTGCGGGGCGCCCCGTGCCCGCGGTCACCGCCGACGTGCGGGATGCGGTCGCGCTTCGCGCCGTGTTCCACGATCACCCCATCGCGGCGGTCGTCCATTGCGCGGGTTTGAAGGCGGTTGGCGAATCCGAGGAGCGGCCGCTCGCCTACTACGACGTCAACGTGGGCGGCACCATCGCGCTCGCGGAAGTGATGGGCGAGGCGGGTGTCGCAACGCTCGTGTTCAGCTCTTCGGCGACGGTCTACGGACAGCCGGACGACCTGCCGGTCACGGAGGATGCCCCGCTGCGTCCGCACAGCGTTTACGGACGCACCAAGCGCGTGGTCGAGGATTTCCTGCGCGACCTCGCGCGGGCCAACGACAACTGGCGCATCGCCATCCTGCGTTACTTCAATCCGGCCGGCGCGCATTCGTCCGGCATGCTCGGCGAGTCGTCGCGCGGGCGGCTGTCCAATCTCGTGCCCTTGCTGGGCCGCATCGCTGCGGGTGAAATGGCCGATCTCGCGATCTACGGAGGCGATTGGCCCACGCCCGACGGGACGGGCATTCGCGACTACCTTCACGTGCAGGACCTGGCCGAAGGCCACGTCGCGGCGCTGCGCTATCTCGCCAAAGCACACGGCTCCGTGACGCTCAACCTCGGGTCGGGCACGGGACACTCGGTGATGGAGGTCGTCACCGCATTCGAGAAGGCCTGCGGCCGCAGGCTTACCAAGTCGATCGCGCCGCGGCGGCCTGGTGATGTCGCCGCGTACTATGCCGATCCGACGCGCGCGGAAAAGCTTCTCAAGTGGCGCGCGACGCGCGGGCTCGAAGCGATCTGCGCCGATGCGTGGCGGTGGCAGAAGAACGGCGGAAGATACTAGCGGCTAGCTTGAATAGCATTCGACGCAGGAAGGTCCTTATTGCCGCGGTCGCGCTTGGATGCGCGCCACTGCGTGCCCTTGCTCAGAAGTCGCCGGCCCGCATCGGGTTCCTTGGCGTGTCCACGCCCGCGGCGTGGACCTCGCGCGTGGATGCCTTCCGCGAGGGGCTCCGCGAGCTCGGCTATATCGAGGGCAGGAACGTCGTCATCGAGTACCGCTTTGCCGAGGGACAGTACGCGCGGCTTCCGGAGCTCGCGGCCGAGCTCGTCCGGCTCAAGGTCGACGTGATCGTGACGCATTCCGCACCGGGCGCCCTCGCGGCAAAGCAGGCGACCGCCGCCAATCGCATTCCGGTGGTCATCACCAACGTTTCCGATGCCGTCGGCGCCGGAGTCGTGGCGAGCCTCGCACGCCCTGGCGGCAACATCACCGGCGACACGTTCTTCGTTCCGGAGCTTGCCGCGAAGCGGCTGGAGCTGCTGAAGGATGCGAACCCGCGGCTGCGCCGGGTGGCAGTGCTCATCAATCCGGACAACGTGGCCACGCCGCAGGCTCTACGCGCAATGGAAGAGACGGCGAAAAAGCTGAACGTAACCTTGCTCCGGCGCGACGTGCGCAGCGACGCGGAGCTGACCGCGGCCCTTGCCGGCATCGCAAAGGAGAGCGTGGACGCCGTCGCGGTCGTGGAGGACATCGTGCTCATCCAGAATCATCGCAGGATCGCGCAAGCCGCGATCGCGCAGCGGCTGCCCTCGATCAGCTTTCTCGAGTATGCCGAAGAGGGCGGGCTCTTCGGCTACGGCGCCAACTATCTCGCGCTCTATCGCCGCGCTCCCGTCTTCGTCGACAAGATCCTCAAGGGCGCCAAGCCTGCCGACATCCCGATCGAGCGGCCGACGACGTTCGAGTTCGTGGTCAATCTCAAGACGGCCAAGGCGCTCGACCTTGCGCTCCCATCCGCGTTCCTGCTGCGAACGGATCGAAGGATCGAGTGAAGCCCCGACCTCGATCGAGGCGCGGGCTCACGACTGGGGAACCGCCGCGGCGACCTTGATCGCCTCGACGCGAATCTCCTCGGTCAGCTGCGCCTTCAGCGCCGAGAACTCCGGCGTGGTCTTGACCGTGTAGTGCCGCGGGTGCGGTATCGTCACCGGGACGTCGGCCTTGATTCGGCCCGGCCGCGCGCTCATCACGACCACGCGGCTCGCCATGAAGATCGCTTCCTCGATGTCGTGGGTGACGAACAGCACGGTCTTGCGCTCGGCCTCCCACAGTGCGAGCAACAGTTCCTGCATCAGCGAGCGGGTCTGGTTGTCGAGCGCCCCGAAGGGCTCGTCGAGGAGCAGGATCTTGGGATCGTTGGCGAGCGCGCGCGCGATCGCCGTGCGCTGCTGCATTCCGCCCGAGAGCATTTTCGGGAAGTGGTTCTGAAAGCCTTCGAGCCCGACCTTGCCGATCCAGTAGCGCGCGATCTCGTCCTGTTTCTCCTGCGACAAGCCGCGCTCCCGCAGGCCGAAGCACACGTTCTGGCGAACGGTGAGCCACGGAAACAGCGTGTAGCTCTGGAACACCATGCCGCGGTCGGCGCCGGGCGCGGCGACGGCCGTGCCGTCGAGCAGCACGCGGCCGGTGGTCGGCCGGTCGAGGCCGGCGACGATCCGCAGCAGGGTCGACTTGCCGCAGCCGGAGGGCCCCAGGATGGTGATGAAGTCGTTGTCGCCGACGGCGAGGCTGGTCGGCGTGAGCGCTCGCGTGGGCGGACCATCGCGCACGCCGGGAAACACGCGCGAGACGCCGTCGACGACCAGCATGCTCATACGAGAGCCCACGGGAAAAGCCGCTGGTTCATCCACTTGAACGCGAAGTCGGAGACGAGCCCGATCACGCCGATCACGATGATGCCGAAGATGATCTGACCGGTCGCGAGTAGCGCTTGCGAGTCGATAATCATGTGGCCTATGCCCGACGATGCGCCGATCAGCTCCGCGACGATCACGTAGGTCCACGCCCAGCCCAGCACGAGGCGCAGCGTCTCGGCGATCTGCGGCGCGGCGTTCGGGAGCAGCACGCGGCGCACGATCCCGTTGGCCTTGGCGCCGAGCGTATAGGCCGCCTCGACCAGGTCCCGCCGGGTCGAGCCGACGATCACCGCAACCATGAGCACGATCTGGAAGAACACGCCCATGAAGATGACGAGGAGCTTCTGCGTCTCGCCGATGCCCGCCCACAGGATCAGCAACGGAATGAACGCCGACGCGGGCAGGTAGCGCGCGAACGAGACGAATGGCTCGAAGAACGCCTCGATCGGCTTGAACGCGCCCATCGCGATGCCGAGCGGCACGCCGACGAGCGTGGCGAGGATGAACCCGCCGCCGACCCGCCACACCGTCATGCCGACATCCTTGGCGAAGCCGTGCTGCGCGAACAGCGCCCAGCCTTCGGAAAGCATTGTCAGCGGATCGGCGAGGAAGGTCTTCGACACGAATCCGCCGAACGTCGCCACGCTCCACGCGGCGACGAACACGACGAAGAAAGCGATGCCGAGCGCGACTTTGCGCGCCCGGGTGACAGGGACGAGGGGCTTCATCCCTGTGGTCAGGCTTCAGCCTGACGCAACGTCGCGGCGGGCTGAAGCCCGCCCCACGAGGGTCATTGAATGAATTTCGTGTCGGCGAGCTTCGACATGTCGGGCAGCTGCTTGATGATCCCGATCTCGAGCAGCAGGTCCGCGGCTTCCTTCGAGAACTGGGCGTGCGGGCCGGCGAAGAACGCCTTGTTCGCGGCGCGGTCCTGCCAGCGCAGGTACTTCTGCGAAGCCTCGAACTGCTCGCCGGTCTGCTTCACGTCGGCGCCCATGATGGCGAAGCTCTTCTTCGGGTCGTTGGCGATCATGTCGACCGCCTCGAAGTAACTGTCGGCCAGGGCCTTTGCGGCTTTCGGATTGTCGGCGAGGAATTTCGGCGTGCAGCCGAAGGTGTCCATGATCATCGGATAGTCGAGCGTGGTCGCGATGATCTTGCCGGCCTGCGGCGCGGCGCGCACGGTCGAAAGATAGGGCTCATACGTCATCGCCGCATCGTTCTGGCCCGCGACGAACGCCTGCGCGGCCGGCCCCGGCTCGAGGTTCACCACGGTGACGTCCTTGACCGAGAGCCCGTTCTTCTTGAGGAACCATGCGAGCGTGAAGTAGGGCGCGGTCCCGGGCGCGGAAGCCGCCACGGTCTTGCCCTTGAGATCGGAGATCTTCTGCACGTTGTTGCGCACGGCCATGCCGTCGGCGCCGTAGCTCTTGTCGAGCTGGAAGATCTGCGTGGTCGGCACGCCGTTGGCGTTCCAGAGGACCCAGGTCTCGACCGTCGTCGCGGCACACTGCACGTCGCCCGAGGCGATTGCGAGGTGGCGCGATGCCTGCGGGATCTTCTTCAGCTCGACGTCGAGGCCGTTCTTCTTGAAGATGCCGGCCTCCTTGGCGAGCGTGAGCGGCGCGAAGCCGGTCCACCCGGAAATGCCGATGGCGACTTTGGTGTCCTGGGCGCCCGCGACGGAGGCGTAGGCCAGGGCGGCGGCGCATAACGGGAGTACGAGGCGGTTACGCATGGCGATGCTCCATCGTGGGGCAGGGAAACGAATGAAGTTACGGTCCGGCGGGGGCGCTGTCAATGGCGGCGAGCGCATGGCGGCGAATTGCCCCGACGGTGAGGATGCCGAGCGTCTCCCCCGAGCTTCCTTTCACTGCCAGCGCATCGACACCGGACGAGAACATGAGCGCCAGCGCGTCGTGCAGCGAAGTGTCGCCCCGGACTGAGTGCGCGTGATTGAGGCTGGCCGCGGGCTCGAGCACCGTGTCGGCGCGAATGAGCGCCAGCCGCTTCAACGCACGGTCGGCGCCCACGAAGGACTCGACAAATTCGTCGGCGGGGCGCGCGAGGATCGCCTCCGGCGTGTCGTATTGCACGAGCGCGCCGTCGCGCAGGATCGCGATCCGGTCGCCCATCTTGAGCGCTTCGTCGATGTCGTGCGTGACGAACACGATGGTCTTCTCGAGCGCGCGCAGGATGTTGAGGAATTCGTCCTGCAAGCGGGTCCGGGTGATCGGGTCGATGGCGCCGAAAGGCTCGTCCATCAGCATGACCGGCGGGTCGGCCGCGAGCGCGCGCGCCACGCCCACGCGCTGCCGCTGCCCTCCCGAGAGCTCGCGCGGAAAGCGGTCGCGATACTGCGCGGGATCCATGCCGACGAGTGCGAGCAGCTCGTCGACACGGCGCGCGATCCGCGCCTCGTCCCAGCGGAGCAGCCGCGGCACGGTGGCGATGTTCTGCGCGATCGACCAGTGCGGGAACAGACCGATCTGCTGGATCACGTAGCCGATGCTTCGGCGCAGCTCCACGGGATCGACCGACATGATGTCGCGCCCGGCTACCGTCACCGTGCCGCCGTCGGGCTCGATCATCCGGTTGATGATGCGCATCGTCGTCGTCTTGCCGCACCCCGATGGGCCGATCAGCACGCACACCTCGCCCGCCGGCACGGTGAGCGTCAGGTGATCGATCGCCGGACGCGGCGCGCCCGGGAAGTGCTTGGTCAGGCCGCGAAGCTCGATCACGACCTGACCGCTCCGGCGCGCAAGCCCAAGGGCGTCAGCGCCTTCTGCAGATGTCCGAAGAGCTGATCGGTGCCGATCGAAAGGAGTGTGGCGGGAATGGCGCCGACCAGGAGCTGCGGCAGCGCCATCATGGCGATGCCCGCCGTGATGAAGTCGCCGAGACCGCCGCCGCCGATATACGCCGCGAGCACGGCGCCGGAGACGACCTGTACGGCCGCGGTGCGAATGCCCGCGAAGATCACCGGCATCGCGATGGGCAGCTCCACGCCGCGGATGATCTCGGTGCGCGCCATGCCCATGCCGCGCGCCGCATCCACGATATCCGGGTCGACCTGGCGAATCGCGGTGACCGTGTTGATGAGGATCGGCGGAAGCGCGAGCAGCGTCAAGGCGAACAGCGAAGGCGCGAAGCCGGTGCCGAGGATCGGCATGACGAGCGCAAGCACCGCCAGCGACGGCAGCGTGCGCCCGATGTTGGCGATCGTGATCGCGGACAGCGCCGCCTTCGGCCTGGCCGCGAGCCAAACGCCCACCGGCACGGCAAGCGCGATCGCGAACAGGAGGGCCGCGGCCGACAGCTCGACGTGCCGCAGCAGCGCCGCGAAGAAGCGGTCCGGGTGCGCGACGATGAACTGCCAGGCTTCGACGAAGAGCATGGTCAGACGCGCCGCCTCAGCGCACGCTCGACGCGCGCGAGGCTCAGGTCGGTCGCGACCGCGAGGGCGCACGCGGTGAGCGCACCCGCCCAGATCTTCGGGGCGTGGTCGTTGCTGATGCCGTTGAAGATCAGCGTACCGAGACCGCCTGCGTTCACGTAGGCTGCGACCACCGCGACGCTGATCACGGTGACCGCCGCGATGCGCAGGCCGGCGACGATGATGGGCGCCGCCAGCGGCAGCTCCACGCGCACGAGAATCTCGAACGGGCTCATGCCCATCCCGCGCGCCGCGTCGACCACGTCGGCGGGAACCTCGCGAATGCCGGTGGCGATGTTGCGGATGAGGATCATCAGCGAGAACGCGACCATGCAGATGATGGCGTTCGCGCGGCCGAGGCCGACGACCGGAATCAGGAGGGCGAGGAAGGCGAGGGTCGGTATGGTGTAGAGAAATCCCGACATGCCGATCGACCACTTGAAGATGCGCTCGTTGCGGGCCGCTACGATGCCGATCGCAAGCGACAGCACGAAGGCGATCGACAGCGAAGTCGCGGCGATGACGATGTGCTCGTACAGCGCCAGCAGGATCTGGTCCCAGTTGTTGGCGACCCATTTCATGGCCTAATCACCAAGCAGGTCGCGCAGGGGCAGCCCGTCGTGCGCGACCAGGTCCGCGATCGCTTCCACGTCCGGGCCGAGCGGGCGGTCCTCGCCGAGCGTGGCAACGCGCGCGCGCACCGCGTCGTACGCGACGGCAGCTCCACGGCCGAGCGCGCTGTGCTCGAGCTTGCGCAAGTCGACTGCCTGCGCGGCGGTGAGGAGCTCGATCGCGGCGAAGTAGTGCAGGAGCGGCACCATGGCGGCAGTCTTGGCCACGACGTTGGCCGCCATCGGCGCGTGATCCTCGATCGCTTCCGACACCGGCAGGCTGTCGAGCGACGCTGGGTTGGCGAGGTGGCGGATCTGGTTGTGGAGCGCCGTCAGCGTCTTCTGGATGGTCGCGAAGCCCGAGTGCTCCGGTCCGAGGGTGGTCAGCTGCAGGGGCAGGTCGGAAAACGCGGGCGAGTAGAGCCGCTGGCAGCGCGCGACGCACAGCGCCGCGGTTTGTGCGAGCGCGAGGCCGATTCCGTCGAACGCAAGCGCGAGCGCCGGAACATGGAAGTTGCCGTTCGACAGCATCTCTCCGGCGTCGGGAATGACGAGCGGGCTGTCGGCCGCGCTGTTGAGCTCGATCTCGACGTCGTCGCGTCCGACCTGGAGTGCCGCGAGCGCCGCGCCGTGCAGCTGGGTGAGGCAGCGCAACGAGATGGGATCCTGGACACGGCGCGCCGCCCCGGCTTCCCACAGCGCGCTGCCGGCCAGCAATTGCGAGATACGCGTGGCGACGAGCGTCTGGCCGCGCGCCGGTCGCGCCGCCTGGACGCGCGGATCGAGCGGGGTGAGATTGGCACGAAACCCTTCGAAGGCGAGCGCTGCCGACACGTTCAACGCATCGAGCGCGCGCGCGCAGTCGGAAAGGACGAGCGCGGCGTGGCCTACGGTGGCGGCATTCGCGCTGACGAGCGCGAGGCCATCCTTGGGCGCCAGCGTGACCGGCGCGAGCGACGCGCGCCGCAGGGCTTCGGCGCCGGAGAGCGTTTCGCCTTCGTACTCGGCTTCCCCTTCGCCCACCAGCGGCAGCGCGAGGTGCGACAGCGGTGCGAGGTCCGCAACGCCGATCGAGCCGATCGACGGAACGACCGGATGCACGTGCGCATTGAGCATCGCGACCAGCGCCTCGAGCACGTGCGGTGACACGCCGGAGCCTCCGACGGCCATGCCGCATGCCCGTGCGAAGATCATCGCCCGCACCACGTCACGCGGATGACGCGGCCCGATGCCGACGGCGCGGGCGCGTACCGCGCGCAACTGATAGGCGCTGCGCTCCGCCTCCGGAATGGGCTTGCCGGTGTTGGCACCGAGCGCGGAGGTGACGCCGTAGAAGGGTGTATCGGAAGCGGCGAGGCGGTCGACCACGGCGCGCGCCGCGGCCACTCGCGTAAGTGCCTGCGGCGCAAGCGCGACGCGCGCGTTGTTCCGCGCCACGCGGACGACGTCGGCTATGTGAACGCCGCCGCCCGCGAGCGCGATCGTTTCGCTCAAGTGGCTTACTTGACGACGCCCTTGGACTTGAGGAACGCCCGGGCGACGTCCTTGGGCTCTTCCTTGTCGCCGTCGACCTTGTAGTTGAGGTCGGCCATGGTCGCTTCGTCGAGCATCGCGTTGACGTTGTTCAGGACTTCCGCGATCTTTGGATTGGCGTCGAGCGCGTCCTTGCGCACGACCGGGACGAGGTAGTAGGGGGGCCAGAGATTCTTGTCGTCCTTGAGGCGCTTCAGCTTGAGCGCGCTGATCATGCCGTCGGTGGCGTAGCCGTTGACGACGTCGATCTGCTTGTTGGACAA
>Ga0070668_100002851_pt1 | contig 12744 bp, 13 predicted proteins | sample KBSS43metaG_FD_64661 | JGI IMG/M metagenome (GOLD analysis project Ga0070668, IMG submission 64661) | Switchgrass rhizosphere microbial communities from Kellogg Biological Station, Michigan, USA - KBS S4-3 metaG | ecosystem: Host-associated > Plants > Roots > Rhizosphere > Soil ... | reverse complement strand
CTTCGCGGATGCTGACGATGTGGTTCGGCGGTTTCGGATAGGGCGGGGTTTTCTGCCCCGACTGGAAGTCGTTGTAGGTGAAGACGACGTAATCCTGGGCGGTCTTGCCGCGGCTCGGGTTGAGCACCAGGTCCGAGTAGTCGACCCCGGCCCAGTTGCGCCGCGCCGACGGCGGCGCCTTGACCAGGCTGGCGAGGGTCGGCAGCAGGTCGACGTGGGAAACGAGGGCGTCGGAAGAGAGCGGGCGCGGGAAGAGTTTCGGGTTCGAGTAGACGAGCGGCACGTTCAGCGTCTCCTCGTAGAAGTTGAAGTTCTTCTGGCGCAGGCCGCCATGGCTCAACCCCATCTCGCCGTGGTCGGAGGTGCGGATGATCAGGGTGTCGTCGTAGAGGCCTTTCTCTTCCAGCTTGTTCAGCACGTCGACCAGGTAGTTGTCGGAGGAGCGCATGAGGTTGCCGTAGAAGTTGAGGTAGGCCTGTTTTTCCCGTTTGTCGCGGGGGGTCCCCGTCAGATTCATGATGTGGAGGAATTCTTCTTGGACGCTGGGCTTGCTCGAGAGGTCTTCGTCGTAGGTCGGCGGCAGGTCGATTTCGCCGGCAAGCCAGGACTTGTCGTAGCCGGCATCTTCGAAGGTGCTGCTCGGGTAGAAGAGGACGTCGTGCGGGTTGACCAGTGAGATGACGAGGAAGAACGGATGCTGCTGCGTGGCCACTTCGTCGAGGTACTGCAGCGTGCCCTCGGCGCCGGCCGAGTCTTCGCCTTTCGATTCCATGAAGCGACCGTCGTTGTTGATTTTGCCGCCGCCGGCCTCCGGCGGGTCCTGGTTAGCGCCGGCGTCCGGCGGGTCCCAGCGGTAGAAGCCGTACTTTTCGAGATCGGCTGGCACCGCTTCTTCCTTGGTCGCCGGTTTCGCGCAGTGCCACTTGCCCTTGTAGGCGACGTGGTAGCCCGCCGCACTCATCACCGTGCCGAGGTTCGGCAGATCGGTCGGCAGGTTGACCTGCGGGTAAAGCCGCGCCGGCATGTCTTCCTCGAGCGTGTACTTGACGCCGTGCTGGGCGGGGAAGTAGCCGGTCATCATGCTCGAGCGCGAGGGGGAGCACATGCAGGCGGCGGTGCAGGCGCTTTCGAAGCTGAGGCCGTTCTGGCGCAGGCGCCGCATCCCCGGCAGGTTCTGGCGCAGCCAGTCTTTCGGGAAGTGCTGGATCGCCCGCTCCTGGTCGGTGATGAAGAGGATCACGTTCATCCCTTTGACGCTGTTCCCGCCGCCCCCTTTGGCCGCCATCGCGCGCTCGACGCCGCTGCCGGAAAGGAAGGCGGTCGCGGTCGCGGCGGCGCCGGCACCGAGCAGCTCTTTGCGGGTCAGGCCGCCGTCGCGGCGCTCGCTCTCGCTCATCTGATCCTCCTGAAGACGTCGACGGCGTTGCTGGTGAAGGCGGTCGAGTAGACGTTGCGGCCGTCGGGGCTGACGACCGCCGAGCCGGCGCCGCCAAGGGCCCGACCCACCGTGCACCCGGGCACTGACTTCGGCGCTATGCAGCCGAGCTTGTTCGGCTTCTGTTCGAAGCCCATGGTCCTGCGGTTGAAGTCGAGGACGTCGATCGCTCCGGTGGCGAAGGCGGTGACGTAGACGCTCGTGCCGTCGGGCGAGACGGCGACGCCCTCGGGCGCCGACATCGCCCGCCCGAAGGCACAGGCGGCCGAGCGCAGGAAGATGGTGCAGCCGGCCGGACCGGTGTTCTGGACGATCACCGCCGGTTCGATCTGGGTGAAGGCGGTGACGCTGTTGCTGAGCAGCGAGGTGACGTAGACGGCGCCCTTCGGGCCGACGGCGACGGTGTTGGCGCCGGCGATCTCGCGGCCCTCGTTGCAGCCGAGCGTTTCGACGTTGGTGAGGCAGCCGGTCCCGTTCACCGCCTGCGCTAGCGCCCCGGTTTCGGGGTCCCGGCCGAGCACGGCGATCGCGTTGTCACTCGCCGAGGCAGCGTAGACCGCGGAGCCGTCGGGGCTGACCGCCAACCCCTCGATGTTCCCCAGCGCGACCCCGGTCGCGCAGCCGCTGGTCGCCAGGGCGATGCAGCCGGCCGTCCCCGAGAGCTGGGTTAGGGCGCCGTTGGCCGAGTTGCGGGAGAAGCTCACCACCGCGCTACCGGCGAAGGAGCCGACGTAGACGTTCTTGCCGTCGCGGCTGACGTCGACCACGTCGGGGTCGATCAGAGCCCGGCCCTCGACGCAGAGCGGAGTCGGCAGACCCGAGATGCAGCCGGCGCTTTCCGGCGGCAGCTGCGTGAGCGCACCGGTTTTGCGGTTGCGGTGGAAGGTGGTCAGTGAGCTGCCGCCGCGCGAGGTGGCGTAGACCGAGAGGCCGTCGGGGCTGACCGCTACCGAGTTCGGCCCGATCAGCCCGATCGCCAGCCCGCAACCGTGTTCGGCTTTGGCGGCGACGCAGCCTGCTTTGCCCTGCGGTTGCTTCAGCGCCCCGGTTTTCGGATCGCGGGCGAAGATCGTTATCGCGTCGGCTTTCGAGGCGGCCACATAGACGCTGCGGCCGTCGGGACTGATCGCGATCGCGTGCGAGCCGAAGCCCACCCCCGGGCCGTCGAGGGCACGGGCCTTGGCGCAGCTCGGAGCTTTCTTGGCGGCCGAGGTGGCGACGATGCAGCCCTTGCGGCCGGGCAGCTGGACGAGCTTCCCGTGCGGGGTCGACCTCGGCGGCTGCGGGTGTTTTTTCGAGCCGGGTTCCTGCGGCGCCCCTTCGGCGCCGACGGTCGCGCCCTCGGCGACACCGGCGAACGCCAGCGTCAAGCAGGCCAGGGCGGCGGCGAGGATAGCGAGAGTGCGAGCGATCATCGGCTGCGGAACTCTCTCCCCGGCGTCGGACGGCAAAGACGACCGCGTACCGAACCAGGTCGCTAGGGCAGTGGGCCGCCCGCGAGCGCGATCACCGCGCCGATTGCACCGGCCCCGAGCAGCGTCGGGACGACGCCCTGTCGCAACAGCAACAGCGCCAGCGCCGCGGCGGCGAGAACGGCGAACTGCCAGGCCTCGTCGAGGGCGCCGGCGAGCGGGATCGCCGAGCCGAGGATCGCGCCGATCGCCGCCGGGCCGGCGCCGCCGAGGAAGCCGCGGGCGGCGTCGTTGGCGCGCAGCCGCTCGAAGCGACCGCCGCCGAGGAGGATGAAGGAGAACGACGGCAGGAAGGCGACGAAGGCGGCCAGCAGCGCCCCGCCGACGCCCGCCGCGGCGTAGCCGACCGCGGCGATCGTCGCCACCACCGGGCCCGGCGTCACCTGGCCGAGCGCCACCGCGTTGAGGAATTCGGCGTTGGTCATCCAGTGGTAGACGTGGACCGCGTCGTCCTGCATCAGCGGCACGATCACGAAGCCGCCGCCGAAGGAGAGGGCGCCGACCTTGAGCGCCGTCCAGATCAGGCTGCCGAGCCCGCCCTCGGCGACCGCCGCCAGCAGCAGCGCCGCCGCCGGGTCGAACGCGGCCGCCACCGCACGACCGCGCCGCAGCAGCAACTCGACCGCGCCGCATGCCAGCAGGACCAGCACCAGGTAAGGCCCGACCGTCGCCGCGGCGATCCCGCCCGCCGCCGCGTAGGCGGCCCAGCGCGCCAGCGGCACCCGCTCGGCCCGCGCCCGCATCCGGCTCGGCCCGATCAGATCGAGCCCGGCGCGGACCGCGACCGCCGCCACTGCCGCGCCCGCCCCGGCGCCGGCACCGCGAATCCACTCCGGCGGCGCTTCCGAGAGGAAGAGCAGCGAGAGCACCAGCACCATCGCCACCGCCGGTACGACGAAGCCGAGCCCACCGACGATCGCCCCCGGCCAGCCGCCGACCCGGTAGGCGCAGAAGATCGCCAGCTGGGTCGAGGAGGGGCCGGGCAAGAGAGAGCAGGCGGCGTTGGCGTCCTCGAAGGCGTGGGCGTCCATCCACCCCTTGCGCTCCACCACGAGGCGTCGGAGAAGCGCGATGTGGGCCGGCGGGCCGCCGAACCCGGTGACCCCGATCCGCGTCCACTCGCGGACGATCTCGCCCAGCGGCGCCCTCACCGGCGGCGGGCGTAGGCGATTAGCAGCGCCGCAGCGGCCAGCGGCACCGCCACCCGCCGCAGCACGGTCGCCGCGTCCTCGGGCCCGAGCACGACGCTCGACTCGAAGCCGGCGAGGTTGCCGACGATCGCGATGCCACGCCCGCGGCGCTCGAGGCGCCGGAACTCGAACGGGTACTCGCCGAGCGGCGTGCCGACTTTCACGGCCGGGATCTTCCCAGCGCCCGCCCGCCGCCGGGTGAACTTTCGTCCACTACTTAATTTTCATGACCGCGCTGCCGATAGGTACGCAGTTGCACCCCGCGGTCTCGGCCTGATCGTTTCCTCGGCCTGGCTCTACTCGAGCAGCCGCTCGAGTGCCAGGTCGAGGACCTCGCGGCGACTGCGGCCACCGTGGTCGACGCGCACGAAGTGGCTGCCGACGAAGATCGAGAAGGTGATCGTGCAGCGGGCCTCGACCTCGTCGGGGTCATCGATGAAGTCGCCGAAGAGGCCACGCATGTACTCCATCCGGCGGTTGTCGACCCGGCGCAGGCGGGCCGCGACGGCGGTCTCGCGGCGCGCCCAGTCGCGCACTGCGAGGTCCACCCTGAGGACCTTCCGCCGGCTCGCGGCGATCCCGAACAGGGTGCGGAGCTTGGTCCGCGCGTCGCCGCCTTCCGCCTCGATCCGCTCGATCACTTCGTCGACGCTGGTCCGCTCCCAGGCCTCGAGCAGCGCCTCGAGCAGCGCCTGGCGGCTGCCGAACTGCCAGTAGAAGCCGCCACGGGTGACGCCCAGCTCTTTGGCGAGGACGTCGACGCGGACCGTGTCGGGACCGCCGGCCGCGAGGGCCCGCAGGCCCTCCTCGATCCAACGCTCGCGCGGCGTTCTCGTCGTTGCGGGCATCGCTTCCATACAGTAGTGTATGGATCAGATGAGAGGCGCGAAGCTGCCCAACGCGACGCACACCTCGCGACCGTGGCGGATCCACGAGCTGGTCGCGGACTACAGACTCGAGGACGTCTGGGCGCTGCCGACGCCGGGCGGTCCGGAGGACTTCCCTTTCCTGGTCGAGGGCTTCGCTGCCGGCGACGCCGCGCAGAGCCCCTCGCGCGTCGCCCGCGCGCTCTGGGCGCTGCGCTGGAAGGTCGGCGAGGCCCTCGGCTGGGACGACGAGGACGAGGCCGCCAACGAGCGCTCGACGATCCGCGACCGCCTTCCGGCCGACCTGCGCGAGGCCCCGCGCGGCCCCGAGTTCGCCACCCTCCCCTTCACCTCGGTCTACCAGCTCCCGAACGAGTTCGCCGCGGAGGTCGCCAACCGAACCGTCGAGGGGGTCATGCACCTCGGCTGGGTGCCCGACGGAGCCGGCGGCTACCGCGGCGAGATGGCGGTCTACGTGAAGCCGAACGGCCTGCTCGGCGAGGTCTACATGGCGGCGATCAAGCCCTTCCGCTACCGCGTCGTCTACCCGCCGATGCTGCGCCAGATCGGCCACGCCTGGGAGGCCGAGCGGGCCGAGCTGACCGCCCGCTAGGGGGGTAGCCGCCCGGGGCTCGTCAAGATACGCGGCCCGATGAGCGCCGCCGCGATCCCCAGCCCGAGCTCGAGCGGCTTCGAGCTGGGTCCCTTCGAAGTCCACGCCTACGGACTGATGTACGTGCTGGCGGTGGCGGCGGCGATCCTGATCACGGTGCGCCGCTGGGAGGCGCGCGGCGGCTCGCGCGAGCTCGTCTACAACACCGCGATCTGGGCCTTCCCGGCCGGCCTGATCGGCGGCCGCATCTACTTCGACATCACGAGCTGGGGCGAAGTGCCACCGCACTGGTGGGGGCCGTTCGCGATCTGGGAAGGCGGCCTTGGGATCTGGGGCGGGATCGCCGCCGGCACCATCGTCGGCATCTGGCGCCTGCGCCGTGCCGGCGTCTCGGTCGCCGAGTTCATGGACTGCGCCGCGCCGGGCCTGCTCGTCGCCCAGGCGATCGGCCGGGTCGGCAACTACTTCAACCAGGAGCTGTTCGGCGGTCCCACCTCGCTGCCCTGGGGCCTCGAAATCGATGCCGCCCACCGCCCTGAGGGCTACGAGCAGTACTCGACCTTCCAGCCGACCTTCCTCTACGAGATCGTCTGGAACCTCGCCCTCGCGGCCTTCCTCGTCTGGCTCGGAAACCACCGCCGCATCCGCCCACCCGGCCTCTTCGCCCTCTACGTCACCGGCTACTCGGCCTTCCGGATCTTCGAGGAGTCCCTGCGGATCGACCCAGCCCACCACTTCCTCGGTCTCCGCCTCAACTTCTTCGTCGCCGGCGCCCTGACGATCGGCGGCGCCCTCTGGTTCCTCTGGACCCAAGGCCTCCTCCGCCGGCCTGCACCCCCCCGCAAAGTCCGCCGACCCCTAGAGCCAGGGGAGAACAGACCTCCATGAGCTCGCCGCCTAAAGCCAACCCCGGTCCCACGGCCCGTTGATCGCGAACGTCTTGCCCGGGTACTGGATGTGGACGAAGAGCCACTGACCGTCCGGGCTGTAGACGGCGCCCGACCACTCGCTGCGGCCGTAGGTCCCGGGGTCGCCTTCGTCCCACTGGACAAGGTCCATCGGGGTGTCGTTGCGGGCTACGGTTTCCAACTTTCCGGTCGGCGCCAGGACACGGATGAAGTTGTCGCCGCCGGGTTCGCCGCCGTCGCCGTCCTCGCAGACGACGACGCCGCCGCGGGGGCTGACCGCGATCGCGTCGGGTTCTTCCAATTTGGTGTCGCTGCTCGACTCGTAGAGCAGCTGCAGGACGCCGTGCTTCATCCCCTTCGGCGTGTAGCGCCAGATCTGACCGAGTTCGTCGTCGCCGCCTTCGCTGGCGGTGAAGTAGGCGCTGCCGCCCTTCCACTTCGCCCCCTCGAGCGCCATGAACTGGGCGGCGCCCTTCTCCCGCCCCTGCTGGAAGACGGCGTTGGGACGCTGGTCAGCGTCCTCGGGATCGGGGTCGTCGATGGCGACCCACGCGCAGCGCAGCTTCCTGCCGACCTTCTGGCCGTGGGGGGTGTCGTAGCGCGAGCGCCCCTGTACCGCCAGCATCTGCAGCCTGCCGCCCTCGTGGAGCTTGCGCGGGTTGTCGGGTAGGTAGCGGTAGAAGCCGTCGGCCGGGTCGCCGCAATCCTCAGTCATGTAGACGATCCCGCTGCGCGGGTCGGTCACCGCGGCCTCTTGCCTTCTTTGGCGACCTGGCCGGTGACCTGTGAGGAGCCGCTGTTCGGTGCCGTCGCGGTGCCGACGTATTCGCGACCTTGGGCTTGAATGCAGGCGCTTTCGGTTTCGGCTTGGCGGCGACGGCGGCGACACCGACCGACAGGGCGCGAGGATGGACGAGACGAGGAGGACGAGGCGAGCGTTTTTCATCGCCCGATTGGATCAGCGGCGTCGCCGCCCGTGGGGAGGGCCACGGCGACCCTGGGGTGGATTTCCCCCGGTACATGCCTTGACAGCTATATGCCTTAGTGGCAATATAGATCGCGATGAGCGCCACCGCACTGCAGGCCCTGGGAGAGCCGCATCGCGTCGCGATTCTCGATCTGCTGCGCGACGGCGAGCAGCCGGTCTCGCACCTGGTCGAGCGACTGGAGCTGAGCCAGCCGGCCGTTTCCAAGCACCTGCGGGTGCTGCGGGAAGCGGGGCTGGTCGAGTCGCGCGCCGACGCCCAACGCCGCCTCTACCGGGTGCGGACCGAGCCGCTGGTCGAGCTCGACGACTGGCTCGAGCCCTACCGCCGGCTCTGGGAGCAGCGCCTCGACAAGCTCGAAGACCACCTCGATCGCAGGAGGATGAAGCGATGACCGACGTGACCAAAGACGCAACGCTTGTAACCGATGCCGCCCGGCCAGCGGTCCGACTCGTACGCGACCTGCCCGACCCGCCCGCGGCGGTCTGGGGAGCGCTGACCGAGCGCGAGCGGCTCCGCGACTGGTTCCCTTGCGACGTCGTAGTCGACGGCGACGAGTGGCGGGTCGGCGCCGCGATCAGTTTCCCGTTTCCGGAGGAGGTGATCGAGATGACGCTGACCGGCGAGGTGCTCGAGGTCGAGGAGCCGCACCGGCTCGCCTACACCTGGGGGGATGAGACGCTGCGCTTCGAGCTGATCCCACACGAGGGCGGCACCCGCCTCGTCCTGGTCAACGAGCTCGAGCCGGGCGGCGCCGCCCGCAACGCCGCCGGCTGGGAGAACTGCCTCGACCTGCTGGCCGGCATCGACCCCGGCGAGGACCCGTGGCGGCCTCTGTTCGAGCGCTATTCGGCCGCCTTCGAGCCGATCCTCGGTCCGCAGGAAGGCCCTCCCGAGGGCTACAAGGGCGAGGAGGCCGAAGCGCAGTCCTGAGCCGGGTCGCTGCTCAGTGCTTCGGCGACTGCTGGGCGCCGGGCTGGAAGTAGAAGACGTTGTGGGGCGCGATCACCCGGGTGACCGCTTTACCGACCAGCGTCGAGAGCTCGCCCGACTTCGGGCTGATGTCCGAGTTGAGGAGGATCACCATCGTCGTCCGCAGCGAGGGCGAGTAGACGGTGAGGCTCTCGTACCCCGGCAGCGAGCCGTTGTGGCCGATCCAGCCTTTGACGTCGAACAGCGCAAACCCGTAGCGGGCCGGCTCGAGGCCGGGGGCGGGAATGAACCGTTCGCGCTGGCGCTGGGTTGCCGGCGTCAGCAGCGAGCCGGTGGCGACCGACTTCGCCCAGATCCGCAGGTCCTGGAGCTTGGAGATCATCGCTCCCGCCGCCCAGCCCCAGGAGGGGTCCCAGTTGGTCGTGTCGGCGACCGTGCCGGCTGCGTCCTGCACGGTGTAGCCGTTGGCGTGGGGCCGGGGGAAGGCAGCGTTCGACGGGAAGATCGTCCTGTCCATGTGCAGCGGCCCGAGGATGTGGCGCTCGAAATACTCGCCGAGCTGTTCGCCACTCACCTTTTCGACCAGCAGCCCGAGCAGCACGAAGTTGGTGTTCGAGTAGTTGAAGGTGCCGTTCGGCGGGAACAGCGGCGGCTGGCCGAAGCTGAAGGAGAGGAGTTCCTGCGGAGTCCAGGGCCGACGCGGGTTGGCGAAGAACTGCTTCGCCCATTCTTCGCTGGCGGTGTAGCTGACCAGGCCGCTGCGCATGTCGCCCAGCTCACGGACGGTGATGTTGTCGCCGTTCGGAACCCCGGACAGGTACTTGCTGATCGGATCTTCCAGCCCGATCTTGCCTTCGTCGACGAGCTGCAGAACGGCGGTCCCGGTGAACGTCTTCGTCTCGCTGCCGATCCGCATGTAGAGGTCGGTCGCCATCGGCTTTCCCCGCTTGTGACTTGCGAGGTCGACGTTGCGGGCGCCGTAGGCCTTGACGATCGGCGCCTGCCCGCGTTGCCAGATCCCAAGGATCACGCCGGGGATTTCGCGCTCCTTCATCACCCCGCGGACCGCGGCGCCAACTTTCGCCTCGCGCTCCGCGGCGTGACCCTGCGGCGCCGCGAGCCCAATTGGCGGCGCCGCCAGCGCCGCAGCAACGAGCACCGTCGCCACCAATGCACAGACCGAAAGCCGAGACCGCAAGGTCACGCCGTGACGGTACCGCACCCCCGGCTGGATACGATGCCCGCATCTTGAGGGGAGTCCTCCGCATCCCGGCCGCGATCCTCCTCCTCTGCGGGGCGCTCCTGGCCACCAGCGCCGTCGGCGCCAGCGCCGCCCCGAACCCGTCGAGCGCCGCCGCCTCAGCCGCCTGCCCGAAGCAGCAGGTCGAGGTCGCGACTGGCTGCGCCAGCCGCATCGCCGCTCGCCGCCACATCGAAGCGATGGTCCGCGAAGCGATGCCCGAAATGGGGTTGCGGGCGTCGATCGTCCAGGTCGACACCGGCACGCAGGCGCTGGTCCGGGCCGGCTTCGGCGACTCGATGAAGGGCACCCCCGCCAACCCGCACATGTACTGGCGGATCGGCTCGATCGCGATTCCCTACCTGATCAACATCCTCCTGCAGCTGCAGGACGAAGGGAAGCTCTCGCTCGACGACCCGCTCTCGAAGTACCGCCCGAACTTCCCCGAGGCCAAAGAAGTCACGCTGCGAAACCTGGCCAGCGTCACCTCCGGCTATCCCGACTTCATCCAGGAGAACGAAGCCTTCCAGAAGGTCCTGTTCGAAAATCCGTTCCGCCAGTGGACGGCGAACGAACTGATCCACTGGGCCTTCACGCTGCCGCCGGTCTGCAAACCCGGCACCTGCTTCCACTACGCCCACACCAACTTCGCGATCCTCAGCCAGGTGATCGCGAAGGTGAGCGGGAAATCGGTCGACACGCTGATGCACGAACGCGTCCTTGGCCCGCTCGGGCTCGACCACACCGCCGTCACCCGCTATCCCGCCTTTCCCGGCCCCGGCCTGCACGCCTACACCGGCGAACGCGGCTTCTACGAGGACTGCACGTTCTGGAGCCCCTCGTGGTCGATCGGTGCCGGGACGGTCGTGACCTCGACGATGGCCGACGCCGTGCACGGCTTCCGCGAAATGTCGCGGGGCGCGCTGATCTCCAAGCAGGCGAACAGGGAACGGCTCTCGCCGAGCAACACCGCCGGCCTCACCTCCAGCGCGGGGACCTTCAACTCGAGCTCCTATTACGGCCTCGGGCTGCTCGTCAACAACGGATGGCAACTCCAGAACCCGTTCATCGACGGCTACACCGGACTCGCCGCCTACCTGCCGTCGGCAGACATCTCGGTCGGGATCGTCACCACCCAGCTGCCGCAGAGCTCGAACAACGGGGTCGGCTACGCGAGCGAGCTTTTCTCGCAGGTCGCTGCGTATCTGGGCCACGAAGTCAAATTCTGATCAGGCGCATTCGGGCCGTTCGCCTTCGGGGATCTCGCTGACCTTGCCGCCGGCGCTGACCGCGTAGCCGACCGGGCTCGACGATTCGGGCGTCGCAGCGGCGGCGCCGTCGACCGTCAGCTCGACCCCGCCGTTGCCGAACGACATCGAGTAGCGGCGCGAGTGGAAGGGGCCCTCTTCGGCGCCGGCTTCGAGGATCTGGCCGTCGATCAGCGGCTCGCCCTTGCCGTTCAGCAGGCAGACCCAGACTTCGTCGGTGGCGACCAGGCGGAGGCTGGTCGCGGGCGGCGTCGGGGGCGGCTTCGACTGGTGCTGCGGCGCCCCGGCGCCCCCTCCCTGCGGCGCGGTCGGCACAGAGGATCGAGTCGAGCCGTCGTTGTCGAGCGAGGCGACGAGGACGATCACCGCCACCGCGACCAGCACCAGCGCCGCGACCGCCGCCCCGACCGGCAGCCAGCGCCGCGGCTGCTTCGCCGACGGGACATCGGGAACCTGCCGCGGCTCGACCCGCGGTCCGGCGTCGCCCTCGCCGATCCGGTCCGGCCGAGGCTCGAGCGCGAACTCGGCCGGGTCGAGGCCGAGGTAGCCGGCGTAGGTGCGGGTGAAGGCGCGGGCGTAGAACTCGCCCGGCAGCCGCTCCCAATCTTCCTCCTCGATCGCCTGCAGGAAGCGGACGCGGACCCCGGTCGCAGCTTCGACCTCCTCGAGCTCGATTCCGCGCGACCGTCGCTCCTGGCGGAGCTCGTCTCCGATCCGCCCATCCACAGCAACAATTGTGCCCTGCCCGCCTAATAATCTCGACCTGTGAGCGCCCGCCGCATCGAGTCTTGGCTGATGGACATGGACGGCGTGCTCGTCCACGAGCTGGCGCCGCTGCCCGGCGCCGACCAGTTCCTGCGCCGCCTGCGCGAGCTCGGCCGCCCCTTCCTGCTGCTGACCAACAACTCGATCTACACCCGCCGCGACCTCGCCGCCTCATTGCGGGCGACCGGGCTCGAGGTCGAGGAGGAGGCGATCTGGACCTCGGCGCTGGCGACCGCCCGCTTCCTCGAAGGCCAGCGGCCCGGCGGCACCGCCTTCGTCGTCGGCGAGTCGGGCCTCACCACCGCCCTCTACCAGGCCGGCTACACGCTGACCGAACGCGATCCCGACTACGTCGTCCTCGGCGAGACCCGCACCTACAGCTTCGAGCGGATCACCCAGGCGATCCGCCTGGTCGCCGACGGCGCCCGCTTCATCGCCACCAACCCCGACTCGACCGGCCCCTCCCCCACCGGCCCGCTGCCCGCCACCGGCTCGGTCGCGGCCCTGATCACCCGGGCGACCGGGGTCGAGCCCTACTTCGTCGGCAAGCCGAACCCGCTGATGATGCGGACCGCACTCAACACCCTCGAAGCGCACTCGGAGACGACGGCGATCATCGGCGACCGGATGGACACCGACATCGTCGCCGGTCTCGAGGCCGGTCTCGAAACGATCCTCGTCCTCACCGGGGTGACCGCCGCCGCCGAGGCCGAGCGCTTCCCCTACCGCCCTTCGCGGATCGTCGACTCGGTCGCCGACCTGGTCGCCGAGCTCGAGTGAGAGCGATCACCAGCGGCGCTCCCGGCCACACCGAACCCTTACCGACTTTGTGCTTGACATCACAAAGATCGGGAAGGAGGATCGCAGAGCCTGCAGAGAACTCGAGGTTTAGGAGGAGCGATGTTCTACTGCGAGCGGTGTGGAATTCGTTTCAGTGCCGGCGCGCTTTCGGGGGAAACAGAGTGCCCGCGGTGCAAGATGCGCGACGGCGTCTCACAGCCGCTGCGCGCCGAGAAGCTGCGGCCAATCGAGCGCATGGGGAGATGGCAGCCCGGCGGCGGCATCCAG
>Ga0070668_100002847_pt1 | contig 12748 bp, 9 predicted proteins | sample KBSS43metaG_FD_64661 | JGI IMG/M metagenome (GOLD analysis project Ga0070668, IMG submission 64661) | Switchgrass rhizosphere microbial communities from Kellogg Biological Station, Michigan, USA - KBS S4-3 metaG | ecosystem: Host-associated > Plants > Roots > Rhizosphere > Soil ... | reverse complement strand
GGGCCGCTTCGCCAATCTGTCAAGCAAGAACCGCAGCGCGGCGAACGCCAAGGCGCGCGAACTTGGCGTGTACAATGTCTAACTGCTAAAACGAAAGTGATCCTTGAAATTTTAGCGCTGTGGCGGACAAGGGTCATAGACGCAAGGCCTACGTGTACGACCATGCCGACAAGCGCGATGCTGACATCGCTAATGGACTGACGCTTGATGAAGCTAGACGCATAGCGAGCAACATTGCGAAGCTGCCAAAGCTACTCAGCAAAGGAAGCCAAGAGAGCTCACCAAAACGTAAAACCGGAGGAAATGATCGAGATCATGGACACGCTGTACACCAAGGGCGGTAACTGAGGAGAGCTCAGCGAGGATGTCGCAAGCCACTGCTTAGTGCCAAAGCAGACTATCGAGAATGCTTTATTAGTGAGCGAGACCGCCGTGTCGGGAATGCCTAAGCTCAGCTAAATGCTTATGACAAACACTCTGGGTGTTATCGTATTTGACGAAGAGCGCCCACTTACCCTGATGGTGTTCAATGTGCGCGACGTGGCTTGCAGGCACCATTTTCCCTTCGCTAGCACATTGTCGACAATTGGGTTCCTCGACGAGCCTGTGTCTTTTGATAGTTTTCCAGATTGGTGACTTGTACCAGGAGCGCCATGGATGCTCCGCTTCGCGTCTGCTGTGTTCGCGATCTACGAGTGTGACGTTATGCCGGTCCATGAAGACGATCACCTACTTTTCCTGGATATCTGAGTCGGGGGCTGGCAGGGCAAAAATTGCTCGGCCTGGAAATGTCTTGTCAAAGCCAGCCTAGTGACTTCGCCTTCGCGTAGGCCGCCTTCCAGGCCTCATTGAAAAACCGCAATGTTTCGGCGTCAGGATCGCTTCGCATTGAGCAAAGCGCTTCCAACATTGGCGAATTGGGGTCTCGACGATATGTGACGCAAAGCCCGGTTCCTGACTGACTGACGATGATGTCGTGGTAACGCACTTCGACAGACAAATCGGTCATCTTGCTGCTCAAAACCCCATTAAGCCCGACAAGGTTCAGATTTGTTCCTATAGGTCAGAATTAGGTGAGGAGGCTGTGGCTACGAGGGCCCTCAGGTCTGCTATGGGTCATAAGCGGACATGAGCAGATGTCCGCTTTACCCCCGAAGCTAGCGAACCAAGCCAGATCAAAGTCTTAGTTTTACCCACGCTCCCAAAGGGCATCTTTGATCCCAAAGGGGGTTTTAGCGTCCTTACCCACGCTTGACGCCTAGCTACATTGCCGAAGCAATCCGCAAACATGCTCCACGCTTTGGCGTTACCAAGTCCAAGGTGAACGCTATTCGGGGGTTAATGCACGCGCTGACCAATAAGGGGGAGTGCTATCGTGGGTCATGGAATCGAATAGAGGCCCCGACTTGCGCGTGCTGGTCGTCCTAGACGGCGATACCATCGTTGTGACCATGCCGGGAACAAGCTACTCGGTGACTTACCGCAAGCTGCATGATTCACCCTTGCTTGTAGCTTCAGATATCCGTGATGACCAGGATTCTCCTATCAGCAAGTACACGTTTCGAGCACAAGCGTGGATCGCAGCTAACGACAAAGCGAGAGAACTCGGCTGGATAGTGTGACTCTGTCACACTGTTTGCATCGACTTGGCATTGTTCCAAAATCCTCGGCAGCTTTACCAATAAGAGAAGCCCCGGCGACGGGGGGCACACCGGGGCTTCGAGGTCATGCGCTCTTAAAAACTGATTAGGCGTGGCACTTCTTCATGCCAGCCATAGCCTTCTCGGCAGCTTTCTGAGATTTATATTTTCCCATCATTTTCATGCCGGGGGCCATCTTCGTCACCACCGAGCATGTATGGGTCGTCATATCGAGACCCACATAATAGACTCCGGAAGTCAGGGCCAAAGCCGGAGTGACAAACGCGCCGATTAGCACGGCTGCGACTATATGCTTCTTCATTCTTCTCTCCTTGGACTGAACCTGCCGAACGGCAAGCCCGACAAGGGAAGCACATCCTCGGCTAACTCCCAAAATCAATTGTCCGTAAACAGGCGGTCGATGCAGCGCTTTACCAGTCGGCCCCTGTTAGGGGCTAGCTTTTTGGCGCGGCGATGAAACGTCTTCCTTCGTTTGCGGGGCTGATAAGATGCGATGTGGAATTTAAAGAGATAGCTATTCTTGTCGCATTAGTCGTGCTCTTTGCAGTTATGGTGCGACTATCTGCGGGGCATCTTCTTCCAGCAGATTTGAAGCATATCATCTTCCGATGATTTCAATGCGCCGTGCGGCGGGAACGATTTCGTGCCGCTTTGCGGTACTTGCCAATTTGTCGCGGAAACTTTTTAAAACGGGTTTGGTTGGACGGTAGCGTGACAGTGCATTTCACCACCCGCCCCCCGCAGAGCGCTGCCGCGCAGACTCATCACCCCTGAAGCCCGGTGTTTCCTCCAATAGCGCCGGGCTTCTCGTTTGAAGTGCTAGAGAGTGTGCGCCGCCACGCAGTGCCGGGTTGCGTCAAAATGTACAACCGACGTCTTTCCGAGTTTAGAGCAGTGGCCCAATTTGCCGCTAAACTGAGCTTTGCGGGTGGTTGCTTCAGGCACATTCGCTCTCCTGAACGGCTTCGGGACTAAACTCCCGAGGCCGTTTCTTCCACCACCAAGCGATGTACTAAAGCGCGGTCCGGCGCGGACTTGGCCTTGCTCGTGCAGCTCTAGGTGTTGCCTCCACCTCCTCTTTCGCAGGCTTCCCCATTCGCCTCCGCACTAATCACGCACCCTGCCGCGTCCCTTCGCCTTTATAACCTGTTTGAGCACTGCCAACCGTGCCTGTGAAGTCGTCACACGCGAGGCAGTTTGAACAAATGGCTTCGCAACGACGTTATCACCCCGGTATAAAGATGGCGGCTGTCGCTCTCAAAAGCGGCCCACCTGTTGAGCATCCGCGGGTGGGGGAAAGGAGGTGACGATGCCCCAAGCGAAGCAAACTTCAAAACGAAAGCGTCGGAGCAAGGCCCTACCAGTATTAGGGGCCGCTGGATTGTCATTGTCGCTGGCGGGCACCGCGTCGGCCGTCCCTGGTGGACCAGCAGTAAACTTGCCTACTTCAGGCAACGGAGATCGCAATCAAGTCTTCCTTGATGAGGAAGAAATCGCGGACGTTAGCTTGGCGACGTTCTATGTCTTTGACAAAGAAGATTTAGGAGGGTCTTCCGGCTCAAGCGTAGAGCTGGTCCGTCACGGCTGTCACGGCTGCCATGGCTGCGGCGGTCGCGGTTGCCACCGCGGCTGCGGAGGGTGTCATCACGGCTGTGGCTCCCATGGGTGCCACCACGGCTGTGGCTGGCACGGCTGCGGCTGCGGAGGCTGCGGCGGCTGCGGCGGTTGGCGGTGGGGCGGTTGCGGCGGCTGCGGTGGCTGCGGTTGTTGGTGCGTGCGCGTCGGCGGTGTGGCTGTTTGTGGGAGATAGGCACCCCAGTAGCTACGCACTTTGGCTTGGCATGTAGGTGGCCCAGCCAGAAATCAATGGGCCGTCCGACGCAGAATTAGGGTGAAGTTCCCATTCCCGGATTTGCGCCTCCGAGCCAGATCGCGCATTCTGATCTTAAGCGCGAATCATCGCGACGGAATGCGTGGCATGGGAAAGCTATTTTCGAGCGATAACGCGCGAAAAATGATTGGAAGCGTCCGCAAAAGTTATTCCAAATCCGCGCAGTTATCGGTCCGCCGCCAGAAGGGGCACGGTTCCCGGTGAGGTTGGCTAGTTTGGCTGACCCTGATCCGTGGCGTGGTCCCCTTCCCACCTAATTCTGGGTGAGATTGAACCGAAGGGTTAAGGGCCAATTCTGTGTCGGGATTTGCCAGGGCAGGCGTTGAAAGGAGCGTAGTTACAGCAATAACGAAAAGAAGTTTGCTCATGTGTATGTTCTCCAAAGTAGGCGCCAAGCAGCTGCTTGCGCTCATTCACAACAAGACAAATAGGAAGAGCGCGCCAGTGGAGCTTGATCAAAATTGCCGACGTTAGCTCTCCTTTGCATTGAAATGCTCAGGTGGACGAGCGACAGGTCCGATTATTGAGCCCTCAGGAAGGGGAATTAGCAGGGTCGGGAATACCCGCCACCCACCGGGCGAGTAATCGATCACTACGCCACCGCGACTTGTCCTAGGGGCCCTCAAGCGCTGGTCGGAGCCGAAACTGGGTTTGCCACAGCGGAGCGTTCGCGCCGCACCAAGCTGCCTAAGCGATCAAGATAAAGATAGACCACCGGGGTCGTGAACAGGGTCAGAATCTGTGAAAGAAGCAGGCCTCCTACAATCGCATAGCCAAGCGGCTGTCGTATTTCCGATCCGGCGCCGGTACCCAGCATCAAGGGAACCGCTCCGAGCAACGCCGCCATGGTCGTCATGAGAATGGGCCGGAAGCGTAGCACGCTCGCTTGATAGATCGCTTCTTCGCGGCTTCGCCCTTCGTTGCGCTCAAGTTGAAGCGCGAAATCGACCATCAGGATGCCGTTCTTCTTCACGATGCCAATGAGGAGCAGAATGCCGAGCATTGCGATCACGCTAAGATCGAGATGCACCGCCATCAGCATGAGCAAGGCGCCGATGCCGGCCGAGGGAAGCGTCGACAAGATTGTGATCGGATGGATCGTGCTCTCATAAAGCACACCAAGAATGATGTAGATGGTCACGAGTGCGGCGGCGATGAGAATCGGTTCACCCGCGAGCGACGAAAGAAACGCATTGGCGTTGCCTTGGAAGGCGGTGACGAGCGACTGAGGCTTGCCGCTTTGCTGCTCGATTTTTCTGATGGCGTCGACCGCATCGCCAAGAGCGACTCCGGCTTTCAGATTGAAGGATATGGTCGTCGCCGGGAACAGGCCCTGGTGGTTGATCACGATTGGCGCCCCCGTGATGGTGCTGTCTACGAGGGTGCTTAGCGGCACCTCCTGTGCGGCGGAAGAATTTACATAAATGTTGTTGAGTGCTTCCGGGCCGGACTGGAAGCGCGGATCGACCTCGAGAACGACATGGTACTGATTGAGGGGGCTGAAGATCGTCGACACGATGCGCTGGCCGAAGGCATCGCCGAGGGTATTGTCCACAGTTGAGGGCAAAATCCCGAAGCTCGAGGCAATATCGCGATTTACCGTGGCGTTAAGGCGCGGCCCGCCATTCTCCTGATCCGAGGTGACATCGGTAATTTCTGGCAGGCTTTTTAGTTTGTCGAGAAAGAGCGCCGACCAATGATTGAGCTCATTCTGGTCGGCATCGGTCAACGTGTACTGGTATTGGGTCTTGGAGACTCTTCCGCCGACGGTGATGTCCTGGGCGGCCTGCATATAAAGCGTGATGCCTTGCACTTTGGCGAGCGCCGTCTGCAAGCGGTTGATGACCTGATCGATGCTGGCGTTGCGCTCGTTTTGCGGCTTCAGCGCAATGAAGACGCGTCCCTGATTCAGCGTAGCCGTCGCCCCACCCGGACCCATGCTGGCACCGAGCGATTCGACAGCCGGGTCTTTCGACGCCACCTCGAGCAATGCCTGCATGCGGTTGGCCATCGCCGGGTAGGAAATATCTTGCGCGCCCTCAGCCAGGCCGATGATTAATCCCGTATCCTGTTGTGGAAAGAACCCCTTGGGAATGACGACATAGAGGTAGCCGGTGACCCCGATGGTTCCCAGCATGATGAGCAAAGTGACGAAACGGTGCCGCAAGGCAACCTTTAGGCCGTGCTCGTAGGCTCCGACCAGGCCGTCGAAGCCTCGCTCGACCAACCGATAGAGCCATCCGTGCCGCCTGCCGGTATCGCTCTTGAGCAGGCGCGAACACAGCATCGGCGTCAGCGTGAGCGAGATCACCAGAGAGAGAACGAGCGCAACGCTGACCGCGACGGCGAATTCCTGGAACAGCTTGCCGAAATACCCGCCCATCAGGAAGAGCGGGATGAACACCGCAATCAGCGACAGCGTTATGGAAACGATGGTAAAGCCGATCTCACCCGCGCCCTTGAGCGCGGCCTCCATGGGGCTCAGTCCATTCTCGAGGTGGCGGACTGTATTCTCGATCACGACTACAGCGTCGTCGACCACAAACCCGACCGCAATGGAGAGAGCCATAAGTGACAGGTTGTCGAGGCTGTAATTCAACTCATACAGCACCGCGAAGGTGCCGATAAGGGAAAGGGGAATGGTGATCGCGGGTATGACGGTCGCCCAAAAGTTACGTAGGAACAGGAAGATGACCATCACCACGAGGGTAATCGTCAACATCAGGGTGAATTGCACGTCGGTGACCGACGCGCGGATGGTCTGGGTGCGGTCCGAAACAGCGTTGAGTTTGATCGATGGTGGAATCGAAGCTTCGAGCTGCGGCAGCAGCGCCTGGATGCGATCGACCGTCTCGATCACATTGGCGCCGGGTTCGCGCTGAACAGAGAGGATGATGGCGCGCTGTTTGTTGTACCAGCCGGCGATCAGGTCGTTTTCAGGTCCCTCGATGGCCCGGCCCACGTCGCTGATGCGCACGGGTGAGCCATTGCGGTAGGCAACGATGAGATTGTTGTAGGCGTCAGGCTTCAACAGCTGGTCGTTGGTGTTGAGCGTGTAACTTTGCTGAGGGCCGTTGAGCGTTCCTTTGGGAAGATCGACATTGGCCTGTCCGAGCACATTGCGGACGTCTTCAAGGCCGATACCGCGGTTAGCCAGCGCCTGCGGGTCGACTTGGACACGAATCGCCGGTTTTTGCTGTCCGCCGATGCCGATCAGCCCGACGCCTGAGATCTGCGAGAGCTTCGGCACGAGAATGCTTTCGGCGAAGGCATCAACGGTGGTCAGCGGGAGCGAATCGGAGGTTAGCGCGAGGACAAGGATCGGCGTGTCAGCCGGATTCACCTTGCGGATGGTCGGCGGATAGGGGATACCGACGGGCAAAAAAGGACTCGCTGCATTGATTGCCGCCAGAACGTCCTCGGCCGCGCTATCAACGTCGCGGCTCAATTCAAACTGAACCGTAAGCTGGGTGATGCCAAGCGCGCTCGTTGAGATGAGCTGGGTAACGCCTGGAATTTGGCTGAACTGCTGCTCGAGCGGCGTGGCCACCGATGACGCCATGGTCTGCGGATCGGCGCCGGGCAATTGCGCCGTCACGGCGATCGTCGGATAGTTGACATTCGGCAAGGCGGAGACCGGCAGCAGCCGGTAGGCGGTGAGGCCGCAGAGCAGCAGGCCGACCATGAGCAACACAGTGGCTATCGGTCGACGGATGAAGGGGGCCGAGAGGTTCACGGGATGGCCTCTTCGACTGAGCTTTGCAGATCGGCCTCCTGGGCAGCTTTGCCGTGCAGCTCCTCCACAAGACTGCCAGGCTGGAGGCGGTACTGCCCCTCGAGCACGACTTTCGCGTCGGGTTTGAGGCCGGAATCGATCAGCGCTTGTCCCTCGCTGATCTGTGCCACGGTAACTGGGCGCATCTGCACCGTCCTGTCAGGTCCGATCACATAAACATAAGGTCCCTTGGGTCCCTGCTGCACTGCCGACGACGCGATGCTGAGCGCGTTACGCCTGGTCTCAAGCAGCAGCCTGACATTGATGAGTTCGCCCGGCCACAGCGTGTGCGCCGTATTGGGAAAATCGGCCTTCAGCTGGACCGTGCCAGTCGTTTGCAAGATCTCGTTGTTCACCAAGGTGAGTTTGCCCTCATCGAGTCGGACCTTGTCGTCGTGGCTGTAGGCGAGGACCGTAAGTGGTCCCTTGGCCATCTGCTGTTGAATCTCTGGCAGGTCTGCCTCGGGCAGCGTGAAGATCACCGAGATCGGCTCGATCTGGGTGACCACTACGAGACCGTTCGGATCCGTCGGGTGGATGATGTTGCCCATATCGACCTGCCGCACACCGGTGACCCCGGCAATCGGGGAGGCGAGCTTCGTGTATTCAAGCTGCACTTTCGCAGCTTCGATGAGCGCCTCGTCGGATTTCATGGCGCTTTGCAGTTGGATGACTTGCGCTTTTTGGGTGTCCGCCAACTGTACCGTTGCGTCGCCTTTGGCCAGCAATTGATTGTATCGGTCGAGATTAGCTTGTGAGTTTGTAAGTTGGGCCTGATCGCGATCGCGGGTGGCCATCATCTGGTCGAGTTGAGCCTGATAGGGTCGCGGGTCGATTTCGGCGAGCGTGTCGCCGGCTTTTACGGTCTGTCCCTCGGTGAAGGTAATCTTTGTGATTTGACCCTGAATCTGGCTGCGAACGACGACGGTGTTATAGGCGATGACCGTTCCGATCCCGCGCAGATAGATTGGCACATCGCCACTGGTAACGGTGCTGGCGACGACCGGTACGGCCGGGGGTGCTGGCGGCGGCGTGCTTGCCGTATCTCGCGCGCCCCCTTCGGTTAGGACGACACCAGCCACCACGAGGATTGTGACAATCGCGATTGCAAGAATTGCAACTCTTCGTCTCATCAGCCTTGCTCCGTTGTCCGCTCTAGGCGTGCAGGTGGACGATCTCAAAGCTCTCAAGCAGAACGGCAGGTTCGAAATCTGATTTCAGGGCCTGCCGAGTCTTTGCCCCGATTAGCGGATTTGCCGAGCGCTATGCGAGGCTTCGGTGATAAGCGGTCGGCGTGAGCCCGGTTGCCTTGCGAAAGGTTGCGGTGAACGAGCTCGTGTCACTGAAGCCAAGAGTCAATCCAATGCTGGTCACCGACGGCGCGGGTTTCGTGAGAAGAGCCTTGGCACGTTCGATACGCCGGCTCGTATGGTAGCGGTGCGGTGGTATGCCGAAGGATTGTTTGAAGGCGCGGCAGAAATGGTAGGTGCTCAACCCAACTAGCTCTGCAAGAGTTGCAAGCGGTATTGGCTCGGCCAGGTGATCCTCGATATGGCAGGCGACGATGCGCTGCTGCCAAGCGGCAAGACCACCGCGCACCGCGCCTTTGCGTGGCTTCCCGTAATTCAAACGTGTCAGCTCATGGGCAAGCACGCGGCCAAGCGCCTCGATATAGCAACGATTGTCCGACTCCGACCCATCGATTAGCCCCGCGAGCTTTTGAGCCGTGGCCAACAAGTGCGGCTCCTCGAAAAACAGCCGCGGTCCTAAAGGAATCCTGTTGCCGTCCCGAGCGCCCGGCAGTTCTGCGGGATCGAAATAAAAGAAAGTGATTCGCGCGGGCGTGTCCGGCTCGTGCCAATCGCGATATGTGTGACCTGCGGGTACGAACACGAACTTACGCGTGAGCTGGCGGAGTGTAGAGGGCGGCAATCCAGCGACATTGGTTTCCCCCTCTCGACGAACACCACGTTCAAATAGGACTAGAAGATGGCTTGGCGCCACGAAGTGATAATCGATTCGGTCGCTGCCCATCTCTTGCACGAGCTCGGCCGTCATTCCAGGCGAACTCACCATCCGGCGGCGGACACTCTGTCGGGGGCTAATCTCTACAACGGGATGTTGTGCTAGCGTGACCTGACCAGGACCAACGTGATCGTTCTCCCTCGTCGCCGGGTCTGCGAAACCGTTGCCCCGGATCGGCGGAACGACAGCCTTGCCCGTTGTTGCAAGCGAGATATTTCGTTGAAACCGAAATGCAACATTGTTGCGCACTGCGCTAGTCAACATGACAACCAACCTTTATTTCTGGTTTCGTCGGTGTTGTTGACTAGAAGATAGGTCCCAGCCGAGTAAAACCGCTATCGTACATGGGGTGGGATCGATGACCGCAATTGGTCTGAGCGACCTATACTTTAGTAGACACTTTTTTCCACCCGCCGTCCCCCATCTAGTCGCTCACAGCGTAGTTCCCAGCATTCGATCAGACTTTCTGTCGAATGGTGCTCAAAATGCATGCGACGCATCATGCAACGCGCGCCTTGAGCGTCTTTTCGTGGAAGGCATAGGAATGCTTTGGGCGCACTTACGTCCGTGCGGTGTCAGGAATGAATCCTCACCTCCTGGCGCTAAGTGCAGAGCAGTTAAGTCGTCACCAGCGAACTCGATGAGCACGCTGCGCGCCGAGGGTGATGCGCAGCCGAAGTCAGAGCAGCATCTATTCCGCTATCGAATATTTGCGTCGATGGGTTGTCCGCTTCATGCCTTCCTCTTGAGGCCTTCGTCCAGGAGACCGGCCTCCTCCGCGGCGACTAGGGCCAGCGCCGACCAATCCAGTCCGCCACCGCCGCGTGCCACTCCGGCAACAAGCCTATTGTGCACGACATCGAGTGATGGCAGGGGGACGCTCGCGCTATCCGCCTCCGAGAGCGCCAGGCGGACATCCTTTAGGGCGAGGGGAAATGCGAAACCCGGTGTGTAGGTCTCGTGCACCATCTTGGCCCCGTAGATTTTATGTACGCGGCTGCCGAACATCGTGCTGGTCATGATGTCGAGGAATTTCTCGGGCGCGACACCGCGCTTGCGCAGAAGGGCAAGAACCTCGGCCAGCGCCTCCAAGGTGGTGGCGGTCATGGCGTTTCCTGCGAGCTTCACCAAATTTGCGCTTGCCGGCTCATCGCCGATGACGAAGGTCCATTGACCGAGAAGGTCAAATAGAGGACGGACGCGCTCAATCTGGTCGGGTTCCCCGGCTGCGATGATATAGAGCTCGCGCGCTTTGGCGGCATCTGGATTTCCGAACACCGGCGCCGCCACATACATTTGACCATGCTGCACATGTTCTGCTGCGATTGTGGAAGACAGCGTGGGGCTGATGGTGCTCATCGAGACGTGCAAAGCACCGGGCTTGAGACCCAATGCGAGGCCTTCGCCGTTGGGTGAACCATCGCCGAGTACGATCTCACGAGCTGCCGCATCATCGGACACCATGGTGATGACGATGTCGCAGTCGAAAAGTTCAGCCAGCTTGTTCGTAGGTTCAACGCCGAGCGCTTTAATGTCGGCATTGCGCTCAGGATGGCGCAGATAGCCCAGAACGGCGAAGCCGCCACCAGCCAGATTGGCCGCCATGGCGCTGCCCATGTGACCAAGGCCGATGAAGCCGATGCTTCCTTTGAAGGACTTTCGCATGACCCGAGCCGATCGACCCGATGATGAGGCGAGAGACTTAACCTCGTCTTTCGACGAGATGGAACGAGAGTTAGTATCTTGCATGGCTCCTCACAATCGACGCTTGTTGCTAATCCGAAGATAGGAAATCGAATGTGCTTGGGCTGCGCGGGGATTGCGTCAAATGGTTCAGCCTTGCGGAGATCGGTAGCGGATAGCGTTCGAAGGCAGCCGCCGGTCAGTCGCTCTTGGCCCTTTGATTTGCCAGGGAGCGGGAAGGACATAGCTAAAGACAAGCCCGACGCCCGCATCCGCACAAAGCCGGTCGTGGCCGTTTCAAAAGTCACGACGAGGATCGCCGAAACCCCCGCTTGGGCTTGGGCCCCGTTGCTGCGGTTGGGCTACCCTTGCTCATTTCACCGTATCGAAATCGAGGCAAAGCGAATCGGATCGCTCGCAAGATCGCAACAGTACCCGAGAACACCTACCAAAGGTTTTGCCCTCGCCTCAGGCCTCCATTCCTCCAGCGATTCTCGTGTCTTTTTGATTTAAACGTGCATGCACTCCCAAACGCGCGCTTGCTCGAAAGGGGCACACAGAGACTAGGCCTGAAGGGCGTAGCAAGGACGCCAAAACCCATTTCATTTGCTTGATAGCCAGACCGCGGATGGATGAGGAAATGACGTCGCACAATTGCCTCGACATCCACGTCAATGATCGATCGGCACAACCTTGGACAATCGGCAGCAATATCCCCCAAGCCGCGTTGCATTGTTCTCCCGATCTTAGTTGCGACCCTTAAATCGAAACTGCCAGCTAAGGATTGCACCTTTGTCGGATGTCTCATTGATATCAATCATTGACGATGACGAATCCGTGCGCGTGGCAACGACCGCTCTGATGAGGTCGCTTGGACATGTTGTTCACAGCTTCGCATCCGCCGAAGCCTTCTTACAATCGGCTGATGTTGATGAGTCATCTTGTCTGATCGTCGACGTACAAATGCCGAGGATGAGCGGCGTTGAACTACAAAGCGCCTTGCTCTCCCAAGGTCGTCGCATCCCCATGATTTTCATGACGTCGTACCCTGAAAACAGAATTCGATCACAAGTCCTTCGCTCAGGAGCAGTCTGTTATATCAGCAAGCCTTTCCGCGCTCAGGCGCTCATCGAGTGCATCGATAAGGCGCTAAAAAGACACGCTTCCCATGAAGATGCTGGCAGCGTCGTATCTGAAGTGTAAGTAGCCCGACCTTCTGGGTGGAAGCAGCTTGGTTAAAGGGGCCACCTTCACAAGCAAATTGCGAGGACCGATGATACTCGCCTCCGAGGAGAGCCACGCCAGTTATGGCGGCGTCAACCTAGCCTGGTTATCGCTCGCCTCGGGCTGCATCGACGTGCTGAGCTTCATCGAGCTTAAGGATCTGTTCGCATCGGCCATGACTGGCAACAGCGCACTGCTCGCACTTGCGATGAGCCGTGGGGACTGGCTAGCCGCCTCCCGCTCATTAAGCGCCCTTCTGGCTTTTGCACTTGGCGTTGCGCTGGCTACCCTGATCTACCCACCCGAACATCAGAGCACGCGCAGCCCAACTAGGTGGCTCCTGGTGCTCGAGCTCATCTTCCTCGTTGGCTGTTCGATTTTGTGGGGCGCGAGCTCACGTCCGGTCGAAGGTATTGTTCTTTACGGGGTCATTGTGCTTTTGGCGTTCAGTATGGGCATACAGGCGGTTGCCGCGCGCAGCATCAATTC
>Ga0070668_100002846_pt1 | contig 12748 bp, 13 predicted proteins | sample KBSS43metaG_FD_64661 | JGI IMG/M metagenome (GOLD analysis project Ga0070668, IMG submission 64661) | Switchgrass rhizosphere microbial communities from Kellogg Biological Station, Michigan, USA - KBS S4-3 metaG | ecosystem: Host-associated > Plants > Roots > Rhizosphere > Soil ... | reverse complement strand
CGACGACCCCTTCGCGCCGATCATGAACGGCCTGCCGAAATACGTCGCCGCCCACTCGCCCGTCGAAGCCAGCTGGAAGCCGACCACGGTGCTCGGCGGCGACGTCGCTACCGAAGTCGCCGAGCTGAAGCGCCAACCAGGCCGGGAGCTGCAGATCCACGGCAGCGCCACCCTGGCCCAGTCGCTGTTCGCGGCGGGCCTGATCGACGAGCTGCGGCTGGTGGTCGCCCCGGTCGTGGTCGGCGGCGGCCGGCGGCTGTTCCCGCCGGGCGGCGCCGCCGGCGGCCTGCGGCTCGCCGACCACGTGGTCACCCCCGGCGGTCTCGCCCTCCACACCTACGAGTGGGCCGGCCGCCCCGAGCAGGGGACCTACGACCGCCGCGAGGTCTGAGGCCGGCCGCCCCGCCATACTGGGCGCAGCGTGTCGAGCACCAGCGCCGGCAAGAAGGGGGTCCTGCTCGACGCGATGGGAACGCTGGTCGAGCTCGAGCCGCCAGCGCCGTACCTGGTCGCGGAGCTCTCCCAACGCTGGAACCTGGAGATCTCGGTCGCCGAGGCCGAAGCGGCCTTCGCCGCGGAGATCGGCTACTACAAAGCGCACCAGCTCGAGGGCCGCGACGAGGCCTCGCTGGCCGAGCTGCGGCGGCGCTGCGCCGGGGTCCTGCATGGGGCACTGCCGGCGGCGGTCGGCGAGCGCGTCGACCCCGACGAGCTGGTGCCGGCGCTGTTTGCCTCGCTCCGTTTCCGCGCCTACTCCGACGTGCCCGCCTGGCTCGCGGTGCTGCGCGCGACCGGGCTGAAGCTCGCCGTGGTCAGCAACTGGGACGTCTCGCTGGGCGAGGTGCTGGAGCGGGTCGGCCTCGCCGAGCTGCTCGACTGCGTCGTTTCCTCGGCCTCGGTCGGAGCGGCAAAGCCCGACCCGGCGCCCTTCGAGCGCGCGCTCGAGTGCCTCGGGCTGAGACCAGAGGAGGTCGTCCACCTCGGCGACTCGCCCGACCTCGACCTCCCCGGCGCCGCCGCGGCGGGGATCGAGGCGATCATGATCAGCCGCCGCGGAGGGTCTTGAGGCAGTTTTTCTTGGCACCGACGACGATGCCTTCGAACGCCGCGACGGCGGCGAAGCCCGGGTGCTCCTTCAACAGTTCAGGCGTGATGTCGGTGAGCAGCAGCAGGCCGGTGACTTCCTCGCGGATGCAGCGGACGAAGGCCGGGCTGCGCTTGCCGGACTCTTCCAACCCCTGGGTGATCTCCCAGGCGCCGTATTCGGCCAGGCCCTTTGGGCAGTGTTCCGCCAGCTTCAGCAGCATCGCGTTGGTCTCCGCTTCGTCGCCGCTGTTGTTGGTGAAGGTCAGTTCGCGCAGCTTCGCGGCGTCGAGCGTCCTCACCTGTCGCTTGAAGCAGACCTTCATCGACCGGATCGCGACCACGCCCTGGTTGACCGTTTCGATCTCCGCCAGGAAGGCCGAGCGCAGGTAGTCGTCGGCGACATCGTCGAGCTTCCAGACGTCCTCGTCTTCGACCATCTCGACGTGGCCGGCGGTGCCGTCGAGTTCGCCGCCCCGCATCGTCAGCTCGACCTCGGCGTGGGTCTCGTCCTTGGGGTCGACGACCACGGCGCTCGCCCGCGCCTCGCCCGGATCGTCGAGGACCGACTCATCCGAGTCGATGCACTCCTGGACATCGCCCGCGTAGACCAGGTCGATGTAGTGGGCGCTGACCAGGGTCCGGCAGAACGCCTTCGGGTCTCTGCTCTCGATCGCCTTCACCGCCGCTTCGCGGACTTCTTCCTCAGTCGAGGGTCCGGAGTCGCCGCACGCCGCGAGCGCCGCCGCCGCGAGCACGACGCAGCAGATGCCGAGGGCCGAGCGCACGCGCCGATCCTACCCAGAACTCGGTAGGCTCAAAACGGCCGCGCGACGGCGGCTCAGCCGTCGAAGAACTCGAGCAGGATCGCGTTGAGGGCATCGGGGCGCTCCCAGCAGATCATGTGACCACTCTCCACCGTGCGGAGCTCGGCGCTCGAGATGCTCTCGGCGAGCGCGGTGGAGAGCCGTGGCGGGGTGACGATGTCGGCGCTGGCGGCGACCACGCAGGTCGGGTGGCGGATCTCGCCGAGGCGATCGAGCGCGTCGTGGCCGCGGCAGGCCGCGAGGGCGGCGCGGAAGCCCGCGATCTCCGGCGGCGGGCCGGTGGTGAGCTCGAGGACCCGCTCCGTGTGCTGGCCGATGAAGGCGGGCGAGAAGCTGAAGAGGCGACCGACTTCCGCTAGTCGCGGCGGATCAGCGGCGAGCTCATCCCAGAAGTCGAACAGCCACTCGAGGTAGGGCTCGGGGCCGCCCCAGCTGTTGGTGAGGAGGAGGCGGTCGACATCGCCGGGGTGGTCGATCGCCAGCCACTCGGCGATCGCTCCGCCCATCGAGGACCCGACCACGTCGACCGGGGCGAGACCGAGAGCGGCGATCACCGCGTGGGCGTCGGCAGCCATCTCGCGCGTCGAGTAGGGCCCCGGCGGGGTCGAGCTGCGGCCGCAGCCCCGATTGTCGAAGCAGACGACACGCCGTTTCGGCGCCAGCGCCTCGACCTGGGCGCCCCAGGAGGAGGAGTCGTCGGCGAGGCCGGCGATCAAGAGCACCGGGCGGCCTTCGCCGTGAATCTCGTAGCGGAGCTCGACGCCGGGCACCGCGACGACGCTGCCGCCGCTCACCGCTGCTCGTCCGCGGCCTCGACCCGGCCCTCGATCGCCTCCACCGGGGCGATCCCGGAGCGGTGCGCCTCCTTGGCGATCACCGAACTGGTCTCGTAGCCGAGCACGGCGGCGGCGCTGGTCAGCTCGCCGAGACCGTCGCGGGCGTAGGCGCCCAGCCGCTCGCCGTCGATCTCGATCCCCGGCACGCAGCGAGCGCTCAGCGAGTCGCAGGCGACGCGCAGCAGCTGCTGCGACTCGAACAGCGCGTCGGCCGCGGCGGGAACCATCGCGCTCAGCTGCAGCTGCGCCGCGTCGAGGGCGAGGGTGACGGTCTCGTCGAGGCCGCGGATCCGGAAGCAGAGCTGGTTGGCGTACTCCGGGATCACCGGGTTGACCTTGCCGGGCATCATCGAGGAGCCGACCTGGACCGGTGGCAGCCGCAGCTCGGCGAGCCCCGCTCGCGGGCCCGAGGAGAGCAGGCGCAGGTCGTTGGCGAGCTTGCCGAGCCGGACTGCGGAGGAGCGCAGCGCCGCCGAGTAGGCGAGCAGCCCCGAGGGGTCGGTGGTGGCGGAGACCGGGTGCGGCGCCAGCTTGAAGCCGAGCTCGAGCGCCTCGCCGAGGTAGCGAACCGCCAGCTCGGCGTAGCCCTCGGGCGCGTTCAGCCCGGTGCCGATCGCCGTGCCGCCAAGGTGGACGCGGCGGAGGTCGCCGGTCGCGACCGCTTCGAGCTCGGCGACGCTGCGCCGGCAGCCGTCGGCCCAGGCGGTGAACTCCTGCTCGACCGACATCGGCACCGCGTCGCGCAGCTGCGTCCGCCCCAGCTTGGCGACCTCGCCGTGGCGCTCCGTCACCGCGGCGAGCGAGTCGGCGAGGGCTGCGAGCGAGGCGGCGACCCAGCGGTCGCGCAGCACCAGGGCGACCTGCAGCGCGGTTGGGTAGACGTCGTTGGTCGACTGCGAGCAATTGACGTGGTCGTTCGGGTGCAGGTGGGCGTAGTCGCCGAGGTGGCGGCCGAGGATCTCGAGCGCCCGGTTGGCGATCACCTCGTTGGCGGTCATGTTGGTCGAGGTGCCGGCTCCGCCCTGCAGCACCGGGAGCTGCATCTGCCGGACGAGCTCGTCGGGCGCCGCGATCAGCTCCTCGCAGGCGGCGATGATCGCCGTGCCGCGCTCCTCGTCGAGCACGCCGAGCTCGAGGTTTGCGCGCGCCGCGGCGTACTTGACGGTGACCAGCGCCCGGCAGAACTCGGGCACGGCGGCGAGCGGCAGGCCGCCGTGCGGGAAGTTCTCCAGCGCCCGCGCGGTGTGGATCCCGTAGAGCGCCTCGTCCGGCAGCTCAAGCGTGCCAACCAGATCGTGCTCGGTCCGCATCGGCGTCCCTCACCCCGGCCAGCGGGTGGTGATCGCCTTCTGCCGGGTGTAGAAGCGGACGCCGTCGGCGCCATTGGCGTGGAGGTCGCCATAGAAGGAGCCCTTCCAGCCCGAGAACGGCAGGTAGCCGATCGGCGCCGGGACACCGACGTTGATCCCCAGCATCCCCGCCTCGATCGTCTCGCGGAAGGTCCGCGCCGCGGCGCCGCTCGAGGTGAAGATCGAGGCGGAGTTGCCGAACTCGCTTTCGTTGGCGATCGCGATCGCCTCCTCCAGGTCCTCGACCGGGAGCACCGTCAGCACCGGCCCGAACAGCTCTTCGCGCAGCACCGGCGAGGAGCGCCCGACGTCAACCAGAATCGTCGGCGGCAGGAAGCAGCCACCGCCGCCCTCGTCGAGCTCGCCGCCGGTCAAGACGCGGGCGCCGCCGGCGACGGTGGCGGCGATCGCGTCGAGGATCCGCCGCTTCGAGCCCTCGTTGATCACCGGCGTGATCACCGCGCTCGGATCGGTGCCCGGGCCCTGCGGCGCCGCCGCGATCCGCTCCTGCAGCGCGACCAGCAGCGGGTCGTGGACCTGGGGCGCGCTGAGCAGGACGCTGCCGGCGAGGCAGCGCTGGCCGGCGTTGCCGAAGGCCGAGGAGAAGACCGCGTCGGCGGTCGCCTCGAGCGGCGCGTCGTCGAGCGCGATGAGGAAGTTCTTGGCCCCGGCCAGGGCCTGCACCCGCTTGCCGGCGGCGGCCGCCCTCTGGTAGACGAGCTTGGCGACCGGCGCCGAGCCGACGAAGGAGACGGCGGCGACGCCGGGGTGGTCGAGCAGCGCCTCGACCGCGTCGCGGCCACCGTGGACGAGGTTCAACACCCCGTCGGGCAGCCCCGCTTCCTGGAACAGCCGGATCAGCCGCACCGCCGTCAGCGGCGTCTGCTCGGAGGGCTTGAGGACGAAGCTGTTGCCGGCCGCGAGGGCGATCGGCATCATCCACAGCGGGATCATCCCGGGGAAGTTGAAGGGGGTGATGCCGGCGACGACGCCGACCGGGTAGGCCCGCGTCTCGGCGTCGACCCCGGTCGCGATCCCGGTGCTGGTGACGCCCTGGATCAGGGTCGGCATCCCCGCCGCGTACTCGAGAACCTCGAGTCCGCGAACGATCTCGCCGCGCGCGTCGGAGAGCGCCTTGCCGTTCTCGGTCGCGACCAGCTCGGCCAGCTCGTCGGTCGCCTCGGCCAGCAGCTGCTGGGCGCGGAACATCACCCGGGCCCGTTTCACCACCGATTCGGCCGCCCAGGCGACGCCCGCCTCGCGGCAGGCGGCGACGGCGCGGTCGACCTCGGCCGCGCCGGAGAGCGGGACGACGGCGAGCCGCTCGCCGGTCGACGGGTTGTTGACCGTCAGCGTCTCGACCCCCTCGCTCGGATCGGCCGACCGCCGACGATGTTCTGCAACTCCGGCCCGCCCGGGGCGCTGGTCACTGACATTGGGTTCTCCTTCTCGTCTCTCGCTGCTTGCTTGCCCGCTAGGGCCCTGCGTCCGCGCCGACCGACAGCAGGTGGTCGAGGCTCCGTTCAGCATCCTCCACTGTGCCGCACTCGACCGAAAGCACGAGGTCGCGCGGGGCGCGCCGGCAGGTCGCGACGATCCGCTGCCAATCGATCACCCCGTCGCCGCAGGCGCAGCCGAGCATGCCGCGAACCTTGCCGCGATAGCGGGCCGCGTCCTCGGCGGAGATGTCCTTGGCGTGGACGTGGACGACGCGGTCGATCGAGGCCTCGAGCCACTCGTGCGGGTCGTTGCCACTAAGGAAGCTGTTGCCGGTGTCGAAGTTCATCCCCAGCGCCGGGCTCGCGACCAGCGCCGCGGTGCAGTCGAAGGCCTCGGGCGTCGCCGTGTACTCGCCGTGGGTCTCGAGGCCGACCACGACGCCGCGCGGCTCGGCGGCCGCAACCGCCTCCTCGAGCACGTAGCGCATCAGCACCTGGTGCTGCTCGAAGCCGCCCCACGGCGGCCGCGCCGGGCCGTCGTCGGTGACGACGATCGGGCAGCCGGCCTCGGCGCTGAAGCGGACCGCCTGGCGCAGGTAGTCGGCGCTGACGTCGGGTAGGCAGAGCGGGCTGTGGGCGGAGAGTGCCGAGATCCGCAACCCGTGCCCCTCGACGGCGGCCTTCATCCGCAGCGGGTCGTCGAGCATCGAGACGCTGTGGAAGTAGCCGGCGCCGCTGAGCAGCTCACGGCCCCAGTGGACCATCGGCTCGACGTAGGCGAAGCCCATCGCCGCCGCCTTCTCGACGCTCCACTCGAACGATTTGCCGTCGGGGCGGGCGAACTCGAGGTTGATGCCTACGTTGACTTTGCCCATCCGCTACCAGGCCTCTTTGTAGAGGTCGACGATCTGCGCGGCGGTCGGGACGACCGGGTTTCGCTCCGGACTGCCCGAGGCGAGCGCGTCGGCCGCCATCTTCTTGACGCTGGCCTCGAAGCGCTCGCGCTCGAGCTGCTCGAGCGCTCCGAGCGAGGGGACCTCGAGCCGCTCGTTCAGTTGCGCCAGCCCGGCGACCAGCCGCTCGCCGGCAAGCACCTCGTCGTCGGCCTCGCCGGCGAAGCCGAGCAGCCGCGCCAGCTCGGCGTAGCGCGCCGGGGCGCCGGCGAGCGAGAAGCCGACGACCGTCGGCAGCAGGACCGCGTTGGAGAGGCCGTGGGGGACGTGGAAGACGGCGCCGATCGGCCGGCTCATGCCGTGGACGAGGGCGACGCTGGCATTGGCGAAGGCGGCGCCGCCGGCATAGGCGGCGATCGCCATCCCGGCGCGCGCCTCGCGATCGTCGGGGTCGGTCCAGGCGCGCTCGAGGTTCTCGCCGACCAGCTTCACGCAGCTCAGCGCCAGCGCGTCGGTCAGCGGGTTGGCGAGCCGCGAGACGTAGGCCTCGATCCCGTGGGTGAGGGTGTCGATGCCGACGTAGGCGGTCAGCGACGGCGGCATCGTCGCGCTCAGCTCGTAGTCGACGATCGCCGCGTCCGGGACCAGATGGCCGTCGAGGATCATCAGCTTCTCGTCGTGCTCGGTGTCGGTGATCACCGCGACGCGGGTCGCCTCGCTGCCGGTTCCGGCGGTGGTCGGAACGGCGATCAGCGGCACCCCGCCAGCGGGGATCAGGTGGTAGCCGCGGTACTCGCGGAGCGGCCCCGGGTTGACCGCCATGATCGCGATCATCTTCGCCGCGTCGAGGACGCTGCCGCCGCCGAAGGCGACGACGAGATCGGCCTCGGCGCCGCGCAGCGCTTCGAGGCCGCCGGCGACGTTGCGATCGGTCGGGTCGGGCTGGACACCGGAGAAGACCTCGCAGCGCACCCCGGCCGACTCGATCGCGCCGAGGAAGCGCTCGCCGGCGCCGCTGCCGAGCATGAAATCGTCGCTGACCAGCAGGGCGCTCGAGGCGCCGAGCCGGCGGATCTCGGCGCCGATCCCGGCGCTGGCCCCGGCGCCGAAGACGGCGTGTGCCGGCAGCTGCAGAGTGAAGTCTCCTGTCATCTCGATCCTCCTAGGACCGCAGGCTAAGCCGGTCGAGCCGGTCCTGGGCTGAGCGCGCGTGCCCGGGCAGGTTCTCGGCCTCGCAGATCGCGACGATCATCGGCGCCGTGGCGCGGGTGCCCTCGCCGCTCGCCCGCTGGAAGGTGAGCGTCTTCAAGAAGCTGCCGACCCAGAGGCCGCCGGTGTAGCGGGCAGCACCGGCGGTCGGCAGCACGTGGTTGGTGCCGATCCCCTTGTCGCCGTAGGGGACGGTGGTGTCCTCGCCGAGGAAGATCGAGCCGTAGTTGCGAAGCGCGGCGAGGTAGAGGTCGGGGTCTTGGGTGTGGATCTCGACGTGCTCGGGGGCGAGGCGGTCGGCGAGGGAGACCGTCTCCTCGAATGACTCGCAGATCGCGATCTCCCCGTAGCTCTGCCAGGCTTCGGCGGCGATCTCGCGGGTCGGCAGTTCTGCGATCCGCGCCTCGATCGCCTCCAGGGCGCGCTCGGCGAGCTCGGGGGAGGTGGTGAGGAGCCAGCCGGCCGAGGTCGGGCCGTGCTCGAGCTGGCCGGCGATGTCGGAGGCGACGAGCTCGGGGTCGGCTCCGGAGTCGGCGATCACGAGGATCTCGGTCGGCCCGGCCAAGAGGTCGATCCCGACCTTGCCGAAGAGCTGGCGCTTGGCCTCGGCGACGTAGGCGTTGCCGGCGCCGACGATCATCTCGACGCCCTCGAGGTCCTCGATCCCGAAGGCGAGTGCGGCGAGGCCCTGGGCGCCGCCGATGCAGAGGATCTCGTCGGCCCCGCCGCAGGCCATCGCGTAGACCATCGCCGGCGCGATCCCCTCGGCCGAGAGCGGCGGCGCGCAGGCGATCACCCGCTCCACCCCGGCCACCTTGGGGACCACGGTGGTCATCAGCGAGGAGGCGATCAGCGGGTAGCGCCCGCCGGGGGAATAGGCGCCGACCGCGCCGACCGGGACCAGGCGGTGGCCGAGCACCACCCCCTCGGTCGGTTCGATCTCGAGGTCGGTGAGGGTGCCGCGCTGGGCGCGGGCGAAGGTTGCGATCTGCTCGCCGGCGCGGTCGATGTGGTCGCGCAGTTCGCGCGGCACCGCCGCGCTCGCCCGCTCGATCTCCTTGGCCGAGAGGGTGAAGCGCTCGGGCGACCAGCTGTCGAAGCGCTCGGAGTACTCGCGCACCGCCACGGCGCCGCGCTTCTCGACGTCGAGGAGGATCTCCGAGACCCGCTTCGCAATCTCCGGGTCACTTGCGACGGGCGCCCGTTCGGCCGACTTCAGGAAGCGAGGCATGGAACCGGATCTTCGCCCTGCTCAGGCGCGCACCGCAAGGCACAACGTGCGAAGGACGCCCCCCTGGGTTGCACACTCAGTCGCCCTCCCAGGCGTGCCGGCGCCACCTCAGGCGGGGTCCTGGACGAGCTCGGCGACGTTGCCGTCGGGGTCGCGCATGTAGACCCAGACGACGCCGTGTTCGTCCCGGTGCGGAGCAGAGACGAAGGTCACACCCTCGCCGCTCAGTCGCTCGTACTGGGAGTCGACGTCCTCGACGCAGAGGCAGAGGTGGGCGGCGCCGACCTGCGAGTTGTGGGCGGCCGGCTGGCTCGGCTGGTCGCGGTAGCGGAGCAGCTCGATCATCGTTTCGCCTTCGGGGTGGCGCAGCCACTGGATCTCGATCTCCGCCCCCGGCGTCCCGGTCCCGTCTTCGGCGTCGGGGCCAGCCGAGACGTAGTCCTTGAACCGCTCGAAGCCAAGCTGTTCGTAGAAGCGGGCCGAGCTCTCGAGGTCGGCGACGGTGAAGGAGACGTGGTCGACGCGGACGATCTTCATTGCATACCTCCGGGGGACGTGGGGACGGGTTGGCGGACGCCTCGCCAAGCGGTGGCGCCGCCGTCGATCGGCACCGCGGCGCCGGTCATGAACGAGGAGTCCTCAGAAGCGAGGAAGCAGACCAGCCTCGCGATCTCGAGCGGGTCGGCCATCCGCGGGATGAGGTGGGCCCCGGTCAGCGTCTGCTCGGCCAGCACCGGGTCGGGCGCGCTCTCGATGTAGGCGCGCGGCATCTCGGTGTCGGCGGCGGCCGGGCAGTAGCAGTTGCAGCGAATGCCGTCGGCGGCGAGCTCGAGCGCGGTGACTTTGGTCAGCAGGATCACCGCCGCCTTGGTCGCGCAGTAGACGCCGGCGCCCTCGAAGCCGGTCAGGCCGCTGAGCGAGGAGGCGTTGACGATCGCAGCGCCCTCGGAGCGCCGCCTCAGATATGGCGTCGCGAACTTGGTCGCGAGCCAGACGCCCTTCAGGTTGACGGCGCAGACCTTGTCGAAGATCGCCTCGTCGAGGTCCTCGAGCCGCGGGCTGTCGGTCAGCCCCGTCTCGTGGATGCCGGCGTTGTTGTGGAGGACGTCGATCCCGCCGAAACGCTCGGCGGCGTCGGCCATCAGGCGCTCCACCTGCTCCGCCGAGGAGACGTCGCAGCCGGCGGCTAGCGCCTCGGCACCCGCCGCCTCGACCAGCCCGGCGGTCTCCTCGGCGCTGCCCCGGTCAAGGTCGGCGGCGACCACCGCCCGCCCGCCCTGGCGGGCCATCTCGACCGCGGTCTCGCGGCCGATCCCGGCCCCCGCCCCGCTCACCACGCACACCTTGCCATCCAGCATCCCAGCGTCCTTTCGTCCGATCTCAGATTTGCGAGACCGCGTCGGCGACGGCGACGGCGCGGCCCTCGGCGGCGGAGCGGCGGATCGCCAGCGCGACTTCGAGCGAGCGGATCCCGTCCTCGCCGCTCGCCAGGGGCCGGCCCTCGCCCCGCACGGCGGCGTTGAAGCTCTCGACCACCCGCTCGTAGATCGGGCGGCGCTCGCCGATCTCGATCTGCTCGATCTCATCGCCCCGGCGCAGCAGCACCTCGCCGACCGGATCCGGCAGCAGCACCTCGCGGCCGAGCAGCGAGCCGGTGCTGCCGTGGAGCTCGACGCCGGTGCCGGCGTGGGGAACGGTGAAGGCGTCGTGGAAGGAGACGAGCTGGCCGCCGCGCATCCGCAGCACTCCCATCGCCGAGTCCTCGATCGACCCCGCGGCGAGGCCCTGGTTGGCGGCCAGCGCCGTCACCTCGACCACCTCGTCGCCGAGCAGGAAGCGGGCCGTGTCGACGTCGTGGACGCCGACGTCGAGGATCACCCCGGCGCCCGCCTCGGGCGAATCGATCCGCCAGGTCTGCAGCTCCGGCAGCAGCCAGCGGGCGTGGAACACCCGCGCCGCGACCACCTCGCCGATCGCCCCCCCGTCGAGCTGCCGCTTCATCGCCGTGATCGTCGGCGCCGCCCGCAGGTGGTGGTTGACGCCGAGGACGACGCCGGCCTCGGCGCAAGCGTCGCGCATCGCCCGCGCGTCCTCCAAGTTCAGCGCCAGCGGCTTCTCGCAGAGGACGTGCTTGCCGGCTCGCGCCGCGGCGATCGCCTGGACGGCGTGGAGGTCGTTGCGGCTGCTGACGTAGACCACCTCGATCGCGGGATCGGCGAGCAGCTCCTCCAGGCTGGCGTAGGTCTTCTCGAGCCCGTTGCTCGCGGCGAATCGCTCGCCGCGCTCGCGCGAGCTCGAGAAGACGCCGACGCCGGTGGAGCCTGGGACCGCCCGCACGGCGGGAATCAGGTAGCGGGCGGCCCAGGTGCTCGCTCCGATGAAACCCCAGGGGACAGCGGGTTCTGGGGCGGGGCTCATCGGAGCGCTCCGCTCGCCGAGGAGGAGAGGAGGACCTCCTCGGCAAGTCTCTCGACCTGGCCTACGGGGTCGGGGCCGACGGGCGCCAGGACGACGCTGTCGGCGCCCGCCGCGGCCAGCCGCTCGATCCCCGCCGCGCAGCGCGGGGCGTCGCCGGCGACCGCCAGCTCGCGGGCCAGGGTCTGGAAGTCGGCTTCGGATTCGGGCGGCAGCGGCACGCCGGCGCGCTTCAGTGGCTCGGGGTAGAGGCCGCTCGAGAGCCATCCCTCGAGCGCCGGCCGCAGCGCCGCCTCGGCGGCGCTGGGATCGTCCTCGACCCGCAGCCAGGCGTAGACGACGCGCCGCGGTCTCCCCTCCGGCCGCTCGTCGCGAAGCTCGGAGGCAGCCCACTCGACCAATGCCGGGCCGCAGCCCTCGGGCAACAGCAACCCGTCGGCGCTCCGCGCCGCCAGGCGCATGCCCTTCGGGCCCGTGGTGCCGACCAGGACCGGCGGCGGTACTGCGGGCGGCGTCTCCAGGGCGACGCCGTCGAGCCGCACGTGCGTCCCGGCGACGGTCACGGTCTCGCCGGCGAGCAAGCGCCGGACCGCGAGCACGACCTCCTCGAGGGCGGCGAGGCGGCGCTCAGGAAGGGCGCCGATCTGTTCCATCCACTCCCTGACGCCGTGGCCGAAAGCGACCTCGAGGCGGCCGGGGTGGAGCCGGGCGAGGGTCGCGATCTCCATCGCCGCCAGGGCCGGGTTGCGAATCGTCGCCGGCAGCAGGCCGACGCCGGCGCGGAGCCGCTCGGTGACCGCCAGCGCCGTCGCCGCCATCGTCAGACCGCCGGCGAGGAAGCAGTCCTCGATCAGCCACAGCCGCTCGTAACCGGCCGCCTCGACCGCCGCGGCGAAGGTGGGCAGCTCCTCGACCGCCGCGTGGGCAGGGAAGACGACGCCGAGCTCGGGCAGGGACGTCGTATCGCTCGCAGCGCTCATCCCGGCCAGTCTCTGTCCCGTGCCCGCCGCGGGCAAGGCACAGATGACGAGATCCTCCCCGCCGCCGTTTCACGCTATGTGCACCGGCGGGCCGAATCCCCCCTCGGCGCAGGTTGAGAAGCTTCGGACGCCGTTTCTTCTCAGACTGGTCCTCGCCTTCGGGCGTGCCAGCGACTAGCGTGGGCCGATGTTCGGAAGCGTTGGCCCCTTGGAGATCGGCATCGTCCTGCTCATCGTCCTGGTGCTGTTCGGCGCCAAGCGGCTGCCGGAGCTCGGCAGCGGCCTCGGTCGCGGCATGCGCGAGTTCAAAGAGGGCATCACCGGCGAGAAGCGGGACGAGGACGACAAAGAGGCGCTGAGCACTCGCTCGGACGAGGGTTGACGCCCGAGTAGCTCAGGACCGCAGGCTAAGCCGGTCGAGCCGGTCCTGGGCTGAGCGCGCGTGCCCGGGCAGGTTCTCGGCCTCGCAGATCGCGACGATCATCG
>Ga0070668_100002843_pt1 | contig 12749 bp, 5 predicted proteins | sample KBSS43metaG_FD_64661 | JGI IMG/M metagenome (GOLD analysis project Ga0070668, IMG submission 64661) | Switchgrass rhizosphere microbial communities from Kellogg Biological Station, Michigan, USA - KBS S4-3 metaG | ecosystem: Host-associated > Plants > Roots > Rhizosphere > Soil ... | reverse complement strand
CGCCAGCCGCCACATGGCGGGTCCTGTGGGCGAGTTGTACCTTGGACCCAACCTCACAGGCTTCGGCTCGTGACCACGCAGCCGTCGGCAGGGGATTCCAGCTCCACGAACAAGACGAGGGCCGGCGGTCCTGCGGGCCTCGATGGGCTAATGCCGGCCGTGTACGACGAGCTGCGCGAGATCGCTCGACGCCAACTGTCCGCGCGCGAGCCCGGCAACACGCTCAACACCACCGGGCTCGTTCACGAAGCCTACCTGAAGCTTGCGGACCAGCACCGCGTGACGTGGCGCGATCGCGCGCACTTCATCGCGCTCGCTTCGGTGGTCATGCGGCATGTGCTCGTCGATCGCGCCCGGGCGCGGCTCGCCGAGAAACGCGACGGTCACCGTCAGCGGGTGACGCTGGATACCGAGCTGGTCCCCGCCGAGGATCAGCCAGAGGCCATGCTCCAATTGAACGACGCGATCGAACGGCTCGCGGTCGCCGAACCGCGACTCGCTCGGGTCGTGGATTGTCGGTTCTTCGGCGGGATGACCGATGACCAGATCGCGGAAGCCCTGGAAGTCACTCGGCGCACGGTGCAGCGGGACTGGGTCAAGGCGCGCATGCTCCTGCGTCGGGCGCTCTCCGCGTGAGCGCCGCGCACCCGAACCCGCCGAACGACGACCCGTCGGCGGCGTTGCCCGACCTGCTCGTGGACCGCTACCGGATCGGCAGAGAGTTGGGCCGTGGCGGCATGGCGAGCGTATATCTCGCGCGCGACGAGAAGCACGGGCGCGACGTCGCCATCAAGATCATCAAGTCGGATTTGTCCGCCTCGCTGGGGCACGATCGGTTCCTGCGCGAGATCGAGATCGCGGCGCGCCTGCGGCACCCGAACATAGTGCCGCTGTATGACTCGGGTGAGGCCGGCGATTCGCTCTTCTTCGTGATGCCGTACGAGGACGGCCAGTCGTTGCGCGAGCGGCTGCGGCAACATGGAGCGCTGCCGATCCCTGAGGCTCTGAGCGTGTTGCGCGACGTCGCGCGGGCGCTGGCCTATGCCCATGAGCACGGCGTGGTTCACCGCGACATCAAGCCGGACAACGTCATGCGCTCCGGCGACGCCGCGGTCGTCACTGATTTCGGCATCGCCAAGGCGGTGAGCGTCGCGCTGACCAACGCGGGCGACGCCACGCTCACGCAGGCCGGCACCGTCATCGGCACGCCTGCCTACATGGCGCCCGAGCAGGCCACCGGCGACGCGGGCGTAGACCACCGGGCGGACCTCTATTCCTTCGGCTGTCTCGGCTACGAGCTCTTTGCCGGCCACCCACCGTTTCAGGATCAGACCACCCACCTTTTGATCGCGGCGCACATCGCAACCGTCCCGCGTCCGATCACCGAGCTCCGAGCGGACGTGCCACAATCCGTCGCCGATTTGCTTTCGCGCTGTCTCGCGAAAGCCCCGGCGGACCGTCCGCAGAGTGCGCGCGATCTCCTGCCTATCCTCGATGGGGTCCCAAGCGTTGGCGTCTCTGCCGCGCGACCGAAACAGGAACCCGAGCGGTGGCGATGGAGCCAGCCGCGAACATGGACTGCTATCGCGGCGCTCGCCGCGCTGGCCGCGACTTGCGGCTATTTCGCGACGAAGAGTGGTTGGGTGGCGCGTCCGGTGACACTCGCCGTGTTGCCATTCGCCAATATCGCCGGCGATAGCGCGCTGGATTACGTCGCCGAAGGGCTGACCGACGAAGTCGCCTCGGCGCTGGGGCGCGTGCCCGGGATCCTGATCAAGAGTCGCACCGGCGCGCGACGGTACCGTGGGCAGCTGACCCCGGACGTGACCGAGGCGGGCGCGAGACTCAAGGCGGAGTACCTGATGACTGCCGTCGTTCGCCAGGAGCGAGGCCAATGGGTTCTCTCCGCGGAGTTGGCCCGCGCCGCCGATGCGGCGAGCCTCTGGGACTCGACCTTCCGCGTCAGCCCTAACGAGCAGGGCGCCATCGCCGACTCGATCGCCGGGAGTCTGGCGGCAAGACTTCGCCGGCTGTTTCCGCGTGAGATCGGGGTGGCGCCCGTTCGAACGCGCAACCAGCGGACGTCCAACCCCGAAGCGAATCGCCTCTACTTGCTCGGTCAGGGCAGACTCACCCGCCGGACGATGAGCGTGAGGGAGGCTGCGGACCTGTTCCGGCAGGCCATCCGGCAGGACTCGCTCTTCGCCCCCGCGTATTCCGGCTTGAGCATGGCGCTTGCGCTCTCCCCGTGGTTCCAAAGGAGGCCGGCCCCGCAAGTGCACGACTCGGTGGTCACGGCCGCGCGTCGCGCGCTCACCCTGGATCCGACCCTGTCGCTGCCGCACGTTGCCATCGGGCTGGCTCAGTGGCTGGCGTACGACTGGGGTGGCGCGGAGACCGAGTTCAAGACTGCGATTCGTCTGGACCCGAGTAGCGTCGAGGCCCACCTACAGTACGGCCGGCTCCTCCTAAACAGCGGTCGGTACCGCGAGGCGTTGACCGAGATGCAGGAGGCGCGGAGACTCGACCCCGCCTCAGTCGTCGTATTGAGCCACATGTCGTTCGACTATCGTCTGAACGGGCAACTGGATAGTGCGCTCGTCGAGAGTCGTCGGGCTCTGGAAACGGAGTCTACCAGCCCCCTCGCGATGGCGTCGGCGATACACGCATACCTCGCGAGGAACCAGCTCCAGGAGGCGCGCGCGCTTGCCGTCGCTATGCCTGAAGCCATGTGGGGGCGAGCCTATGTATTGGCGAAGTCGGGCGACACCGCGCGTGCCCGCCAATCGCTCCTCAGGCTCGATGCGCGTCCTCCCGCGTGGGGTGACGAGTCGGACCGCGCTTTTGCCTACCTCGGCCTCGGCGACACGGCCGATGCGCTGTCCGCGCTGGAGCGCGCGACCGACGCAAAGGAGCTCTGGCCGTTGGGTATGGAAGAATTCAATCCTGCCCTGGACCCGATCCGCGCGAGCGCGCGGTTCCGCAGGCTGCTCGAGCGCGTTGGGCTGGCTAAATACCCGGTGGCGCGCGCTCGGTAACCGATTGTCCCGTTAGGCGTTCGGGGACACAATGTCAGTCTCGCCGTAACGCGGCGGGCCCGAGCGCGCCGGGCCGTGACTTCCGCGGGCGCGAAGGGCATATTCGCGCCTCGGCCCCTGGCTCGCGATCCGACGCGATGGAGGCACCCTGACCAACGACCTCGCCGGCCCGCTCAGCGCCGCCTTGAGTGGTCGTTACCGCGTGGAGCGCGAGCTCGGCGTCGGCGCAACGGCGACGGTGTACCGCGCCCGCGACCTCCGCCATGATCGGGACGTGGCGCTCAAGGTCCTACAGTCGGAGCTCGCTGAGTCGCTCGGGCGCGCCCGCTTTCTTCGCGAGATCCGGCTCGCCGCGCAGCTCAATCACCCGCACATCCTCCCGCTGCACGACTCCGGTGACGCCGACGGCTTCCTGTACTATGTGATGCCGCTGATGGAGGGGCGATCGCTGCGCGAGCGTATGGGAGACGAACGGCCGCTCGCCGTGGAGCTCGCTCTCCGGATCGCGGAAGAGGTGGCTGATGCGCTCGACTATGCGCATCGACACGGCGTCGTGCACCGCGACTTGAAGCCGGAGAACATCCTGCTGCACGAGGGGCACGCGCTCGTCGCCGACTTCGGGATCGCGAAGGCGATCGCGGCCGCGAGCGAGAGCGCGGCCCTGACGCAGTTCGGCCTCGCCCTGGGGACGCCGATCTACATGAGCCCCGAGCAGGCGGCCGGCGAGGAACTCGACGGCCGGAGCGACCTGTTCTCGCTTGGCTGCGTGCTCTTCGAGATGCTCACCGGTGAGCCGCCGTTTACCGGCGGCACCGTGCAGGCGGTGCTCACCAATCGCTTTGTCCACACGCCGCCGGACGTCAGCCAGGTGCGCCCGGCGGTCCCCGCGCCCGTTAGCCGGACCGTAGCGCAGCTCCTCGCGAAGATCCCGGCGGAGCGCCTCTCGACAGGCGCCGTGGTCGTGGATGCTCTCCGCGCCCGCGAGGGCTCGGCCGCCGCGCCACCCCGAGCCGCCGCGGAACCGCGCCGCGAGCAGTCGATCGCGGTGCTGCCGTTCGCGAACATGAGCGCCGACCCGGAGAACGAGTATGTCTGCGACGGGATCACCGAGGACATCATCGGCGCGCTCACGCAGGTGCCCGAGCTCAAGGTCGCGGCGCGCGCCTCCGCGTTCGCCTTCAAGCGCCGCGACGAAGAGCTCCGCGTCATCGGCGAGCGGCTCGGCGTCCGCACGGTGCTCCAGGGAAGCGTTAGGCGATCCGGTAACCGTGTGCGCGTTACCGCGCAGCTGATGAACGCAGACGACGGTTTCCAGCTCTGGAGCGACCGCTTCGACCGCGACCTCGACGACATCTTCGCGCTCCAGGACGAGATCGCGCGCGCGATCGTCGAGCGGCTGGAGTTGAGGCTCGGGCTCCGCGGTGCCGGGCCGCTGGTGTCACCGCCGACGGATGACCTCGAGGCTTATCAGCTCTTCCTTCGCGGGCGCGAGGCGGTGCACCAGCGGAGCCCTGCGTCGATGCGCCGGGGGATGGAGTTCTTCCGCCAGGCGCTCGCGCGCGATCCGGACTACGCCCGGGCGTACGTGGGCCTCGCCGAGGCGTACAACGGGCTCGGGGCCTACCAGTACATGCCGCCCATCGAGGCCCGGCAGAGCGCCGAGCAGGCGCTGGCCGCCGCGGCGCGCCTCGACCCCACGCTCGCGGCGGTCCACCTGTTCCGTGCGCAGTACAAGATCTACGTCGGCTCCGAGTGGGGGTCCGCTGGCGACGACTTGCGCGAGGCATTGCGCCGCGCGCCACAGGACGCGCTGGCGCACCTCTATCTCGGCCTCTGGTGCGGGATGCGCGGTGACCGGCCGGCGCGGGACGCCGCTATCTCCCGCGCCGTCGAGCTGGACCCACTCTCGCCCTTCCTGCACGCGATCGCAGGGCTCGCCCACACCGCCACCAGTGACCATGAGGACGCCATCGCCCTGACGGCGAAGGGGTTGGTCCTCGATCCGAACTCGATCCCCACGCTGTGGGTGTCGAGCGCGGCCCTCGCGCACGCGGGGCGATTCGACGAGGCTGCGCGACACGCCGCACACGGCGTCGATCTCGCGCAGCGCGGCGCGATTCTTCTCAGCACACTCGGGTACGTCCTCGGGAAGGCGGGACGGCGTGAGGAGGCACTCGCGATCCGCGCCGAGCTCGAGGAGCGCGCCACCCGTGAGTACATCGGGCCGATAGCGTTGCTGCACGTCGACGTCGGCCTTGGCGACGAGGCACTGATCGGGGAGTCGCTGCGGCGCAACCTGGAAGCGGAGACCGGACCGGGCCCGGTCTGTGTCGTCATCCCACAAGACCTGGATCGGCTGCTCGACCACCCGCGGCTCGGCGCGCTCGTACGGCGGCTGTCCGTGTACGCAGGGCGTTGAAACCCGGCCGACGATGATCGCCGACACCCCTGTCGACTCGCACCGCCGAAAATCGCCCGCGAAGGCCGTCCATTTACATGGCGAGTCTTCGAGTCCGGTCATAGGTTCTCCAGGCAACTACGGCAGGTCTCCAGCTCGTGTCCAAGCGGCCGTCGTCAGGGAATTCCGATGCGACCAACGAGGCCCGGCATGCCGACCTCTTTCCGCCGCATTGGGCGGAGCTGTCGCCGTTGCTGGATGCGCTGCTCGACGCGCCGGTCGAGGACCGCGCTGCTCGCATCGTCGAATTGAGCCGAGGGGACCCGACACGGCAGCGCGAGCTCGAACAGTTGCTCGCTGAGGCTGAACACGACACGCCGCTTCTCGACGGCTCCGTCACGAATCGATTCGACGAGCTCGCGAAAGACAGCGCTGCTTCAGCACTGCCGGAAGTGTTGGCCGACCGCTATCGCGTCGGGAGAGAGCTCGGACGCGGCGGAATGGCGAGCGTATACCTCGCGCGCGACCAGAAGCACGGCCGCGACGTCGCCATCAAGGTCATCAAGTCCGACTTGTCCGCCTCGCTAGGGCACGAGCGGTTTCTGCGCGAGATCGAGATCGCTGCTCGCCTCCGCCACCCAAACATCGTGCCGCTCTACGATTCGGGCGAAGTGAGTGGTTCGCTTTACTTCGTCATGCCGTATGAGGACGGGCAGTCGCTCCGCGAGCGGCTCCGCCAGAGCGGCGCCCTGCCCATCGCCGATGCGCTGAGCGTGCTGCGCGATGTGGCGCGCGCTCTGTGCCACGCGCACGAACACGGCGTCGTACATCGCGACATCAAGCCCGACAACGTGATGCTGTCCGGGGGCGCCGCAGTGGTCACCGACTTCGGCATCGCCAAGGCGGTGAGTGTCGCGCTGACTGATGCGTCGGACGCGACGCTCACGCAGGCGGGCACGGTAATCGGCACGCCGGCCTACATGGCGCCGGAGCAGGCGACGGGCGACACGGCGGTCGACCACCGCGCCGACATCTATTCCTTCGGCTGTCTCGGCTACGAGCTGTTGGCGGGTCATCCGCCGTTTCAGGAGCAGACGTCGCATCTCCTGATCGCCGCCCACCTAACGACCGTGCCGCGCTCAGTCGCGGAGTTACGGGCGGACGTACCCGAATCGGTCGCCGACTTGATCGCGCGCTGCCTCGCGAAGGCGCCCGCCGAGCGGCCCCAGAGCGCGCGCGAGCTCGTGCCGGCCCTCGAAGGCGCCAACGGCGCAGCGGCCACGTCCTCACGGCGTCGCGCGCATCGCACCACACGAGTGCTATGGGCAGCCGTCGCGATGTTCGCGGTGATGGCAGCCTCCGGAGGCTATCTCGCGACCAGAACCCCGAGCACCGACGCACCGATTACGCTTGCGGTGCTCCCGTTCGCGAACATCGCAGGTGACAGCGCAACGGGTCTCGTCGCCGACGGGCTGTCCGACGAGGTGGCCTCGGCGCTGACTCGCGTGCCTGGGGTCCTCGTCAAGAGCCGCTCGGGGGCGCTCAGGTACCGCGGCCAACTCTCACCGGACGTCACCGAGGCTGGCGCGCGACTCAAGGCCGACTACATAGTGACCGCAGTAGTTAGGCAGGATGGCGGCAGCTGGGTCCTGTCGCCGGACCTCGAGCGCGCCGCCGACGGGTCGAGTCTCTGGGGACAACGATTCGTCATCGGACCTAACGAGCAGGCAGCCGCGGCCGCGGCCGTCGCCGATAGTGTGGCCACGGCGCTTCGCCGCCTATTCCCACGCGGGATCGGTGTCGCGCCTGTGCGGTCAGCGCACGTGCCCAATCCCGAAGCGTACCGTCTCTACACGCTGGGGCAGGGGAAGCTCGCGCGGCGGGGCGGGAGCGTGAACGAGGCTGTGGAGTGGTTCCACCAGGCGATCAAGCAGGACTCGCTGTTCGCCCCGGCATACTCCGGCCTGAGCATGGCTCTCGGGCTCTCGGTGTGGTTCCACAGTGTTCCCGCTTCGCAGGTGCGCGACGACATGGTGTCCTCCGCACAGCGTGCGCTGCTGCTCGATTCCACGCTAGCGCAGCCGCACGTCGCGCTCGGGTTGTCGCGTTGGCTGGCGTACGACTGGAAAGGCGCGGCGTCGGAGATGCAAACCGCGATACGACGGGATCCCCGCGATGTCGAGGCCCGCCTGCAATACGCGCGTGTTCTCTATGGCAGCCATCGCTTCGACGAGGCGCTGAAACAATTGCGCACCGCGCACGAGATTGATCCGGCGTCGGCCCCCATCCTCAGCCACTTGGTGAGCGTCTATTACTTGATGGGCCGAATGGACAGCGCCGTTGTCGAGGCGGGTCGAGCGCTGGAAACGGATTCGACGAACATTACGACCTTGATATGGGCAGCGGCCGTGTACACCAGAAGCAACCGATTCGCGGAGGCGCGCAGTATCCTTGCCCACGTGCCCGACCGGACTTTTTCGAAGGGGTTCCAGCTGGCGAAAGCCGGAGACCTCGAGGGCGCTCGGCAACTGCTTCACGCGATGGAGGCGAGGAGGCCCGCTGAGTGGGGGGACGAAAGCAGGCGCGCGTTCGCTTACCTCGGGCTGGGTGATACCGCGAGCGCGCTCACAGCGTTCGAGCGCGCCACCGCCGCGAACGAGCTCTGGCCGCTCAGTATGCCGGTGGCGGATCCGACGTATGATTCGATCCGCAGGAGTGCGCGATTCCGCGAGCTACTCGAGCGCGTTGGGTTGCGTGAGTACATACCAGCACTGACTCAGTAGCGTTCGCCGTGAGTGACTCGTCACACGACTCGCCGAACGGTGAAAGGCCTTGGCTTCCGCCGGACTGGGACGAGTTGGCGCCATTGCTCGATGAACTGCTCGACGTGCCAGCCGAGCAGCGTGCTGCGCACATTGCGGAATTGAGTGGCGGGAACGCGGCGCGGCAGCGCCGGCTCGAACAGCTGCTCGCTGAGGCCGAGCGGGATGTGCCGCTCCTGAACGACTCTGCTGCGAAGCGCTTCAGCGAGCTCACGAGCGACGGCGCCGACCCAAGACTGCCGGAGGTGCTCGCCGGACGGTACCGGATCGGGAGAGAGCTGGGACGTGGCGGGATGGCGAGTGTGTACCTCGCACGCGACGAGAAGCACGGGCGCGACGTCGCCATCAAGATCATCCGGCACGACCTCTCGGCCTCGTTGGGGCACGAGCGCTTTCTGCGCGAGATCGAGATCGCCGCGCGACTGCGTCACGCGAACATCGTCCCGCTCTACGATTCAGGCGAGGTCGGCGACTCGCTGTTCTTTGTGATGCCGTACGAGGACGGGCAATCGCTCCGCGAGCGGCTCCGCCAGAGCGGCGCCCTGCCCATCGCCGATGCGCTGAGCGTGCTGCGCGATGTGGCGCGCGCTCTGTGCCACGCGCACGAACACGGCGTCGTCCATCGCGATATCAAACCCGACAACGTGATGCTGTCCGGGGGCGCTGCAGTCGTCACCGACTTCGGCATTGCCAAGGCCGTGAGTGTCGCACTCACCGCCGCGCCGGACGCCACGCTCACACAGGCGGGCACTGTCATCGGGACGCCGGCCTACATGGCGCCGGAGCAGGCGACGGGCGACGCGGCGGTCGACCACCGCGCCGACATCTATTCCTTCGGCTGTCTCGGCTACGAGCTGTTCGCGGGCCACCCGCCGTTTCAGGAGCAGACCACCCATCTTTTGATCGCGGCGCACATTGCCACCGTCCCGCGTCCGATTTCGGAGCTCCGAGGCGATGTGCCACGGTCGGTCGCCGACTTGATCACGCGCTGCCTCGCGAAAGCGCCGGCCGAACGGCCACAGAGTGCGCGCGAGCTGCTTCCGGCACTCGACGGCGTCGTTGTTTCAGGGGCCGAGTCGCCACCGATTGGCCGCGAACGTGTCACGAAGCGACGGCGAATCTCGGTGGCGATCACCGTGATCGCCGCGGTTGCAGCGATTGCGAGCTATTTCGCGACCAGGACCGAGAGCGCCGCTCCGCCGGTTACGCTTTCGGTGATCCCGTTCGGCAACATTGCCGGCGACAGCGCGACGGGCGTCGTCGCCGACGGACTTTCCGAGGAGGTGGCCTCTGCGCTGACGCGCGTGCCTGGCGTCCTTGTGAGAAGCCGCGTAGGGGCACTCAGGTACCGCGGCCAGCTCTCGCCGGACGTGACCGAGGCGGGCGCGTGGCTCAAGGCGGACTATCTGCTGATTGCGGTCGTCCGACAGCAGAGCGGCCGGTGGGTCCTGTCGGCCGACCTCGAGCGTGCCGCCGACGCGACGAGCCTCTGGGGATCTCAGTTCGTCGTCGGACCTAACGAGCAGGCAGCCGCGGCCGAATCCGTGGCTGATAGCGTCGGCGCGGCGCTCCGCCGACTGTTTCCGCGCACGATAGGTGCTCCGCCCGTAAGTTCAGCACACCAGCCCAGCCCAGAAGCGTACCGCCTTTACGTGCTGGGGCAGGGGAAGCTTGCCCGCCGGGGGCAGAGTGTGAAGGAGGCCGCGGAGTTCTTCCGGCAGTCCGTCAAGGAGGACTCGCTCTTCGCCCCTGCCTATTCCGGCCTGAGCATGGCGCTTTCGCTCATGCCATGGTTCCACCAGCAGCCGTCGACGGAAGTACACGACGAGATCGTCCTGGCCGCGCGCCGAGCGCTTGCGTTGGATTCGACGCTGGCGCTGCCGCACGTCGCGTTAGGCATGGCGCACATGCAAGCCTACCGGTGGGACTCTGCGGCCACCGAGCTCGCTACGGCCGTCCGCTTGGAACCCAACAACCTCGAAGGGCGCGTGCAGTACGCCCGGCTCCTCCGTGTCAGCAATCGCTACCGCGAGGCGTTGGCGCAGTTGCAGGCGGCGCGCAGCGTCGATCCGGCTTCCGCGCTGGTGCTGAGCCATCTGGCCTGGACCTACTTCGTGGCCGGCCAACTGGATAGCGCGCGCGTCGAGATGGGCCACGCCGTCGAAACGGATCCGACGAACCTGCCCACACGTTATTTCGCGGAGCGGGTGTACCTCAGCGAGAACCGCCTCGCGGAGGCACGCGCGATCGCCGCTACTACCCCCGACGGCTATGGATTGGCGAAGACGGGCGACACGTTAGCCGCCCGTCGGCTGCTGGCCGGACTCGATGCGCGACCTCCCGTGTGGGGGGATGAGACGCAGCGCGGGATGACCTATCTCGGGCTTGGCGATACCGCCAAGGCGATTTCGGCGTTGGAGCGTGCGAGCGACGCGAAGGAGCTGTGGTTGATCACGTCGGACCTGGGCGATCCCGGATACAATCCGATCCGGGGGAGCGCGCGGTTCGCCAAGCTGCTCGAGCGCGTGGGAGTGGCGAGGTTTTACCCAACGATGAAAATTCGCTGACCTGTGTCCACGCGACCGCCAGTGGATTCGGATTCGCCTGAAGAGAACCGGCCTGACTCAGGCGCGGTGCTGCCTGAGTTGCTGGCCGAGCGATACCGACTGGGGAAGGAGCTGGGCCGCGGCGGGATGGCGACAGTGTACCTCGCGCGCGACCTGAAGCATGACCGCGACGTCGCCGTCAAAGTGATCCGATCGGACCTGTCCGCTTCGCTGGGGCATGAGCGGTTCCTTCGCGAGATCGAGATTGCCGCGCGACTCCGCCACCCGAATATCGTGCCGCTCTTCGACTCGGGCGAAGTCGAGGGCTCGCTCTTCTTCGTCATGCCGTACGAGGAGGGGCAGTCGCTGCGCGAGCGACTACGGCGGGCCGGGGCGCTACCGATTGCCGACGCACTCAGCGTGCTGCGTGATGTGGCGCGCGCGCTCGCCCACGCGCACGAGCGCGGGGTCGTACACCGCGATATCAAGCCTGACAACGTGATGCTCTCGGGCGACGCTGCCGTGGTCACCGACTTCGGCATTGCCAAGGCGGTGAGCGTCGCGCTCACGAATGCGCCGGACGCCACGCTCACGCAGGCCGGCACCGTGATCGGGACGCCGGCGTACATGGCACCGGAGCAGGCGACAGGCGATGCGTCCACAGACCACCGCGCAGACATCTACTCGTTCGGGTGCCTCGGCTACGAGCTGTTCGCTGGGAGGCCCCCGTTTCAGGAGCAGACGTCGCATCTGCTCATCGCGGCGCACATTGCGACCACTCCACAGCCGATCGCCGAGCTGCGACGCGATGTGCCAGCACCGGTGGCCGATTTGCTCGCGCGGTGTCTGGCAAAGGCAGCTACGGACCGCCCGCAGAGTGCGCGCGAGCTTCTGCCCATTCTCGACGGCGCGCCGGGCGTGCCCGTCCTGCCGTTGCCTGCCGCGCCTAACGCGACCCATCGCGCCAGCAGCCGTAGAAAGTGGGCGATCGCCGCTCTTTTCGGTGCCATCATGGCAACCGCCACGTACGCGGCCACGAGCTGGTTCGGCGGCACGGCACCGATCACGGTCGCGGTGCTCCCGTTTGCCAACATCGCGGGGGACAGCGCGATCGATTATATCGCCGACGGCCTCGCCGATGAGCTCGCGTCGGCGTTGGCACGCGTCCCCGGGATCCAGATCAAGAGTCGCGCTGGCGCCCTGGCGTACCGCGGGCGGCTGGTCCCGGATGTCACCGAAGCAGGCGTCCGCCTCAAGGCGGACTATCTGGTGACGGCCGTCATCCGCCAGGAAAGGGGGCGCTGGATCTTGTCCGCCGACTGCGAGCACGCGGCCGACGGGACGAGTCTGTGGGACGACAAGTTCGTGGTCAGCCCTAACGAGCAAGCCGCTACGGCCGATACGATCGCCGCCAGCCTGACTGCGGCGCTTCGCCGACGGTTCCCGCGTGCGGTCGGGTTGGCCGCGGCCCGGCCGCCTAACCGGCACACGCCCAACAGCGAGGCGCACCGCCTCTATCTGCTGGGACTCGGGAGGCTCATCCATCGCGCGCGCAGCGTGGACGAGGCTGTAACCTATTTCGGCCAGGCCATACGACAGGACTCGCTCTACGCTGACGCGTACTCCGGTCTTGCCATGGCACTCGCGCTCATGCCGTGGTTCCACCAGGTACCGCCCATGCAGGTCCACGACTCGGTGGTCGCGGCCGCCACCCGTGCGCTTGCGCTCGACTCGACGCTCGCGTTGCCACACGTTGCGCTCGGCCGGACATTCTGGAACCTCTACGATTGGCGACGGGCGGAGTCCGAGTTCGTGACTGCCGTCCGTTTGGACCCTGCCAACGTGGAGGCCCGGGTGCAGTACTCCTGGCTTCTTCGCAACACCGCGCGTTACGCCGACGCATTGACACAGTTGCGCGTCGCCAAGAACCAGGATCCAGCTTCAG
>Ga0070668_100002837_pt1 | contig 12771 bp, 13 predicted proteins | sample KBSS43metaG_FD_64661 | JGI IMG/M metagenome (GOLD analysis project Ga0070668, IMG submission 64661) | Switchgrass rhizosphere microbial communities from Kellogg Biological Station, Michigan, USA - KBS S4-3 metaG | ecosystem: Host-associated > Plants > Roots > Rhizosphere > Soil ... | reverse complement strand
GTCCTGCAATAGCGCGACCACGCCTGCCGCCGCCGGAGCGGCGAAGCTCGTTCCAGACATGCTCTCTCCGACCGCCGATACGCCGGTTCCGTTGGCCGCGAGCTCGGGTAGTTCGCGATCGCCGTGGGTGCTGGAGGGGTTGCGGAACACGGAATCACCCGACATCGCTGCGGCAGCGTCGTCATGGTTGCCCACCGAAAGGGTGTTGTAGCCCTTGTGATTGACATACTCGTCCACCGGTGGATCGATGTCGTCGTCGTCGCCCTCCCAATAATTTCCAGCCGCCTGCACGATGGTCGGATACGGCCACCGCAGCGCGAGCCAGTCCTTCAGGAGATCGTCGGACTACAGCCCGGCGCCCTCAGGCTCAGTGGATCGATGGAAGCTTTGGCTGACGACTGTGCAGTGCTGATCCCGCACCGCCCACAAGAGTGCGTCGTTGTCGTACGAGTTGGCCGAGTAGAGGTCGCAGTCCGGTGCGTGGCCGTGGGGCTTCCTGCGCTCCGTGTTCTTGATCACCGCAGACGTCAGGCGAGCGTGGTCGCTCGCCGGCGGGCTGTTGGTGTACCGGCCGGCGAAGGTCAGATTGGTGGTCACGCTGGGACCTTCCTCGAAGACCGCCACGCGAACACCGGTGCCGTCGAAGCCGAGGGCATGCGCTTGATCCGAACGCGCCACGCTCACCGAATCGCCCAAGTCGTTGATCGCCGTGCGGTCGTCGACGTAGATGGCGCCGACCAACTCATCAACCGACAATTCGCGGATCTGCTCCACGGTGGCCTGAGCCCGCACGAATGGCAGATCTTCGTCGCGGTGCGAATCCTTGTGCACGGCAACCTCGCAACGTTCCAGCACCCTGTTGAGTTTGCCCATCGCCGTGCGGAACGACCGGATGGCCTGCGCTTCGCCCTTGGGTGGCTCGTTGCTGGGCCGGTCGGCGGGCTTTTCGTAGGGTGCCGGTGGCAATTCGATGTGCGCCCAGACGATGATCGGGATGCGCTGGCCCTCCTTCGCCGTCTCGAGGCGGCCGGCGAGGGTTCGGTCCAGCTTGCCGAACTTGGCGAAACGCCGCTTGTTCAGACCGGCGAGGCGCTTGCCGATGTCGACGGCCTTTCCTTGCTCATCGAAGGCCAATTCCGAAGTCGCACCGGTCTTTCGGTCGACGACTTTGATGACGTCGACGTGACCACGGGTGCCCGTCTCGCCCGGCTTGAGCCGGACGACGTCCAGGTCGTCGAATACAACGCGGACACTGTGCTCGACGCGTTGCCCAGCAGGCGCCTTGCCCGCCGCCGGCACCACGGAGAACGGCAGCCGTTCTTGCTCGGTGATGCAGTCGCCCTTGGCATTCCGCAATTCGCCGAGCTCGAGGCAGTAGGAACCTGAACACTCGGCTGCGCCGTGCTTGAGGCTGACCCGGATCGATCGGCCGTTCCGTCCGAGGCTGATGCGGCAGGGCACTTCGCCGACACCATGCATCAGTCGTACGGCCGCCTGCGCATCGTGGGCGGTCACCGCCGCAGGCAATCGGACCGTGATGGTTGTCGACGGATCCACGATCTCGTCCGCGTCAATGCTGAAACTGACGGATTGCTTCGCGTTCGCGTTGGAACTGCTCATTGTGACCACCGTGCCTTCGATATCTTTCGCCGGATATCAGCACTATGTCCACCGGGGCGTGGATGGGTAGTGAGTAATGAACTACTCGACTTGGGATTGCGAGCCGGCGATGTCGCCTAGGCGCGGTATTGAGCGACCAGCGCGGCATACTCGTCGAGTATCCGCAGCGATTCGTCCAGCGGTTCGGTCGGCAGTAGCAACGCCACTTGGCCGAACCCGAGATCCTCGACGGCGCGCCAGTAGTCGAGATCAGCGGGCGTACCGAACTGGGTCAGGGGGACATCGTGGCCGGCGCCCTCACGGATCTGACCGACGAACTTCGCCAGCACTTCTACGGGAAGCGGGTTGGAGATCCAGCCGGCGTCGTGGCGAATGACGCGCTTGATCGTCGCGTTGGAGGCGCCGCCGATGTAGATGGGCGGATGCGGCTTCTGTATCGGCTTGGGACGAAGGTACGACGAATCGAAGTCCACGTACTTGCCGTGGTATTCGGCGGGCTCGTCGGTCCACAGCGCCTTGATGGCCTCGATGCGCTCGTCGAGCAGCGCCCCACGCGTCTTCGGGTCGGTGCCGTGGTTGCGCAATTCCTCGATGTTCCAGCCGGCGCCGACGCCGAACGAGAAGCGGCCACCGGAGATCACGTCGATGCTCGCGGCCTCCTTCGCGGTGACGATCGGATCGCGCTGGATGAGCAGCGCGATTCCGGTGACCAGTTCGATCTTCGAGGTCACCGCGGCCGCCGCGGCAAGCGTGACGAAGGGGTCGAGCGTCCGGTAGTAGATCGACGGCAGTTCGCCGCCCAGCGGGTAGGCCGATTCGCGGCTCGCCGGAATGTGGGTGTGCTCGGCGATCGACAGCGAGTCAAAGCCGCGCTCCTCGATCGCGCGGGCCAGCGATACCGGGTCGATGCCGTCGTCGGTAACGAACGTGGAGATCCCGATCTTCATACGTCACTCCTGGTGGTCGATTCCGCTTGGGCAACCGGTGTGGAGCCGACGGTATTCCCCATGGGAGACGAGGTGTTTACCGCTCGGCTTTGATGGTTAGATGGTCTTATCGGATTGGTTCCGGGATTTGGAGTGGCACGCCCATGACGTTGATCAAGACCTTCCTCGCCGCCGTCGCAGTCGCAGGCGGACTCGCTGCTGGGGTGATGGGCGCCGGGTTCGCGAACGCTGAGCCGCCCGGCTACCCCGCCGGAGATGAGCCACCACCAGGTGCACCGGCGAAGCCCCCGCAGCCCCGCTGGTCACCGGATACCCCCGTCGTCTGGCAGCAACTCGGGTACCGCTGGGGGATCTGGATCAACGGAAGCTTTCTTCCGCTCTACTGATCTCGCGCTTAGTTCTTCGGGTGGTTGCCGGGCAGGTTGCCGGGAGCGGGGCCCGCGGGTGTCTGGGCTGTGATCGGTGGCGTGAAGAGGTTGCCACCCGTCGGGTTGATGCTCTTCTCGGTGGGTGAGGGTGCCGGAGCTTCCGACGGCGACGTCGTCGTGGTGGTCGTCGTTGAGGTCGACGGGCCGGTGCTCTCGCCACTCGAGCAGGCAACCAACGCTGACGACATCGCGGCGAAGACGAGGATGCAGGCGGCGTTGCGCCGCTGGGTTGAGTTCATTTTCGGCAGCGTAGTTCGCCCCAATGTCAGCGGCAATACGTCGCAGGCGCGCAGCGCTTTTCGGGCAATGCCACAGCAGGATTACAGCATTCGTGCGTGCGGACGCATCCGACGGAGCGGGTCTGTAGCGCCCATTGTTGCAGGTCAAGCTTTGTCTTGTACGTCGTGAATTCATCACTTGGACGTTGTCCGATCGCGGTATCTTTCAGCGCATGAAACGTGCTCTTGTCGTCGGGATCGACGAGTACGACAGTGACGAGTTTCCGACGCTGTCGGGATGCGTCCGGGACGCGAATGCGATTGTTCCGCTTCTGGAATCAGACGAGAACGGCGACAAGAACTTCGACTGCCGCACCCTCGGTACCTCGCCCGAACAACCACACGTCACCAGGGACGATCTGACGGCGGCGATCGATCGCCTCCTGCGAGACGAGGCCGACATGGCGGTCCTCTTCTTCGCAGGGCACGGCGCGTCGAAGGCGGAGGCGCTCAATTTGGTCACCAGTGACGGGACGCCGATTTCGCCGGGAGTGTCGTTCTCGTTGATCCTCGATCTGATCAGCCAGTCACCGGTCGACGAAATCGTCATCCTCCTCGATTGTTGCTTTTCGGGCGGGGCGGGGACGATCCCGGCCATCTCGAAGGATCTCGCCCTCGTGAGGGACGGCGTATCGATCTTGACGGCCAGCAGACCAGACCAAGCTGCGGAGGAAACCTCCGGGCGCGGCAAGTTCTCGGTGTTCCTGGAGGCTGGGTTGCAGGGCGGCGCCGCAGATGTGCTTGGCCAGGTCACTGTCGCCGGGATCTACTCCTACGTCTCGGAGTCTTTCGGGGCCTGGGATCAGCGCCCCACGTTCCTGGCGAACGTCGAGCAGCTGCAGACGATTCGGCAGTGCGCTCCGTGGGTCGACTTGGCGATTCTCAGGCAACTTCCCAAGTGGTTTCGGGACCCGTCAGTCTCCTACCCACTCGACCCCAGTTACGAAGACAGTTCCCCCGTTCCGAACGATCCGGCAGAACTCGAGCGATATGAGGCGAACCAGACGATCTTCAAGCAGATGCAGAAGTGTGCGGGGGCGAGGCTGATCGTCCCCGAGGGAGCCGAGTACATGTACTACGCGGCGATTAATAGCAAGGCGTGCAAGCTCACTCGCTTGGGCGCGCACTATTGGGAGCTCGCGAAGAATCGCCAGCTGTGACGATCCGGATCGGGATCACCGGCCACCAGGCCCTGCCTGCGAGTGCGGTCCCGACCATCGAGTCAGCCTTCCGCTCGATGCTTGACGCCGAGGCGACCGGCACCGTCATCAGCTGCCTCGCCGCGGGTGCCGACCAACTGCTAGCGACCCTCGCGGTTTCCCACGGGTTCGGCCTCGAAGCGGTGGTGCCGTGCCGCGACTACGAAAGCTCCTTCGCCCCTGAGCAATTGCCGTCGTATCGCATGCTGCTCGACGCCGCCGAGTCCGTCCTGACGCTCGGTTTTCCGGAACCATCTGAGGACGCGTATCTGGCGGCGGGAAAGGAGATCGTCGAACGCTGCGACGTGCTCGCGGCCGTTTGGGATGGGCTGCCTGCCAAAGGGAAGGGGGGCACGGGCGACGTCGTCGAGTTCGCGCGTGCGTGCGGGCGCCCGGTCCGGGTCATCTGGCCGGCGGGCGTCTCGCGCGACTGAGTCTGGAGGTGCCGCCCTCACCGGTTGTAAGGCTGCTCCTGAACCCAGTTGAAGCCGCGTTCGACGAGTGGGAACGAGCCCGGGTCCATCCGGGTGAACCAGGCGTGGATCTTGTGTCCGGCGTAGTCCTCGCCATCGATCACGATGCGGCCAGTGCTGCCGGCATCGGGCCACCAGTACGACAGCCGGATGCTCGTGGGCGTCTCCGCGTAGGAGCCGAGATCCACTCGGTTGGTGAGATCGATGAAGTGCTTGGCCGGATCGATGGTGCCGCCGAACACCTCGAACGAGTCGTCCATGTGCTGCACGGTGACCATCACGGGATCCGACATCAGGAAGGGACGGTCGAATATCACCCGATGCCAACGGAGTTCGTCGGTCAGCAACGGATCTCGCCGATAGCCCTCCGCGGAGAAGCCGTCCACCTGCCAGATGCCGTAGAGGTTGGGCGTCGGTCTGGTGAACTGTTGCCAGCCCTGCCCGCCGAATGCCGCCAGGATGAGCACGCCGATGCACACCTGCGCGATAAGGGCGATTCGGTTCGCACCGCGGCCCTTGAACAGCGGCACGGGTTCGGTGGCCGGGGGAACCGCGCGGCGGCTGAACAACGCCGTGAACAGTCGGCCCGCGTATGGGGCAAGCAGGAACAAGCTCAACAGCAGCAGCTGCGACGACACCGACTTGAGTCGGATGTCGTAGGTCATGTTGAGGATGAACACCTGCGTCAGGTCGAAGGCGCACACCAGCGCCCCCGCCGCGGCGGTGCGGGGGAGCAGTAGCAGGAGGCCACCGGCCACTTCTGCTATGCCGAGCATGACTTGGTACGGCTGGGAGATGCCGACCTGCGCCCAGAGCGCGCCCGTCGGACTGAAGTTCCCGTATGGCTCGACCAGTCGATTGAGCACGAACGGCATCTGCGTCGGTATGACCTTCGCCATCCCGAAGTAGAACATCGCCGCAGCGAGCATGAGCCGCAGCATCGTCCACACCCACGTCTGCAGCCGGTCGTAGCGCCGACGCCGTCGGTCGAGCATCGTCCAGATCAACGTCGCGACCGCGGACAGGACCACGATGCAGGAGAGCGCCGACCATTGAAACGCGCTGTCGCTGCCGACCTGGGTACTCTCGATGTGCAGGCCCAGTAGATGGGTTCCTACCCACTCGATCGGCGGGCGCAACGCGTGAATCAGGCCGCGCAGCGCCGACCATGGCCCATCGATTCCGATGCCCGCCAACAGGACCGGGATGAGGCCGACCAGAAGCGCGAATCCGAACGCGCCGAAATAGCATGTGCCGAACCGGAAGCCGACCAACGTCGGGACGCTCCACGGCGGTCGTTGCGCCGTGGTAGCGGGTGGCGAGTCCGTATCCGCGTCCGGCGCCTCGGTAACGGTCATCACCTCATCGTCGGGCTTGGACGGTCCACACTCAAGCCATTTGGACAAACCAAGCGCTGCGGTTTTCGGTGATCAGTCGTCGCCAACTTCGACCACGTGGACGTGCACGCCAGCGGCCGAGATGCGGTCCAACTGTTGAGCATCGGCGGTCGAGTCGGTCACCAGATCGTCAATGTCGTTGAGTGGAACCATCTTCGCGAGTGTGACCCGCCCGATCTTGGAGCCGTCGACGGCCACCACGACCTTCTGGGCGTTGGTGGCCATCGCGATCGCCGTGCGGGCCTCCGCCTCGTCGAAGGTGGTCGCACCGATCTCGGACGACATGCCGTCGGCGCCAAGCACGGCCGTGCCGACGGTAATCACCTGGAACGCATGCTCGGACATCGGGCCAACGGCCTCAAGGGAGTTCGCTCGGACGAGACCTCCCGTCATGATCACCTTCATGTGCGCGTCCACGGCACAGTCGGCGGCGATCGTCAAAGAGTTCGTCACGATCGTCATGTGCGGCCGGCCCTTCAGCGCCCGGGCGACTTCGCCAGTCGTCACACCGCCGGTGAGTGCGACCGCCTGGGGGCCTGCCGGCACCAGCGCGGCAGCGTGCTGGGCGATCCGCCGTTTGATCGCCACCATCCGGTGGTCGCGGAGTCGCACCGGGATCTCGCTGCCGCTCGGGTCGAGCGCCCGGGCACCCCCATGAGTGCGCACCAGGAGCCCCTGGCCTCGAGTTCGGTGAGGTCGCGGCGCAACGTCGCCGCCGACACCTGCAGTTCGGCGCAAAGTGCCGTAGATGCGACCTCGCCGCGGTCGCGGAGAAGTGCAAGCACCTCGCGCATGCGGTCGGTGCGCTTGATCGACATCGCTGGCGACTCCTGGGACGAAGGTTGAGACGATCAGTTTTCCTGATCGTTTCGTGGCTTTCCGTTGCGCGTTCTGAGCGAGCTTCTCATGATCGACGAATGTTCCACACGTCCCGACCCCGGCAGCAGGGGACCTCGTGACCGTGGCCGCCACGGCCGCCCTCCTGCCCCGAACACGTGCAGCTGCACACCCGCTGGGCCGACGGCATGGTGCCCGCCCGAGTCGACTTCGTCGAACCGCTGGGCAGCCACGTCTTGGTGACGGCGTTGGTGGACGTCCCGTCGCGGCTCCCACACGAGTGATCGTCCAGGCGCCTGCGGGCACCGAATTGGATTCCGGAACCACCGTCGGCCTGGTGCTGCCGCCGGAGCGAACCTACTTCTTCGACGCCGAGACGGGCACCGCGCGGCACTACCAGACGCGAACCCAGTCGACGAGCATGTCAGCGGGGTAGGTGCCCGCGCTGGGGTCGCCGCCACCGGAACCTGCCACCGCAAGGTTCAAGATCGGAAACAACGTGTAGCCGGGTTCGTTGAAGTGCCAGTCCGGCAACGAGTTCGCCGCAACGTTGAAGTACGGTTGCGCGCCGTCGGTGTAGTCCTTCCAGAACCGCATGCCGGCGTTGTCCCACTGGACGCGCCACGTGTGCCACCCACTGTCGACCGTGATGCCTTGGCTCACGTGTTCGCCGCCGTTCAACAGTGCGTGGACGGTGGTGCCGGCCGCCCAATGGCCGTTGCCGTACCACTCCATGAGGTCGACTTCGCCACCGTTGGTGGGATTGTTGTTGGCCAAGTACCAGGCGGGCCAACAGCCGGGGGTCAGGCAGTTCAACTTGATTCGAGCTTCCCACGTGGTGCCGATGGGGCCGCGGTACTTGCCGAAGAGCTTGCCGCTGAAGTAGGTCTTGCCGTCCTTGGCGGCACGGATCACGAGATTGGACTTGCCGTCGACGAAGAGGTTTCGCCGATCGTCGCGGTACTGGCCGACGTTCTCGGGCAGTTCCCAGAAAGTCGGATCCTCCATGGACTCGCGCGCTAGCGCCGGCTCCCATTTCGAGTAGTCCGGGGCTGATCCGGCGGGTCCGTCGAAGTTGTCCTCGAAGAGGTAACGGCCTGTTGGCGGTGCTGCGTTGGCGGTGGGGATGGGCATCGCGGCTGCCAGGGCGGCGATGCCGACCATGGACATCGCGTGGCGACGGTTCATATCAGGCATCCACCCAGGAAAGCCGGTATGTGCGCTGAGCGCAAACAGCTGAGGCGCTACTCCCCAACGATGCCGGGGTCGGGCACATGGGTGCGCTGTGCCCACTGAAAGACCTGCCAGGCGGCGACCTCATCGAAGTCGTCGTGGACACGCCGGGCCATGTCGGCGCTGATCGGTTGTGCACCAGGCGCTTTCACCTGAGCCTCGGCGCAGCGCTCCATCAACAGGAAGTACCCCACAGCGGCATCGATGGTGGCGCCGACCGTCAGCAACCCGTGGTTGCGCAGAATCGCGGCGCGGGCCCCACCGAGGGCCGCCGCGATGCGCTTGCCACCATCGGTCGATCCGATGTTGACTTCCTCGTCATCGAAGATCTCGTGGTCCTCGAAGAACGCGCACGACTCCTGCGAGATCGGCTCGAGCCTGGTGACGGTCGCCGAGAACGGGGTTCCATATGGCGTGTGGCAGTGCACAGCCGCGATGATGTCGGGCCGGGCCTCGTGCACGGGGGCGTGGATGTAGTACGCCGCGATGTTGATGTGGCCGCCACCTTCGACGGTGCCGTCGGGCCGGACCAGCACGAGGTCGCCGGTGGTCATGTACCGGAACGGCACGCCGTAGCGTCCTAGCCAGAAGCAGTCCGGTCGCTCCGGATCACGGGCGGAGATGTGACCGTCGCCGAGCGAGCCCCAGCCCATCGCGCCAAACACACGGTATGCCAAGGCGAGTTGGCGGTTGCGGTGAGCGCGCAGCGCGAGCGGATCAGTCAGGTCAGGCTCGTAGGCCGCGGGGTCGAGGAAGGGGCGGTCGGGCGCCGCGTCGGCCATCGATCGTCACCCCTTTCGGCTCACACCAGTCGGCATTCTGATCGCCGGAGTTTACCTCTGTGGTACCGCGGCCGCGCGGCGAGCAATGCCCAAACACGCACGTACACAGCGCAATAGATGGCGAATTACGATGTGCCGCTGCCCCCTTACGCGATGCGGCGCCTCGAGAATGGGTCGGTCAGCTGTGCACGCCGGTGAAGCAGCTGCGGTACTCACTGGGCGTTGTTCGCAATCCGCGGACGAAATGGTGCCGATAGGTGACCGGCGACTCGAAGCCGACCCGAGTAGCAATCTGCTCGATCGATAGCGAGGATGACTCCAAAAGCTCCAGGCTCGCCTGTATCCGCTGTTCGATGAGCCATTTGATCGGGGTCGTTCCGGTCTCCTTGGCGAATCGCCGGAGGTAGCTGCGCCGAGACATTGCCGACTGCGCGGCCAGATCGTCGAGAGTGATCGGCGCATCGAGATTCGCCAGTGCCCACGCCATTCCTGCGGCGATCTGCCCGTCGGTTGTCGGCTCGGGCACTGGGGTTTCGATGTACTGGGCCTGTCCACCGGCGCGGTGAGGCGAGATCACCAATCTCCTGGCCACATCGTTGGCGATTCGGGCCCCGTGGTCGGACCGCACGATGTGCAGGCACAGATCCAGACCCGCTGCGCATCCCGCGCTGGTGAGCACGCTTCCCCCGTCGACATAGAGCGGCGAGGGATCGACATCGATAGCGGGGTATTGCTTTTGGAGCAGATCCACGTAAATCCAGTGGGTTGTCGCCGTCCGGCCGTCAAGCACTCCTGCCGCGGCCAGTGCGAATGCACCTGAACAGATCGAGACCAGCCGAGACTCCCGCTCGTATGCGATCCTGATCGCGTCGACGAGCGCCGGCGACGTCGGCTTCGTCACGTCCCGAACGCTCGGAATTATCACTGTGTCGGCGGCCGCCAAGTCGTCGAGGCCGTACGAGGTACGAACAGTGGCGCCCCCCAGCATTCGGACCTCCAGTTCTTCGGCGCACAGTTTGACCGAGTACCAGGGCTGCGAGATGCCTGCGGAGAACATCTCGGCAAGCTCGGTAATCCCGAAGATCTCCGCGGCCAGGCCGGACTCGAATCCGGACATCCCGTCATAGGCGAGGATCGCCACCGAGTGCATGTCACTATCCTATCGAATAGTGGCCCTAGTGCCACTGTCGAACCGACGGTCTGCCGAGCAAGATCGAAAACATGTTGTATCGACGACCATTTCGTTGGCAGTGGGTCCGCCGCAGCCGCGCGCTTCGAGTACTCGCCGACCTTGCCGCCGGAGTTCACGCCGCCAACGGACTCGTACACGGCGTGCAGCCGCCCCGGGAGGCGGGTGCCCGGCGTTCGGTGAGCTAGTGATGACCCACCTAATCTGCAGGCTGCAGGGCATAATTCGGCCATGAACCGGGCGCTCGCGTGTCTCGCGGCAGTGGCGGCGTTGGCCGGCTGCAGTACCAGGGTCCATGATCCCGAGTTGGACCGGGCGGCGATCGAAAATGCGTTGCGGCAGTGGTCGATTGAGTTCAACGCCGAGAACGTCGATGGAGTCTGCGGGCTGTTCGCCGAGGACGTGGTGCTGGTGTATCCGGATAGTCCGGACCGTGGCCACCAGCAGTTCTGCGACCAGATGCGCCGCCTGTTCGACGACCCGACGAAGACGTTCAGCTACGCGGCGCCGGACATCGGTGAGGTACTCGTCGACGGTGACCTCGCGACGGTCAGGCTGAACTGGACGATGACCGCCCGAGACAAGGCGGGGCGAGTCTTGGAGACGGTCGAGGAGAACGGACTCGACGTGTTCAAACGTCAACCGGGCGGCGGCTGGAAGATCCATGTCTCCCATGCCTTTACGCAGGAGTAGCGCTCACCCGCGGAAGGGCACGCCGACCGCGGAGTAGACGAACTTGGCCGGCACATCGAACCCGAACGCCCGCTGGGGGAGTCGACTCAGCACGTCCTCGCCAAGCGGGACCTTGTAGTGAAGCGACAGGGTCCCGGAAAAGCCAGGGTCGACCACCGAGAGGTCGGGTAGGTCGAGCGACAGCCCGGACTCGTCGAGTGTCGCCTGCACCATCGTGCCCGTCGATGCGTTCCACTGATGGTCGACCGCACGGCCGGCCTTCTTGGGCACCGTCGAGAGAGTGCCAAGGACCCGTTGGTTGGTCAGCACCAGCGCCCCCACGTAGCTGCGGATGTTGCCGTGCGCGGTCTTGCCGGGCACCTTGCCGGAGAACCGGAACGTCACCGGCACGAACTCCGCGAGGTGGATGATTCCCTCGGCTTCGGCGGCGGCCCGCATGTCGTCGGGCAGTTTGCCGATGCCTAGCAGCTTGCGCAAGAAGACGGCCATAGCCACGCAGAGTAGTGGCTATGGCCGTCCCTTGTCAGGATTGCGCGGGCAGTACGTGTTCGCCGGTCTTGTCGGTCGACAGGCACAGCGAGCAGATGAATCCGTCGTGAGCCGCGGACTTGATCATGTCCGGCCGTTCGTACTCGTGGTGGCAGACATGGCATCTGATGTGATCGTCCGCCGGGTTGCCGTACTCGTCGAACATCGGTAGGTCGATGCCGTCGTCGGTACGGCGCAGGTAGTACTTGCCCTTCGTCGCGACCGCGATGATTGGCGGTAGGACCAGGGCCAGCCCGATGGCGACCAGCGGCGAGTACGGGGTGATCGCCGAACCGAGCCCGCCGAAGAAGGCGATCACGGACACGCCCGCCGCGATCAGCATCGAGCCGAAGCCCACCGGGTTGAACGCGTACAGCATGCCGCGGCGGAACTCCGGCACCTTCGGCGACAGCTTCAGCAGGTACTTGTTGAAGACGATGTCGGAGGCCACCACCACGACCCACGCCATACCGCAGTTGGCGTAGAAGCCGAGGATCGTGTTGAGGAAGTCGAACATGTTGGCTTCCATCAGGATCAACGCGATCAGCAGGTTGACGCCGAGGAACACCAGCCGACCGGGGTAGGTCTTGGTGACCCGGGTGAACGAGTTGGTCCACGCCAGCGAGCCCGAGTAGGCGTTCGTCACGTTGATCTTGATCTGGCTGATGACCACCAGCACCACGGCCAGCGTCATGGCCAACCATCCCGGAAGGAAGTTCTGGTAGATCTCCAGGAACTGGTGCACGGGCTGATTCGCGATGCCGAGGTTGTCGGCCGTCAGACCGATCAGGTACACGGCGAGGAACAGGCCGACGATCTGCTTGATCGCGCCGAAGATCACCCAGCCGGGGCCGGCCAGGAACATCCAGGTCCACCAGCTGCGCTTGTTCTCCGGGGTCTTGGGCGGCATGAACCGCAAGTAGTCGTTCTGCTCGGCGATCTGGGCGATCAGCGAGAGACACACGCCGGCGGCCAGCAGCGTAGAACCCATGTCGAACCCGTCGATGCCGTCCTTGCCCTGGTAAGCGAAGAACTGGCCGACCGACTCGGGGTGGCTGACGACGAGGTACACGAACGGCGCGACCATCAGGACCAGCCACAGCGGTGTGGTCCACACCTGCAGGGTGGAGAGCACCTTCATGCCGTAGATGACCAGCGGGAAGATGA
>Ga0070668_100002834_pt1 | contig 12773 bp, 12 predicted proteins | sample KBSS43metaG_FD_64661 | JGI IMG/M metagenome (GOLD analysis project Ga0070668, IMG submission 64661) | Switchgrass rhizosphere microbial communities from Kellogg Biological Station, Michigan, USA - KBS S4-3 metaG | ecosystem: Host-associated > Plants > Roots > Rhizosphere > Soil ... | reverse complement strand
CAGCGCACTCGCACGGGTACCGGTCTCGTCATCGAACCTGCCGTGCAGCTCCCAGACCCCCGACCTCTTGCGGCGCAAGGACAGTTCCCGGGCAGGGGTGGCGAGCTCGGCAGGGTCGGGTTCCTGCCCGTCGGGGTCGAGGTGGGCGAGGATGCGGGCGCCGAGGGCGGCGACCTGCTTGTGCCCGGCCTGTTCGGCGAAGTCGAGTAGGTGTGCTTCGGCGTCGGCACGGTGCTCGACGGGGATTTGGTGGAGGACTTCGACGATGGTGTCGATCATCGGGTTGCTCAACGCGCCGCTCTGGGCGGTGATGCCGGTGGCCGGGGCGAGCGCGGCAGTGGGGCTGCCGTCCAGGTTGCGACCGGGGTTCAGCGCGCGTGCACGTTTCACCACCCGCTCGGCCGCGGCTTTAGGGAGATCGGCCAGGTGTTCCAGCAACCGGGCGACGGATCGGTAGCCGAACAAGTCCATGACTCCGCGAGCTTCGATCTCAACAAGCAGGGTGCCGAGTTCGGCTTCGGCGGACCGCATACACGCCAGCAGCTCACCGACGCGGTCGGCGAGAGCGACCGCATCGGCTTGCCTGATCGTGCTGCTGTCCATAACCCCACAATACCGGGGTGCGAACAGGTGTTCATCACACGATCGGGTAGTAGTCGAATCGGCGAATGTCCTTGCACCGCAACACTTACCCGAAACAAGCAGACCGGCAGGGACACCGTTGCGCGGCGAAGCCGTATCTTGAAAGCCAACCACAGCAAGGAAAGCATCAAGGGAAGAGACGAGGCAGAAAAGCCACCATCAGCGCCGACCAAACAACATGCGTGAGCATCGGCGCCTGAACCCCACCAGACCGACCGCGCTGCACAGCGAAAACCGTCCCCATCACCGCGGAAGCCAGCACCAGCGCAGGATTCCGCGTAGCCGTAGTGGACAACACATACAGCCCCGTAGACCCGCCCGCACCAAAAGCGTCATACAGCGCACCACGGAAGAAGACTTCCTCAGCCGCCCCAGTGACGAGCGTCGTCACCAACACCGCCGGAGTCGAACCGTGGCGAGCATGGGCGAGGACGCCCTCGATCGCCCGGCGCAACGGCGGGACGCGCCGGGCCACCAGCGCGCAGCCGTAGAACACGCCGAACGCGCCGGCTCCGACGAGGACCGGCTGCACCACGCCAGAACCGCCCCGGCGCACCGGTCCCGCCCCGGCGAACCAGGTCGCCGCGACCGACGCCGTGAGGACGTGGAACCGCCGCGATCCGGGACGGCTGGCCAGCGACGCCCCGAGCAGTCCGGACCCGGCGGCGGTCACCGCGGTGAGGAAGGCCTTCACTTCGCCCGCTCCCCCAGTGCCTGCAGCACGGCTTCGTCGTAGCCCATCGGCTCGAACTCGATGATCCGGCGGATCGCGTCGTCGCGGACGACGACCTCGTTGGTCATCGAGTCGATCAGCGCGCGCCCGGTCGTGACGTCGATGTCGGTGACCAGCGAAAGCCAGTACGAGGACAGCCGCGGGGACAGCAGCGGCACCGGCACGATCAGCAGCCGCCTGCCCTCGATCGCCGCGACCCGCTGCAGCATGTCCCGGTAGGCCAGCACCTCGGGACCGCCGATGTCGAACGTCCGGCCCGCGGCCTCCGGGTGGTCGAGCACGCCGACCAGGTAGCGGACGACGTCGGCGACCGCGATCGGCTGGGTGCGGGTGCCGACCCAGCGCGGGGTCACCATCGCCGGCAGGTGCTCCACCAGCTGGCGCGTCAGCTCCCAGGACGTGCCGCCGTGCCCGATCACGATCCCCGCGCGCAGCACCGTGACCGGCACGCCGGTCTCGCCCAGCAGCCGCTCGACCTCGCGGCGGCTGGCCAGGTGCTTCGACAGCGTGTCTTCGTCGTCGCCGAGACCGCCGAGGTAGACGATCCGGCGCAGGCTCGCGTCCGCCGCGGCGCGGGCGAACGCGCGTGCCGCGGCGGCGTCGCGGCGCTCGAAGTCCGCGCTGTCCAGGGAATGCACCAGGTAGTAGGCGGCGTCGGCGCCTTTGAGCGCGTCACGCAGGGACCCGACGTCGGCCACGTCGCCGCGGACGGCTTTCCCGGCGCCGCGGTACTTCGCGGGGTGGCGGGTCATCGCGAGCACCTCGTGCCCGGCTTCGGCCAGCGCCGGGCACAACCGGCCGCCGACGAACCCCGAAGCCCCGGCCACCAGCACCCGCATGTCCGCGACGTTAGCCGGGGCTTCGCCGGTCCGCAGAACGTCCGGTCCCGGCGAAGCAGACCGCCGCGACGACGCCCGCGCAGCCGATCAGCTGCGCCCACCCGGGCGTCTCGCCGAGCAGGCCGACGCCCAGCAGGACCGCGCCGACCGGCTGCAGCAGCATCAGCGTCGCCCCGGCCGTGGCGGACATCCGTGGCAGCGCGGCCGAGATGAGCAGCCAGCCGGCCAGCTGGCCGACGACGGCGAGCGCGACCAGCCAGCCGAACGCCGGCCGGCCCGGTGCCAGGTCGAGCGTGCCGGTCGGGACACCGAGCACGACGGCCACGGCGCCGGCGGAGACCGTCGCCAGCATCAGCGAGCGCGCCTGCATGCCCGCGCCGCCGCTGAGCCGGATCAGGAACAGGTAGCCGGCGTACCCGGCCCCGGCCAGCAGCGCCGCGACGGCGCCGGTGACCGGGTCCGGGCCGAACGAGCCGGTGCCGGCGAACCCGCCGGCGAGCACCACCCCGCCGAGCAGCACGGGCGTGGCGGCGAGGAACCGCTTCGACGGCCGTTCCGCCAGGAACGCGAACGCCAGCAGCGGGACGATGATCACCTGCACGGCGAGGAGCACCGTCGCGATGCCGGCGCCGACCCGCGGGATCGCCTCGCCCCAGAGCACGAAATCGAGACCGAGCCCGGCGCCGGCCAGCAGCGGGAAGATCGCGTGACGCCGCGCCACCGGACCCGTCTTCCGCCGTTCCCGCGCGGCGAGCGCGAGCAGGACCGGCAGGGCCAGCAGGCAGCGCCAGAACGCGCTCGTGCTGCCGCTGGTGTGCGAGACCTTGATGAAGACCGACGACAGCGAGATGCAGAAGCTGCCGAGCGCGGCGAGCAGACGCGGGTCGAAGCGCTCGGTGAACGTGGCGGTGAGGCGAGGAGCAGTCGTGGTCACGCCTCCAGCGTGCGGGCGACGACTATCCAGAACAAGCGAATGTTTCTGCGTGGAATTCGGTAGCATCTCTACCGTGTTCGGACTCGAGCGGATGCGCGCGCTGCACGCCGTCGCGACCCAGGGCTCGGTCGCCGCGGCGGCCGCGTCCCTGCACGTCACGCCGTCCGGGGTGTCGCAGCAGCTGGCGAAACTGGAGCGGGAGGCCGGCCAGCCGCTGCTGGAGCCGCGCGGCCGCGGCGTCCGGCTGACGAAGGCGGGCCAGGTGCTGGCCGGGCACGCCGAGCGGATCCTCGCGCAGGTCGCGGCGGCGAAGGCGGACCTGGAGCTGCTGCGCGAAGACGTCATCGGCCCGCTGCGGGTCGGCGCGATCCCGACCACCGTGCACGCGCTGCTGCCGCCCGCGCTGGCCACGCTCGCCGCGCGGCACCCGCGGCTGGCGGTGACGCTGCACGAAGGCGAGGCGGAAGAGACCATGCCGCGGGTGCTGGCGGGTGACCTCGACGTCGCGGTGCTGGAGAGCTGGGCGGACCGGCCGACGGTGATCCCGCCGTCGACGACGCGGATCGCGCTGTTCTCCGACGTCGCGGACCTCGCCCTGCCGGCCGGGCACCGGCTGGCCCACCGCAAGACGGTCGACCTGTCCGAAGTGGACGATCTGCCGTGGATCGGCTGGAGCGCCGGGTCCGGCTGCCACGAGTGGCTGGTGCAGGTGCTGCGCAAGCAGCGGCTCGAGCCGCGGATCAGTTGCACGGTGGGCGGTTACCCGACGCAGCTGGCCCTGGTGGCGGGCAACGTCGGCGCGGCGCTCGTGCCCCGGCTGGCCCGGGACCGGCTGCCCGACGGGGTCCGCATCCTGACCACGCGCCCGGCGCTGACCCGGACGATCCACGCGGTCTGCCGGGCGGGCGAGGAGGACCACGGTGCGGTGCGCGCTTGCCTGGACGCGTTGAGGGCGGCGTCCGCGCAGTTCGAGAACACGGCGCGGCCGGCGGGCTGAGCCGCGCCGTCTACTGTGGACGGCTGAGCCGCTCGGCCATCTCGGTCACCAGCGGGCCGGGTCGCTTGTGGTGCACCAGGAAGATCTCCCGCACCGGCCGCGCGTCGACGGCGTCACGGACCTCGATCCGCGCCCGGCCGGCCCGGCCGAGCACGCTCTCCGGCACGAACGCGATCCCCAGCCCCGCCTCGACCAGCGCCAGGATCACCTGGTAGTCCCGGGTTTCGTAGGCGACGCGCAGCCGGACCCCGGCGGCGTCGGCGAGCTGCTCGAGACAGGCACGGTTGGGCACGCCCGGGCTGCCGGAGATCCAGTCCTCCTCCGCGAGCGCGCGCAGCGTCAGCCGGCGGGCACGGGCTTTCGCGTGCCCCTCCGGCAGGATCAGCCTGAACCGCTCCGAACGCAGCAGCTGCCGGTCCAGCCCGCGCGGATCCGGCAGCGGCGCCCCCGGGTAGCGGTGGGTGATCAGCAGGTCCAGGTCGCGCGAGCTGACCAGCCCGTAGCCGTCGGGCGGCTCCAGGTCCAGCAGCCGCAGCGCCACCGCGGGGTGGTCGCGGCGGAACTGCGCGAGCGCGGCGGGCACGAGCGTCATGCCCGCGCTCGCGAACGTGCCCACCGTGAGCTGCGCCGGCTCCTCGTCGAGCAGGGCGCGGACCGTCCGCTCGGCGGTGCGCAGCTCCCCGACGATGGTTTCCGCGTGCGTGAGCAGCGCCTCCCCGACCGGCGTGAGGGTGACGCCGCGCGGGTTGCGGTGCAGCACGGGCGCGCCGACGTCGCGTTCGAGCTTGGCCAGCTGCTGCGAGACGGCGGAGGGCGTGAAGGAAAGCCGTTGGGCGGCACCGGCGATCGACCCGGCGTGCGCGACCTCGGCCAGCAGGGCCAGGCGGTGGGCGTCGAGCACGGATTCCTCCAGCCGTAAGTATCGCTAATGCCAGCATAGGAGACGTCGCTGGTGCTTACGGCGGCCCGCGCGCATGCTGGGGCCCATGATCAGCACTTCGGATGTCGAACGGGCGGCCACGCGGATCCGGGACCGGGTCCGCCGGACCCCGGTGCTCGCCGCGGACGACGGCGTGTGGTTCAAGCTGGAACAGCTGCAGCACACCGGGTCCTTCAAGGCCCGTGGCGCCTTCAACCGCATCATCGCCGCCGGCGAGCTCTCGGCGGCCGGCGTGGTGGCCGCGTCGGGCGGCAACGCCGGCCTCGCCGTCGCCCACGCCGCCCGGGAGTTCGGCCTCGCCGCGCGGGTGTACGTCCCGGCGAACGCGCCCGCGGTCAAGGTGGCGAAGCTGCGGAAGCTGGGCGCCGCCGTCGAACTGACCGGCGAGAAGTACGCGGACGCCTACGACGCGGCCGTGAAGCACGCGGCGGATTCCGGCGCGCTCTTCTGCCACGCCTACGACCAGCCGGAAATCTGCGCCGGGCAGGGCACCCTCGGCCTCGAGCTGCTGGAGCAGACCGGCGGCCTCGACACCGTCCTGGTCGCGGTCGGCGGCGGCGGGCTGCTGGCCGGTGTCGCCGCCGCGGTCGAAGGCCGGGCGCGGGTGGTCGGCGTCGAACCGCGCACGATCCCGACCTTGAACGCGGCCTTGGCGGCGGGCGAGCCGGTTCCGGTCGAGGTGTCCGGCGTCGCCACCGACTCGCTCGGCGCCACCCGGCTCGGCGACATCGCCTTCGCGGTCGCCACGCGCACGGACGCGGGTTCGGTGCTGGTGGACGACGCCGCGATCGTCGAAGCCCGTGCGACGCTGTGGGACCGCTACCGCCTGGCCGTCGAACCCGGCGGGGCGACGGCGTTCGCCGCCCTGCTCAGCGGCGCCTACCGGCCGGCGCCCGGGGAACGGGTCGCCGTCGTGCTCTGCGGCGCCAACACCGATCCGGCGACGCTCACTTCCCCGACAGCCGCTCCACCAGCGGCGCGAACTCCTCGATGAAGGCGCCGTTCACGCTGACGTAGGAGACGCCGAGCTGTTCGCGACGGCGTTCGAGCTCCTCCGCCATGGCGTCGACGCTGCCGCGGATGATGGCCAGCGAGTCGTGCTCGATGAGCGTGCCGGCGTCGACGCCGATGAAGCCGCGGATCCACGGCGGCACCTGCTCGCCGACGACCCAGATGTTCAACGCCAGCTCGACGTCGCGCCCGCCCGCCGCGGTGCGGATTTCCTCGACGTACCCGGCCGTCTCATCGCGGGTGGCCAGCGGACCTCCGGCGAGCGTGACGATGTCGGCCTTCGCCCCGGCGAGCCGACGCGCCTTCGGGCCGCCCGCGGCGATCATCACCGGCGTGTGCGCGTCGCCGTCGAGCCGCCGCACGTGATCGATCGTCTCGGAGATCGAGTCGAGGCGATCCTGCCCCGAGCCGTAGGGCAGGCCGAGCTCCTCGGCCTGCTGCCGCATCGTCGGCAGGCCGGTGCCGAGACCCAGCTCGAACCGGCCGCCGGTCACCACGGTCAGGCTGCGCGCCTCCCACGCCGCCGCCCGCGCCGTGCGCAAGGGGCTGGCCAGGACGAACGAGCCGACGCGCAGGTCGGTCGTCACCGCGGCGGCGGCCGCCAGCGCCGCGGTCGGCGTCGGCAGGGTCAGGTTGTCCGGGCAGAGCAGCGTCGCGTAACCGAGTTCTTCAGCCCGGCGGGCGGTCGCGAGCCATTTCGCGCCCCCCTCGGTCGCGCCCGCGACCACGCCGAACCGGAACGCCTTGTCGGCCATCGAAGTACCCCCGTCGTGTCGGTCCTTCGATCAAACCACCGGGGCGCCCGGTCGTGCCACCACGACCGGGCGCCCGCCGGACGGCGTCAGCCGCGCTGGTACTCCTCCCACGTCACCTTGGTGACCTGCGGGCCGTCGTCGGCGCCCTGGCCGGCGAGACCGTTCTTGCCGAGGTAGTAGTCGCCCGTCTGGTGCTGCGCGCCCGACGACAGGTCCGGGTCGGAGACCGCCATGGCGTGGATGTGGTAGTCGAAGCCCTGCGCCGGTGTGCGGAGCCACGCCGCGAAGCCGACCTTGCGCAGCGCCGTCAGCAGCTTCGTCCGGTTCGCCGACGAGATGCCGGACACCGAGATGTCCATCGCGCCACCGCCGTCGTGCGTCCCGGCCGAAGCGTCGACGCCACCGGGGTTGTACGAGCCCTGGGTGAGGGCGACCTGGGAACCGTAGATCCCTTCAGCGGCCACGAGCATCGCCTTGGTGCGAGTGTTGAGGGTCTGGCCGTGGTAGGTCACGTGGCTGCCCGCGGAAACCGGGTTCGTGACCGTGTACCGGCCGTCGCCCAGCGACTCCAGCGACGTCTTGCCCGGCAGGCCGGAGGCGTCGATCCCGGTGTAGCCCAACGACTTCTGGTACTGCGAATACGCGTTGATCGTCGTCGTGCCGAAGTAGCCGTCGACGTACTGGCTCGCCAGCAGCCCCTTCGCCTGCAGCGCCTGCTCGACCAGCAGGACGCTGTCGTGCGCGCCCGGCGTCAGGGTGTCGTCGGCGCGGCGCGGGTCGATCTGGGCCGCCTTGAGCACGGCCTCCATGTTCGCCGTGGGCAGCGCCGTCGTGACCGCGGTCTCGGCGTACGCCGGTGCGGCCACAGCAAAAGCTGCGGCAGTCAGTGCCGTCAAGACGGCGGCCTTCGTGAACATTACGGTCCTCCACTGGTCGGAATCGGTACGGCCATGAGGATCACGCGACCGGATACAAGGGTCGTACAAACCCGGCATTCACCCCGTCCGGCACCCCCTCCAGACGCATCGTGACGGCATGTAATCCGAACCACATCCAGTCTGGTTGGCACTGGTCCAGGCGTGATTTCTCCTCGTCACGGAGAGCTCCGAAGCCCCGCCTGCTGGACCTTCCCGTTTTCGTTTCGTAACCTGTTCGAGATCTCGCGGCCCCCGGTCGTCGATGAGACGGCGACGCGAGATCGCCGCCGATACCCCTGCCGGGGACCGGACCCCCATCGCGCGCTTCACCTGATGCGGTAGAGCGCGGCCGATGGCGGGCAGCGCGGACGAGGCCCCCGACTCGCCGCCCCGGTGCCCGACGGCGGCCGATCAGCAAAGGAGACCCGCGCGAGAATGCGTTCGCATCCCGTCAAGCGCGTGGTGTCAGGTGCCATCGCCGCGGCCTCGGTGATCACCCTCGTCACCATGGCCCAGCCGCAGGCCACCGCCGCCCCCATCCCCGTCCTCCAGGCCCCGCCCACCGGGTCGGACGCCCTCGCCAAGTACCGCGACCTCGCGGGACAGGCCGAAAAGCTCAACGAAGACCTGCTCAAGGCCCAGGACGACCTGACCGCCAAGCAGGGCCAGCTCGACAAGGCCAACGCCGACGTCACCGCCGCGAAGGACGCCGGCGTCCAGGCCGGCGAGGCGAAGCAGAAGTACCAGTCCGAGGTCGACAAGTTCGCCGGCGCGTCGTTCACCAGCGGCGTCCAGATGAACAAGCTGTCGGCACTGCTGGCCGGCACCTCGACGCAGGACTTCCTGGACCGCTCCTCGGCGCTCGAGGTCATCGCGACCGACAAGAACTCCGCGATGGACAACCTCACCGGCGCGGCCGAAAAGGCCGCGGCGGCCGAGAAATCGGCGTCCGACGCGGCGAAGCGGGCGACGGACGCCCGTGACGCTGCGGCGAAGCTGACCTCGGACATCGAGGCCAAGAAGAAGGACCTGCAGACCCAGATCGACCAGCTCGAGGCGACCAGCCGGACCCTCAGCAACGCCGACAAGGCCGCCCAGAAGGACACCGGCGGCAACGCCCCGTCCGTGAAGGCGCCCACCGCGGCGGCGCAGAAGGCGGTCAACGCCGCGCTGAGCAAGCTCGGCAGCGCCTACGTCTGGGGCGCCACCGGGCCGAGCACGTTCGACTGCTCGGGCCTGATGCAGTGGGCGTACAAGCAGGCCGGCATCGACCTGCCCCGCAACTCGGCGGCGCAAGCCGGCTTCGGCACGCCGGTGTCGCGGGACCAGCTGCAGCCTGGTGACCTGGTCGCCTACTACTCCCCCGTCTCCCACATCGGGATGTACCTCGGCGACGGCAAGATGGTGCACGCGCCGACGAGCGGCGACGTCGTCAAGATCTCGCCGCTGCAGAGCCAGTACGCGGGCGCGACCCGGCCCACCGCCTGACGCGGCTGCCCCGTTCCGGGACGTGCAGGAATCCCGGAACGGGGCACTGTCCTGGCATGGTCGAGAACAGCGTCACCAGCGGATCGGTACCGCGACCGGCCCTTGGAGCGACAGGAACATCCGCCGCCAGGTGAGTTCGTCGAACGGAACCGCCAGACGCAGTCGCGGAGCGGCGGCCAGCAAAGCCGTGATGCCGGCCCCCAGTTCCAGCCGGGCCAGCGCCGCGCCGAGGCAGTGGTGTGGCCCGTGGCCGAAGGTGAGGTGTCCCGGCGCCCGCGCGAGATCGACCGACGCCGGCTCGGGGAACCGCCCGGCGTCGTGATTGCCCGCTCGCAGGGGCGCGAGGACGAATTCGCCCGCACTGATCGGTACCCCGCCGATATCGGCGTCTTCGACGGCCACCCGCCCCTGGTCGGCGGCCGAACCGTGGTCCTGGCGCAGGAATTCCTCGATCAGCGCGGGCACCGACGCGGGATCGCGGGGCAGGTCCGGCTCGGCCGCCAATCGCAGTAAGGCCATGGCCAGCGCGTTCGCGGCCGGGACGTAGCCGCCGAGCACGACGGCGAACGCGAGCTGGGTGACCTCTTCGGGACGCAGTGCGTCGCCGGCGTCGTCGCGCGCCTGGAGCAGCCCGGTCAGCAGGTCGTCCCCGGGCGAGTGCCGCTTCGACTCGACGAGTCCGGCGAGGTAGTCGCCCAGTTTCCGGGCGGCGTCGGCCATTTCCTGGTAGCTCGGCGCGGTGAACACCGCGACGATGCCGTCGACCCAGGTCCGCAGCTCGTCACGCGCCGACGGCGGGACACCGAGGAGTTCGTTGAGCACCGAGAAGGCGAACGGGATCGCGTACCCGTCGAGCACATCCGCGGGCGGGCCCTGCGCGACGAGCTTGGCGGCCAGGTCCGTCGCGAGCGCTTCCACCCGGGGGCGCAGTCGCTCCACTCGCCGCGGGGTGAGCGCCTTGGCCGCGATGCGCCGGAGCCGGGCGTGTTCCTGGCCGGCCATGGTGAAGAGCAAGCCTCCGGCATCGGCCACGGGGGTGCCGGGGATCCACGGCCGGAAGCGCGTGTCGCTCAGCAGGGCGCGGATGTCGGTGTAGCGGGTGACGAGCCAAGCGTCCTCGCCGGTGGCGAGACGCACGCGGCCGACGGGTTCCTCGACCTGCCGCCGGGCGAATTCCGCCGGGCAGCGCATCGGCTCCGTGTCCGCGAACGGGTAATCCATGCGGTTCTCCCCTAACCTTTCCGTTTACCAGCCGCCTTCTCGGCCAGTGAGTGCAGTGGCACCAGTGCGGAATCCCCGCTCACGCCGAGCGCTCGGGCGGTGAGCAGGCGGTACAGCTCGTCCGCGGCCTGGACCAGTCGCGCGGCGCGCGCACCGGGATCGGTGTCCGGGTCGCACTCGGCGAGCGCCGCGGCGAGGACCTGTTCCGCGTCACGCTGCTGGCGCTGGGCCACCGCCTCGATCAGCCCCTCGACCGGGACGACGAGGGTGCGGCGCCGGTCGGCCGGATCCGGGCTCGTGCGCAGCGCACCCCGCTCACGGAGCTGTGCGACGGCGGCGGAGACATGGCTCTGCGCGAACCCGGTGCGCGCGGTGAGCTCGCTGATCGACAGGCCCGGTGCTTCGACGAGCACCGAGATGAGCACGAGGTAGATCTCCGGGACGTCCGGATCCGCTTCGTCACGCATGCCCCGGGCGGCGAGCTCCATCAGGTGCTTGCCCAGCAGGTACAGCTCGCTCGCCTTCATATCGGAAACGATACATCTAAAACGATGCGAATGCCCGTCACCCTGCCGACCACCGGGCGGGGCGGCCTGAGCGGTCAGGCCGCTTCGGGCAGGGCCGCGCCCGTGACGCGGAACAGGAACTCGGCGTTGGAACCGGTCTTGCGGAGCTGGTCGAGCAGCTGCTCGATCGCGTGCGGACCCGGCAACGCGCGCCGGACTTCGCGCATCGCGGCGAGTTCGCCCGGTGTGACCAGGAGTTCTTCGCGGCGAGTGCCGGACGCGGCGATGTCGACCGCCGGGAAGACGCGGCGCTCGGCGGTCTTGCGGTCGAGCTTGAGTTCCGCGTTGCCGGTGCTCTTCAGCTCCTCGAAGAACACCGTGTCGGCCAGCGAACCGGTCTCCACCAGCGCGGTGGCGATGATCGTGAGCGACCCGCCGCCCTCGAGATTCCGCGCGGCGCCGAGGATCCGCTTCATCGGCTGCAACGCGGCCGCGTCGACGCCGCCGGACAGGGTCCGCCCGGACGGGCGGGCCGAAAGGTTGTACGCACGGCCGAGCCGGGTGAGCGAATCGAGCAGCAGCACGACGTCTTCGCCGCGCTCCACCAGGCGTTTCGCTCGCTCGACGGCGAGTTCCGCCACCGCGACGTGCTCGGCGGGCGGACGGTCGAAAGTGGACGCGATCACCTCGCCGCGCACGGTCCGGCGCAGCTCGGTGACCTCCTCCGGGCGCTCGTCGGCGAGGAGCACCAGCAGCCGGCAGTCCGGGTGGTTGGCCGCGATGCCGTGACCGATTTCGCTCAGCACGGTGGTTTTCCCGGCTTTCGGCGGCGAAACGACCAGCGCGCGCTGGCCCCTGCCGATCGGCGTGACGAGGTCGATGACGCGCGGCAGCAGCCGCGTCGGCGTGGTTTCGAGCAGCAGCCGCCGGTCCGGGTGCACCGGGACGAGGTCGTCGAAGAACGGCCGCGGTTCCGCCGGATCGGCGCCGTTGACGCTGACGAGCTCTTCGGTGGTGCCGGCGATCTCGTCGCCGGGGCGCAGCCGATGCTTGCGGACGAAGGAAAGCGGCAGGGCGACGTCTTCGGGTGCCGGCCGGTAGCCGGTTCGGACGTAGGGGGTTTTCCCTGACGTGTCAAGGATTCCGTGAAAAGACATGGGTTTCTCCTGATGAGGTGGCCGGCCTGCGCGCTAACGGCGTGGCCGGGAATGAGGAAAGAGGCCGATCGGCCTGGATCCGGGGAGCTTCCTCCGGGCGGCCGTGGGGCCGGCATCCGCGAGGAGCGCCTCCACTGTAACGAGATATTCCGCAAAGCACAACGGGTAGGACCGCGTCGCGGTGGGTAGCCCTCCAGGGAACCCCGCCGAAACGGGGGAACCGCCGCGGCTGACCGATGGGAGCGGATCGTGTATCGACAAACCCCGGAAGCCGGTGTCGACATGGGCGAGAGTACCGACGGCGACCAAACCGGGACCACGCCACCGGAGCGGGCCGCCGGGGCCGTGGTCGTCTCGACGTTCGAAGAGCTGGCGCCGGCGTTGCCCAACGAGATGGCCGACCTGCGCCGCAAGCTGACCCGCTGGCTGGGCGAACTCCCGCTCGACGCGGACAGCACGCACGACATCACGCTGGCCACGTACGAAGCACTGGCGAACGTGGCGGCGCACGCCTACCCGGACGGTCACGGCTGGGCGAGGCTCCAGGCCACCCGAGCCGGCGACGCGGTGACGGTGACCGTCACGGACACCGGCTGCGGAATCCCGGCGACCAGCCCCCGCCAGGCCGGCCTG
>Ga0070668_100002833_pt1 | contig 12778 bp, 12 predicted proteins | sample KBSS43metaG_FD_64661 | JGI IMG/M metagenome (GOLD analysis project Ga0070668, IMG submission 64661) | Switchgrass rhizosphere microbial communities from Kellogg Biological Station, Michigan, USA - KBS S4-3 metaG | ecosystem: Host-associated > Plants > Roots > Rhizosphere > Soil ... | reverse complement strand
GTCCGCTACGAACTGCTCGTCCTGACCGAACTTGGCTTCGGCCTCGACCTGTCGGCCTGCGTGGCGACCGGGCAGACCCAGGAACTGGTCTTCGTCAGCCCCAAAAGCGCCGCGGCCGTCAGCCGCCGCGCGGCGGAGGGCTATGAAAGCCGTCTCCTGCCACTCCCATCCTTCCTTTCCACCGGCGACCCGGCGGACTGGGATGCAATCCTCGACGGGTTCCGCCTGACCGGCCATTTTCTGGAGCGTAATCTCCTCACGGACCGCCGTGCCGACGTCCTTGCCGCGCGCGAAAGGCTTATCGATCGCCTCAAAAGAGCGGTTGCGTGAGCGTTCCGATTCCTGCATTCGCGCGCCGGTAAATCCTTATTCCGTTGGAGCGCGCAGGCATGTTGATCGCATTGTTTCCCGGTGACGGCATCGGTCCGGAAGTCATCGCCCAGGCGCGTCGCGTGCTTGACGCCCTTGCCATCGATGGCCTGACCTATGAGGAAGGGCTTGTGGGCGGCGCGGCGTATAAGGCGACTGGCCATCCGCTCCCGCCCGAGACGCTGGACATCGCCCGTCGCGCAGACGCCATCCTGTTCGGCGCGGTGGGCGATCCGGATTGCGACACTCTCGAACGTCGCCTCCGTCCGGAGCAGGCGATCCTTGGCCTGCGCAAGGAACTGACGCTCTTTTCCAACCTGCGCCCAGCCAAGATGTTTCCCGAACTGGCCGACTCATCCACCCTCCGCCCGGAAGTCGCCGCCGCCATCGACCTGATGATCGTGCGCGAGCTGAACGGCGACGTCTATTTCGGCGAGAAGGGCATGCGCCAGACCGCAACCGGCCTGCGCGAAGGCTATGACATAATGTCCTATAATGAGGATGAGGTGCGCCGCATCGCCCATAGCGCCTTCCGCACCGCGCAGGCGCGCAAGGGCAAGCTCTGCTCTGTCGACAAGGCGAATGTGCTGGAAACCTCGCAGCTCTGGCGCGACGTGGTGATCGAGACGGCGAAGGAGTATCCCGACGTCGCGCTGTCCCACATGTATGTCGACAATGCCGCCATGCAGTTGGTCCGCAACCCCGGCCAGTTCGATGTCATCGTCACCGGCAACCTGTTCGGCGACATCCTGTCCGATCAGGCGAGCATGTGCGTCGGCTCCATCGGCATGCTGGCCTCCGCGTCGCTCGATGCAAACGGCAAGGGCCTGTACGAACCCATCCACGGCAGCGCCCCCGACATCGCAGGGCAAGGTAAGGCCAATCCGCTGGCAACGGTCCTGTCGGCGGCGATGATGCTCCGCTACTCGCTCGGCCTGGTCGCGCAGGCCGACCGGATCGAGGCCGCCGTATCGAAGGCCCTCGCCGGTGGTGCGCGCAGCCCTGACCTTGGCGGATCGATGTCGACCGCCCAGATGGGAGATGCCGTGCTGGCGGCACTGGGAGACTGATGGACGACTTCACCCTGACCTCGCTGCGCGCGGCTGCCGATCTGGTGCATGCGCAGGTTCCGCCGACGCCCCAATATGCCTGGCCGCTGCTGGCGGCGCGCGCGGGATGCGACGTCTGGGTGAAGCATGAGAATCATACGCCCACCGGCGCGTTCAAGGTGCGCGGCGCGATCACCTATATCGACTGGCTGACCCGCGCCCATCCGGAGGTACGCGGCATCATCACTGCGACGCGCGGCAATCACGGCCAGGCGCAGGTGCGGGCAGCGACCGCCGCCGGCATAAGCGCGACGATCATCGTGCCTCACGGCAATGCGCTGGAAAAGAATGCGGCGATGCGCGCATTCGGCGCGGACCTGATCGAACATGGCCATGATTTCGACAGCGCGAAGGCGGAGGCGATGTCCCGTGCCGCACAGTCGGGCCTCTACATGGTTCCGGCCTATCATGATCAGCTCGTGCGCGGCGTCGCCAGCTACGGGCTGGAACTGTTCGAGGCAGTGCCTGATCTCGATACCGTCTATGTCCCCGTCGGCTGCGGATCGGGCCTGTGCGGCACGATCGCGGCGCGTGACGCGCTGGGCCTCAAGACGAAGGTGGTCGGCGTCGTCTCTGCCCATGTCGACGGCGCTAAGCAGTCTTTCGAACAGGGTCGTCTGATCTCCACCGACTCCGCCTGGACCTTCGCGGACGGGGTTGCCGTCTGTACGCCGGTACAGGCCGCGCTCGACTATTTCGGGGCCCGCGCCGATCGCTTTGTGGCTGTCACTGACGATGAACTGGCCGAGGCAATCCGCATCTATTGGCAGGACACGCATAATCTGGCCGAGGGGGCAGGGGCCGTCGCGCTCGCCGCCCTGCTGCAGGAAAAAGAGGCGATGCGCGGCAAGAAGGTTGCAGTCATCCTCTCAGGGGGTAATTGCGACATGGCGCAGGCGGCGGAGATACTGGCGGGGGGCACGCCGGACGTTCGGCCCGCCCCCGCCCATTTACGGACGAAGGCATCATGAAAAAACGGACTGGACAGGACAAGAGCATCACCGCCAACTGGCGCCCGGCAACGCTCGCGGTGCGCGGCGGCACGGCGCGGTCGGAATGGGGGGAAACGTCGGAGGCGCTATTCCTGACCTCCGGCTATGCCTATGACTGTGCCGAGGACGCGGCCGCGCGCTTTGCTGGCGAGCAGCAGGGCATGACCTACAGCCGCCTGCAGAACCCGACCGTGGAGATGCTGGAAAAGCGCATCGCCCTGCTCGAAGGGGCTGAGGCCTGCCGCGCCACCGCGACCGGCATGGCCGCCATGACCGCCGCCCTGCTGTGCCAGCTGTCGCAGGGCGATCATATCGTCGCCGCCAAGGCTGCCTTCGGCTCCTGCCGCTGGCTGACGGACACACTGTTCCCGCGCTTCGGCATAGAGGTGACGACCATCCACGCACATGACACGGATGCGTGGGAAAAGGCCGTGCGCCCGAATACGAAGGTCTTCTTCTTTGAAACGCCCGCCAATCCGACAATGGACCTTGTCGATCTGGAGGCCGTGTGCGGCGTCGCCCGCAAGCACGGCATCACCTCGGTCGTCGACAATGCCTTCGCCACGCCCTCGCTGCAGCGGCCGATGGACTATGGCGCAGACGTGGTCGCCTACAGCGCAACCAAGATGATGGACGGACAGGGCAGGGTGCTCGCCGGCGCGGTCTGTGGAACAGAGAAGTTCATCAATGAGACGCTCCTTCCTTTCCACCGCAACACCGGCCCGACACTGAGTCCGTTCAACGCCTGGGTGGTGCTGAAAGGGCTGGAAACGCTCGATCTGCGTATCCGCCGCCAGAGTGAAAGCGCGCTGAAGGTCGCAACATTCCTGGAAGGACGCCTGCCCAAGGTCCTCTATCCAGGCCTTGCCAGCCATCCGCAGCACGCGCTTGCGACAAAGCAGATGGTCGCCGCCGGCCCTATCTTCTCCATCTACACGGGCGGCGGTCGGAAAGAGGCGCATGGTCTGCTCAATGGCCTTAACCTCATTGATATCAGCAACAATATCGGCGATTCCCGGTCGCTGATGACTCACCCCGCATCGACCACCCATTATGGCATGGCGGCCGAGGCCCGGCTCGAGGTCGGCATCACCGAGGACATGCTGCGTATCAACGTGGGACTGGAAGATGTGGACGATCTGATCGAGGACCTTGATCGGGCCTTGACCGGGATCGGCCTCTAGTCGATTCTAGCGGGATGACTCCTAAGGCCATCAGTGGATTTTTCCCTTTCTCGGCGACGACACGCGGCATTACCGTGCGCGTGTCGGTCAGCTTCCTGCCCGAACAGTCGGAGCCGGACCGGGGCCGCTGGTTCTGGGCCTATCATATCCGTATCGAGAATGAGAGCCCGGAGCCGGTTCAGCTGCTCACCCGGCGCTGGCTCATCACCGACGGGCGCGGTGTCCAGCATCGGGTCGAGGGTGAAGGCGTCGTCGGCGAACAGCCGGTCGTTCAGCCCGGCAAATCTTACGATTATGTCTCGGGATGTCCGCTCGCTACGCCCACAGGGGCCATGCAGGGCAGCTATCATATGGTCGGGTCACTGGGGGAAACGTTCGATGTCGCCATTCCCCGATTCTCCCTTATCGCGCCGGCTGTAGCGGAATGAAGCGCACCCATTTGCCGTTGAACGGCCTGCGCGTGCTTGATGCCGCAGCCCGTCACCTGTCCTTCACCCGCGCCGCTGATGAACTGGCCGTCACGCCTGCCGCTGTCGGGCAGCAGATTCGCGCTCTGGAGGACATGCTGGGCGTGGTCCTCTTCCGCCGTACGCCCAAGGGACTGGAGATGACGCCGGAGACCGAAGCGGGTCTTGATGCCTTGCGTGGCGGCTTCCTGATGTTCGAGGAGGCCGTGCGGGCCATGCAGGCGGGGCAAAGCAGCCTGTCGCTGACGATTGCTGCGCCTCGCGACATCACCGCCAAATGGCTTCAGGCGCGCCTTGCCGCCTATGCCGTCGGCATTCCGGACCTCAGCTTTTCGCTGGTGGCTGCGGACGAGGCCCTGGACTTCACCGAAGCCAATCTCGACATCGCGCTGCGTTTGGCCGAGGGGCCGGGCGAGAATGAGGGCATAAAGATCGGCGACGCTGCCTTCGTGACGGTCGAGGCGCCCGGCGGCGGCCCCGAGACTCGCATCGAATGGCCGGGCTGCCCGGCAGGCGACCTCCCCACCGTGATGCGCGTGGCCGATGGCGGCCTTGCGATAGAGGCGGCGGCCAACGGCTTCGGCCAGGCCACCGTTCCTTCACTCCTCGCCGCGCGCGACATCGCCGAGGGCCGTGTCCGCCAGGTCGGCGACGTGAAGGAAACGCCCCTGGCCTACTGGCTCATCGCCCCGCTGCCGCAATGGCGCCAGAAGAAGGTGAAGGCACTGGTCGAGGCGCTGGCGGGCTGACCTCGCCGAGGGAACCTTTGCCCGGGCCGTTATGCCGTATACAGACGCATCAGCGTCCAGATCGCTGCCCAATACCCGATGGCTAGTATCACTCCACCAATGATCGCGCCCGGCCATGAGATGCCGCCGGCTGCTTGCAATGCCGCATCACGTTGATCTCCTTCAGGATGAACTTCCAGAATTTTGGCGATCTTCGGGATCGACATTTGGAGGTAAAATGTCTTGGCCATCATTGCCATCGCAATGCTGATCCCGAGGGCGCCGCCAGCGCTTTTCAGGAACATGCCCATCACGATCGGCAGCACCAATAGTAAACCTCCAATAAGCCACTGCTTACGCGCGAAATACCAGGCAAAAGAGAATAGAAAGGCAGGCCAGCAGAAGCCGCGCGACATCCCATAACCTTTTTCCAATGTTTTCTGTCGGAGGTCGCTCCAACATCTTTCGAACCGCTGGGCATTCGGACCAATAAAGGTGGCTAGGTCGTCCCATTCAACCAGCGCCCAGGGCCGTTTGTTTTTCTCAATTCGCTCTTCGCGTGTCAGTCTTGCCATTCCCCAACGGTACTCCGCTTTTCTGCAAATATGACTGAGCTGAGCACGGCTGCGTGATATTTCCAACAGCTGCCTGTACTCCCGAACCTATCACGCACTTCGCCGCGAACATCACGCGTCGATCGCTTCCTCATCGATCGTCGCCGCATTCTCCTGAATGAAGGCGTAGCGATGCGCCGGATTGTTGCCCATCAGCCGGTCGACGAGATCCCGCACGGCCGCCCTGTCCTCGACGTCGGGGGGCAGGGTGATGCGGATCATGCCGCGGGTCTTGGGGTCCATCGTCGTTTCGCGCAACTGGCCCGGGTTCATTTCGCCCAAGCCTTTGAAGCGGCTGACCTCGACCTTCTTGCCCTTGAACTCGCTGGTCATGATCTCCGCCCGGTGGACGTCGTCGCGCGCGTAGAGGCTCTTGCCGCCTGACACGAGGCGATAGAGCGGCGGTTGCGCCAGATAGAGATGCCCGCGCCGCACCAGCTCCGGCATTTCTTGAAAGAAGAAAGTCATCAGCAGCGTGGCGATATGCGCGCCGTCGACATCGGCGTCCGTCATGATGACGATCCGCTCATAGCGCAGCGTATCGGGATTGCAGTCCTTTCGCGTCCCGCAGCCCAGCGCCAGCACCATGTCCGCAATTTCCTGATTGGCCAGGATCTTGGCGTTATTGGCCGATGCGACGTTCAGGATCTTGCCTCGGATCGGCAGGATCGCCTGCGTCTTGCGGTCGCGCGCCTGTTTGGCCGATCCACCGGCGCTGTCGCCCTCGACGATGAACAGCTCCGTACCCTCCGGATCGTCGGCGGAACAGTCGGTCAGCTTGCCTGGCAGTCGGAGCTTGCGGGCGGAGGTGGCGGTCTTGCGCTTGACCTCCTTCTCCTGCTTGCGCTTCAGCCGTTCGTCCATGCGGTCGAGCACATAGGCGAGCAGCGCCTTGCCCCGGTCCATATGGTCGGACAGGAAATGATCGAAATGGTCGCGCACGGCATTTTCGACCAGCCGCGCGGCCTCTGGCGAGGTCAGCCGATCCTTGGTCTGGCTCTGAAATTGCGGGTCGCGAATGAAGACGGACAGCATGATCTCCGAAGAGGTCATGATGTCCTCGGCCGTGATGTCCTTGCCCTTCTTCTGCCCCACCAGATCGGCAAAGGCGCGAATGCCCTTGGTCAGCGCGGCGCGCAGGCCAGTCTCGTGCGTGCCGCCGTCAGGCGTCGGAATCGTATTGCAATACCAGCTATAGCTGCCGTCGGACCAAAGCGGCCACGCCACCGCCCATTCGACCCGGCCTGCGCCGCTCGGAAAATCCTGATTGCCGGAGAAGAACTGGCTGGTCGCGCACTCCCGCCCGCCAATCTGCTCGCGCAGATGGTCGGACAGGCCACCAGGAAACTGGAACACCGCCTCCGTAGGCGTGTCGTCACTGATCAGCTCGGGCGCGCATTTCCAGCGAATCTCGACCCCGGCGAACAGATAGGCCTTGGACCGGGCCAGCTTGTGCAGCCGCGCCGGCTTGAACTTCATCTCGCCGAAAATCTCGCTGTCCGGGACGAAGCTGACGGAGGTGCCGCGCCGGTTCGGCGCTGCGCCCACCTTCTCCAAAGACCCCTTGGGATGTCCCTGGCTAAACGACTGCCGGTACAACTCCCGGTTGCGCGCCACCTCGATTGTGGTGTCGATTGACAGCGCATTGACCACGCTGACGCCGACGCCGTGCAGGCCGCCCGACGTCGCATAAGCCTTGTCGGAGAATTTGCCGCCCGAGTGGAGCGTCGTCAGAATCACTTCGAGCGCCGACTTGCCTGGAAACTTCGGGTGCGGATCGACGGGAATGCCCCGGCCATTGTCGACGATCGTCAGCCGGTTGCCCGGCTCCAGCACCATATCGATCCGCGTCGCATGGCCCGCCACGGCCTCGTCCATTGCATTGTCGAGCACTTCGGAGGCGAGATGGTGAAAGGCGCGCTCGTCCGTGCCGCCGATATACATGCCCGGGCGGCGGCGCACCGGCTCCAGTCCCTCCAGCACTTCGATGGAGGAGGCGTCATAGTCGGTCGTGGTCTTGGGTGAATTGGCGAACAGGTCTTCGGACATGGGTAAGGCTATAGGGTGCCGGAGGCATGGGGTGCAATGCGCCGTTAACGAAAAAAGGCCGCCTGCCGGGCGACCTTTCCTCTATTCAATATGTTAGCGGAAGGCTCAGCGCACGCGCGGCCCGCCAAAGGGCAGGGGCGGCGGCGGGCGGCGCGTGCCGCGCGGCAGTTGCGCCTGATAGGCGCGACCGCAATGCTCGACGCAATAGGGGAAGCCCGGGTTCACCTTGTCCCCGCAAAAATGGAAGTCCGGCTCGCCTGGGTGGCCCATCGGCCATTTGCAGATCTTCTCGGTCAGGTCGAGCAGGCTGGTCTTGCCCGAGATTTCCGCGCTCGGCTTGGCCGGAACCAGGCGGCGGGGCGGAGCGGGGGGAATGGGCGCCTGCTGGTCGCCTGGACCCTGGCGCAGGAAGCCGCCCGGTCCGACTGACACGATCCGTGGCTGGGGCGGTGCGGCAACGACAGCGGGCTCTTCACCATCGACGGGTGCGGGGCGCGCCGCCACCGGCGCGGGCGACGGCGCGACCGGACGCGCCTCCGGCTCCTGCCGAACGGGCGCGGCCACGATCTTCTTCACCGGGGCCACCACTTTCTTGCGGGGCGTCTCGGTCGCCTTGACTGGCGAGGGGCGGGACTGAAGACCTAGGCGATGCGCCTTGCCGATCACAGCGTTACGGCTGACGCCGCCCAGTTCCTCGGCGATCTGGCTGGCGGTCATGCCCTTTTCCCACATCGTTTTCAGCTGGTCGATGCGTTCGTCAGTCCAAGACAAGGCAGGCTCCTAAGAAACTGGGTAGAAGAATATGAAGAGATATATGGGGTGGCGCCCCGTATCCTTCAATTCAGCAAAAATATGCGGGAGAAATGCGGTCCGGCCAATTCCCGCTTGCCGGTTCCAGCCGCACCCGATAGTCGATCCGGCAATGAACGACCATAGCAAAAATGCGACCGTCGCGGCGGAATCGATGATCCGACACGAACCGAGCGTTCCCGTCATCAAGAATATCAACTGGCCGGGAATGCGCGCGCTGTACCGCAAGGAAGTGCGCCGCTTCATGAAGGTGCAGCTCCAGACCGTTTGGGCGCCGGCGATCAACGTGCTGCTGTTCCTGGTGATCTTTATCATCGCGCTGGGCGGCAGCGGGCGCACGGTCGGCTTGAACGGCCAACAGGTCCATTTCGCCGACTTCATTGCGCCCGGTCTTATTATCATGGGCATGATCAACGCCTGCTTCGCCAACGCCAGCTTTTCGCTGATGGTCGGCAAGGTGCAGGGGACTCTGGTCGATTATCTGATGCCGCCGATCTCTACCGGGGAATTGCTGTTCGCCCTTGTCGCCTCCTCGATCACCCGTGCGATCTTCGTCGGCTGCGCGCTATGGCTGGCGATGGCGCTGTGGCCGGGCGTGCATGTCACGCCGGTGCATATCTGGGCGGTGCTCTGGTTCGGATTGCTGGGCACAGGCTTTATCGCCTTCCTGGGCGTCATCACCTCGATCTGGGCCGACAAGTTCGACCAAGCGGCCGCCGTCACCAATTTCGTGATCGGCCCGCTGGCGCTGCTGTCCGGCACCTTTTACTCGATCGACCGGCTGCCGCCCCTGTTTCAGGCGATCAGCCACGCCAACCCGTTCTTCTACATCATTTCCGGGTTCCGCTACGGCTTCGTGTCGGCGGCGGACACCAATGTCATGGTGGGCAGCTTGGTGCTGCTCGCGCTGAACGTGGTCCTCGGGACGCTAACCTACGTCCTGCTGCGGCGCGGATGGAAGCTGAAGGCCTGATAGCCGAAGGCCACTGAGGCCTAAAGGCTCAATGGCGGTGTAGCGGCCTCAGGCGATATTTGCCGTCCGCATAGGCGCCGAAGATTCCGCCGATCGCCGGATGATCCACCGGCTCGTCGCTGTCGTCACCGATCAGATTCTGCTGGCTGACATAGGCGACATAGCTCGCCTCGCCATTTTCGGCGAGCAGGTGGTAGAAAGGTTGCTCCCGGTCCGGGCGCATATCCTCCGGAATGGCCTCATACCATTCCTCGGTATTCGCGAAGACCGGATCGATATCGAAGATCACGCCGCGGAAGCCGAACATGCGATGCTTCACGACATCGCCGATGCTGAAGCGCGCATGCGAGATGAAGGGGGCATTGCGGACCAAGTCGGCGCGGATAGTCTGGGGATTCGTAGTGGACATCCTATTAATGTAGGGGCGCATGACGCATGCGCAAGAAAAATGCCGACTGCCCCGCTTGGCAAAGCCAAATTCATTCGCTAATGCCCGCCCCTCGACTTGGGGTAGCCCCCAATCGGAGGCGCAGCTTCCGACGAACAGACCCCTCGCGGAGAGGTGGCAGAGTGGTCGAATGCACCGCACTCGAAATGCGGCGTGCCCGCGAGGGTACCCAGGGTTCGAATCCCTGCCTCTCCGCCAAAACAGCCTGAAAATGGCTTATTTATCAATAATTTAGACGGAATGCGCGGTGAACAACCCATGTTTTTACCCACGTTTCAAAAGCGGTTGGATAAGAACCGTTACGGTCCAATAAGAACAACATTCTTCCCTTGAATAGGTGCGGGTCATCGCGGATAGTGGCCGAAAGGGGAGTTGTTCCATGTTTGTTCAATACACGCTGACGCGCAAGGGCGAGACGCTGCCGTTCAAACCGCGTCCGATTGTTACGGGAGATATGGCGGCCATGATGCGGATGGCGGACAAGGCAAAGCCGCCCTATCGTATGCGCACGCGCCTCATTAGAGCCCCAGACCACTCCGCATAGGGGCTACCGAGCTACAGAGTTCACGCCGAATCAGCATTACTAGTTTTGAGGGGCGTATGGGTTTTCGCCCGGTTCGCCCTTTTCCATTAATTCATCGACCAAACTGCTGAACAGCATTCGGCCGAGATTCAAGCGATCGAGGCTTTGATCACCGTAAGACCCGGTGTAGACGCCAGCGAATTGGAGCAGATAGGTGCCGTCTGCTAAGTCCGTGATATCCTGCGGTTTGAATGCGCGTATGAAGTCGAGCGCTCGGCCTGCGGCTCTGATTTCTCCAAGCTCTCTGCGCAGCTGCGCGCCTTCCGACATAAAAAATACGGGCGAGCCCGACATGCCTGGTCGGCCTGGGGCGTCGAGTAAGCACTGCCATTTTTGAAGCGTTTTGTACCCCGGCTCGCTGGCAATCATAGCCTTCTTCCAAATGGGAAACGGATGGTTGTCGTTCTTTTCAAATGGATAGCCCACGATCACGACCTCCCTTCCGGGCTCAAAAGCTTTGGTCGTATCATCCGTGAAATCGTTGATCGCGACGACATGCATTTCGGGATCGAAGCTCATTGGAATAGCAACGATATCGATTCTTCCATCCCCGTTATTCTGAAGTTGCAGCCAGGCAGGTTTCCCGTCTTCGTAAAAATGTATGTCATCCATTGGAAGGAAGTGTGCGGGCGTGGATTTACTCGACAGCATGAAAGATGCCAGATGCGGCGTCGGATATATTTCTAGCTTATCGTTATCAGGGTTCCGGCCCGTCACCACGTGCCAATTTGTGATGAGAAATAAGTTGCCTTTGAAGCGATAGAAAAAGCCAGTTCCGTGTCCGACTTTGACGGGTTCGCCGCTGGTGAGAAGCGCCTTTAATTCGAGATAGATTGAGGCGAAGGATGCCGGTCTGGCGGCTCTTATTTTGATAGGCATCCCGACATACTACTCGCCCGTCGTCAGAAGATCGAGCGCCTGCCGCATCCCGACATAGCTCTGGAACGGCACCAGCCGCTTCGCCGCTTCAGCCTGGCTGTCCGTGATCGCGTCGCCGGTGGCCGCACCGATCGGAGCGCCGGCCGCCTTCGAGACGTCAGCGATAAGGCCAGCGGACGGGCCTAGCAACTTTCCGACCGGATCAACGCCAATGCGGCGCACGGCCTGGCCGCCCTGCGGAGCGTCCGGGAAGGCCGCCATGAGCGGGTCTTTCAGCGGGTTTACCCCTGTCATGGTGTCGACTGTCGCGGCGGCCTCGATCGGCAGCGCAAAGAAGCCGGAGGCGTCCAGCGCTTCGCCGATCAGATAGCCGGGATTTTCGGCCGCAGACTTGAACCGCTCGTAACGCTCTCCGCCCACTGCATAGGCGCGCAGCCAGGCCGACAGGAGCCCGACAGACGTCATTCCGACCATCATGCTTGTGAAGTTCGCTTTGCCCTCCTGCATGCCGCGCAGCATCACCCGTTGATGGCTGGCGATATTATAGGTCCGAAACTGAAGGATCGCCTTGCCGAGCGGCGTATGGGCGAAGAGCGGCACGTCGCCGACACTGCGCGTCACGACGACGCTATCGACTTCCTTGGACACGGCCGCTCGATAGGCTCGAACGGCTTCAGGGTTGCCCCACCGCTCCGTATTGGCCACGCGCACGCCTTCGACGATCGCACCGTGCTCTGCCACTTCGCGCCCGATGCTGGCCGCCATGTTCTTATCGATGCCGAGATAGGCCAGATATTTGGCCTCGCCCTTTTTCCCGGCCACCCCTTCGAGAATGCGGTTCTGTGACATGATCGACGCAATGGCCTTTGAGGCGTCGGTGAAGATCGACATGCCGTTCCACTTCGAGCCGATGCGGGTGCCGTTCTGGAGCAGCTTTTCGATCGCGGTGCCAGAGCGGTAGGGGTCGCCAATCTCGCCAAGGGTCGCGAGCCGGTTCTGGAGCACGCGCTCTGTCACCTGGCCGGCAAGTTGCGCCTCGTGGATCGACAGCTTAAGCCCTTCCGAATTGCGCAAGAGCGCCGGCAGGCCTTCTGACATGAACCGGCCAAGACCCTGCGACGCTGCGCCCCTGTATAAGTCGGACAGGTTCGACAGGACGACGCGCCCCATGCTGCGGATATAATTGAAAGCGGTGAGGCCCCGCACGATGCGGCCGAAGTCGCCGTTATTCTCCGCCGCTTTATAAGTTCCGCGCACGAGATCCCGCATCGCAGTGATATCCTCGATCGCGCTTTTTTCGTCAGCGGCCAGCGCCGCCAGCTTTTTTGGGTCGGAGCCGGCAGCTTCGCGAAGCCCGCGATAGTCGTCTCGGATTGCCTCGATCTGGTCCCGCATATCGGCACGGCCGAATCGACGGGTTAGCTCCGTCTCCGACGCCATCGTGCGGCCGTAGCGCTCCGCCACCGAAAAGACGTTGCTGTCGAGAAAATGCTTCACCAGCGCGTCAGGAATGTTGAACGTCCGATCCTTCATCGGCCCGCGCGTGATCGGCGTCAGATACTCCGGCAGGGCG
>Ga0070668_100002831_pt1 | contig 12783 bp, 14 predicted proteins | sample KBSS43metaG_FD_64661 | JGI IMG/M metagenome (GOLD analysis project Ga0070668, IMG submission 64661) | Switchgrass rhizosphere microbial communities from Kellogg Biological Station, Michigan, USA - KBS S4-3 metaG | ecosystem: Host-associated > Plants > Roots > Rhizosphere > Soil ... | reverse complement strand
CAGGGCCGGCAAATGATTATTGATTCTGAGAAGAAAAAGGGCAAAGGGGGATAGCCGTCAGTAATGGCTTGTTATTGATTATTAAGAGTTTTAATTGATAGGGCGGGTTTAAGTACAGGGCAGGCCTGGTGTCCCCTGCAGGAATCGAACTTACGGTTAAATGACTTATTTTAAGCGAAAAATATGATTTAGAATCATTTGTACCAACAAAGATACCAACAAAAGCTTCTTTCTTCAAAACAGCTTTATAACGTTGATTGAACAGTGTTGATTATACTCTTTTCATGGAGAAATCGTGAAGGAGTTAGCTTTGAAAAACTGGTCAACAGAAGATACCAAAGCAGTCAAATCCTGGCTGAACATTTCTAGCTATAGAAAGTTCGAAGAGACCACGCTTAACTGTCTCTATCATGAGCTGTGGGCAAGGGCCTTGCTCTTTAAACCCTGGCCCACAGAAGAAGAAAAGATCGGCCTCGGTGGGTATATGAGACAGATCTTCAATGGGAAGCCTTTCCTCTTCGATCCCGAACAGCTTAACTACATGCAAGATGATCAAACTCTTCAAAGCCCACCGCATATCTTCATCACAGACATAAGCCGACTTGCTCAACTTAGTGTAACGGGTCTCCGGGTCAATCTGTTCTCCTGGGAGCAAGGTAGTGACGAGTACTGCGTAAACCTTCCCCACCATGAAGCCTATGTATCTACGGTTATGTCAGCGGTATGTGAGAGAACCGTCCTTTTAGAAATAGACCTTGCCAGTGGTACAGACGATGAGATTGCAGAGTCTATCAAGTCAGCTCTACCGCAATGGAGACGCGTGAAGGGGATTGAAGCTGACGAGTCAGGGGCTGTGCGCTTCGGCTACGGCACAATCAAGAAGATTATCTCTTATCGTCTCATCGCAATGCTCGATGTTCTTTTATGGGCAAAGATGTATGAGCTGCGCGTTTCAGACGAGCGGCTTTCCAGACTGCTGTACACAGATGAAGACGACGAGGCAGTTATCCGTCTTAATTACCATATCAAAGACGCCGATAGACCACTGGCTATGAAAGCAGCAACCATTGATTTCGTTCGCCAATTCAACTTCTTCATAAATCGAAACCCCCACCTTAAAAATATGAGAGTTTCAGACGTCATGAAACTCTCGGATTCCAACTGACCCAGCCTCCAGTGGCTCCGTTGTCACGAGCCACACTCACCCTCCTAATCTTCCACCTGGTAATGTAGCTCTCATCGAAACAGAAGAGAGAGCGACAGCATGAACATTTCAAATATAAAACTCATTCGCTTAAGTGCGGTAATAAATAAAACAGGATATAGCAAGTCATGGATTTATAAGCTTATTAGGAACAAGCAATTTCCTCAACCTATCAAGATTGGCTCTCGTGCGGTGGCGTTTATTGAGGGTGAGATTGATGAATGGATTGAGATGTTAATTTCTAAATCACGAAACAAAACCATTTAAGAGGGGTTTAATATTAAACTGAACGATTTTATTAGTACTAATAAATATTTTAAATCTATGAAAAAAGAATCATTTGATAAAAGATTCGACCATGATGCAGTTATAGCCATGTGTAATGATGAATTTTCTAAAAGCATTGCTTTCTGGTTAGGGGAATATCTCTCAGGAAATATAAAGAGTGCAGTATCTACTATTTTTGAATTTGAGTTTAAATTACAGTACGCAGTCTTTTCAATATGGATGACTTTGTTTAAGCAGAAAAAAGATGTTGAGAATCTGGCCAAAATGATCCTTTTGTTTAAATCTGAACATGAATTCAAGGATTTTAAGTTGTAAGATTATTTTAAATAAATCGTATTTTTATATGGTTAATTTAACAGTGATAGGAATGGGGCCATGTATCATATGCATGGCCCTTCATATAAATGAATTACAACCTATCTTGCTTTTTTATGGTTTCTGCTAGTTGTTCAATATTGGAACCCAATAGTTGCTGTTCATTTTTAATCCTTTGGGTTAAATGTTCTCTTCTAAGATCTGCAACACGTGATTGAATAGACTGAAAGTTTTCAAATTGTGGTTCTCCGTCGAGAGTGGATTTTTGATCAAAGCCATAGCTAATGAGCTGAGATATTGAATGTTTATCATCAAGATTATTATCGATTTTGTAGTCTAATAAATATTGAAAGAAATCAAGGAACTCCCTTGCTGATAACTCCAATAGGTAGCGTTCGTAGAACTCGAAGGAAGATGATTCATGTAATTCTTGCAAGATTTCATTTTCATTTTCAAGAAAGTATATCCACATAATTTCCAGGTTATTTTTAATGTCAATCATAGGCTCTCCATAATTTTTTATTTATATATAACTAATTATAAAATAAAAGCAACTATTGACTAGTTAAACAGTTGTGTTATTTAAAATGAATGCCGTGGAACTTGTCGATAAATATGGAAAGAATTAAGAGCCAAAACAGCTTAAATTTTGCAAAATTCTTTGCGAAGATAATATGAAGTCAGTTATATCAAGCTGCGTGGAGTCTTTTTAAGGTATCAGGTAAATAGAAAACACCTAATATATACCTTATTAACATTTGGAAAGAATATTTAGTACCATCCTTTATTGACAGTTATTAAGCGGTATATTAATAAAATATTCTTGCAAAATTATTGTAGGTCATTGTTTTTGAATATTTAACCTATACTTATTTTGCAAAGAATTTAACTGAAAAAAAGGAGAGTTTATGGAAAGATTTGGTATTAAAACGTTTAAAATGAAAAATGGTGAGCGCTATTGCATTATAAAAAACAAGAAAACAGGTATTCCGGTATTTTATCCATGTTTATTTATTACTACACAACTGAGAAACAGTAGTGAATCGATAAAAACAATTGAGACTCAGGCAGGATGTATCGCACTTTTTTATCGGTTTCTTTTTATACGAAACATAGACATTGAAGAGCGAATTAAAACAGCAAGATTCCTGGATAACAACGAAATTGATCTTCTGCGGGATTTTGTCGGTAACAGGATGAGAACTGCGAAAGTGATTAGTATCAAAGATCCTCATCCTGGGGTATGCAGTGCGACAAAGTACATACGGCTTACGACCATAGCAAAATATCTCGAATGGTTGTGTCAGCTAACTATCAAAAATATAGATGATGGATATAGGAAAATTTCCTACTTTGTGAAAAAGATAAAAGCCAGAAGACCGAGGATAAAATACAGGAATTCAGAAGGTAATGTCTATAAAACAATTGAAGAAGAAGATCTGGATATCCTTCGTTCTGTTATTGATCCTCAATGTGAATTCAATCCATTCGACAAAAAAGTTCGCCTAAGAAATCAGCTTATAGTCATGATATTACATTCGCTAGGAATAAGATGTGGCGAGTTATTGAACCTGAGAGTAGAAGATATTGATTTTGCAGCGCAAATGCTTTTCATAAGAAGGAGGGCTGACAGTATTGAGGACACAAGAGTCAATCAGCCTCTCGTAAAAACGCTTGAAAGAAATTTACCCATGTCTGACGAACTTACCAGACTTCTCCATTCTTATATTACAGGGGAAAGAAAAGCCAACATCAAAAAGAAAAAGCATGGATACCTTTTTATTACGCACAAAGAAGGAGAGACACGCGGCGATCCTTTGTCTGTTCCTTCATACCATAAGATAATTTACAGACTCAGAGGCATTGACTCAGGTTTAAGCCAGTTGACTGGGCATAAGTTCAGACATACCTGGAACTATTTATTTTCGAAACTGATGGATGAAAGTACCGAGTATGTGAGTGAAGAGATGCAAGAGAAAATGCGTTCCAACCATATGGGTTGGGAGCCGGGTTCTGGAACAGCACAAACCTACAACAGACGGTTTATCGTTTCAAAATCAGAGGAAGCAGCCCTGGCAGTTCAGAAAGTTATTTTCCAAAAGCGCAGTGGGGTGTCTTATGAATAAATTAAATTTTCTGGACGCGCATCGAGATATCTTTCATGCAAAAAATGAAAGTTACACATTTGGATTGGATGATGAATTCTGGGAGTTAAGTAGAAATATAAAACTGAATGTGGGTGAGGTCACTAAAAGGTTGTCAGGCAACCTCAGGTTCGGCTATGTGAATACACTGAAATATTTCGCAGAAGAAATCAGCCCTGGTTCTGTTAAGCAAATTAACAGGGTTTTCATGAAATTCATTTCGTTTATGAGCTTTGATTCAATTGACGAAGCTGTAATGCTAACAACAAAATCAAGTGATAAGTTCTCGAATCAGGATCTCATTTGTCTCAGAATCCTAATCAAAAAATGGTATGAACTAGGTTTTGAGGGGATTACCAAAAATTGTGTAGACCTCGTTGATAACTGGACGATAAAAGACAATAAAAAGGGGGAGGTGGTTAAAAGACGAGACCCTTACCAGGGGCCTCTGACAGACATGGAGTTTGATAACTTTTACGATGCTGTCTCACGCGCATACCAGAAGGGGACGATATCCTATTCTGATCTGGCAATGGCTTTAATCACCATTCACACGGGCAGAAGAAGTTTACAAATCACACAGATAAAAACGAAAGATATCATAAAAGAAAGAGCTATAAACGAATTCTATATAAATATCCCCAGAATAAAGCAAGGTGAGAAGTATAGAGCCTCATTCAGGCGATTCAGAATTACAGATGAATTATTCAACATATTTAAAGAGCAGGCACGTATTGTTTCTGAGAGTTTTAGCAAGCAGATCGGTAGAAAACTCTCTGAGAAGGAGATATTAGAATTACCATTGTTTGTCTGTCAGGAAAGGCTTGAGGGGGTTGTTGAGTGTGAGAATTTACATGAGATTCTTTCTTCAGACAGACTTCATGCCTATGCGATAAAGTGCACTCAAACGCTCAAAAAAATAGCTACAACAGAGAACGTGATCTCGGAAAGGACGGGTGAAGTAATAAATATGAATGCCAGGCGGTTTCGCTATACCTTAGGAACCCGGCTTGCCAGAGAAGGTTATGGAGAAGTCGTCATAGGCGAATTACTTGATCATTCCACTTTAATGTATACAGGCGTTTATGTTCAGTCAGGTCCAGATAGTTTAAATAAAATCGAAGATGCCGTTTCAGTTGAGCTTAGCTACTATGCAAAGATGTTTCAGGGAGTGCTGATTAACAAAAGTGAGGATAAATATCCCGGCGGCAATATCAGAATCAATACTGGTGAAAAGTCAGGGCAATGCGCCAGTTGCAAATCCTGCACAGCATGTGTGCCCATCCCCTGTTACACCTGCATGCATTTCAGACCTTTTGTTGAAGGGCCGCATGAAAAATTACTCGAATATTTACTAGATGAGCGTAACAGGATTCAGTGCATAGTGGCTGATCCTATGACTACACAAATACTGGACAGAACAATTATTGCAGTATCAGAGGTGATAAATAAGTGCAAAGAAATGAAATCAAACCCGGAGGTGTCAAATGGATAATATCAAAAATGATAAAGTTAGAGTACTCGAAACGCGCAGGGAAAAATATTGCGCGCAGAAAATAGATGATTTTGTGAGCTACTGTCGGTTCACTCTCAATAAAAACGACCTTGTGAGATGGGAGAAGGTTAACTGGCCAAAAGTTTTCCTCTTCACTAAAACCCCTGTCAAAGGCGTTAAAAAAAGTTCTGTTATTGTAAATGAACCATTAGACAAGAATTTTATTGAGTTCGCTAAAAGCTATGTCCTTTACCACTACATGAATGGGGGCAAGAAAATCAATCAGCGTCTGAATATCGTTTTCAGAACAATTGAGGCCGCCCTATTGCAGGTCAATGGGCGGAGTCATATTCAGTACGTTAACCTCACAGTTCTGGACCAGTGCGTTGTCACCTTAAAAAGCACATACACCAAAGCAGTAGCGCACGCCTGCGGCAAAGTACTGGAAGGACTGGTTTCATTTCTCAGAGAAAAAGAATTCCTGATCACGCAGTCACTTCTCTGGAAGAGCCCGCTTAAAGCGCCGGAAGCAAGCCACAGGCTCACTAAAACTGCACAAGAGGCCCGTGAGGCAAAGTTACCTGACGAAGAGTCATTGAATGCTATCGCTGAAATCTTCGCACTTCCAGACGATCAGCTTTCAGAAATGGACGTATTCATAAGCTCTGTCTTTGCGTTGCTTATGTGTGCGCCTTCCAGAGTAACTGAAATCCTGACGCTCCCTGCGGATTGTGAAATCCGTGAGGCGGACAGGGAAGGAAAGCTGAGGTATGGGTTGAGATTCTATTCCGAAAAAGGCTTTGGTGGAAATGTGAAGTGGATTCCAGAAGTCATGGTCCCGGTTGCTGAGATAGCTATCAGGAGGCTGAGGACTCTTTCAGAAAACGCCCGGACATATGCCGGGGAGATTGAGATTTCTGGTGAGGGCCGTGAGCTTTACCCAGACTTCCCCTGGTACGACAAAGAAAAGAACGTACGATACAGCAACGCACTATGTCTTCTGCTCCGGTATCAGCTCAGTGCAAGTTTAACGACGCAAAGATCTCTTTTCAGACCAACCGCCAATCTGGTCAGCGCCAATCTGGGAAGCACTGAGTATCGCAGGACGCACTCCATTTCTACGATTTTTGACAGGCACGGCTACAAAGGGTCAAAGGGGAATAACCTTTCACTCAGAAGTCATCAGGCAAGACACTTACTTAATACGATTGCACAACGTGGTGGGCTTGGAGATTTTGAACTAGCCAAGTGGTCAGGACGAGTGAGGGAGACACAAAACAGGACCTATAACCACGTCAGCCAGGAAGAGAAGGTCCAGGAGTCAGTTAAGCGTGGTGTGCAGAATATTGGCATTAAACCAGAAAACACCACCCCAAGAGCTATAGCAAACCCTTCATGGCGTATTGATGTCAAAGATACAGGCCACGCAGCCATTCACGTGACAGAGTTTGGCTACTGCACTCATGACTACGTAATCTCTCCGTGTACGAAGTTCAGGGACTGTATCAATTGCAGCAATCATGTGTGCGTGAAAGGGGACAAAGCCTCGCTAGGCAGGCTGGAAGCTACTGCGGCCTACACAGAGCAGCTCCTTGAAAAGGCAAAGGTTGATATGGAAGAGGAATACGGGGCTGACAAGTGGGCGGCCTATCACGAAAAAACTCAAGCAAGACTTCTGGATTTGATAGCGTTACTCAAAAGCAAAAATCTTGAGGACGGGGCGATGGTAAGACTGGAGGGTGATGATTTTACACATATGAAAAATCTCACAGGCGCGAGCAGAAATGAACTGATTGGAAATGAAAGGATTAATCATAATTAAAAGGAGAGTCATATGGCTAAACATCTAGATGATAAAGATATCAGCATAATTAAAAACACAATAGCAGGTTGGGACAGTGAGAAGTCAGGTAAGCTTTCATGGGAATATCTTTGTGACAGGCTTGAACCTCTGATTGGTAAGCGACCAACCCGTCAGTCACTGGGGCTTCAAAAAGATATTGTCATGGCTTTCAATATTAAGAAGAAAAATATTAAGTCTGGAAACGATGAAGAAAAACGGCCAGCTAATTTAAAAATGGCCTCACAGCGTATCAGTAATCTCGAATTCAAAAATAAAGTACTGGCAGAAGAGCTCAGGAGTCTGGAAGAGAGGTTTGTTGTATGGCAGTTTAATGCTATTAATCACGGACTCAGTTTTGAACAACTTAATAATGGATTGCCCAGGATAGACAGGGAAACAAATGCTGATTAAATATTTGGTTGCGCAGATATTGCGCAATTAAAATTATATGTTATCTTGTATATACAACCAAGGGGTGGTTGATCAATTTTGCAAGGACGCAATCTATGAAAAATACAGACGCTCTTTCAAGGGAAGAAAAGTTACTTTTGCTTTTACAAATGTTCATTGAGAGATTAAAAAAATCAGGTTTTGCTCAGGACAAGATAATTAGATATATCTGGCTATTCTGTGTGGGCTACTACATTAAGTACTACCTTCCACAATGTAAAACAGATCTTGCAGATCGTTTTACGATCATATCTATGCTTTCAAACGCTCTGAAATCGAGTTCTCCAAGAATCATTCAGCACCTTGGCTATGAACATGAGATCACGTTTTTCTTTCGCTTTATGATTCATTATGCCATTGATAATGAAGAAGAGGCGGAAAATATTTATCGTGAGGAAAGGGTAAAGTATGAGAAAGCGATACTGTTGAAGCAATTTTTCATTACTAAATCAAAGCGTAAAGGAAGGCGGATTTGAAAAATTTATTATCTAGACTATATGCAATGTTATACTTTTGTTACGAGCCAATTCAGTGCATAATAGCTTACCCCTAATTTTACAGAAATGGCGAAAGCAATGGATTTAATGGCATCAGTTAATGAGAATATTTGGACATACTTTATTATCATATTGATTTTTATATTATTTATTTTCACTTTAATATTGATATTAAAATTCACACTTAAACTATCTAAAGAAGAGCAAACAGAGATAGCTAAGTCTTTTTTTAGCGGTATGCATGTAAAAAGCACTGCTGCAAAAATAATAAAATCAGCAATATCAATGCTTCTTATTTTGCCTGATTTTAAAAAATCAGGAAGAACAGATGAAAAAGACGGAAATAAAATAGTAAATGATTATTTATGGGATGAGTATGCGAGCTCTAAGAGAATAAGAGTTATCTTTATAAATCTTTTTGTCGTTTTTACTATGTCTGTCATAGCAGGTTTTATATGGCTGGATAAACTTGAGGTTGGTGTAAGAGTCACAATCGGTTGTATATATTTCGGTTTCAGTCTTTTTGTATTATTTATTATAAAGTCATGTTATTCAAGATCTGCAGTGATTATATCCATTATGGAAGATCAAAGTAAGAAGGATAATGTTTTTGATTTTATAGTTAAATATAAAAAAGAAGAGCCACTAAATGAATTTGATATCGCCATGATTAAAATGATTACTACTTCTAGAGCAGAAAGGGAAAAGTCAGCAAAACATCCTTATGAAATAATTTTGAAAAATATTCAAGGTAGCAGCCTTAGCTTTGATAAGAGTAAAATAGAAATTGGTAAAGAGAAAAAAGAAATCAAAAGCTAAATCATGCTTTTTTAATTTAACTGAATTATTGTCTATAATTATGAAGGGTTTTATGGGGGATAAGCTAAGTATGTTGTAATATTCAAGTGATACTGTAATATATTTTATATTATTACAAAAAGAAGGATATTAAGAAGAAAAAGCATCACAACTTGTTAATTTATCAAAAATGCTGATTTTAAATAAATCGAAAACCAGAAGTGATGCTTGCTTTGAAATTTTTATATATCACCTGACAAACTTGCGGTTAATTCTGAGAAACCACTCCCAGATTGTAATTTACTCCATATTTCTAAAACTTTTTCTCTATTAATGTTTAACCATGCAGAAACATCTTTATCATATTTATTTGGTAATGAACCCTCAAGTCTTTCGCCTGACTCGATCGCATAGCTAGCAGCATGTTTTTTATTACCGTAATCAATATGAATATGTGGCAGTATATGACCTTTCTCTTGATAAATTTTTATCTTCATATCTTTTCTTTTAATCAAAAGTAGTTCCATACTATTACTGGAACGGGGCCTTGATTCTGTAAGGAGGTCCTTTTCAGCAAAGGATCTTTGAAGATCGTTAAATTCGTTTTTTAGATTCATGATAGATCTCATTTTTCTTATGAATATTTTATTTAGACTTCAGCGAATCTAAATAGCATTCTTTTATCTGCAATTTTACGTTATCTGCAAGTTTAATCACTGGTTGGAGTATAGATAAACGATCCCCTTTTCTAACTGTTCCATTTTTAATAAGTTCAGGTGAATATGTTTCAATCATCATAAAACAATTTTCAAAATACTTCTCAATTTCTTTGTCTAAGTCTTTTTCATTTTTAGAAAAAACAAATCTAAATGAATTAATAAACTGAAAGTCGTTATGAAGTTTTCTAAAAAAACTTATGTCATTACGTAGTTCAGTGTTTTTACTATAAAAAATTAATAATATTTTTTCGGATAAGGGGAAGAAATACATATCGTAATTAATAACGGGAGGGAATACTTCATATATTATCTCTACAGTTTTTTTATCCGTTTTATTGAAAGTCAGTACAGGTGCATCTCCAATTATAAAGTTTTCACCTTCATTTGCGAATAACAAATGTGCGTTTTTTTCTTTAAGTATATTAATGAGCAAATCTGTATTGACAATAATACTGTTTAAGTAATCAGATACAGGATCTTTTTTAACGATTGTTATTTCTGGATGTATCTGGTCTTTAATGGTTTCTTCGAAGTTTAATATATTGTTTTTTGTGCTTGGAGTCCTGATTAACTGAGAGGCTATGTATTTTAATAGTTTGCTTTTTTCATTATCATTTAAGTTTTCTAAAGACCTGTCCTTAATGATTTTTTGTATAACTACAGGGGCGTCGGAATCAATTTTGTCAAAAAAAATTCTTTCTAAAGATATTTTAGATTCTGGGTACTGGTAAAGAAAGCTTTTTACGGCTACTTTTTTAATTATCTGTTTCTGTTTTCTTTCTTCCAGTTTAGAGTACCAAAATATCTTTTTGTTATTAGAGAAATTTTTTAGTATTCCTTGAGGGATATAATGGTTATTTTTATCTTTTTCGTTATTCATATTATAAGTCTTAAATTTTAAATCATTAATATCTTAGGTGGGGTGTAGCCCTTTACATCCACTTAAATAAAGGGCTGCATTCTTAAATCATCAATCAAACTGTTATAAATTAACTAAGATTTATTTAGCTGGTTTAATAAAATTTACTTACAAGATCATCTACATGATCACGTGCCTCTTTATATCTTTCTTTAACAACATTAATTATTTCGCCATTTGGCATTTGATAATGGGTCTGAGCTGGAAGTTTAAAAAGTGGAATCCCTAGACTGGCAGATACTTTACCAGAAGTATGGAAATCTTTTACTTCAGAAAGATACTCTTCTGCCCAAATTTTCATAGTGTTTATTTGAGTGGCTCGAGGGCTAAATAAATCAGGGAAATTTGAATATTGTTGATATGCGAAAGCACAAAGCGATTCTTTTATTGAGTCATATGCTCTTGCTACTCCTAAATTAGAAGTGTAATTATTAAAAATAAACCTATCAAGTTTCGGTAAAGTTAAATCGTAGTTAGTAACTTGACTATGAAAAGTGACAAATTTTTGTGCGTAATTTTGCGCTGCTGCAGATGGGTAGTGACCATATAAAAGCATCATAATTCCTTTCATACCTTCAAGGGAACTATAGTCTGCCATCATTGGCACTATAAGCTTATCAGATGAAAGCAATGCCATTTGCGTATATATTGAAAAGCTTGGGTTACAGTCAATAAAAACAACCAAGTCTTCATATTCATCAGTATCATGTTCAAGCTGGCATAATCTGCGTATTGCTGTCATATATTCACGCCATGCAAATCTATTTGCAGGATTTATAACAGCATAATTCAATGCCAAAGTTAAGGATTCTAGAAAAGAATCCCCTGCTATCAAGTAAAGATTTTCGCTGATTTCAGTGTTATAACGATGCACCGGGACTTTGAAAGATCTTCTAATACTTGTAAAGTCAGAGTTTCCGTCTAAAACCCAATCGAGGAATCCTACTACGTTTCTTCTTGTTCTTGATGACTGTAACTCTTGGTTTGTATTATATCCATTGTCGCCACCACCGAGTAAATATTGAGAAATATTAGCTTGAGGGCATAAGTCAATTACAAGCACCTGAGTGCTAGGATTTTCGTCAGCGAACTGAGTAGCAATATTAAAACCAAGTGTAGTCTTGCCTACTCCACCTTTATTATTATACATTGCGTATATTTTAACCGACATATTATGCTTATTCCTGTGTTTAATTCATATGATTTTATGTTAAACATTAGAGTACCTTATCATTTTTAATATCTCAATAACTGAAATGAATTTAAATGAAAGTCTGGTAAAATATTTATCATTAAAATTCATTGAGTTGAACTTATTACACAGTTTTGGTTAGTCATAAGCAAAGAAAATTTAAAAAAAACAGTTGAAAGTAAGTCCTTAAGTTAAATTTAAGATTTAAGCATTGGCATCATTCCGCCTTTTTACTTGTAAGATACATTCCATTGTCCCTCATTTTTTATAAATTTCATTTCTACTGTAGTATGCTTTTCGCCCATGAAGGGTAGCGTTATATCAGTTTCCACTTTGCAAAGGTATGTCCCTTTTGCCTCTGTCTTCTTACAGGAAACCTTCTCAGCTTTGTTCAGAGTCGTGAGCATGTCTTTGCTGTTCTCACCGAACCGCTGTCTGGCTTGCTGGTTTGTATGTTCAATGTTGTCCTGCATAGCTTTTTTAATCTCAGAAGACGAGGGCTCGCTGTCACAGCCGGTAAGCAAAACTGCCAAAGACAGGACAGCAACTGTTGAAATTTTATTCATTTATTAATCCCTTATTTGATATTGATAACTATTGTGCTGCTGTGGTTTTGTTGAGTGTCTGATCAAAAATTTCACACCACTGCTTCAACTGCATTTCCGTATCACGGATCCCGCGTTCATGGTGGAACCGGCCTTTACGGGGGTGAAATTTGATCTGCCACTCCGGGCATTCAATATCTTTCACCTGGATAAAGAACCCTGAGTTCTCGAAGTTTTTAAGCCGTGTAAGGTTGTTGTGACCTTTAGCCCCCGCCATACCGACTAAATCAAGAGCTACGATTTCCCCTCCATTAGCCAGGTGGTATCGCCAGCCTTTGACGTCACTGAACTTGTAAGCCTTTTTACGCTTACCT
>Ga0070668_100002828_pt1 | contig 12785 bp, 14 predicted proteins | sample KBSS43metaG_FD_64661 | JGI IMG/M metagenome (GOLD analysis project Ga0070668, IMG submission 64661) | Switchgrass rhizosphere microbial communities from Kellogg Biological Station, Michigan, USA - KBS S4-3 metaG | ecosystem: Host-associated > Plants > Roots > Rhizosphere > Soil ... | reverse complement strand
CGCCGACGGAGATGCGGGTGACGCGGCTGGATGGGTGGCAGGCAGTGCTTGCTTCGCCGCGATTCGAGGGGGACACACTGCGAGGCCGGCGGGCCGAAGAGCCCTACGACTCGATCGTCATGCCCTCATCGGAAGTACGGAGCGTGGCGGTGCCGACGCGGGAGGAACGCGCCACCCTCACCAGCATCGGTGTCCTCGCCGGTTTCATCACGATCTTCGCCGGCATCATAGCTCTCGGCGCCCGCGGGACCGGCTCCTGAAGTGGAACGCTGACCGGAGTCCCCTGCCTGCCTCACTCCATCACCGTACCGGTTCCCTGGTCGATCGGCGCCATGCTGGCGGCGGTCCTCCTCAACGGTTGCGTCATGAACTGGCAGGCTCAGTCTGCGCCGCCCGCACAGGTCATTCAATCGTCAGGCGAATCCGAGATCCGGGTGACGCTGAATGCCGGCAACAGCGTGGTCATCCGTGATCCGTGGGTTGAAGGGGACAGCCTGATCGGCTGGCAGCAGCCGCCCGGTGATCCCGGTGAGGTGGCGGCGGTGCGACGCGCCTACGCACTCTTCGATGTGCGGATCGTATCGGTGAAGAAGAGCAACACCGGTGCGAACATCGCGATCGGCGCCGCAATCGGCGCCGCCGCATTCGTGGCTTCCGTCGCCGGCGCGTTGCTGATCGTCTGTGGAGGCGGCGGATGCGAGTGACGGCCCGATCGAGCCGTGCCGCAATCGGCGCGGCACTGCTGCTCAGCGGATGCGGCGCCGGCTGGAGCCAGGTGCCGGTTGCACCTGCAGCGCTGGCGAGCGAGCCCACGGAGGTCCGCGCCACGATGGCGGATGGCAGCCGAGTCGTGGTCGCGATGCCGCGGATCGAGGGCGATTCACTCTTCGGCGAGGTCGACGGCACTGCGCGAGCCATCGCCATCGCGGACGTGCAGCGTCTCGCCCTGCCGGTCGCGTCCAGGAGCAGGCGAAGCGCCGGTACCGTCGCGGTGGCAACCGCACTCGCGGTGCTGGCCGCCGGATGGGCAATCCTCATCCTCGGGAACTACTGATGCGCGCGGGTCTCCTGCTGCTCATCGGGCTTGCCGGTTGCATCAATCACTGGCAGCCGCAGGCGGGGCCGCCGGCGCTCGTCGTCAACCGGAGCTCGGCAACGCAGTTCAGGGTGACGCGCAGGGATGGAAGCCGGGTGAATGTCGAGCGACCCCGCATCGAGGGCGACAGCCTGACCGGCTCGCTCGAGCCGACCGGGCCCTGGCCGGACACAACGGGCCGGATTGCGATTCCCCTGCCGGACATTCGATCCATTGACGAGCGGGAGCCGGACGTCGTGGCGAGCGTGGCGGTGGGTACCGTCGTCACGCTGGCAATCATGTTCGCGCTGCTACGTGAGGGCGAGGGCCTCAGCCAATGATTGCCCGCCGGTACGGTCGTTGCCTGCTGCTCTCGCTGGCGCTGTCGGGCTGCGCCACGAGATGGGAAGTACAAAACGCCCCGGCGGCCGATATCGTCAAGTTCAGCGACGGCGAAGACTACCTCGTGACCCGCACGAACGGGGAGGAAATGCAGTTGCGCGAGGTGCGCATCGAGAAGGACAGCCTGATCGGCGTGAAGAAGGATGAACCAAACAGCCCGGCGGTAAACGCACGGCTCGCCATTGCAGTCACGGACATCCGGTCGATCGCGGTCCGAAAGCCGGACGGCGTGGCGACGACCTTCTGGGTGGCCACGGCCGGGGTCTTTGCGGTGTTCGTCACATTCGTGGCAATGCTGTCCGGAGCGAACAGCACATGAACCGGGAGCGTTTCCTATTCGTGTGCACCCTGCTGTGCAGCGGATGCGCCTCGACCTGGCACACGGTTGAGGCCAGCCCGGCGGCGGCGATGGCGGCTCATGGTGACGGGGACGTCCGGGTGACGCGGCGAGATGGATCGATGGTGCAGCTGCACCAGCCGGTGATGAGCGGGGACTCGATCGTCGGCTACGAGGACCCGCCCTGGGATCAGGGTGGCAAGGCTACGGCTACCCGGCGGGCAATTCCGCTCGATGAGGTGCGAAGCGTCAGCGTGTGGGAGCGGGACAAGACGATCAACACCATCCTGTGGGTCGCGGGCCTAACCTTTGGCGCGCTGTTCCTCATAGGCATTACTGCCGCACCAATATTCGGCCCCGATTGACGGCTACACCGTGGCGCGTGTCCGGTCGACCTCGCCGCGCTCGGCGAGTGCCGCCTGGGCCGCGGCAAGACGCGCGATGGGCACGCGGAAGGGTGAGCAGCTGACGTAATTCATGCCCAGCCGGTCGCAGAAGGCCACCGAGGCCGGCTCCCCGCCGTGCTCGCCGCAGATGCCGAGCTTCAGGTCCTGCCGGGTCTTCCGGCCCATCTCACATGCCATCTGGATCAGCCGGCCCACCCCGGGGACGTCGAGCACCTGGAACGGGTCGTTGTCGATGATGTTCTTGTCGATGTAGTCGGGGAGGAAGCGCCCGGCATCGTCGCGCGAGAGGCCCCACGTGGTCTGGGTGAGGTCGTTGGTGCCGAAGGAGAAGAACTGTGCCTCGCGGGCAATCTCGTCGGCGGTCAACGCGGCACGGGGCAACTCGATCATGGTGCCGAGGAGGAAGGGCACCGAGATCTGCATCTCGCTGAACACTTCCTGCGCGGCCTGGCGCACGATGAGCGCCTGCTTCCGGAACTCGACCACGCTGGCCACAAGCGGCACCATGATCTCGGGCTGCACCCGCCCCTTGCGGAGCGCAATGGAGCAGGCGGCCTCGAGGATGGCGCGCGCCTGCATGTGGGTGATCTCGGGATACATGATGCCGAGGCGGCAGCCGCGGAGGCCCAGCATGGGGTTCACCTCGCGCAGGTCGTGCACGATGGTGCGCAGGCGCTCCGCGGGCACGTTCAGTTGCGCGGCGAGTCCGTCGATCTCACTGTCGCTGTGAGGCAGGAACTCATGAAGCGGCGGGTCGAGCAGCCGGATGCAGACCGGATAGCCCTCCATGGCGCGGAAGATCGCCTCGAAGTCGCCCCGCTGCATCGGCAACAGCTTCGCCAGCGCCTTGCGGCGCCCAGCCTCGTCCTGCGCGACGATCATCTCGCGCATGGCGGTGAGGCGTTCGCCCTCGAAGAACATGTGCTCGGTGCGGCAGAGGCCGATGCCCTCGGCGCCGAAGTCGCGACCACGATGCGCATCGGCGGGCGTGTCGGCGTTGACGCGCACGCGGATGTGGCGCAGCTCGTCGGACCACTCCATGAGCCGCTCGAAGTCGCCGGACATTTCCGGGGCGATCAGCGCGGCCTGACCCGCATAGACCTTCCCGGCGCTCCCGTCGACCGTGACCCAGTCACCCTCGCGGAGGGTGCGCTCGCCCACGCGGAGCACCTTCAGCCCCTCGAGCACCTCGAGATGCTGGGCCGCCGCAACGCAGGGCGTGCCCATGCCGCGCGCCACGACGGCCGCATGGCTGGTCATGCCGCCACGGGCGGTGAGGATGGCCTTGGCCAGCACCATGCCGTGGAAGTCCTCGGGCGACGTCTCGCTCCGGACGAGGATCACCGACTGGCCCGCGCGGCCGAGCTGCTCGGCGCGGTCGGCATCGAACACGATCGTGCCGGAGGCGGCGCCGGGCGACGCCGGGAGGCCGGTGGTGAGCAGGTCGAGCGCGCTGTGCGGGTCGATCGTCGGGTGCAGCAGCTGGTTGAGGTCGTTGGGCGGGATGCGGCTCACCGCTTCCTCGCGCGAAATGACGCCCTCATCGACCATCTCGCAGGCGATGCGCACCGCTGCATGCCCGGAGCGCTGCCCGCGGCGCGTCTGCAGCATGTAGAGCTGCCCGCGCTCGATGGTGAACTCCATGTCCTGCACGTCACGGAAGTGCCGCTCCAGCAGGCGTGCGGTGCGCTCGAGCTCGCGATACGAGGCGGGCATGCGCTGGGCGAGGGTGTCGATCGGTTCCGGCGTCCGCATGCCGGACACGACGTCCTCGCCCTGCGCATTGATGAGGTACTCACCGTAGAGCCGGTGCTCCCCGGTGGACGGGTCGCGGGTGAACGCGACGCCGGTGCCGGAGTCCTCGCCGATGTTGCCGAACACCATCGCCACCACGTTGACCGCGGTGCCCATGGTGTCGGGGATGTCGTGCAGGCGGCGATAGTCGATGGCGCGCTGGGTGTTCCAGCTCTCGAACACCGCTGCGACGGCTCCCCACAGCTGCTCGATCGGCGACTCGGGGAAGGCGTTACCGGTCTCCTCCTTCACGCGCGCCTTGAGGGCACGCACGATCTCCTTGAGCACCGGAAGCGGCAGGTCGATGTCGCGGGTGACACCGGCCGCGCGGCGGCGCTCATCGAGCACGTGCTCGAAGGCCTTCTTGGGGAGGTCGAAGACGACGCTGGCGTACATCTGCACGAAGCGCCGGTAGCTGTCCCAGGCGAACGTCGGGTTGCCGCTTTGCACCGCCAGGCCCTCGACGGTCTCGTCGTTGAGGCCGAGGTTGAGGATCGTTTCCATCATGCCGGGCATCGACACCGGTGCACCGGAACGCACCGATACGAGCAACGGGTTGACCCGGTCACCAAAGCTGCGGCCGGTCGCGTTCTCGAGGCGCTGCAACGCCTGCTCGACCTGCGCCTTGAGGCGCGGGCTGAACTGCTTCGCCTCGAGGTACTGCAGGCAGATGGTGGTGGTGATGGTGAAGCCGGGAGGAACGGGAATGCCGAGCGTAGTCATTTCGGCGAGCCCGGCACCCTTGCCACCGAGGACCTCCTTCATGGCGGCGGTGCCGTCCGCCCGTCCCTGGCCGAAGTAGTAGACCAGGGGCGGCGTGAAGGAGCCGGTCATACGAGCGTGGCGGCGAGTGGAGCGGCGTGGCGGAGCTGCACCAGTTCCTCCGTGATGGGCGTCGGGTACTGCCCCGAAAAGCAGGCATGACAGAATCCGGTGCCGCGGCCTGCTGCATCCAGCATGCCATCGAGGGACAGGTAGCCGAGGGAGTCGACCCCGAGGAACTCCCGGATCTCCTCCACCGAGTGGGTGGCCCCGATGAGTTCTTCACGGGTCGGCGTATCGATACCGTAGTGACACGGCCCGGTGATCGGCGGTGACCCAAGGCGGAGGTGCACTTCCTTCGCGCCCGCGGCCCGGACCATCTGCACCAGGCCCTTGCTGGTGGTCCCGCGCACCAGGCTGTCGTCGACCATCACCACCGAGCGACCTTCGATGACCTCGCGCACCGGGTTGAACTTGATCCGCACCTTGGCCACGCGCAGGGCCTGCGTCGGGTTGATGAAGGTGCGGCCGACGTAGTGATTGCGGATGAGGCCGTACTCGAGCTTGGTGCCCGACACCTCGCTGAAACCGAGCGCCATGGCATTGGAGCTGTCGGGCACGGCGAACACGACCTCCGCGCCGGGGACGGGGTGCTCCACCGCGAGCTGGCGGCCGATCTCGCGGCGGACGGCGTCGACGGAGCGGCCGAAGATGGTGCTGTCGGGCCGGGAGAAGTACACCAGCTCGAAGACGCAGCGGGTGATCGTCTTGCGGGGCAGGGGTGCCAGCGTCTCGACCTTCCCCTCGACGATGCGCACGAACTCGCCGGGCTGCAGCTCGCGGATCAGCGTGGCGCCCATCAGGTCGAACGCACAGGTCTCGGAGGCGACGATGATGCCGTCACCGAGGCGCGCGAGCATGAGGGGGCGGAAGCCGCGCGGATCGACGACCGCGTAGATCTCGCGGCCCGAGCCGATCACCAGGCTGTAGGCACCCTCGGCGCGCATGAGGGCCTCGCGAATCTGGCCCTCCATGGTCGAGGCACCAGAGCGCGCGATGAGGTGCACGAGGCACTCGGTGTCGGACGAGGAGGTGAAGATGGCACCCTCCTCGACCAGCTCGCGCCGGAGTTCCGGGGCGTTGGTCAGGTTGCCGTTGTGCGCCACCGACAGGGCGCCGGAACGGGTGTTGGCGAAGCAGGGCTGCGCGTTGGCGAGGACCGTGCTGCCCGCGGTGGAGTAGCGGGTGTGGCCCACCGCCACGTCACCGTTGAGGTGCTTCATGACCGGCTCGGGGAAGTTCTCCGAGACGAGTCCCATGCCGCGGTGTACCGTCGCCTGGCCCTCACGGTCGACGGCGACGATGCCGGCACTTTCCTGGCCGCGGTGCTGCAGTGCGTACAGGCCGAGGTAGGCAAGTCGTCCCGCCTCGGGAATCTTCGATACGCCAATCACACCGCACATCGGTCAGGCCTCCTGTGCCGCATCCGCGGCAACGTGCTGCAGGCGCCGGGGAATCGCGTCGAAAAAGATGCGGCGGAGTTCGTCCACCGGCCATTGCCAGCTGCCCTGACCCGTCCGGATCGCCAGCTGTCCGTGCCGCTCGCCGACGAAGCCCACCGCTGCAGCGGGAACGCCGAGCTCGGTAGCCAGGTCGACCACGCGATCGGCCTGGGCACGGGTACAGGTGACGACAACACGACCATGATCCTCGCCGAAGAGGAGCCGCTGCGGGTCGAGGTCACCGGCATAGGCGGTGAGGTCGATCGCGGCACCGATGGCGGACGGCGCGTAGGGCCCGCCGATCGCGCACTCCGCCAGGGTCACGGCGAGGCCGCCCTCGCTGCAGTCGTGGGCGGAGCGAAGGAGCTTCTCGCGGGCCGCCGTCGCCAGGAAGTGCTGCAGCTTCAGCTCGGCCTGCAGGTCCACGGGTGCCGGGGTGCCACCGACGAAGTGGTCGAGCTCGGCCCAGAGCGCCGATCCACCGAGGACACCCTCGGTGCGACCGAGGAGGATGATCGCGTCGTTCATGTTGCGGAAGAAACTGCTGACACGGCAGTCGAGGGACTCGAGGATGCCCACCATGCCGACGGTGGGTGTCGGGTCGATGGCCCCGTTGGGGTTCTCATTGTAGAACGAGACGTTGCCGCCGGTCACCGGCGTGCCGAAGGCGACGCAGGCATCGGCGATGCCGCGGCAGGCCTCGCGGAACTGGAAGAACACCTCGGGCTTCTCGGGATTGCCGAAGTTGAGGCAGTCGGTGATGCCGAGGGGCACGGCGCCGCTGCAGGCGATGTTGCGCGCGGCTTCCGCGACGGTCGCCTTGCCGCCCTCATACGGATCGAGGGCGACGAGCCGGCTGTTGCAGTCGACGGTGACGGCGATGCCGAAGCTGGTGCCGGGCACCTGGGTCACGCCGGCATCGCTGCCGGGGCCATAGGCCGTGGATGCCTGCACGGTGGAATCGTACTGCTCGTAGACCCAGCGCTTGCTCGCGATGGTCGGCGTGTCGAGGAGCGCCTTGAGGTCGCCCTCGATGCTCGCCGCGACCCGCGGCGCCGGCGTCGCCGCGCGGCGGGCAATGGTCGCCTCGGCCTCGCGGGCCTCGGGATAGTAGACCGGCGCATCGTCGACGAGGCGCTGCCCCGGGATGGCGACGACCGTGAGGCCGTCGTGCGTGACCCGGAACACCCCGTCATCGGTGACGTGGCCGATCGGCGTGGCGCCGAGTTCCCATCTGGCGCAGACCGCCTGCACCTCGGCGACGCGGCCCGGCTCGGCCACCACCAGCATCCGCTCCTGTGACTCGGAGAGCAGGATCTCGTACGGCGTCATGCCCGGCTCGCGGGTGGGCACGAGGGCGGTGTCGATCTGCACCCCGACGCCGCCGCGCGCCGCCATCTCGGCCGACGAACTGGTGAGGCCCGCGGCACCCATGTCCTGGATCGCCACGATGTAGCCGCCATGGATGAGCTCGAGGCTCGCCTCGAGAAGGAGCTTTTCGCAGAAGGGATCACCGACCTGCACCTGGGGGCGGCGGGCCTCGCTCTTCTCGCTGAGTTCCTCGGAGGCAAAGCTCGCCCCGTGAATACCGTCGCGGCCGGTACGGGCGCCGACGACCAGCAGTACGTTGCCAACGCCATGCGCCCGGGCCGTGATGAGCTGGTCTTCGCGAAGGAGGCCGACGCACATCGCGTTCACCAGCGGGTTGCCGGTGTAGCCCTCGGCGAAGTTGACCTCACCTCCCAGCGTGGGAATGCCGACGCAGTTGCCATAGTCACCCACGCCGCGGACGACGCCGGCGAAGAGGTAGCGATTGCGGGCCGTGTCGAGCGAGCCGAAGCGAAGGCTGTTGAGCATCGCGATCGGGCGCGCGCCCATGGTAAAGACGTCGCGCAGGATGCCGCCCACGCCGGTCGCGGCGCCCTGGTACGGTTCCACCGCCGACGGATGGTTGTGCGACTCGATCTTGAAGGCCACCGCCCAGCCGTCCTTGAGCCGCAGCACACCGGCGTTCTCGCCCGGCCCCTGCACGACGGCGGGACCGGTGGTGGGGAACTTCTTCAGGATCGGCTTCGAGTGCTTGTAGGAGCAGTGCTCCGACCAGAGGGCCGAGAAGACGCCGAGCTCGGTCAGGGTCGGTGCCCGTCCGAGGAGACCGAGGATCTTCTCGTACTCGAACTGGTTGAGGTTGTGCTCGCGCACCACCTCGGGAGTCACGAGGCGTTCGCCGGGGAACGCGGCGGCCGCGAGCAGGGCAGGATCGATGATGTCGGCGGTCGTCATGGCTTCTCTGCCGGCGTAGTGACACCGGCGGAATCGGTGAACCCGGGCGCCTTGCCGCTGAGGCTCGACGGCCCTTCGTACGGATGGTTGCTCGAGCGGGCGATGGCATCGACCACCTTGCCGGCCTGCAGGATCACGACGTCCTGGGTGCCGCAATCGGGCATGCAGGACGACGGGTAGCTCATGTAGGTGAAGTCGCCGCGCGTTCGGGTCGCGGTGGGAGCGCCCCACGCCGCGGTCACTTCCTCGGCGGTCATGCCGGGGCGCACCGGCGTCTGGGCGCGTGCCGCCGAGGCGGACGCCGCCAGCAAGATCACGGCGAAGGCAAGGGATGCGCGGATCATCGGCCGGCTCCCGCCAGCGGGCGCACGCCGGCGAGGGACCGCATGAACAGCAGTCCGTCGGCCGATCCGAGCTTCGGGTCGACAGCACGCTCGGGATGCGGCATGATGCCGACGACGGTGCCGGCCGCGTTGCAGATGCCGGCGATGTCGTTCATGGAGCCGTTGGGATTGCCTTCGGTGGAGGGCGATGACTTGAGGTAGCGCAGCACGACCTGGCCCTCGCCCTCGAGACGCGCCAAGGTCTCCGCGTCGGCAACGAACCGGCCTTCGCCGTGCGCTACCGGGATCCGCACCGGCGTCTTCCGGTCGAAGGCCCAGGTGAGGACGGTCTCGCAGCGTTCGACCATGCAGTCGACCGGCTTCGACACGAAGGTGAGGCCGGCATTCCGCATCAGGGCGCCGGGCAGCAGGTGCGCCTCGCAGAGGATCTGGAAGCCGTTGCAGATCCCGACCACCGAACCGCCAGCGGCCGCATGCGCCTGGACCGCCTGCATGATGGGGCTGAAGCGGGCGATGGCGCCGGAGCGCAGGTAATCGCCATAGCTGAACCCGCCCGGCAGGACGACAATGTCGGCGCCCTGGAGCGAGGTGTCGCGATGCCAGACGAAGTAGGCCTCGGCGCCACTTTGTTCCGCGCCGCGGCGCGCGTCCTCATCGCAGTTGCTGCCGGGAAACCGGACCACAGCGACACGCACCATCAGTCGGCCTCCACCTCTACCTGGTAGTCCTCGGTGACCGGATTGGCGAGCAGCCGGTCGCACATCAGGCGCGCCCGCGCCTCCGCCTCGTCACGTGACTTGGCATCGACCTCGATCTCGACGGCGCGCCCGACGTGCACCGTGCGGGTCTCGGCGAATCCCAGGGCACTGAGGGCATGCTCGACGGCCTGCCCCTGCGGATCGAGCAGGCCGGCGCGCGGCATGACGCGGACGTGGACCCGGTACGTCATTCCATCTCCTTGCGGCGCTCCCGGCGCTCGCGGGTAAGGGAGGTCACTTCGGCGTTGCCGTCCTCGAGGGCGGCCGCCACTTCAGGTTCATGCCGCTCGCTCAGGCCCAGCAGGGCGCCGCGCACGATGCCGAACAGCCCATACGCGAGCCCGAGCGGGAAGAGCACGTAGTCGGGCTTCACCAGTGCCGCACCCATGCAACCCAGCACCAGGATGGTCACCATGGCCTGGCGCCCGGTGCGGAAGCTGAAGCCGGGCATTTTCGGGTACTTCACGTTGCTCACCATCAGCACGCCGAGCACCAGCATGAGGAGAACGAGTCCCTGGTGCTGGAGGTCGAGGTACGCGAGCGACGCGCGATACCACGAGGTCTGGGTGAACGGGTAGTAGCAGGCCAGGGTCATCCCGGCCGCGGGCGAGGGAATGCCGGTGAACCAGGCCGAGGGCTTGCCGGCCGCCACGACGTTGAAGCGGGCGAGCCGGATCGCGGCGGCGACCACGTAGATCCAGCAGAGGACCCAGGCGAACTTTCCCGCGGTGTTGAACTCGAGGAAGTACATGATGAGCGCCGGGGCCACGCCGAACGAGACGAGGTCGACCAGCGAGTCGAGCTCTTCCCCAAAGCGGCTACTGGTCTTCGCCAGCCTCGCGATGCGCCCGTCGAGCACGTCGAGGATGCCGGCGAACACGATGAACCATCCGGCCCACCGGAAGTTGCCGTTGTACGCCGAGATGATGGCCCAGAAGCCGAAGAAGAGATTGGCCAGGGTGAAGGCGCTCGGCATGACGACCACGACTTGCCGCATCGGCCGCTGCAGGCCGGTCCCACGAGGTCTCAGTTCCATCTTGCCACCACGGTTTGGCCGCATCGCGTGCGCATGCCACGCTGCACCAGCACGCGCGCATCAGTCGGCAGGAAGAGGTCGACCCGGGAACCGAACCGGATCATGCCCAGGCGCTGCCCCTGCTGCACCACCGTGCCGACCGGGTGGTCGGTGATGATGCGGCGCGCGATGAGCCCGGCGATCTGGCGCACCAGGATGCGCCCGTGCACGGTGTCGAGGCCGACGGAGGACTGCTCGTTCTCCAGGCTCGACTTCTCATCGGCAGCGTTGAGGAACTTGCCGGGGTTGTAGTGACGGTACGCCACGGTGCCACCAAGCGGATACCGGTTGACGTGGCAGTCAAAGACGTTCATGAAGATGCAGACCCGGAGCGCCTTGCCGCCAATGAAGGACGGTTCGTCGATCTCGCGGACGTCGACGACGAGCCCGTCCGCCGGCGCGATGGCAAGGTCGGGACCGCGCTCGCCGTCGCGCGGCGGATCGCGGAAGAACGCCACCACCCAGATCGCGATGGGCAGCCAGAGCAGCGCCCACCAGTGGGTGAAGATGGCCAGCAGGCCCAGGATGACGAAGGCGCCGACGATGAACGGCTTGCCCTCGGGCGCGACCTTGATCATGCGGACGGTCCCAGTTCGCGGCCCGTGAGGAGCCGGTACGCCTCGAGGTAGCGGGCGCTGGTGGCCTCGATGACATCGGCCGGGAGCGGCGGCGGGGGTGCCTCGCCGTTCCACTTGCCGGCCTGCCGGATCGTCGCGAGGTAGTCGCGGAGGGGCTGCTTGTCGAAGCTCGGCTGTGTGCCACCGGGCGCGTAGCGGTCGGCAGGCCAGAAGCGCGACGAGTCCGGTGTCAGGACCTCGTCGATGAGGAGCAGGCTGCCATCGGGCGCGTGACCGAACTCGAACTTGGTGTCGGCGATGATGATGCCGCGGCCCGCCGCGTAGTCGCGGCCGGCGGTGTACACGGCGAAGCTCAGCGAGCGGAGCCGGCGCGCCACGTCGGCCCCAAGCGCCTGCTCGACAGCCGTGTAGGTGACGTTGATGTCATGCCCGGACTCCGCCTTCGTGGCGGGCGAGAAGAGCGCCGGGTCAAGGCGCGCGCTCTCGAGCAGCCCCTGCGGGAGCGGTTCGCCGGCCAGCGTGCCCTGCGACCGGTATTCCTGCCACGCCGAGCCGCTGAGATAACCACGGACCACGCACTCGAACGGCACCGGCTCGGTGCGGCGCACCAGCATGGCACGACCGCCAAGCTGGTCACGGTGAGCGGCAAGCGCGGGCAGGCGCGCGATGATCTCGTCGGTGCCGGCGGTGATGAAATGCGACGGGGCGGCCTTCTCCAGATGCTGGAACCAGAACGCCGACATCTGGGTGAGCACCGCGCCCTTGTGCGGCACCGCCTCGTTCATGACGACGTCGAAGGCGCTCACCCGATCGCTGGCCACGAGGAGGAGGGCCTCGGGCCCGGCGTCATAGACTTCGCGCACCTTGCCGCGACGCACCAGCGGGAGCGGCAGCGAGGACTCTCTCAGGGCCGTCGTCATACCCGCACCTCGGCGGTGCCGGCCTCGGCGGCGAGCGCACGGGCGCGTGCGAGCAGGGGCGGGAGGTAGTCTCGCGTGAACTCCTGGACCTGCTGGACGGAGCGGCCGGTGTAGAGGTGCGGCTCCAGCTCGGCCTGCAGCGACGCCGCCGGTACCTTCGCGAACGCCGCGTCCCGGCCCAGCCGGTCGAGCAGGTCATTGGATGCCCCGCCACTCACCGCCTCGGCGACGGCGAGGCTGTGCTTCCGGATCACCTCGTGCAACTCCTGCCGGTCGCCACCCTGGCCCACACCGAGCATGAGCCAGCGCTCAGTGGCCATGAAGGGCATCTGCTCGTCGACATGGCTCCGCACCACCGCCTCACGCACCTCGAGCCCGGCGGCGACGTTGGTGGCGAGCACCAGGATCGCGTCGGTGGCGAGGAAGGCCTCGGGGAGCGTGAGCCGCCGGTTGGCGCTGTCATCGAGCGTGCGCTCGAGCCACTGGTTGGCGGCGGTGTGTGCCCCGTTGGCCTGGAGCGAGATGACGAAGCGCGCGAGGCTGCAGAT
>Ga0070668_100002825_pt1 | contig 12786 bp, 11 predicted proteins | sample KBSS43metaG_FD_64661 | JGI IMG/M metagenome (GOLD analysis project Ga0070668, IMG submission 64661) | Switchgrass rhizosphere microbial communities from Kellogg Biological Station, Michigan, USA - KBS S4-3 metaG | ecosystem: Host-associated > Plants > Roots > Rhizosphere > Soil ... | reverse complement strand
GCCGTCCTGCTTGCCGGCGAAGGTCTGCAGGTCGACACCCTGCGCCTTGGCCGCCTCCTGCGCACCCTGCTTCATCTTGACGAAGAACGGGTTGGTGTCGGTCTTGGTGATCAGGCCGACGACCGGCTTGCCGCCGCCTCCACCGCCGGCGTTGGACTTGTCGTCGCCGCCGCACGCGGCGGTCGACAGGGTGAGCGCGACGGCAGTGCCGGCGACGAGGGCCATCCGCCTGCGGCCGCCCGTAAATGCGTGGAGCACTGTGCCTCCTGTATCCGGGGGGTTTCGCCTTGATGTCGAGGAAGATCGTTGTCGTGTTACGAGACAACGTTGTCAAGGAGTAGACGCCCCTGCGGAGGTGTTGTCAACACCACGTCACCTGAGATTTCCCGCCTTCGCCATCTTGTTACCAGCCGACTTCGAGATCAGCCTTATGACATCGTTGTCTGGCTGGCGGGTTGCCGTTAGGCTGCATCGGACAGTGACCAGAGAGGACCCACCGTGAGGGCGAAGTCCGGCAGGCCGACGATGAATGACGTGGCGCGGGCCGCCGGGGTCAGCCTGAAAACGGTGTCCCGGGTGGTCAACGGCGAGGAAAACGTGTCGCCCGCGCTCGCCGCCCAGGTGCGCGTCGCCATCGAGAGCCTGCACTACCGGCACGACATCGGGGCCAGCACGCTGCGCCGCAGCGACCGGCGCACCGAGACCATCGCGCTGCTGCTGGAGGATGTCGGCAACCCGTTCTCGTCCGCCGTGCACCGGGCCGTCGAGGACGAGGCGCGCGTCCGGTCCGTCCAGGTGCTGACCGGCAGCCTCGACGAGGACCCGCAGCGCGAGCGCGACCTGGCCCGCGCCTTCACCATGCGCCGCGCCGACGGCCTGATCATCGCGCCGGCCAGCCCCGACCAGACCTACCTGGCCACCGAGGTACAGGCCGACACCCCCGTGGTCTTCATCGACCGCCCCGGCCACGGCATCCCGGCCGACACCGTGCTGGCCACCAACGTCACCGGGGCCACCGAGGCCACCCGCCACCTGGTCGCACACGGCCACCGCCGCATCGCCTACCTGGGCGACTACACCCGCATCTCCACCGCCCGCCACCGCTACGAGGGCTACCTGGCCGGCCTGCGCGAGGCCGGCCTCGAACCCGACCCGGCGCTGGTGGTCCACGACCTGCACACGGCCGTGCTGGCGGAGAGCGCGGTGATGGCGCTGTTCCGCCGCGCCCAGCCGCCCACCGCGGTGTTCACCAGCCAGAACCTGGTCACCATCGGCGCGGTGCGGGGGCTGCGCCGGCTCGGGCTGCAGCGTTCGGTCGCCCTGATCGGCTTCGACGACTTCCCGCTGGCCGACCTGCTCGAGCCCGCGGTCACCGTGGTCGCCCAGGACGCGGCCATGATGGGCCGTACGGCGGCCCAGGCCCTGTTCCGCCGGATCGACGGCGACACCAGCGAGCCCGAGGAGTTCTGGATACCCACCACGCTGATCCGCCGCGGCTCGGGCGAGCTGCCACCCAGCCCGCAGCTGCTGGCCGGGCGCACGCCGGACGCTCTGTAGGTCAGGCTCCGCCGAGCGCGCTCCGGATGCCGACCACCGCGGCACCGCGGGCCCGGCCGGCCCCGAACCATCGAGGCCCGCCGGTGCTGACAAGCGCGTGAGCGACACAAACGGCGGGCATCTTTACGCATTCGAGCTCGTATTTCTTCCTCCGGCCGCAGGTGGGTGACCTGCGACGGTATTGCGGTGCCTGGGGGGCGGCCCATCGACGGGTCGCCGGCACGCAATCGAGGGGGAACAACTCATGAAGGTGCGTCACGCCGGTCGGATCGCCGCCTTGGCGGTACTCGGGACCGTGCCCGCGCTGCTCCTGGCCGCCCCGGCCTACGCCGTCACCGGTGTAGCCCGGGTCGGCGCCCAGATCACGGCGAACGCCGCGAACAACCGGGCCAACAACATCACGATCACCACGGTCGGCAACAACGTCGTGTTCCGCGACCTCGGCGACACCATGGCGGCGGGGCCCGGCTGCGTGCAACTGGCCGCCAACGCGGTGCGTTGTCCGTCGCTGGGCGTCACCCGGCTCGTGGTCAACACCGGCAATCTGAACGACCGGGTCAACAACCTCGCCGCGATCAGCGGCGTGTTCAACGGCGGCCCCGGCAACGACACGCTGATCGGCGGCCCGCGCAACGACGTGTTGCGCGGCGGCTTCGGCAACGACGCGATCTTCGGCAACGGCGGCGACGACGTCTCTGTCGCGGAGAACGTGCGGGACGGCCGGGACGTCTTCAACGGCGGGCTGGGCCGGGACACCGCGGACTACGGGCTGCGGCTCATCGCGGTGAACGTCAGCCTGAACGGCGTGGCCAACGACGGCTCGGCGCCCGAGTTCGACAACAACCTGGCCAACGTGGAGAACGCCACCGGCGGGCGGGGCAACGACGTGCTCATCGGCAACGCCGCCAACAACGTGCTGGACGGCCGGGCCGGCAACGACACGCTGCTCGGCCTGGGCGGCAACGACGTGCTGATCGGTGGCCTCGACAACGACCGGCTGACCGGTGGCCTCGGCAACGATTCCCTGATCGGCGGCGCGGGCAACGACACCGCGTTCGCGCAGGCGCTCCGGGACGGCCGGGACACGTTCAACGGCGGCGCGGGCACCGACACCACGGACTACTCCGCCCGGGTCATCCCGGTCAACGTCAGCCTCAACGGTGTCGCCAACGACGGCTCCGCGCCGGAGTTCGACAACAACCTGGCCAACGTGGAGAACGCCACCGGCGGGCGGGTCGGCGACGTGCTCACCGGCAACGGCGTCCGGAACGTGCTGCGCGGTCAGGGCGGCAACGACACGCTGTCCGGCCTGGGCGGCAACGACTCGCTGCTCGGCGGCGCCGGCAACGACACCGTGATCGGCGGTGCCGGCAACGACGACATGCGCGGCGAGGCCGGCAACGACCGGCTGTTGGCCATCGACCTCGTGCGCGACGTGGTCAACGGCGGCCTGAACATCGACGACTGCAACACCGACGCGGTCGACATCCGGATCAGCTGCGAGCTCTGACCGGCAACCCCCGATGATGCGCGCCCGGGCCTATCTGGCCCGGGCGCGCAACCCGTCCACGTCCAGCACCGCGACGGACCGGCGGCTGGTCTCGATCACGCCGTGCCGGCGCAGCGTCCGCAGCGCCTTGGTCACCGACTCCCGGGACGAGCCGGTCCACGCGGCCAGTTCGTCCTGGGTCAGCGGCAGCGTGATCCGCACCCCGCGCTCGGCGGTCTGCCCGAACCGCTCGGCCAGCTCGGCCAGGCGCAGGGCGACCCGGCCGAGCGCGTCGTAGGTGCCGAACTCGATGCGCTTGCGGTCCGCGTCGCGCAGCCGACCCACGATCAGCCGGACGATGCACACCGCCGCCTCCGGGCGGCTGGTCAGGAAGTCGAGGAAGGCGCCGACCGGGACGACCATCGTCTCCAGCGGTTCCAGCGCCGCCACCGAGGCCGACCGCGGCGCGCCGTCCAGGGCGGACATCTCGCCCAGCAGCGCGCCCGGGCCGCGGATCGCCAGCAGCACCTCGCCGCCCTGCTCGGTCAGCGAGAAGACCTTCGCCCGGCCGCTGAGCACGAGCACCACCGTGGTGGACCCGTCGCCCTCGCCGAACAGAGTCGCGCCGGCCGGCCAGCGCCGGCGGCGGCCCCGGGCGAACAGTTCGGCCCGGTCGTCCGGGTTCAGCTGATCAAGGAACTCCCGCGCCATGCGTCCTCACCTCGCAGGCTGCGCAACACGTAGGCGGACACCGGCCGGCTCCGCCCCTTCACCCGCAGCTCGCCCAGCGGGTCGACCTGCGCGCAGGCGCCGAGCAGCTCCCGGGTCGCCGCGCCGATCACCACCTGCCCCGGCTCGGCCGAGGTCTCCAGCCGGGCCGCGACGTTCACCGCGTCGCCCATCGCGTTGAAGTTGCGCAACGCCTCCCCGCCGATGTTGCCGACCAGCGCCTCGCCGGTGTTGATCCCGACCCGGAAGCGCGGCCAGCCGGGGCAGCCGGCGGCGATCCGGTCCACCTCGGCCTGCAGGGTCAGCGCCGCCCGGGCGGCCCGCAACGCGTGGTCCGGCTGCCGGGCGGGGGCGTTGAACAGCGCCATCAGGGCGTCGCCGACGAACTGCACCACCGTGCCGTTCTCGGCGAGGACCGCCCGGGTCGCCACGTCGAAGTACCGGTTGAGCATCTCGACGATCTGGCCCGGGGTGGACTGCTCGGAGAACGTGGTGAAGCCGCGCAGGTCGGCGAAGAGCGAGGTGACCTCGACCACCGCGCCGCCCAGGGCGGCCTGGCTCGGGTCGGCGACCAGCGCGGTCGCCACATCGGGCGACATGTACTGCCGGAACAGCACGTCCAGCCGGTGGTAGAGCCGGGCGTTCTCCAGCGCGATCGCGATCTGGCTGGCCAGCGACGCGAGCAGGGCGGCGTCCCGGTCCGGCACCGGTTCGCCGGGCCGGCCGGCCGCCAGCACGCCGGCCGGGTGGCCCTTGACCGAGAACGGCACGATCAGCGCGCCGGACGGGCTGGTGACCGCCTCGCCGACGGCGAGCGCGGCCTGCGCCGCGTGCTCGGTGTCCGGCAGTACGCCGGCGGCCAGGCCGGGCGGGAAGACCAGGCGGCCCTCCTCGACCAGGCCGACGCGGACGGCGTACCGGTCGAAGGCCTGTGCGATGTGGGCGACCGCGCCGCGCAGCAGTTCCGCGTCGGTGAGGATCACCCGCGAGTCGTGCCCGACCGCGACCAGCGCGCCCAGCTTGCGGATCTGGTCGCGCTCGGCGGCGAGCGCGCCGGCCGCGCGGCCCAGCACCGCGGTCTGCCCCTCGGTGAGCTCGAACCGCTCGGCCAGCCGCGCGGTGGTCGCGGCCATCTGCCGCTCGGTCAGCCCGCCGCGTTCCCGTTCGTGCAGCGCGTCGACGAGGGCCTCGAGGGCGGCACCGTACTCGGCGCGCAGCCGGCGCACCGTGTCCTCGGTGCCGACCGAGGCGAACAGCCCGGCGGCCGCACCCTCGTTGCGGTACTGCACCCAGGCGCTGTACGCGACGTAGCCGAACCCGGCCGCCATCAGCAGGTGCCACTCCCACCACGAGACGTGCCAGCTGCGGCCGACGGCCATGGCCGCCGCCGCCTCGGCGAGCAGCGTGTACGCCGTCACCACCGACAGCAGCATGACCGTGCGCCGCCGCCGGTAGAGCAGGTAGTAGCGGACCGTGGCGACGCCGAACATGACCACGCCGGCCGCCGCGAGCAGGGCCGCCGGGCCGCTGTCGGCGGCCGGCACCCGGGACAGCGGCGGCACGCCGATCAGCGAGGCCACCGCCCACGCCGCGACGAGCAGCAGCAGGGCCGCGCGCAGCGGCCGCGACCAGCGCAGCAGCGCGGCGGCCCGGCGGGCGGGCAGGTCGGCGGCCGAGGCGGCGGCGAAGACGGCCGCGAGGGTGAGGCCGACCGGGGACGCGTAGGTGAAGCCGGCGTTGCGCCCGGCCAGCAGCACCTCCGGCGTCGCGACCGCGTGCAGGCCGAGGAAGGCGGCCGCGACCAGGAACGAGAACGCGACCAGCAGCAGCCGCGCGTCGGCACGCCGCCGGGCCGTCTCGTTGATCACGATGGCCAGCCAGAGGCTGACCGCGGACACCGCGAGCACCAGCCAGAAGTGTGACGGGCCGTGCTGCCAGCGATGGTCCCACTGCGGCCGGGCGGCCAGGATCCACAGCCCGGCCAGCGGGGCCGCGAGGTGCGCGACCCACACGATCACCCGGGCCGATCCACCGCGACCCACGACCGGATCCACCTGCTCACCCTAAGCCGAGACGCAACCCGCGGGGCTGTCGGATAGGCGCGGTGTTGACAACGACTATTCATTCCTTGAATAGTGACGATCATGTCAACCACCCATGCGGTGCTGGGCCTGCTCGCCACGGGCGCCCGGCACGGCTACGAACTCAAGCGGGAGCACGACGCGCGGCTGCCGTTGGCCAAGCCGCTCGCCTTCGGGCAGGTGTACGCCACGTTGGTCCGGCTGCTCCGGGACGGCCTGATCGAGGAGCTGGCGCCCGAGCGCGCCGGCGGACCGGACCGGACGGCGTACGCGCTGACCGAACGGGGTCGCGCCGAGCTGGTGAGCTGGCTGTCCACCGTGGAGCCGCCGGCGCCGTACGTGAACAACGTGCTGTTCCTCAAGGTCGTGCTCGCCGTCCTGGTCACCGGGGAGGCGGCCGCCCGGCAATACCTGACCGCCCAGCGGCAGGCCCACGGCGCCCGGCTGCGCGAGCTCACCGCCGTCAAGACCCGACCGGGCGTGGGCCTGGCCGACCTGCTGTCGGTCGATTACGCGATCGCCCACCTCAGCGCCGACCTGCGGTGGATCGAGACCACCCTGGCCCGCGTCGCCGACCTCGGTCAGGAGATGGCCCGATGATCCTCGAAGCGCGCGCCGTGACGAAATCCTACGGCCCCAACCCGGCCGTACGGGGCGTGTCGTTCGCCGTCGAACCCGGTGAGATCGTCGCCATCACCGGCCCCAGCGGGTGCGGCAAGTCCACCCTGCTGCACTGCCTCGCCGCGATCCTGCGCTCCGACGGCGGCGACGTGCTCTACCGCGGCGAGCCGATCAACGACTGGTCCGAGGCCCGCCGCTCCACGCTGCGGCGCACCGAGTTCGGGGTGCTGTTCCAGTTCGGGCAGCTGGTGGCGGAGCTGTCCGCGGTGGAGAACGTCGCCCTGCCGCTGCTGCTCGGCGGGATCCGCCGCCGCGAGGCGACCACCGCGGCGGCCGACTGGCTGGCCCGGCTCGGCGTCGGCGAGCTGGCCGGCTCCCGTCCCGGCGAGATGTCCGGCGGCCAGCAGCAGCGGGTGGCCCTGGCCCGGGCGCTGGTCACCGAGCCGCGGGTGCTCTTCGCCGACGAGCCGACCGGCGCGCTGGACACGCTCGCCGGCGAGCGGGTGCTCGGCCACATGGTGCAGGCGGCCCGGCAGCAGCGCACGACCGTCCTGCTCGTCACCCACGACCCGGTGGTCGCCGCGTACGCGGATCGGGAAGTCGTCCTCCGCGACGGCCTGGTGGACAGCGACAGCGCGGGCCTGACCGGCACGGCGGTGCCCCGGTGAGCCCGCGCACGCTGATGCGCCTGGCCGTCACCGGCGGCCGCAGCGACACCGTACGCATCGCCCTGACCGCGCTCGGGGCGGCGCTCGGCACGATCGCGCTGCTCGCCACCGCGACCGTGCTGGCCATCGTCAGCCCGAAGACCGTACAGATCATGGCGGACGGCACGCGGGTCGAGGAGTACGCGAACCTCGACCGCTACACCAACGAACTGCTCAACGAGCCCGGCCTGCGGCCCGGGGTGGCGGTCGCGTTGCTGCTGTTCACCGTCCCGATCCTCGCCTTCGTGGCGCAGTGCGGCAAACTCGGCGCGCCGGCCCGGGAACGGCGGCTCGCGGCGTTCCGGATGGCCGGCGCGACCCCGCGGCAGGTGGTGTGGATCGCCGCCGCGGAGACCGGGGTGGCGGCGGTGCTCGGCGCGGCGCTCGGGATCGCGGTGTTCCTGGCCGGCCGGGTGGCGCTGGACCAGCCGGACGGCCTGGGCCGGCGCCCGCTGCCCACCGACGTGCTGCCGGACTGGCCCGCGTTCGCGGCGGTCGCGGCGGGCCTGCCGCTGATGGTGACGCTGCTCGCCGTCGTCACCCTGCGCCGGGTCGTGGTCACCCCGCTCGGCGTCGTCCGCACCACCACCCGCAGCGCGCCGTTGCCCTGGCCGGGCCTGCTCATCGGGGCCGGCATCGGCCTCTACGCCGTCGTCGAACCGATCGACCGGATGCTGTTCGCCGGCTCGATGCCCGCCGAAATGCTCGTCGCGCTCATGCTGGCCGGGCTGGTGCTGGTCAGCGTCGGCGTGGTCACCGGCGTCGGCTGGCTCACCCACTTCACCGGGCGGTTGCTGCACCGCTTCGCCCGCCGCTCAGCGACCCTGCTGGCCGGCCGCCGGATGATGGCCGACCCGTGGGCGGGCAGCCGCACCTTCGCCGCGCTCCTGGTGGCGCTGCTGCTCGGCGCGATGATCGCGGGCGTGCACGCCTGGACGATGACCGACGTCGAGGCCAACAGTCTGGCGATGAAGCGGTACGCCGAACTCAGCGGCGAGCCGTACCGTCCGGTCGAGGACGCGTTCTACGCCCGGGCGTACGAGCTCATCGACTACGCGTTGTTGATCGCGGTGGCGATCGCGGCCCTGGGGCTGCTCGTGGCCCTCGCGGACGGCATCGTCACCCGCCGCCGCACGCTCACCGCGTTGATCGCCGGTGGTGCGTCGCGCGGGGTTCTCTCCCGGGCGCTGGCATGGCAGGTGCTCACACCAGCGGTGCCGGCGATCGCGATCGCCGTGTCGGCCGGGATCGTCCTGCCGCGCCGGCTGATCCGCCAGGTTCAGTCGGGGACGATGGGGGGTGACATCTGCCGGCCGGCGGCCGGTGATCTCGCCGGGGCCTGCGCCGATCCGAAGTATTTCGAAGCGCACCGGGTTTATGTGGAGACGGCGCCGGTCACGCTTGACGTGCCGGTTCCCTGGGAGCATCTGGCGCTGCTGGGCGGGGCGGCGGTGGTGGCTGTGTTGGTTGTGACCGCGGTGGGTTTGTTGTTCGTCCGGATGAGCACCAATGTCAATGAGCTACGCACTGGGTAAGGTGCGGATTCACGCCGGCGTGGCGTCCGGCCCGTGCTTGACTGCCTTTCAGCTCATCGACCGTCGGGCCGTGGTCCCAGCCGGCGCCGTCCACGTCCTGGGCCCGCGGACACGATCCAGCCGATGGCGCAGGTCGTCGACGCGGGCCGGTCGAGAAAGACCGCTCTTCCCGCATCCAGCAGGCGGTCAGGGGTGCGCTGCTGGTGCTGGGCGCGGGTCAGCCGCACCGGCGGCCGATTACCGATCCGCGCAGTCACCTCGCAACGCAGCGTGGCGTCGGTTTGTGGGAGGGTGGTTCATGCCCTTGAGCGCCTATCACGTCAGGACTTCGGTCGCCGTGTCCGACATAAAGAGGGCGGCCGCCTTCTACGAGGGCAAGCTGGGACTGCAACTGCTGCAGTCCGGTCCGAGCGCGGACATCGCCGACGGCAGCCGGGTCTATGGTTCTGGCGGCGGCCCGGCGCTGAATGTGTATCAGTCGGTCACGGCCGGGAAGACCCCGGCGACGCTGGCGACATGGTATGTCGACGACCTCGACCAGGTCGTCGACGAGCTCGTCTCGTCCGGCGTCGAGTTCATCCGCTACGACCAGATCGAACACGATGCCAAGGGGATCACCGCTCGGGCCGGTGGTGGGCGTATCGCGTGGTTCCAGGACCCGGACGGCAACACCTTTGCGCTCGAAGCCGACCTCTGATTCCCTGCCGGGAACGCGGCGCGGCTGCTGGCACGCGCATCAGGACTGCGACTTCCGGGTAAAAGGCATCGTGCGGACGATCGTGCCGCCGGTCTCTCGGCCTACAGATCGATGCAGTTTTGACCGCGCACTCTTCAGGCCGCGTGGAGCGAAAAACAGGGCTCTCAGCTTGCGCTGGGAGCCCTGTTTCGGTCGAGCGTCAGTGGATCATGACGGGGGTGGCGGTCTCGCCGTCGGCGGAACCGGCGTCGCCGCCCGCTGCCGGCTTGGCCATGGCCTTGCGTGGCAGGAACGCGATCGGGATGAAGGTCGCCAGCACCAGCGCGAAGCCCACCCAGAACGTGGTGGCGAACGAGTCGGCCGCGAAGGCCAGGCCGCGCTCGAGGATGGGCGGCGGCACCGGGAGCGGGACGCCCAGGTTGTTGCCGATCGCCGCGCCCGCCTCGGTGATCGGCTCGTGGGTCTGCGGGTTGGTCAGGCCGGGGATCGGGTCGGAGCCGTTCAGCCGGCTGGTGAGGATCACCGACATGAGCGCCGAGCCGATCGAGCCGCCGATCTGCTGCAGGATGTTGACCAGCGTGGATCCGCGGGCGACGTCCTGGTGGCTCAGGGTGCGCAGCGCCGAGGTCATGATCGGCATCATGGTGCCGCCCATGCCGAGGCCCATCACGAACAGCGAGCCGCACAGCAGCAGGTACGAGGTGTCCGTGCCCACCTGGGTGAAGGTGAAGAAGCCCGCGGCGATGAGCGCCATCGCGAACGGCACCGTGCGGCCCACCGGGATCCGGTCGGCGAGGGTGCCGGCGATCGGCATCGTGATCATCGCGCCGATGCCCTGAGGCGCCATCAGCAGGCCGGCGTGCAGCGTGGACTCGCCGCGGATCTGCAGCCAGTAGCTCGGGAACAGCAGGCCGGCGCCCATGAACGCGATGATGAAGACGAACAGCGAGATCGTCGAGATGGCCAGGTTGCGGTTCCTGAACAGCCGCAGGTCGAGCAGCGGGTGCTTCGGCTTGAACGAGTACAGCACGAAGCTGATCACCAGGACCGCGCCGGCCAGCATGGTGGTCCAGACCTTGGTGGCGGTGATCGTGCCGGTCTCGGGCAGCGACGAGACGCCGAACAGGAAGAGCGCGAGGCCCGGCGAGAGCATCAGCATGCCGAGGAAGTCGAACGACTCCGACGGCTTCGGGTCGTCCTTCGGCAGCGCGAACTGCGCGTAGACGAGGGCGATGATCCCGATCGGCAGGTTGATCAGGAACACCCATTTCCAGCTGTACGCCTCGATCAGCCAGCCGCCGAGGATCGGGCCGCCGATCGGGCCGAGCAGCATCGGGATGCCCAGCACGGCCATGAGCCGGCCGATGCGGTCGGGGCCCGCCGCGCGGGTCATGATCGTCATACCGAGGGGCATGAGCATGCCACCGCCCAGGCCCTGCACCACCCGGTACGTGACCAGCTGCCCGATCGAGTCGGCGGTGGCGCACAGCACCGAGCCGAGGGTGAACAGCAGCAGCGCCAGCATGTACAGCCGCTTGGTGCCGAACCGGTCGGCCGCCCAGCCGCTGAGCGGGATCACCGTCGCCAGCGCCAGGGTGTAGCCGGTCATGGTCCAGGCGACCTCGGCGTACGTGGCGTTGAACGTGGTCTGGAAGGTCGGCAGCGCCACGCTGACGACGGTGATATCGAGGATCGACATGATCGCGCCGAGCACGACCACTCCGGCGATCTTGAGGACTGCGGCGTCCAACTTCTGGGGCGCCGCGGCCACTTGATCTGTCACAGGACTACTCCAGGTTCAGCTCGTGGGCCGTGCGAAAACAGCGATCATGGTGACATCGCGCTCGGCGGTCCGCATCCGCTTTTCAGCAGCATCTCAGGAGCAGGCCACCATACGGCCGAACGTGTGACCGAGGTCGCGCCGAAAACCCTTTCGGAATGTCCCGTGGCGTATGCTCACGGAGGCGTTTGACCGGTTCCGCCGTGACCCCCAGGGAGCCGTCCCATGACCGATCGTGACGAGGCGGCCGCCGTCGCCGACGCGCAGCTCGACACCAAAGTCCCGCACTCCGCCCGGGTCTGGAACTACTGGCTGGGCGGCAAGGACAACTACCAGGCCGACCGTGACGTCGGCGACCAGTTCGAAAAGCTGTATCCCGACATTACTGTGGTGGCGCGCAGCTCGCGGGCGTTCCTGAAGCGAGCCGTCACCTTCCTCGCGGCCGACGTGGGCCTGCGGCAGTTCCTCGACATCGGCACGGGGATGCCGACGGCGGAAAACACCCATCAGGTGGCCCAGGCCGCCGCGCCCGACTCGCGGATCGTCTACGTCGACAACGACCCGCTGGTCCTGGTGCACGCGCGGGCGCTGCTGACCGGGACGGCGCAGGGCGCGACCGAGTACATCGACGCCGACCTGCGCGATCCGGCCGGCATCCTGGCCGCGGCGCGCAACGGGACGACCCTCGACTTCACCCGCCCGATCGGGTTGATCCTGATGAACATCCTCGGCCACGTGCCCGACCTGGACGAGGCCGTCTCGATCGTCCGCCGCCTGGTGGACGAGCTGCCGCCGGGCAGCTATCTGGTGACCGCCGACGGCACCAACGTCATCGACGGCCCGGCGTTCGAGGAGGCGATCGCGGTGTGGAACGCCAACGCGCCGCTGTCCTACCAGCTGCGCCACCCCGACCAGCTGGCCCGCTTCCTGACCGGGCTCGAGGTGGTGGAGCCGGGCCTGGTGCCGTGCTCGCGGTGGCGTCCGTCGCCGGACGCCGGCCCGGAGGAGCTGCGCGCGGTCGACGAGTACGGAGCGGTGGCCCGCAAGCCCTGAAAGCCTCGGACCCCCGGCGAGCGAGTTGCCCGGATCGCCGCGGCCGCCGCGGTCCGGGTCGACCCCACGACATGGACGGTGGCAGGATGTGCACCGGCACGAGGGGTGGATCGCTGTTGATCGTTGAAAGCCACAAGGGTACGGACGGGGTCGTGCAACTCGCAGTGACCGGTGAGATCGACATGGTGACCGTGGGCGATCTCCGTGCGGTGTTCCCAGGCGCCCTGACCGACGACGACGTCACGGGCGTCGTGGTCGACTTCGCCGGGGTCACGTTCTGTGACTCCTCGGGCATCCGGGCGCTCGACGAGGCGTATGCGACGGCCGCCCAGCACGGCGTCTGGTTCCGGCTGGTCAATCTGCGGCCGTCGGTGCGCCGGGTCTTCGAGCTCGTCGGTGTCCTGGAGGCACTCACCCGGCCGGCTCCCGGGCCGGACCAGCAGTCATGACAATCGATGGACAACCGAGCGGCGCCGGCGGGCATCGACGCCGACCGGCTGGGCAGTAAAAAGCCATGACGGGGTGGACTTTGCGGCA
>Ga0070668_100002823_pt1 | contig 12787 bp, 14 predicted proteins | sample KBSS43metaG_FD_64661 | JGI IMG/M metagenome (GOLD analysis project Ga0070668, IMG submission 64661) | Switchgrass rhizosphere microbial communities from Kellogg Biological Station, Michigan, USA - KBS S4-3 metaG | ecosystem: Host-associated > Plants > Roots > Rhizosphere > Soil ... | reverse complement strand
CCGCAACGCCACCGCGTCCTCCCCGAAGGCGAGGCGCAGGTCCGGCGGCACCACGCCGTCCTGGGCCTCGGCCAGTGCGTCCCACGTTCCGGTCCGGCGGGCGAGGTCCACCATCGCCTGACCGGACGGTGTCATCAGGCCTGCGGCCGTCAACCGGGCCACCCGGTCGCGGTTCACCCGGCTCCACGTGCTCCGCGGATTCCGCGGCGTGAAGCAGAGGTACGTGCTCTCGCCGTCACGCTTCAACGCCTTGCTGTCGATCCAGCCGAAGCACAGCGCCTGCTCCATCGCCTCGTGCACCAGCACCCCCGGCACACCACTGTGCTTGCGCCGGATCACCAGCCACACCGACGGCACCGAACGACTCGACGCCGCCAGCCAGCTCCGCCACTCGCCGGCCGACGTGACCTTCAGCACCGCGACACCCTCGATCGTCTCCATGCCCTCATCGTCGGGGGTGAAGTGCTCATCTTCTGAGCACTTTCGCGCGGGAACAATCGAGGACCGCCCGGCGTAGCGTCCTGGTATGGAAACTCCGTTGAGCACCGACCGGCTCGTGATCCGGGACTGGACGGTGGACGACGCCGAAGCCGCCTTCGCGATCTACGGCGCGGAGGACGTGACGCACTGGCTGACCCCGGCCATGGACCGCGTCGGCGACATCGGCGCCATGCGCGCGGTGCTGCACGCCTGGCAGGAGGCGCAGCCGAACCTGCCGCCGCCGCGTGGCCGGTGGGCCGTGGAGCGCAAGGAGGACGGCGCGGTGATCGGCGGCCTCGGCATCCGGCTGCTGCCGCCGTTCGAGGAGGACCTCGAGCTGAGCTGGCAGCTCAGCCCCGGTGCCTGGGGCCAGGGCTACGCGTCGGAGGCGGCGACGGCGCTGATCGAGTGGGCGTTCACCCAGGACACCGAAGAGCTGTTCGCCGTCGCGCGGCCGAACAACACGCGCGCGATCGCCGTCGCCAAGCGGCTCGGCATGCAGTGGGTCGGCGAGACGGAGAAGTACTACAACCTGCGGCTGCAGGTCTACCGGATCCGCCACACCGACCTCATCGACTGACATGCTCGGGGCATGACCCGTCCCGAATCCGCCGCCGAGGTCTTCGACGCACTCGGCAAGGACTACGAGCACGCCTTCCGCACCGCCACCGCCCACCGGGACGCGCTCACCGACCTGCTCGCGCACCTGCCCGCGCAGGCGAAGGTGCTCGACCTCGGCTCGGGCACCGGACGACCCACCGCCGATCTCCTGGCCGCGGCGGGCCACGACGTGACCGGGTACGACGTCGCGCCGAAGATGGTCGAGATCGCGCGGGCGCAGGTGCCCGCCGCGCGGTTCGAGCTCGGCGACATGCGCGAACTCTCCTTCGCGGCGGGGACCTGGGACGCGATCACGGCGTTCTTCTCGATGCTGCAGCTCCCCCGGGCCGAGCAGGAAACCATGATCGACCGCCTGGTGACCTGGCTGAAGCCGGGTGGCCGGCTCGTCTTCGCCACCGTGCCCGCCGACGTCGACGGGGTCGACATAGTCTTCATGGGTCACGCGGTGCGCGCGAGCAGCTTCGCCGCCGACGCGCTGGCGGGCCGGCTACGGACGGCCGGCCTGGAAATCCTCCGTGAGGAGCAGGCGGAGTTCATGCCCGACCACCCCGATGCCGCGCCCGAGCCCCACGTCTACTTCACCGCCCGCAAGCCGGCCTGACGTCCGTCAGGTTCTCACCACCCCGGCCATCCAAAGGACATGAATTTTGCTCAAGTTCGTGCATATCCCGGCTCACCGACCCGAGTTAAAGTGAGGAATGGGCACTGAAGCTCTGGCCAAGCCGGTACCTCGCGAACACCGCGAGCTCGTGCGCGAGATGCTGGCCAGGCTGCCGGAGTTCGCCGACCGCCTGGCCCGGCTGCTCAGCGAACAGGACGAGTTCTACCGCCAGGTGGACCACGTCGCGCCGGACGAGCTGCGCCAGGTCTGCCGGGCCAACCTCGAACGCGCGCTGACGGCGCTGGCCGAAGGCAGCGGCCTCTCCCTCGACGCCGCCCGGAAGACCGGGCTCGTCCAGGCGCGGCGAGGCATCCCGCTGCCCGCCGTGCTGCGCGCGTTCCGGATCGGCGGCACCTTCGTCTACGAAGCCCTGCTCGAGCTCGCCGGGCCGGCGTTCCTCGACCCGACCCGGACGATCGAGATCAACTCCTACGTCTGGAAGGCGATCGACCTCTACTCCGACGCGCTGACCACGGCGTACGAGGAGGTCGCGGCCGAGCCGTCGCACGCGAACGCGCGGCTGCTGGACGACCTGCTGCGCGGCCGGCTCACCAGCCAGGCCGACATGGAGGCCGCCGCCCGCGAGCTGGGCCTGCCGACCGCCGGCATGTTCGTCGCCGTGGTCACCGAACGCATCGAGCGGGACGAGCAGGACTCCGTCGAGGCGCTGCTGCGGGCGCGTCGTTGGCGGTCGGCGTGGCGCCCCGGCGGCGAGGCGGGCCTGGTCGCGATCGACCGGATCGAGGACGTCCGGCGGTTGCGCGAAGTGCTGGGATCCCTGCCGGTGGCGGCCGGGATGAGCCGGCCGTTCACCGGGTTCCCCGACGTCCCGGACGCGCTGCACCGGGCCCGGATCGCCCGCCGCTCGCTGCCGTCGGCGACGGCTGGTGTGGTGGTGTTCGGCGATTCGCCGGTGACCACGCTGGTCGCCGCCGCGCCGGGGATGGCCCGCGATGTCGTGCGGTCGGCGCTGGCCGGGGTGCTCACCCTGCCGAGCGCGGAACGCAAGGTCCTGCTCGACACGCTGCTCGCGTGGTTCGCCGGCCACGGCTCGGCGAAGGAGGCCGCGGACCGGTTGTTCGTGCACCCCAACACCGTCCGCTACCGGCTGCGCCGCGTGCAGGACCTGACCAAGCGCGACCTCACCGACCCGGTCGACATCGGCGAGCTGTACGTCGCGCTCGAATCGGTGCGGCTTGATCCGGAGCCATCGTAGATCGACAGCTACCGATTGACTTTCGATAGATAACCGGCGATAGTCGTCGCATGCTCACCGAAAGACACGCCGTCGCCGCGCTTCGGGTCTTCCTCGTCGTGCTGTTCGGCGTCCTCCTCGTGTTCCAGACGCTCTCGCTGCCGGGCGGCATCGCCTACCACACGCAGCAGAACCCGCACGACGCGAACCTGCGCTGGCCGCTGACCGCCATCGCGGTGTTCCTGGTGCTGTGCGTCCAGGTGGTGGTCGTCGCGACCTGGAAGCTGCTGACCCTGGTCAAGAAGGACCGGATCTTCACCAGCGCGTCCCTGAAGTGGGTCGACGCGATCGTCTGGGCCATCGCCGCCGCGTGGCTGGTCTTCGTCGGCATGCTGATCTTCGTCGGCTTCAACGCGGACGACCCGGGGATGCCGATGGTGCTGTTCCTGGTGACCGTCGGGATCACCGTGCTCGGCCTGCTGATGGTGGTCATGCGGGCACTGCTGCGGCAGGCCACCACGCTGCGGTCCGACCTGGAAGCGGTCATCTGATGGCGATCGTCGTGCGCATCGACGTCGAGCTGGCCAAGCGCAAGATGACCGTCGGGGAGTTCGCCGAGAAGGTCGGGCTCACGCCGGCCAACGTCGCCGTGCTGAAGAACGGCCGGGCCAAGGCGGTGCGCTTCAGCACCCTCGAAGCCATGTGCCGGGTGCTCGGCTGCCAGCCCGGCGACCTGCTCGAATGGGTCGACGACTAGACGCTAGGCCAGGTCCTCGGGCCGCACCCGCAGCTTGGCGGCGATGCGGGCCAGCGCCTGCTGGTCGGCCGCGGTGAGCGGGTCGAGCACCTTCAGGACGCTGCGCACGTGCGCCGGCGCGGCCGCGACAACCTTTTCGAAGCCCGCATCGGTGAGCGTGACCAGGGTGTACCGGCCGTCCCCGGGGTCGGGTGAGCGCTCCACCCAGCCCCGCTGCTCGAACCGCTTGACCACATTGGACAGCCGCGACAGGGAACCGTTGGCGAGGAAGGCCAGCTCGCTCATCCGCAGGCGGCGCTCCGGCGCCTCCGAAACTTGACTGAGCGCGAGGTACTCGAACAGCGTCAGGCCCGCTTCGCGCTGCAACGGCGTCTCGAGCCGCCCCGGGAGCAGGAGGATGAGCGAGACCAGGCCAGTCCAGGCTTCCTTTTCGGCAGCACTGAGCCAGCGTGCCTGGTCCGCGGGCTCCGGGGTGGCGGTGGTGGCCATGACGGCACCCTACCGAGTCCCAGATCACTTCATGCTTGAAGTCATATGGTGCTACATTGACTTCAAGCGTGAAGTCAATCGAAGGGAATCCCATGACCGCCCCGCAGTTCACCGTCACCCCCGGCTACGGCCCTCGCCACCTCGAGGCCCTGCACTACACCCAGGCGGTCCGGATCGGCGACCGCGTCGAAATCTCGGGCCAGGGCGGCTGGGACGACGACACCGTCTTCCCCGCGTCCCTCGAAGACGAGATCGTCCAGGCCTTCGACAACGTCGAGCGCACGCTCGCCACCGCCGGCGCCACCTGGGCCGATGTCGTCGCCATGGATTCGTTCCACGTCCCCACCGCGGACGACACCATCGGCGACGACCACACCCGCGTCATGGTGGAGCAGCTGCGCAAGCGCATGGGCGACCGCGCCCCGATCTGGACCCAGCTCGGGGTCGCGGCGCTGGGTGCGCCAGGCATGCGCGTCGAGATCCGGGTCACCGCCGTCACCGGCCGGCGCTAAGCCGCGTCGGCTTCGACCAGGCGGGCCAGTTCCAGGAGCGCGCCTTCGAAGCCGGGACCGGCGGTGAGGGCCACCGTGAGCGGACCTCCACGCCGGTCCGTCCCCACCGGGAGGGTCACCGCCGGCTCCGTCCACTGGGGACGGTCCACACCGGCCGAGACGACCACGTCCGGGCGCGCCACCGGATGCCGGCGCCCGCCTGCGTCGAGGTCGAGCACCACGTTGCCGTGCAAGGAGAGCAGCGCGGCGACGTCCGCCACGGCGTCCCGCAGCTCGCGGTCGGCGATCGAGTCCGAGTGCGCGCCGATCGCCGGGAACGCCGGCGCGCCGTCGGCGCCGAGCCGCGGGACGAACGCCGCGAGGTCACCTCGCGCACAGGCGAGGACCCGGATGCCGGACGCTCCGGGCGCGGGGTCGGTGAGGGTGATTCCCGCGCTCGCGGCCGCCGCCACGATCCGGGCCCGCCAGCGCGCGGTGGCCGCGATGGCGACCATCGATGGGTCCTGCGACAAAAGGGGGTGTCTCCTTTGCGATCCGGCGCGGCGGAGTGAGGATCGTCCGATGGTGGGCCCATGCCCGTTGTGCCCGGGAACAAACATGTTTGGCTGCTTGGTCCGAACGGTCGTGTCCATGCCACCTTCCGGTCGCTCCGGGTGTCTGTGACCGCCGGTCACACTTTGACGCGCGACGTGGCGCGGGCCACTATCTGCGCACCGATTACCGCCGGGTAATTTGTGTGTTTCCGCAGTACGACCCAGGAGGACCGTTGCGACGAGCTTTCGGCCTGATCTTGCTGGCACTGGGGGTTTTCGCGGTCGCCGGAGCGGTGCTCCTCCCGACCTACGTCTACCCGAAGCTCGCCAAGGTGCCGCTCGACCAGGACTCGACGTCGGTGCTCGAAGGCACCGCGAGCAAGGTTCTCGCCGTGGTCGACAAGGGCTCCGGCCCGATCACGGAGATCCGCGAAAACGCGAAGCTGACCGCAGTCGGCCGCGTGCAGGCGAACTTCGCCGCGCCGGAGATGCAGGAAGACACCGACTACGCGGTCTGGCTGCTGGCCGTCAGGGTCACCGACGACGAGGACAACACCGTCGTCAACGGGAGCAAGCGGCAGGTCTGCTTCGACCGGCGCACCGCCGAGGGCTACGCCCCGAACGGCGCGAAAGACCCGAAGTGCGACGCCAGGAGCAGCTACGTCACCGAGCTCGAGGACAAGGCCGAGGTCAACGGCCAGACGCCGGCCGAGAAGAAAATCGAAAAGGCGCAGCCCGGCCTGAACTTCAAGTTCCCGTTCGGCACCGAGCAGAAGGACTACAAGGTCTACGACGACAACACCGGCACGGCCGTCACCGCCCGGTACACCGGCACCGAGACGGTGAACGGCATCGAGACCTACAAGTTCGTCCAGAACATCCAGGACACCAAGGTCGCCACGAAGGACGTGCCCGGCTCGCTGGTCGGCTCCGACCAGCCGACCGTCAAGGCAGACCTCTTCTACCGCGGTGTCAACACGATGTGGGTGGAGCCGGTCACCGGGATCGAGGTCAAGCAGCAGCAACAGCAGCACCAGGAGCTGCGCAGCGGCACCACCAGCCCGACCGTCGTGTTCGACGGGACGCTCGCCTACAACGGCAAGACCATCTCGCAGATGGTCGACCAGGTGAACGCGAACAAGGGCAAGCTGGAGTTCCTGTCGAGCACCGGCCCGCTCTGGCTCGCGATCGGCGGCGGCGTGCTGATCATCGTCGCGATCGTGCTGCTGGTCCGCCGCCGTCCGGCCGCGCCGCCGGCTCCGCCGCAGCGACGGCGGCGGGAGCCGGTCGGCGCCGGACACTGAGGCCCGGCGGCGCTGAGAGATCAGCGCCGCCGCAGCACCAGAACCAGATTCCAGGACGCTATTTCCCGGAGGCCGGGAACCCGCACGATCCACATCGCCCAGCCCGGGTGGTAACGCGGGTAACCGGCCACCAGATCGGCGAGCGGCGTCGCCTTCGCCCAGCGAAGCGCGGCGCCGACCGAAACCGGGAACAGGCTTTCCCCGAATTTGTTCTTCGGTTCCTTTCCGAGTTTCCGGAGATAACGCTGCCGAGCGTAGTCGCCGCCGAGGAAATGCCACGGCGCGGTCTCGTGCCCGCCCCACGGCGAGTACCACGGGGTGAACGACGCGAAGACCGTGCCGCCGGGCTTGGTCACCCGGCACATCTCGTCGAGCATGACCCACGGCTCGCGGACGTGCTCCAGCACGTTCGACGAGTAGCAGACGTCCACGGATCCGCTGCGCACCGGCAGTTCCGTGCCGCTGGCGCGGATCATGTTCTCGCCGGGCTCGCCGCGCGCGGACAGCTCGCCGACGTCCGGGTCGAGCCCGAGGTAGGCCGCGCCGGCCGCGCGGAACGCGTCGGAGAAGTAGCCGGGGCCACCGCCGACGTCGAGCACCGTGCGGCCGGACAGCGGAGTGTGTGCCGCCAATTGCCGGACCGAGTCGGCGGCGAGCGTGGAATAGAATCCGTCCGGGTCCGTCTGCTCGGTGAGGAACGTGCGGAACAGCGTCACGGAACGGCGGAGCGTGGCGCGATGCGGCTGCGCCGTCGCGGCGATAACCGGATTACCTACCATTGAACCGTCGCTTTCCCGAATACGTTCATCTACTGTGTACGCACCAGTAACCTAGCATCGTCGCCAAAGTTTGGATAACCCGATGGAACGTCCTCGCGTGCTCCTCGTCAACTGGCGCGACACCGGCCACCCCGAAGGTGGCGGGTCGGAACGGTACGTCGAGCGGATGGCCGAAGGGCTCGCGAGAGCGGGGTACCGGGTCGAGATCCAGTGCGCCGCCTACCCGGGCGCGACGGCGGGCGAATGGCGTGACGGCGTCCGCTACCGGCGGCGGGGCAACAAGTTCGGCGTGTACGCGCACGCGTTGCGCGCGATCCGCCGGGCCCGCGCCGATCTCGTGGTGGACGTGCAGAACGGCATGCCGTTCTTCGCCCGGCTGGTCGCCGGCTGTCCCGTGCTGGTGCTCGTGCACCACGTCCACAAGGAACAGTGGATCAGCGCGCTCGGCGAGACGCTGGGCCGGGTCGGCTGGTGGATCGAGTCCCGGCTGGCGCCGTGGCTGTTCCGCAAGTGCCGCTACGTCACGGTTTCCGAGGTCACCAAGGCGGAGCTGGCCGGGCTGGGTGTCGGACGGGACCGCGTCACCGTGGTGCCCAACGGCCTCGACGCGCCGCCACCGTGCGCGTCCGAACGGGACCCCGGGCCCACCCTGGTCGCGGTGAGCAGGCTGGTGCCGCACAAGCGGATCGAGCACGCCATCGACGTCGTCGCGCGGCTCGCGCGGCGCTGGCCGGCCCTGCGGCTCGAGGTCGTCGGCCAGGGACCGTGGGACGAGGTGCTGCGCGCGCACGCGGCTTCGCGCGGGGTCGCGGACCGCGTGGTTCTGCACGGCTGGGTCGACGAGCACGCCAAGCACGAGATCCTCGCCCGGTCGTGGCTGCACCTGTGCCCGTCGGTCAAGGAGGGCTGGGGCATCGTCATCATGGAGGCCGCCGCGCACGGCGTGCCGTCGGTCGCCTACCGCGCCGCCGGTGGCGTGGCCGAGTCCATCGTGGAGGGTCGCACCGGCCTGCTCGCCGACGACTTCGACGACTTCACCGCCAAGGTCGACGGCCTGCTCGCCGACGGGCTGCGGCGCGCGGAAATGGGCATGGCCGGTGCCGAGCGGGCCGGGAAGTACAGCTGGGAAAGCAGTGTCGGCGAGTTCGCCACACTGGTCGGGGACGTCTCCGGCCTGCCGTCGCCCCGGCCGCGGGTGGTGGGCCAGGCGTCCGGCGCGGCGTTGGCGTCGTGAACGACTCTTTCCTGTCGTCGGACGACAGGAAAGAGTCGTTCATGTCATGGCCGCGCCGCTTGCTCCCGTACCGCGTCCCGGAACTCGCCGAGCAGCCGCGCGGCGGCGGCCGCGTCGAAGTCCTTGCGGCGAGCGCGCACGGTCACCGTCGTGGTGCCGCCGGTGGTCGCCGCGCCGAACGCCACGCCTGAGCGTCCGCTCGCCGCCGGGTAGAACGCGAGCGAGCGCACGGTGTCCCCGGTGGACACCACGCCGAGGTTCGACACCAGGAACGTCGAACCGAGCCTGCTCGCCAGCAGCCGGGTGCCCAGCCGGGCGAGCCGGCTGCTGCGCGCGGGGAAGTCCGGTTCGGGCGGCTGCGCGCGGAGCAGCGCGGCGACGTCCGCGCCGGGTCTCAGCCTCAGCCGGAAGAAAGCGCTGTCGTGCACGGGTTCCGGCGCGGCACCGGACCGGCGGGACGCGCCCAGCGCGGCGACGACGCGGGCGGCACGGGCGCCGTGCGCGCGGTTCCAGCGTTCGGTCGCGCGGGCCGCGGCCGCGGCGAACCCCGCGGCCCCCAACCGCAGCCCGGGATCGTGGCGGGCGGCGAAGACGTCTCCGGTGGCCGGAGCGGCGCGCTCGGGCACGATCCGGCCGGGTGGCGCGAAAAGCGCCTCAGCGAGCCGCTGGACGGCCGAAACGAGAAAGGGTTTACCGCCTTCGCGGTCGCCGATCCCGGTCGCTCCCGAGGAAACCGGGACGTCGAGCAGGACGCCGAGCAGGGCCAGGAGGCCGAGGCCGTCGAGGGCGCCGTGGTGCGCGGCCACGAGGAGCGCGGGTTCGCCGGCACAGACAGCGACCCGGACGAGCGGGTCGGCGCGTTCGTAAGGCACCGAAGCGAAGCGCTCGCGGACGGCGGGCAGGTCCGCGGCGGTGGTCCGCTCGATTTCGGGCACCACGCCGAGGTGCGGGTGCTGCTGGATCGCGGCGGTCAGCCGCGCGCGGAGCTTTTCCGGTTCCGGCGCGGCCACGCCGAGGACCGCTTCGAGGAGGATGCTCCAGGAAACGGTGGGGTCGCCGTAGAGCCCGACGACGCGGTGGGCGTGGTCGGAGGCGAGCTGGGTCATGCGTCGGCGCGTCAGCGCTTCCCGTACAAGGTGTTCGGGTGGTCGGCCGGGTTGTACTTCAAGTGCGCGTTGAGCTTCTGCTGCACCTGGGCGGAAGCGTCCGGATCGGCGCCCTCGATGAGGGCGAGACCTCCTGCGGTCGCCGCGCCGCCTCCGATGATGACGGCGGCGATCACGCCGATGATCGTGCCCACGTGTCACTCCTTCCACGGCGGGAAAATCCTGCCGCGCCCCAATGTACGCATCGGTAACATGCGACACAACAGTGCGACGCACAGCAACGCGAGCGCTACTCCGTTCGCCACCAAGACGGGCGCCCACGAGATCGCTTTCACCGGCGGCACACCGGGTGTCCGGTAGAGCGTCAGCCAGTCACCCGACCATACCCGCGTCGCGCCGGTGAGCAACCGCGAGTCCACTTCGCCGGGCGTCCCGTGTTCGACGAGGATCCAGCCGATGCCCGCCGCGGTCAGCTCCCGCGCGGACGTCGCGGCGCGGACGTCGCCGATCCTCGGGTCCTCGCCGGCGATGCGCTCGGCGCCGACCTGCAGGGTGTCGTCCATCAGCACGGGTTTCCCGAGTGCGCGCGGCGCCGGGTCGAGCTGCGTGCGGCCGTCGTTCCAGGCGAACTCGCGGAACGCCGAGAGCGGCAGCGCGAGCACGTCACCGGGACGGTCGCCGGCACCGAGCACTTCGGACACCGCCCGCCAGTCGGCCGGGTACCGCGCGGTGCCGAGCCGTCCCCAGCCGCCCCAGGCGAGATCCGGCATGGTGAGCAGCGGGAACACGGCCGCCGCTGCCACGAACGCGACACGCCCCTGGGGGGTTCGCAGCTTCGAGGCGGCCACCTCGATGGCCAGCGCGAACCCCAGCGCGAGCGGCAACGCCCACCAGGCCACCCATTTCTGGGCGTCCCGGAGCAGTCCCGCACCGGGCACGTGCCGGATCGCGGCGGTCAACAGCGTCTCCCCGCCCGGCAACGTCGCCAGCGAGGCCAGCAGGACGCCGGCGACGCCGAGGAGCGAAAGGGACCGGGCCGGTGCCGTCCCCCACCGCGCGGCGAGCGTCCGCAGCCCCGCCACCGCGACGCCGGCCGTGACGAGGACCAGCACCGGGACCAGCGGCATGGCCCGGCTGCCGGGCACCGTTTCGGCGTTCCAGATGCCGCCCAGCCCGAGCACGCTGAGCAGAGCGGGGCCCCAGCTTTCGGCGCGGGCGCTGAACGCCGTGACGCCGGCGGGATCGGAGAACGTGCTGCCGGCGTTGAGGAACACCGGCACGAGCCACGGCAGGTTGAGGACGACGGCGATCGCGGCCGTCGCCCGGAGCTTGTGCACCCCGGCGGCGGCGATCGCGACGGCGGTGGCGAGGACCCCGCCGGGCGCGGTCAGCACCGCAGGGGCGCAGGCGAGGATCAGCTTCGGCAGGGCGTTCGGTTCCCGCTTCCGCAGTTCGAGCCCGGCGCGGACGATCCAGGGCAGGGACGCGTAGGTCAGCAGCAGCGGCCAGTGCCCGATGAACAGCCGCTCCGCGACGTACGGCGTCCAGGCGTAGGCGGTCGCGGCGACGAGCCGGGTGCTCGTTCGGTCGGTCGGGACGAGCTGTCCCGCACCCTGTGCGGCGAAGAAGATCGCCAGGAGCAGGACGATCTTCTGGACGATGTCGCCGGGCACCACGGTGGTCGCCAGCGCGACAGCGGCGTCGGCGGGGACCGATCGCGGCAGCGCGCTGCCGAGCCCGAAGGCGTCCGGCACGAAGTACTGCCGTGGCGCGAACACCATGTCGTAGCTCAGGACGAAGCCGCGGCCGAGCAGCGGCGCGCAGACGGCGAAGGCCAGCACGGCGGACAGCACGGGGAGCGCGAGCCGCCTGCTCGGTGCGTCCACGGCCCTTCCTTTCCGTTGCCGGCGCGGTTAGGGTCCCTGGTCATTACCCGCCGGTAATGGGAGACCCCCGTTGAGCGTAGACACCGAAGTCCCGGCCCGGACCGGCAACCGGGTCGCGGCGATCCTCGTCTCGCTCGCGCTCGCGGGCAACAACGCGGGCAGTTACGTGCTGAGCCTGACGGCCGCGCGGATCCTCGCGCCCGGCGCGTTCGGGGAGCTCAGCTCGCTGCTGGCGGTGCTGGTGATCGGCGTCGTCCCGGCGATGGGGCTGCAGACCGTGGTGGCGCTGCGGGTGGCCCGCTCGCCTTCGCTTTCGCAGGGTTCCTTGTTCGCGCTCGGCCTGATGACGAGCGCGGTCGTCGCGACGGTGTCGTTGACGCTCAGCCCGTTGCTGGTGCTCCTGCTGCACCTGGGCTCGCTGGCGCCGGCCCTGCTGGTGACGGCCGCGCTCGGGCCGTTGACGCTGCTGGGGCTGTTCCACGGCCTCCTGCAGGGCAGCCACCGGTTCGCGACGCTGGCCGGGCTGATCGCGCTGGAGGGCGTGGGCAAGGTCGGCGGTTCGCTGGCCGGCCTCCTGGTGTCGGGGACGACGACGGGCGCGCTGGCCGGCACGGCGATCGGTTCGCTGGCGGTGATCGGGGTGAGCTGGCAGATCTGCGGCCGCCCGCGTCCCCGCTGGGCCGACCGCCACGGCGCCGAAGTACTCCATACGGCGCAAGCGATGCTGGCGCTGGTGCTGCTGGTGAACCTGGACCTGGTCCTGGCGCGCCACACACTGCCGGCCGGATCCGCCGGCGAGTACGCGCTGGGCGCGATCGTCACGAAGATCGCGTACTGGCTGCCCCAGGCGGTGGGGGTGCTGGTCCTCCCCCGGTTCGCGCACGGCGCCGGCCGCCGTCGCGTCCTGCCGATCGCGCTGGGCGTGTGCGCGGCGCTCGACTCCTTCGTGCTGCTGGTTTCCGTGGTGCTGGGCCCGCGGCTGCTGCCACTGATCGGGGGCGCCCGGTACACCGGGAGCACGATGCCGGTGTGGCCGTTCGCCCTGGCCGGCTCGATGCTGGCGTTGGTCCAGATCCTGCTGTACGCCCGCCTGGCGGACGGCGACCGCCGCGTGACGATCCTGATGTGGGCGGCGGTCGGGGTGGAGACATTGCTGATCACGACCTGGCTCCACAACTCGGCAACCCAGGTGGTCACGGCGGCGGCCTGCTGCGCGGGCGGCCTCGCGGT
>Ga0070668_100002820_pt1 | contig 12791 bp, 12 predicted proteins | sample KBSS43metaG_FD_64661 | JGI IMG/M metagenome (GOLD analysis project Ga0070668, IMG submission 64661) | Switchgrass rhizosphere microbial communities from Kellogg Biological Station, Michigan, USA - KBS S4-3 metaG | ecosystem: Host-associated > Plants > Roots > Rhizosphere > Soil ... | reverse complement strand
AGGTCGCGGTCGGTCGGAAGCACCGCGGCGATGCGCGCCGTCGTCGTGCCCGCGTCCAGCAGCACCGACGCACCGGCGAGGGGGAAGAACTCGGTGGCTGCGGCCGCGATCGCGTCCTTGTAGTCGGCGCGGGTGGTTTCGCGCTCGCCCACTCCGGGTTCGACGAGGTGCAGCGCACGCGCCGGGACGGCGCCGCCGTGGACGCGCCTCACGACGCCGGCCTTGTCGAGGGTGGCCAGGTCGCGTCGCACGGTCTCGGTGGTGACGTCGTACTCCTGCGCGAGCTCGGTGACCGATGCCCGGCCCCTGCTCATCACCAGTGCGGCGATAGCTTGCTGGCGCTCCTCGGCGTACATGTTCCTCCGTATGTGTGGGAAACGACGGTGATGAATGTTGATATATGTTGTTTTACTCCCGACTGTGTTGACTTGTCAATCATTTCTTGTAATGTGGCTCACATGAGTTCTTCGCCGTCGACGACATCACTCGCCCTGGGCGGGATGGCCGAGCTTTCGGTGGGCACCGTCTTGCAGGGCGTCCCCGCCGTGGCTGGCGTTCAGTACGCACCGGTGATCAGGCCAGGCGCGCGGCCTCATGTCGACGCGGACGCGGCCACCTCAGGCCTGCCCGAATCCGCCAGGCCGGCGGAGGCCGAGCGCTTCACCGCCGCCGCGGGCGCGGTGGCGGCCCGGCTACGCGAGCGCGCCGCGAACGCCTCGGGTGCGGCCTCCGAGGTATTGGCCGCCACGGCGACGCTGGCCCAGGACCGGGCGTGGATCGGCGCCGCCGAGAAGCGCATCGCCGACGGCAGCCCCGCGGAGGGCGCCGTCATCGGGGCGGTCGAACAGTTCGTCATGATGTTCACCCAGCTCGGCGGGCTGATGGCCGAACGGGTGACCGACCTTCGCGACATCCGCGACCGCGTCATCGCCGAGCTCAGCGGCCTGCCCGAACCCGGCGTGCCCGTACCCGACGTGCCGTCCGTCCTGTGTGCCGAGGATCTTGCGCCAGTCGACACCGCGGGACTGGACGCGTCGTTGATCGTGGCCCTCGCGACGACGCTCGGCGGGCCCACCAGCCATACCGCGATCATCGCGCGCCAGCTGGGCATCCCGTGCGTCGTGGCAGTCGACGGGCTGGACGCGGTGCCCGTGGGCACGATGGTCATGGTCGACGGCACGCTCGGCACCATCACCGTCGCACCGGACGCGGCCGTCGCCACCGCGGCCGTCGCCGTCGCCCGCGGCGACGCGGACCTCGCCAGGCAATGGACGGGCCCTGGCGCCACCGCCGACGGGTACCACGTGGCGATCCTGGCCAACGTTCAGGATGGCGCCGCGGCCCGCTCGGCGAGCGAGACGCCCGCAGAAGGCGTCGGGCTGTTCCGCACCGAACTCTGCTTCCTCAACCGCGACACCGAGCCCACCGTCGCCGAGCAGGCCGAGATCTACGCCGAGGTGCTGACCGCCTTCGCGGGCCGCAAGGTCGTCGTGCGCACGCTCGATGCGGGGTCGGACAAGCCGCTCAAGTTCGCGGGACATCCCGACGAGGCCAACCCGGCGCTCGGCGTGCGAGGCATCCGCATCGCCGGCGGCAACCCCGGCATCCTGACGCGCCAGCTCGAGGGCATCGCCGCCGCGGCACAGGCGACCGGCAACCAGCCGTGGGTGATGGCGCCGATGATCGCGACGCCGGCCGAGGCCGCCGACTTCGCCGCGCAAGCCCGCGCCCACGGGCTCACCCCCGGCGTGATGATCGAGGTGCCCGCCGCGGCCCTGTTGGCCGACCGGATCCTCGAGCACGTCGACTTCCTGTCGATCGGCACCAACGACCTGACGCAATACACGATGGCCGCGGACCGGATGTCGGCCGAGCTCGCGACGTTGACCGATCCGTGGCAGCCCGCGGTGCTGGCGTTGGTCGCGATGGCGGTGAAAGCCGGTGTCGCCGTGGGCAAGCCAGTGGGCGTGTGCGGTGAGGCGGCGGCCGATCCGCTGCTGGCGTGCGTGCTGGTCGGACTGGGGGTGTCGTCGCTGTCGGCGGCGGCCGCCGCGGTTTCCGGCGTTGGCGCCAAACTTGCCAAGGTCACACTGGCGCAGTGTCAGGCCGCGGCAGAGGCGGCGATCGCGGCGGCCACCGCCGCAGATGCGCGGGCCGCGGCCATCGCCGTGCTGGACTGACCCCGGCGGGGAATAATCGGACCGTAGTCCGGTTGTATGCGGTAGTTCCGACTTTCAGGAGGTTCCGATGCCCGCCGTCACCGCAGACACACTCACGCTCCCCCGAATCGCAGGCCCGTCGATGGCGGACCGCGACCGGCCGGTGCGGTCGATCACCACGGGCCCGAGCGGCTACGAGGGCGAGGGCTTCCCCGTCGTGCGTGCGTTCGCGGGCGTCCGCCCTGCCGACCTCGACCCGTTCGTCCACATGGATCAAATGGGCGAGGTCGAGTACCAGCCCGGTGAGCCGCGTGGGACCGACTGGCATCCGCACCGCGGCTTCGAGACCGTGACGTACATGATCGATGGTCGCTTCGCGCACCAGGATTCGCACGGCGGTGGCGGGCTGATCACCGACGGCGCCACCCAGTGGATGACGGCAGGCGCGGGCATCCTGCACATCGAGACCCCGCCCGCCGAACTCGTCGAGAGCGGCGGCGTCTTCCACGGCATCCAGCTGTGGGTGAACCTGCCACGCAAGGACAAGTTCGCGGCGCCGCGGTACCAGGCGATCGAAGGTGGTGACGTGAGGCTGCTGTCGTCCGAGGATGGCGGAGCGCTGGTGCGCGTCATCGCGGGCGAGGTCGATGGGCAGCGCGGCCCTGGCGGGACGCACACGCCGATCACGTTGGTGCACACCACCATCGAGCCCGGCGCGCAACTGAGCCTGCCGTGGAATCCGGAGTTCAACGCGCTGGTGTACGTGCTGTCCGGTGACGGCACCGTCGGCCCGACGGCCAATCCGATCCGACAGGGTCAGCTCGCGGTGCTCGGCTCCGGGGACCGCATCACGGTTAGCGCAGCGGCCCAACAGGATTCGCATCGGCCGACCATGGAGGTGCTGATCCTGGGTGGCCAGCCGATCCGCGAACCGGTGTTCCAGTACGGCCCGTTCGTGATGAACTCCAAGTCGGAGGTCGTCCAGGCGCTCGACGATTTCAACGCGGGCAGGTTCGGGAGCATCCCGCCGAACGCGTTGATGCCCCACCGCGCAACCCCGTGACCCACAAATCGCGCTACTTGGACAGCGCGACTGGGCGGACGGGCTTGGGATACAACGACTCGAGCTCACCCAGGCTGGCCGCGACGGTGACGAGCGGCAGCGCCGCCGCGACCGAGAGGTCACTGCCATCGGACTCGGCGCGCAGCCCCAGCACGAAGTCGTCGCTGATCGGCCCGTGCTGGTGGGTGGGCTCGTCGCCGCCAAGCCGTTCGCACACCGCGGTGGCGTGCCGCTCGAGCACCGTGCGCACTCGCGGGTAGGCGGTCAGCGGCGGCGGGACGACGTCGGCGATCAGCTCGGCTGCGGTGCGTAGCCGCACTGCGCGGTTGGCCGCTCGGATCATCGGGGCCCGCAGGTCCGTCGAGCCGCCACTCTCCGAAAGGTATTGGCGCACTGCATCATCCAGTGTCCGTGACGCCGTCATCGCGTCGTAGCCCAGCGTGAAGACCCGGTCGTTGGACTCCTCGTAGGCGCCGCGGGTGACGCGCCGGACCGCCGCCATCAGGTACTGCCCGCCTGCGGCGTAGGCCGCGTCCACCATCCGGGTGACGCGGGCGGTGGCGCCGCGCGGCCACAGCAGCGTCGAGACGACCACGCCAACCAACGCTCCGACGACGACGTCCTCGACGCGGATCAGCCCGACGCTCCACCCCGTCGGGACGATGAGGTTGAAGATGATCAGCACCATCATCGTGAACATGGCCTGCCCAGCAATGAACGACGCGACTTCTGGCACGTAGGCGGACCCAAACGCGACGAGCGGCAGCATCACCCACATCACCGGCGGGTCGACCCCCATCAACTCGATGAACACCGCGCCAAGCACGAACCCGATCGCCGTACCTCCGACGGCCCGCACGACCCGGGTGCCCGTGGTGAGCGCGCTGCTGCGCAGCACCGACATCGCGCCGAGCACGACCCAGAACCCGTGCTCCACCGGGAACAGATGGGTAACCGCGACGGCCGCGGCCAGGCCGAACCCGGTGCGCAGGCTGTTGCGCACCACCACCGCGCGGGTGGCGACGAATCCCGTTGGCAGCGAGGCGATGGCCTCGGACTCCGACAACACTCGGTCGGCCGCGCCGGACTCCGGCAGCCGGCGGCCGAGCACCCGTGCCCACACCGGCCTGGCGTCGGCGTCCGCGGCAAGCCCGACGACGCGGCCCGTCGCCCCGACACAGGCGGAGAACGTGCGGATGGTGAGCAGCCTGCGTCCCGTGCCGATTGCGGCGGCGTCACTGGGCTCGCCGAGGATCTCGAGCACCTCAGAGCGATAGCGGCTCTGCGACGCCGCCCGCTGTTCGGCGAGCGCCGTCACCAGCGCTGCGCGGTGGCGGGCCCTGTCGGCACCGCGCGGGCTGCGCAGCACGGCCGCGGACTCCCGCAGCACCCGCACGATCGGGATGCGCATCTCGAAGAGCAAGGCGCCGGTGTTGTCGGCGACGCGATCGGTCAGCCATTCGAGGTCGTCGACGACCCGCACCAGCGCGCGGCTGCCCGCCGTCAGCCCGACCGGCCGGTAATCTGCGCCGAGGAAGTTAGCACGCAGTGCGTCCATCGCGGTCGTCACGTCGGCGGCGGAGGCAGTTCCCTCGAGCCGGTCGGCCAGCGTTCGGCAGACCTGAGCGGCGTGGTTGCGCAACTCGTCGTGGTGGCGCGGAGGAAGCAGGAACAGCGCCGCGGGTACCGCAAGGGCCAGCGCGATGGCCCAGCCGACCAGCCGGTCGGGGATCGGCCCCGGCGGCGTGCACACCGGCAGCACGAACGTCATCAGCGTCGACCGCTGGCCGGCCGCCACGATCTCGCTCAGCACACCCGAGAAGGTCACTACGACGGCCAGAACGAACATCGTCATGACCGCCAGCCACGGGATGGGCGCGACCAGCGAGCCCAGCGTGATGAGTACGAATCCGTTGAACCCAAGCCCGCCGTACGCCACCGCCCGGGCGGCCCGGTTGCCGGGGAAGTCGACGATGACGAGCAGCGCCACCGACCCGAAGATCGCGAACAGCGGGGTCTGCGAGCCTCCGCCGACGGCGAATCCGACCATCGCCGCGATCGGAAGGACGATCGCGGCGCGGATCGCCCGACGCAACGCGTCGTGTTCGGGGTCCTTCTCGCGGATCCGGCCGACGGCCCGGCGCCACACGCCAGCCGGGGTCAGCATGAATGCCGATCGTAGCCGCGCCGCCGACGCAGTCGGGTCAGTCCGGCTCGGGCACCGTGCCGAAGCGTCCTTCGTCCAACGCATCGAGCAGCTGTCCCGCGATCCAGGCGAGATCGCCGGCGTTGCGGGGCACGAGTGCCTGCTCGTACCCGACGAGCACGTAGAGGCCCCACGCGGCGAACACCCGGGCCTGGTGTTCGTTCTTCAAGAGCTCGAACGCCGAGGAGCGCAAGACGTCGAAGCGCTGCTGGTCGACGGCGGCCTGCACCTCGTTCACCTCGGGGTCGATCGCGCTCCACACCCGGATGGCTGCCTCGGCGCCGTGCGGCAGCGCCAGCCCTTCGTTGATGAGTCTGCCGACGCGCACCCGGGGGTCGGGCTCCGCCGACACCTCCTCGATGATCCCGACGGTCCTGACCTGCACCCAGTACGCGACGAGGTCCCGCGTGTAGGCCGACCAGTTCGCGAAGTAGTGGTAGAAGGAGCCGGTCGTCACGCCGAGCCGGTTGCACACCTCGGCGAGTTTCAGGCCGCCGTAGCCGAGGTCCGACAGCACGTCGAGGCCCGTCTCGAAGTACGACTCCCGAGAAGTGACGCCCGCCATGGCTGGACACCATAGTTGTCAGGCGGGCCCGGGTGCCAGAGTCGGACAAATCGACTTTGACGCGCACGCATGTTTGCTGAGCAAAACCGATTGACGGCCCCGAAACCGATTCACACCAGAAGGCCAGGTGACATGTGGCACAATTTGACCGTGCCGTATACCGCAACCCGGGGTCCAGGACGTCCGCCTGCAGCGAAGGCGGCCGAAACCCGAGAGCGCATTGTGCGGGCCGCGCGTGAGGTTTTCAGCGAACTTGGTTACGACGCAGCGACATTCCAGGCAATTGCGATCCGCGCGGATCTGACCCGCCCCGCGATCAACCACTACTTCGCAAGCAAGCGCGTGCTCTATCGCGACGTGGTCGAGAAGACGAATGAGCTGGTGGTTGCCGCGGGCATGGAGAAGGCGCAGGGCGAGACGTCCCTGCTGAAGCGGCTTTCGGCCTTCTTCTCCGCTGCAATGCAGGCCGATTCCCGCGACCGTTCCTCCGCGGCGTTCCTGGTGACGTCGGTGCTGGAATCTCAGCGGCACCCCGAGTTGAGCCGCGACGAGCACAACTCATTGAAGACGTCCCGTGCGTTCGTGACCTGGGCCGTTACCGACGCGATCGAGCGTGGCGAGCTAACGACGGACACTGACGTGGGCACCCTGGTCGAGATGTTGGTGGCGGTGATGTGGGGTATGGGCTTCTACGCGGGCTACGTCGGCGGGCACGACGAGTTGGCCACCATCGTGGAGACGCTCGAGCGGCTGCTGGCGAACAAGCTCTGGACGCTGTCCGAGTAGCTCGGTTGCCGTCGGGCTACACCAGTTAGCCTGGCTAAGTCAATTTCGGTAGGGTTGCGAACGAATTCCTGTGCTGCTGCGCACCCGACCCGAACTGGAGCGATGACATGAGCTCACTGCGCACCCACGACGACACCTGGGACATCGCGACGAGCGTGGGATCCACCGCGGTCATGGTTGCCGCGGCTCGCGCGGCTGAGACCGAGCAGCCGGACCCGCTGATCCGCGATCCGTACGCCAAGCTCCTGGTCGCGGGTGCGGGCACCGGGGTGTGGGACTACATGATCGACAACGACTTCGTCGCCAAGATCACCGACGCCGACGCCGAGGTCGGCCTGATGTTCCGGCACATGGCCAACTACCAGGCCGTGCGAACCCACTTCTTCGACGAGTTCTTCACGTCGGCGGCCGCGGCGGGCATCCGGCAGTTCGTCATCCTGGCGTCGGGGCTCGACTCGCGGGCGTACCGGTTGGACTGGCCCGCGGGCACCACGGTCTACGAGCTCGACCAGCCTAAGGTGCTCGAGTACAAGGCGGCGACGCTCGCCCAGCACGGTGTGCGGCCCGCGGCCACCCTGCGCGAGGTGGCGATCGACCTGCGCCACGACTGGCCAAAGGCCTTGCGCCAGGCGGGGTTCGATGCGTCGGCGCCGACGGCCTGGCTCGCCGAGGGGTTGCTGATGTACCTGCCTGCCGACGGGCAGGACCGCCTGTTCGAACAGCTCACCGAGCTCAGCGCGGCGGGAAGTCGCGTCGCCATCGAGACCGTCGGGCCGCAAGCCGGTGAGCGGCGCGAGCGCATGCGCGCGCGGATGGAACAGCTGCGCGCCAAGTTCGGCATCGAGGAGTCCGTCGACGTGGCGGAGCTCATGTACAACGACCCCGACCGCGCCGACGTCGCCGAGTGGCTGGACGCCCACGGCTGGACGTCCTCGTCGATCACCTCGCATGACGAGATGCGCAGGCTCGATCGCTCGGTCCAGGTCGAGGCGATGCAGGACTCTGCGTTCTCGAGCTTCGTGACGGGGCGGCGCTGACGAGTCCGTCCTGACGGGGCCTGTTCGCCAACCACCTGGTTGGTTAGGATCGGGTCCTGCTCTCAGGGTCAGGAAGGACTCCGCCATGACCACCCAATCTGAAGAGGCCTTAGCCCCATCTGCCTCGGCACCAGCAGCACCCGCGACCGTGGACATCCCCGCCGTCGTCGCCAAACTACGCAAGACCTTCGCGACCGGTCGGACCCGCGACCTCGACTGGCGTAGGCAGCAGCTTCATGCCCTGGAGAAGCTGGTCACCGAGAACGAGGGCGCCATCGCCGCAGCGCTGGAACAGGATCTTGGACGTCAACCGTTCGAGGCGTGGCTCGCCGACATCGCCAGCACCGCGGCCGAGGCCAAGGACGCGGCCAAGAACGTCGGCAAGTGGACCAAGCGCAAGCACCGGCTGCTGGAGAAGGCGCAGCTGCCGGGGCGCGCCTGGATCGAGTACGAGCCGTACGGCGTCGTACTCGTCATCGGCGCGTGGAACTTTCCGTTCGCGCTGACCCTGGGGCCCGCGGTCGGTGCCATCGCCGCGGGCAACGCCGTCGTGCTGAAGCCGTCCGAGGTGGCGCCCGCGTCATCGGCGCTGATGGCCGACCTGGTGTCGAAATACCTCGACGGTGACGCCATCGCCGTCGTCGAGGGCGACGGGGCGGTCAGCCAGGAGCTCATCGCTCAGGGCTTCGACAAGCTGTGCTTCACCGGTGGCACCGAGATCGGCCGCAAGGTCTACGAGGGAGCCGCGAAGCACCTGACGCCCGTCACGCTGGAGCTAGGCGGCAAGAGCCCGGTGATCGTCGCAGCCGACGCGGACATCGACGTCGCCGCCAAGCGCATCGCGTGGACCAAGCTCATCAACTCGGGCCAGATCTGCATCGCGCCGGACTACGTCATCGCTGACGCGTCGATCCGCGACGGTTTGGTCGACCGGATCAGGGCCGCCGTCGACGCGTTCGAGGCCGGCAACGTCGCGGGCAAGCAGATCGTCAATCAGCGCCACTTCGACCGGCTGGTCTCGTCGCTCGCAGCGACCAAGGGCACCGTGGCCGTCGGAGGCGGATCCGACTCCGACCAGCTCAAGATCCAGCCGACGGTCGTGGTGGATCCGGACCTCGACGAGCCGCTGATGCGCGACGAGATCTTCGGCCCGATCCTACCGATCGTGACAGTCCAATCGCTGGACGAGGCAATCGAATTCGTCAACGCACGGCCCAAGCCACTGGCGGCCTACCTGTTCACCAAGTCGAAGGGCGTCCGCGAGCGGGTCATCAAGGAGGTGACGGCGGGCGGCATGCTGGTCAACCACCTGCTGTTCCAGTTCTCGACCACCAAGCTGCCGTTCGGCGGTGTCGGACCCTCGGGCACGGGCGCCTACCACGGCAGATTCGGGTTCGAGGAGTTCAGCCACCGGAAGTCCGTGCTGACCAAGCCGACCCGACCCGACTTAACCGCGATGATCTATCCCCCGTATACAGAGAAGGCGTGGAAGCTGGCGCGCAGGCTCTTCTAGCTCGCCAATGAGGATCGAGAAAGGAACGCAATGCCCGGAGTGCAGGATCGCGTCATCGCCGTTACCGGAGCCGGTGGAGGACTCGGGCGCGAATACGCGCTGACCCTGGCCCGCGAAGGGGCCTGTGTCGTGGTCAACGACCTCGGCGGCTCGCGCGACGGCACGGGTGCCGGACACAACATGGCCGACCAGGTCGTCACCGAGATCAAGGAGGCCGGCGGCCGCGCCGTCGCCAACTACGACAGTGTCGCCGAGTCCGAGGGCGCCGAGAACATCATCAAGACGGCGATCGACGAGTTCGGCGCCATCCACGGTGTGGTGAGCAACGCGGGCATCCTGCGCGACGGCACGTTCCACAAGATGACCTACGAGAACTGGGACTCGGTGCTCAAGGTCCATCTGTACGGCGGTTACAACGTCATTCGGGCCGCCTGGCCGCACTTCCGTGAGCAGAGCTTCGGGCGCGTCGTCGTCGCGACGTCGACCAGCGGCCTGTTCGGCAACTTCGGGCAGGCCAACTATGGCGCCGCCAAGCTGGGCCTCGTCGGCCTGATCAACACGCTGGCCCAGGAAGGCGCCAAGTACAACATCAAGGCCAACGCGATCGCGCCGATCGCCGCGACCCGCATGACCGAGGACATCCTGCCCGCCGAGGTGCTGAAGAACCTGACGCCGGAGTTCGTCGCTCCGGTGGTGGCCTACCTGTGCACCGAGGAGGTGCCGGACACGGATGCGATCTTCATCGTCGGCGGTGGCAAGGTGCAGCGCACCGCGCTGTTCCAGAACGAGGGCATCACGTTCTCGGAACCGCCCTCGGTCGACGACATCGCGGGCAAGTGGGGCGAGATCACCGATCTGTCGGCAGCCAAGCAGGCGGCCTTCAATCTGCGATGAAGGCCCTTGTTGCACAAGAGCTTTCCGGACCCACCGGGTTGGTCTACACCGACGTCGATGACGTGCCGGGCGATGGTGCCGTCATCGTCGACGTCGGTGCGGCCGGCGTCTGCTTCCCCGATCTGCTGCTGATCAGAGGCGAGTACCAACTCAAACTCGATCCACCGTTCACCCCGGGCACCGAAGTCGCGGGTGTCGTTCGTTCGGCCCCCGCTGACTCGGGCTTCGTTGTCGGACAGCGGGTTTCGGCGCTGAGCATGTTGGGTGGCTGGGCCGAGCGGGTGGCGGTTGCGCCGGACAGCGTGATTCCGACGCCCGATGGCATCGACGATGCCGCGGCCGTATGCCTGCTTGGCAACTACTACACGATGTACTTCGGGCTGGCTCGTCGCGGCGCGCTGCGCCCGGGCGAGACGGTGTTGGTACTCGGGTCGGCCGGCGGCGTCGGCACGGCGGCGATCCAGATAGCGAAGGCGATGGGTGCCACGGTGATCGCCATGGTGCACCGCGCAGGCGCGATGGGATTCGTGGAGTCGCTCGGTGCCGACGTGGTGCTGCCACTGACGGACGGCTGGGCGCAGGCGGTGCGCGACCACACGGGAGGTCGCGGCGTGGACATCGTGGTCGACCCGGTCGGCGGCGACGCGTTCGATGACGCGATTCGGGTGATGGCGACCGAAGGTCGGTTGCTGGTGTTGGGCTTCGCGTCGGGTGGCGGCATTCCGACCGTCAAGGTCAACCGGTTGCTGCTGCGCAACGTCAGCGTGGTCGGCGTCGGGTTGGGTGAGTTCATCAGTCGCCACCCCGAGACGCGGGCGGAGATCGGAGCGGGCTTGGGCGCGCTGGTGGAGGCGGGCCTGCGGCCGCCGGCACCCGTGCGGTACCCGCTGTCGGAGGGGCGGGCGGCGTTGGAGCTCCTGGCGACCGGTGGGGTGAAGGGAAAGCTGGTGCTCGAGCCGTGATCGCCCCGCCACGGGCGTTGGCGTTCGACGTCTTCGGAACGGTCGTCGACTGGCGCGGCAGCATCATCGGCGAACTGGAGATGTTCGGCGAAAGGCACGGGCTGGCCGAGGATTGGGCGACGTTCGCCGATGGCTGGCGGGCCGGATACCCGGCGGCGATGGAGCGGGTGCGCACCGGCGAGCTTCCGTGGTTGAAGATCGACGCGTTGCACAGGCTGATCCTCGATGAACTGCTCGATCGAGCCGGGATCGATTCCGTGCCGGACGCCGACGTCGACGAGCTGAACCGCGCCTGGCATCGGCTCGACCCGTGGCCCGATTCGGTGGAGGGGCTGACGCTGCTCAAACAGCGTTTCGTGATCACGACGCTGTCCAACGGAAACATGTCCTTGCTGACCAACATGGCCAAGCGCGCGGGGCTGCCGTGGGACTGCGTGATCTCGGCCGAACTGTTCCGCCACTACAAACCGGACCGCGAGGCGTACCTCGGCTGCGCCGACCTGCTCGACGTCGCACCCGGTGAGCTCGCGTTGGTGGCTGCGCACCCCGGCGATCTGCGCGCCGCGCGCGACGCCGGTCTGATGACCGCGTACGTGACTCGGCCGCTGGAGCGCGGCCCCGGGCGCACGCCGCCGACGGTCGAGGACGGCGAGTTCGACTTCGTTGCCAATGAATTCATCGATCTCGCCCGGCAACTGGGCGCCCTCACCCCATAGGCTCTGGCCATGAGCACCGTCGGAATCGTCCTCGTCGGCGTCGCCATCGTCATCGGGTTGGTCGGCATTCTGGTGCCGCTGCTCCCAGGGTCCATCCTGGTGTTCGCGGCGATCCTGGTGTGGGCGCTGTTCGAGCGCACCACCGTCGCGTGGGTGACGCTCGGCGTCGCTGGCGTCGTGTTGGGCGTTGCGCTGCTGATCAAGTACCTGTGGCCGATGAAGCGGATGCGCAGTGCCGACGTCGGAACCTGGAGCCTGCTCGCCGGAGGGGTGCTCGGGATCATCGGCTTCTTCGTGGTTCCGGTCGTGGGGCTGATCCTGGGCTTCGTGCTGGGTGTCTTCCTTGCGGAGCTCTACACACGCCGCGACCACCGGCTCGCGTGGACGTCGACAGTGCACGCGATGAAGGGTGTCGCACTGTCGGTCCTGATCGAGCTCGCGGGCGCTCTGCTGGCGACGGCGGCGTGGCTGGGCGCGGTGCTGGCCTTCTAGGCCGGGCCCGGAGTGCTATTCGATCTGCCCGCCTCGGAGCGAATTCGGTCGGCCTGCGCCCGAAGGGCCAGTACGCGTTTGTGAATTCGGTACTCGGTGGAGCGCGGCATCTCCCAGTAGTCGTACGTGCCGCGTCCGCGCCGCATCACCCTGAAGTGCCCCCGCTCCCAACGCAGGGCGTCGGAAACGGATTTCGGCGGATAGCCGCCGACCACGAATCCTTGGTCGGCAAGGCCGGCGATCAATGTCGCGATGTCGCAGGGCCCGTGTTGGGCGAGGTACATGGTGAGTGCGTAGCGCAGTTCGGTGCCGCGCAGAACTGTCGAGTCGTCCATGGCCGGACGATGGCATGGAGGTCCGACACGGCTCGTCGGTTTCGCTACGAGGCGGGCAACTCG
>Ga0070668_100002817_pt1 | contig 12800 bp, 14 predicted proteins | sample KBSS43metaG_FD_64661 | JGI IMG/M metagenome (GOLD analysis project Ga0070668, IMG submission 64661) | Switchgrass rhizosphere microbial communities from Kellogg Biological Station, Michigan, USA - KBS S4-3 metaG | ecosystem: Host-associated > Plants > Roots > Rhizosphere > Soil ... | reverse complement strand
GTGGTGCGGTCGAAGTCGAGATCCTCGAAATTGTCGTCGTTGATCTGGACCATCGGCGCCGAGGAGCAATTGCCCATGCATTCGACCTCGGTCAGCGTGAAGAGACCGTCGGGGGTGGTGCCGCCCTTCTTGAGCCCCTTCGCCTTGCACGCAGCCATCACGTCGTCCGACCCGCGCAGCATGCACGGCGTCGTGCCGCAGACCTGGACATGGTACCGGCCGACCGGAGCCATGTTGTACATCGTGTAGAAGGTCACGACCTCGTACGCGCGGATGTACGGCATATCGAGCTGAGCGGCGACATACTCGATCACCGGCACCGGCAGCCAGCCCTGGGTATGCGTCTCGGCCCCGACCTGCCGCTGGGCGAGGTCAAGCAGCGGCATCACCGCGGAATGCTGGCGCCCCGGCGGATAGCGGGCGATGATTTCCTTCGCCTTGGCGGCATTGGCCTCGGTCCAGGCGAAGCCACCCCAGCGCGCCCGGGTCTCGGCTTCGTCGGGAATGTGGACAGCATCAGCCATCGGCGCGCGCCTCACGCTTGCGGGTCGAGGAGAAAAGGTCAGCGCTCACCGGCCGAACCGATCGGAAAGGAAATGCCAGGCCTTCATCAGCAGATCGACCAGCACCACGCCTATCAGCAACAGCACCGGGATCTGGATCGGGGCGACCACCCACGGCACCAGCGAGCTGTCGAAATCCTCGTCCAGAATGGTCAGCACGCCGAAGGCGAGCCACATGATCAGAATGATCTGCAGCGGCCGGTAGCGTGCGTCGAGACCCTTGAAGGTGCGGTAGAGGGACTGGGTGATCGGCATCGTCAAAAGACCCGCTGACAATTATCGGGCTTGCCCTCGGCCGTCGTGCGGACCGCGCAGCGGACGAGGATCGGCGTGCTGCCGCCTGGCAGCTTGCCCTGGAGGAACAGCACTTCGGAGGCGCAGCTCGCTACCGGCCCGTCGGCACAGCGGCCCTGCAGCGGCGAGGCAGCGACGACGGCGAAGCCGTAGCCAAGGACCTGCTGGAGGCTGTATGTCTCCGGCGCGGCGGCGACCGCCGGGGTCGCCAGCAGGGCCGGCGCGAGGGCGGCGACCGTCCTCACCGGTCGCACTCGCCGAACACGATGTCCATCGCGCCGAGCACGGCGGTGACGTCGGCCAGCATGTGGCCCTTCATCATGAAGTCCATGGCCTGGAGATGGCTGAACGCGGTCGGGCGGATCTTGCAGCGATACGGCTTGTTGCTGCCGTCGGCGACCAGATAGACGCCGAACTCGCCCTTCGGGCTCTCGGTCGCGACGTACACGTCGCCCGCCGGCACGTGGAAGCCTTCGGTATAGAGCTTGAAATGGTGGATGAGCGCCTCCATCGAGCGCTTCATCTCGCCGCGCTTGGGCGGCACCACCTTGCGGTCGAAGCTGGCGATCGGCCCGTCGGGCATCTCGCTCAGGCACTGTTTCATGATGCGGACCGACTGCCGCACCTCCTCGACGCGGACCATGAAGCGGTCGTAGCAATCGCCGCTGGTGCCGACCGGCACGTCGAACTTCATGCGATCGTAGACGTCGTAGGGCTGCGAACGGCGGATGTCCCAGGGGATGCCCGAGCCGCGGATCATCGGGCCGGAGAAGCCCCATTTGATCGCGTCTTCCTTCGATACCACGGCGATGTCGACGTTGCGCTGCTTGAAGATGCGGTTGTCGGCGACGAGGCTGATCGCATCCTCGAAAAGCCGGGGCACGCGGGTGTCGAGCCAGTCGGCGATGTCGGCGAGGAGCTTGAGCGGCGCGTCCTGATGGACGCCGCCCGGCCGGAACCAAGCAGAATGCATCCGGGCGCCGGAGACGCGCTCGAAGAAGTTCAGGCAGTCCTCGCGGATCTCGAACAGCCACAGGTTCGGCGTCATCGCGCCGACGTCCATGACGTGCGAACCGAGATTCAGCATGTGGTTGGAGATGCGGGTCAGTTCGGCGAACAGCACGCGCAGATACTGCGCGCGGATCGGCACTTCGAGCCCGAGAAGCTTCTCGATCGCCAGCACGTAGCTGTATTCCATACCGAGCGGCGAGCAATAGTCGAGCCGGTCGAAATAGGGCAGCGCCTGCAGGTACGTCTTGTACTCGATCAGCTTTTCCGTACCGCGGTGCAGCAAGCCGACATGAGGATCGGTCCGCTCGACGATCTCGCCGTCCAGCTCCATCACCAGACGGAGCACGCCGTGCGCCGCCGGATGCTGCGGACCGAAGTTGATGGTGTAGTTCTGGATCTCGATATCGCCCGGCGACGTGGCGCTATCGGGAGTCAGCGTCTCATAGGTATCGGCGAGGTCGCTCACTTCTTCACCTCATCGGCCTTGAGCGGGGTCGGCGCGCCCGGCGCCTGCGGGGTGGCCTTCTCGTCACCCGGCAGGATGTATTCGGCGCCCTCCCACGGGCTCATGAAGTCGAAGCTGCGGAAATCCTGGGCCAGCTTCACCGGCTTGTAGATCACCCGCTTGTGCTCCTCGGAATACCAGAGCTCGGTATAGCCGGTGAGCGGGAAGTCCTTGCGCTGCGGATGCCCCTTGAATCCGTAATCGGTCAGGATGCGCCGCAGGTCGGCATTGCCGGAGAACAGCACGCCGTACATGTCGTACACCTCGCGCTCCAGCCAGCCCGCGACCGGCCAGATCCCTGTCACCGAAGGCACCGGCTTGTAGGCATCGGTCTGGACATGGACGCGCAGCCGGTGGTTCCGGGTGAGCGACAGCATGCAGTAGACCACCTCGAAGCGGTCATCGCCGCGGTCGGGATAGTCGACACCGGCGATCTCCATGAGCTGCTGATAGGCGAGCCCAGGCGTGTCGCGCAGGGCGATCATCGCCTCGCAGAGCGCGTCGCGTTTTACATGAAGCGCGATCTCGCCGACCGCCTCGACAGCCTCGATCAGCATATCGCCGAGCGCAGCCTTGGCCGTGTCGATCACGCCCTCGTTGGAGGCGTAGCGGGGATGCGGGCTGGCCATCAGCGCTCGACCGTGCCCGAGCGACGAATCTTCCGCTGCAACTGCATGACCCCGTACAGCAGGGCCTCGGCCGTCGGCGGGCAGCCGGGCACGTAGATGTCGACCGGCACGATCCGGTCGCAGCCGCGCACCACCGAGTAGCTGTAGTGATAATAGCCGCCGCCATTGGCGCACGAGCCCATCGAGATCACGTACTTCGGCTCCGACATCTGGTCATAGACCCGGCGCAGCGCCGGGGCCATCTTGTTGCAGAGCGTACCGGCAACGATCATCACGTCCGACTGGCGCGGTGACGCACGCGGGGCGGCGCCGAACCGTTCGAGGTCGTAGCGCGGCATGTTGACGTGGATCATCTCCACCGCGCAGCACGCCAGGCCGAAGGTCATCCACCACAGCGAGCCGGTCCGCGCCCACTGGAACAACTCCTCGGTCGAGGTGACGAGAAAGCCCTTGTCGGCGACCTCGGCGTTGATGCCCGCCGCGAAGGAGGCATCCGGCATGACCAGTCCAGCACCCTTGGCGTCGGGGCTTACGGCGGGATCGACGATCATTCCCATTCCAGCGCACCCTTCTTCCAGGCGTAGACGTAGCCGAGCGCGAGTTCGGCGAGGAACACCATCATCGATGCCCAGCCGGTCCAGCCGATTTCCCTGAGGCTGACCGCCCAGGGAAACAGGAACGCGGCCTCGAGGTCGAAGATGATGAAGAGGATCGCGACGAGGTAGAAGCGCACGTCGAACTGCGCGCGACTGTCCTCGAAGGCGGGAAAGCCGCATTCATACTCGGCGAGCTTGGCGGGGTTCGGCTTGGCCGCGCCGGTGAACTTCGCGGCGATGATCGGCAGCACGACGAACGCGCTCGACAAGACCAGCGCGACGCCCAGGAAAAGCAGGATCGGCAGGTACTGGGACAGGTCCAGGGACAAGGGCGTTCTCGCAACTGCGAAGAGAAAATCCGAGGGGCTTCTAGGACTCCGCGCGACACCAAGCAAGGCCACCGGCCGGTGAGAATGACTCGCAAGAGTTCGCGATTTTCAGCGCACTTTCAAGCTCCGCAAGCGGGCGGAAACATTCGTGCGGTTCTGGCAACTTGGCAGCCATCAAAGGCCGCGCAACGCCCCTGCTACGAGCTTGTGGAGCTTCGAGTGGAGTGCGTCGTTCGCGGCCAGAAACTCGCTACGTTCGACCGTCCGGTCGCCGCCGCGGAAATCGGTCACGAAGCCTCCCGCTTCGCGCACCAGCAACTGACCGGCGGCGACGTCCCAAGGCTTGAGATCGGTCTCCCAGAATGCGTCGAATCGGCCGGCGGCGACCCAGGCGAGGTCGAGTGCGGCGGAGCCGAAGCGGCGGATGCCCGCCACCTCGGGTGCAACCGCGCCGAAGATCCGGTTCCACTTCACGAAATCGCCATGGCCCAGGAACGGGATGCCGGTCGCAACCAGCGCCTCCGTCAGGTCGCGCCGGGAAGAGACGCGCAGGCGCTGGCTCTGCACCCAGGCGCCCTTCCCCTTCTCCGCCCAGAAGCTTTCGTCCGTCATCGGCTGGTAGACGATGCCGCTGGTGACCTCTGGCTTTCCATTCGGGCGCGGCTCCTCGACCGCGATCGAGATCGCGAAATGGGGGATGCCGTGAAGAAAATTGGTGGTGCCGTCGAGCGGGTCGATGATCCAGCGCGGCTTGTTGGGATCGCCGGCAATCTCGCCCTGTTCCTCGACGAGGAAGCCCCAGTCCGGTCGCGCCTTCTTCAACTCGTCGACCAGCGTGTCCTCCGCACGCTTGTCGGCGAGGCTGACGAAGTCGGCCGGCCCCTTGCGGCTGACCTGGAGGTGCTGGACCTCGCCGAAATCGCGCCGCAGCCGCGGCGCCGCCTTGCGGGCGGCACGCTCCATGACGGTGAGAAGGCCGGAATGGGATACCATCGTCAATACTCCCCCCTCCCGCTTGCGGGAGGGGCCGGGGGTGGGCTCGCGCCCTCAGCGGGCATGGACGCCGCAGCCGGCCGCCCACCCCTCGATCCCCTCCGCCGAGCGGAAGGGGCAGGCAGGATCAATCCGCGCGGCGAACGTAGGTCTGCTCATAGACGTCGACGACGATCTTGGTGCCCGCCGAGATATGCGGCGGCACCATCACGCGGACGCCGTTGTCGAGGATCGCCGGCTTGTAGGAGGACGAGGCGGTCTGCCCCTTCACCACGGCATCGGCCTCGACGATCACCGCCTCGATCGTGTCGGGCAGCTGCACCGAGATCGGGCGCTCGTCGTAGAGCTCCATCACCACGTCCATGCCGTCCTGCAGGAAGGCGGCGGCATCGCCCAGCAGGTCGCGCGGCAGAGTGATCTGCTCGTAGCTGTCCTTGTCCATGAAGGTCAGGTCGTCGCCCTCGGCAAACAGGAACTGGAAGTCCTTGGTGTCGAGGCGGACGCGCTCCACCGTCTCGGCCGAGCGGAACCGGACGTTGTTCTTGCGGCCATCGATGAGGTTCTTCATCTCGACCTGCATGTAGGCACCGCCCTTGCCGGGCTGGGTGTGCTGGATCTTGACCGCGCGCCAGATGCCGCCTTCGTACTCGATGATGTTGCCCGGACGAATGTCCACGCCGCTGATCTTCATGGGTGTCTCACGATTGGAAAAGAGCCGGGCGCGCCTTTAGCCCCGTCGCGCCGATGCGGCAAGGCGCCGACTGGACAGGCCCGGCGGCGCACCGCATCCTGCGCGCCCGATGAAGCGCCTGATCGACAATGCCGAAGGCGTGCTGGGCTCGCCGGTCCGCAACCTGGTCACCGTGCTGCTGTTCATGGCCGTCGTCACGGTGACGGCGATCCTCGCCTATATGGCGGCGGGCTGGAACTTCACCGACGCCAGCTACATGGTAGTGCTCACCATCTACTCGGTCGGCTATGGCGAGGTCCGGCCGGTCGATACGCCGTATCTGCATGCCGTCACCATGGCGCTGATGGTGCTCGGCTGCACCGGCATGATATTGCTGACCAGCGCGCTGATCCAGCTCTTCACCGTCCTGCAACTCCGCCAGATCCTGGGGACCAACCGCATGCAAAACCGGATCGAGAAGCTGTCCGGCCATGTCGTGATCTGCGGCTTCGGCCGGATCGGCGTGATGCTTGCGCAGGAACTCGCCTCGGCGGGGACGCCGCTGGTGGTTGTCGAACGGTCGGCGGGCCGGCTCGCGGAGGCGGAGGCCGCTGGCCATCTCACGCTGTCAGGCGACGCTACCGAGGAGGAGGTGCTGCTCGCCGCGGGGGTCGAACGCGCCCGCGTGCTGGCGACGGTGCTGCCTGACGATGCCGCCAACGTCTTCATCACGCTCAGCGCCCGCAACCTCAACCCGCGGCTGGAGATCATCGCTCGCGGCGAGGCACCGACCACCGAGCGCAAGCTGATCCGCGCCGGCGCCGACCACGTCGTGCTGCCGACCCATATCGGCGCCGAGCGCATCGCCCGAATGATCCTCTACCCGTCGAGCGAGAGTTTCAGCGACGATGCCCGCCGCGCCGGCGCCCAGCGCGAACTGAACGACATGGGCCTGCGACTCGAGCTGGTCCCCGCCGTTGCTGGGTCGGCGATGTGCAACGCCACCGTCGCCGATGCCGAGCGCCGCGCCACCGGCTCGTTCTTCATCGTCCAGATCGAGCGCGGCGCCGACGTCATCGGCCGCCCCGCTTCCGACGAGCGCATCCTTGCCGGCGACAGGGTGCTGATCGTGGTGCGCAATTCGGCGCTCGCGGCCAAGACGCTGTTCAACACCCGCGCCGAAATCCGGGCCGGGCGGACCAGGTTCTGACACTCGAAGTCCTGATCCGTCACGGGCAGCGCGCCAGTCCGAATGGGGCCGAATGAATAGGGCCAGGCAATGCGTTCAGCGTGATCCGCGCAGGATCGGATAGGGGTTTACCGCAGTGCCCTGGTACCATTTCTCGCCCGGCTTCATGCGCTTGATCTCGAAATGGAGGTGCGGTGCGCCCGGATCGGCATCGCCGGTCGCCCCGACCGTGGCGATAATCTGGCCGCGCTTGACCACCTGCCCCTCGGCGAGGCCAGCGGCATAGGCGTCGAGATGGGCGTAGTAGTAGACCGTGCCGTCATCCATCGAACGGATATAGACGGTGTGGCCGCCGGCTGCGCTGTCGAACAGTTTCTCGACCCGGCCCGCCGCCGCGGCCAGCACCGGCGTGCCGCGCGGAGCCATGATGTCCGTGGCGCCATGGGTGCGGCTGCCATCGCCGCGCGGCTCGGCGAAGCTGTCGTAGAGGCTATCGGCCGTCACGCCCGCGATCGGGATAACCAGCCCGTCGCCGTCCGCGGCGACCCGCGGCGGCGGCTCGGGCCGTTTCGCGGCCGGCTCCGGCGCGGGGCTGGAGCCCCAGCGCGAGAGCACGAGGAACAGCGCGATGAGCGCGGCGAAGCCCAGGAGCAACGCGCGGCCGAGGCGGTTCATGTCAGGGCTGGAAGATCGCCGGCGTGCCGGGCTTCACCATCAGCGACAGCCGCGCCGCATCCCAGTTGCTCAGCCGGATGCAGCCATGGCTTTCGGCGCGGCCGATCGTCTCCGGGCTGGGTGTGCCGTGGATGCCGTAATGCGGCTTGGAGAGATCGAGCCAGATCACGCCGACCGGGTTGTTCGGCCCGGCCGGGATCGTCGCCTTCTTGTCCGACGAATCCGCATCCCAGAAGAGGTCGGGATTGTAATGGAAGGTCGGGTTGTACGACGCGCCCTTGATCGTCCATTTGCCGATCGGCAGCGGATCGTGCTCGCTGCCCATCGTCGCCGGGAACTGGGCGACCAGCTTGTCCGCCTTGTCGTAGACCTTGAGCACGCTTTCCGACTTGTCGACGACGACGCGCGCCGCCTCCGGCTGCTGCGCGCCGACGTTGAGCGAGGAGAGCGTCGCGCGCCATTCCTCGGGCAGCTTCTCGTCATAAGCGCGCGAGGCGGGCAATACGTTGGGGAAGTTCACCGCCTCGCCGGCGCGCAGCACGGTACCCGCCGGGTTGAGCGCGGCGAGCGTGGCCGGCGTGGTGTGGAACCGCTCGGCGAGCTTTTCGGACAGCTTGGCATAACCGAGCCGCGGCAACTTGGCCTGCTCGGCGGGATCCTTGGGCAGCGGATCGGTGAACGGGCCGGCGGCGTCGCCCGGCCCGATCACGATCGACCGCGTCGCCGGGAAGTCGCCGCCGCCCAGCGCCGCCAGAGTGGCCGCATCGGGCTTGCCGGTCACCGCCAGGCCGCGCGCCGCCTGGAAACCGCGCAGTGCGCCTGTCAGCGACTGGCCCGGCTTGCCGTCGATCACACCCGGCGCGAAGCCGGCGCGGTCCAGCAGGACCTGGACTTTCACGATGGCGAGGTCGACCGCCGGCCGGGCGGCAGTGGCCGGCTTCGCGGGGGCGGGTGCGGACGAAGTCTGCGCGGCGAGCGGTACGGCCGCCAGGGCGCCGGCAAGAACGAAGACGAGAGATTTCACGCGGTCACTCCGACAGATATCGCCGGAGGAACGTTGCAGGGCCGGATTATGTCCGGACGGTGCTGTCCAGCACGGCCATGAATTTCGCGACGGCCGCCGCCTCCCCCGCCGGGTCGTTCCAGACCGAACCCGACACCGCGAGGAAATCGGCACCGGCCGCGATCAGCGGCGCGGCGTTCTCCGGCGTGATCCCGCCGATCGCGACACACGGCAGCTCGAACACCGTCGACCACCAGCCGAGCAGCGCGGGATCGGCCCGGTGCTTCGTTTCCTTGGTCGTGGTCGGGTAGAAGGCGCCGAAGGCGACATAATCAGCCCCGGCCTCGCCCGCCTCCATCGCGAGATGGCGGCTGTCATGGCAGGTGACGCCGATCTGGACGTCGCGGCCGAGGAGTTGGCGCGCCTCGCGCGGATCGCCGTCGGTTTGGCCGAGATGGACGCCGTCGGCACCGATCCGCTTGGCGAGTGCCGCCGAATCGTTGACGATGAAGGCGACGTCGTGATCGGCGCAGACCCGCTGCAACGGCTCGGCGAGGCGCGCCGCGGCGTGCTGGTCGATCCCCTTCACCCGGAACTGGAACGCGGCGACCGGCCCGGCGTCGAGCGCGGCGACGAGCCGGCCGGCGAAGCCCGCATCGATCGCCGGCGGCGAGATCAGGTAGAGCTGGCAGGGCGGGCGCGGTTGCGCCTCGAAGCGCGCGGCGAAATTCGGGTCGAGGGCGAGCTCGTCCTCGGGGAGATCGTCCTGGGGGATATCGGTGCTCATCGCGGCGCCTTACTCCCAAGACCAGCGCGCGCAAATGGCTGCCCCTGCCGATCTATTCTCCCCTCCCGGAAGCGGGAGGGGAGAAGGAGAGGCTTACTCCTCGCCCTTGTAGATGCGGATCAGCTTCTCCAGCATCGCCAGCGCTTCGCCGCGCTCGCGCTGGAACGTGTTGCGGCCGATGATCGAGCCGTTGCCACCGCCGTCGCGGATGTCGATCGCATCCTGGTACACGGCATCGGCGCCCTTGGCGGCACCGCCCGAGAACACCACGATGCGACGGCCGTTGAAGCACGACTGGACGACATGCTTGACCCGGTCGGACTGCTTCGACCAGTCGGTGCCGGCATAGGACTTCTTGGCGTCCTCCTGCTCGATATGGTCGCTCGGCAGCTTGACCTTGATGATATGCGCGCCGAGCAGCGCCGCCATGTGCGCGGCATAGGCGCCGACGTCGAGCGCCAGCTCGCCCGACTTCGGCAGCTTGCCGCCACGCGGGTAGGACCAGATCACGGTCGCAATGCCGACCGACTTTGCCTCGGCCGAGAGCTCCTTGATCTCCTCCATCAGCTCGAAGCAGTCGTCGCTGCCCGGATAGATGGTGAAGCCGATCGCCGAGCAGCCGAGGCGCAGCGCGTCCTCGACCGAGCCGGTCAGCGCCTGGTTGGCGCCGGTGGCCCAGCTGTTGGAGCTGTTGAGCTTCAGGATCGTCGGGATCTGCCCGGCGAAGGTCGCGGCCCCCGCCTCGATCATGCCGAGCGGCGCGGCATAGGCCGAAAGGCCGGCGTCGATCGCGAGCTGATAGTGGTAATGCGGGTCATAGGCCGGCGGGTTGACCGCGAAGCTGCGGGCCGGCCCGTGCTCGAAACCCTGGTCGACCGGCAGGATGATCAGCTTGCCGGTGCCGCCGAGCGCGCCCTGCATGAGGATGCGGGCGAGATTCGCCTTGGTGCCGGGATTGTCGGATTCATAGTTCGCGAGAATGGCCTTCACGGTCGGCGTCATGCATCACCCCTGCTGGTTTCTACTGGACGGCATGCTGATAGCGAGCGATGTCGGGAGAGACAACGCAGTTGCTGCGCTGCGGAAGGGATCGTTTCGGGTGGCGATGCATATCGCGGATGTCGCCTGCGGCACGTCCTCCCACCGAGGCGTGCGTTGTCAGGCCAGTGAGTGTCAGGCCGGCGAGTGTCAGGCCGGCGAGCCGATCAGCTTCTCCAGCGCGCTGGCTACGCTGTCCATGGTGAACGGCTTGGCCAGCACTGGAGCGTTCGCATGCCGGGCGGGCGGCGGCTCGACATGGCCGCCGGTCGCCAGCAGAAATGGAATGGCGCTCTCGGTCAGTGCATCGGCGATCGGCCAGGACGCCTCGCCGCCGCGCAGGCGAACGTCGAGGATCGCGGCACCCACGCCGCCCTCGGCGATCCGGGCCAGCGCAGCATCGACGCTGTCGACGCTGCCGCAGGACGCGTAGCCCAGCGTGTCGAGGAAATCCTCGAGCATCATCGCGATCAGGGGCTCGTCCTCGACGAGGAGGATGGAATTGCGTGCGGTCATGAAAACTTCCTATCGCGTACCGCGCAGCACCGCCAGCCCACTGAGATTAACTAAAATTAAGTTCCGTTACTTCGCCGCAACGGCATCGCGCGCCGCCTCGGCCAGCTGCTGGACGGAGAAGGGCTTGGGCAGAAATGCGACACGGTCGAGGTCGATCGAACGGCGCAACTGCTCTTCTGCATAGCCGGACATGAACAGCACCGGAATGTCGGGGAACTTGCCCCGCGCGGCGCGCACCATCGTCGGCCCGTCCATCGCCGGCATCACCACGTCGGAGACGAGCAGGTCGACCGGTCCCCGCTCGTCGAGGATGTCGAGCGCCTCCTCCCCGTTCGCCGCGGTCAACACGGTGTAGCCCTGGCGGGTCAGCGCGCGCTCGGCCACCGCACGGACCATGTCCTCGTCCTCGACGAGCAGCACGATGCCGGTGCCCCAGAGCTCGCTGACCTCCTTGGCCGGCGGTGCCTTCACCTTGGGCAGCGCGCCGCCCGAGACGTTGTGGACCGGCAGGTAGATGACGAAGCTGGTTCCCTCGCCCATCTCCGACTCCGCGAAGATGAAGCCGCCGGTCTGCTTGACGATGCCGTAGACCGTCGACAAGCCGAGGCCGGTGCCCTTGCCGACCTCCTTGGTGGTGAAGAACGGCTCGAACACCTTGCCGATCACGTCGGGGGGGATGCCCGTGCCGGTGTCTGTGACCTTGAGCGCGGTATAGTCGATCGGCGGCATGATGTCGGTGCCGAGATCGCGAACCTCGGCCGCGCGCACCGCATAGGTCTGGATGGTGAGCGTGCCACCATCGGGCATCGCGTCGCGGGCGTTGACCGCCAGGTTGACGATCACCTGCTCCAGCTGGCCGGGGTCGGCACGGATCGCCCCGAGGTCGCGGCCGTGCTTGACGTTCAGCGTGACCGTCTCGCCGATCAGCCGCTTGAGCAGGTTGGAAACTTCGGAAACGACGTCGGGGAGCTGCAGCACCTGGGGCCGCAAGGTCTGCTGGCGCGAAAAGGCGAGAAGCTGGCGGGTCAGGCCGGCCGCGCGGTTCGAATTGTGCTTGATCTGCTGGATGTCGTCGTAATCGCTGTCACCCGGCGAGTGGCGGAGCATCATCAGGTCGCAATGGCCGATAATAGCGGTTAGGATGTTGTTGAAATCATGGGCAACTCCCCCGGCGAGCTGACCCACCGCCTGCATCTTGGTGGCCTGCGCGACCTGCCGCTTGAGCTTCACCTCCTCGGAATTGTCCTTGAGGCTCAGCAAGGTTGCGGCCTCGCCGAGCCCGCGCGCGCTGGCGATCGTCAGTGCTACAGGTTCTTCGGGCCGGTTCTTCAGACGGACTGCAAGGTCGGTGGAGAACTGCTGCCCCCCCGCGAAGCGGCGGACCGCATCGGCGACGATCGCCTTGTCCTCCTTGACGACGAGGTCGCTGGGATAGACCGGCCGGTGCTCTTCCGGCGCGATCCCGGCCGCGCGGTCGAAGGCGTCATTGACGAACAGGAAGCGACCGTCGCGATCGGCGAGGGCAAGACCGAGCGGGAGCATCTGCAGCAGGCCGTGGAGGTGGATCTCGGCGGTGCCGCGGCGTCCGGCGGGGTTGGTCGAGCCGCCATCCTCGTCGAGCAGCAGGAACAGGGCGTCGGAATTCGGATCGTCCTCCAGCGGCACCTGGACAAAGCGCAGCGGCGTGCCGTCATCGCCCTCCGCCACGAAGCGGACCAGGTCGTCGCCGCCCGCGGTCAGCAGGCTGACGAAGTCGATCCCGGGTTCATAGGCGTCGACTTCTCCCAGGCCGCGGCGCAGGAACACCGCGTTGGCGGCGATCAGCTCGCCATCACCCGCGACGAGCGCCACCATCACCCCGGCCTCCCCCAGCCGGCGCCCGGCACCCTCCCCGATCAGCCGCCGCGCCTCGCCGCGCAGGTCGAGCAGGTTGGTGCGGCGGAAATGCCAGACCAGATGGTCGGAGGCGAAACCCGCGCGGACGATCGCGACGTCGATCGTG
>Ga0070668_100002816_pt1 | contig 12800 bp, 12 predicted proteins | sample KBSS43metaG_FD_64661 | JGI IMG/M metagenome (GOLD analysis project Ga0070668, IMG submission 64661) | Switchgrass rhizosphere microbial communities from Kellogg Biological Station, Michigan, USA - KBS S4-3 metaG | ecosystem: Host-associated > Plants > Roots > Rhizosphere > Soil ... | reverse complement strand
CCTCCCGCTTGTACGGGTCGAGCTTGTCGGTCGCCTCGAGGCTGAGCAGCGTCTCGAGGCTCGCCACCAGCGCGATAGTGATCGCGACGGTGTACACCGCCTTGTTCGACAGCATCGACCAGTCCGGGAACGACAGCGCGCCGAGCAGCTCCCTCGGACCGCCGGTGCTGAAGGGCAGCGTCACCAGCTGGCCGGCATCGAGTGCGAGGGGTGAGCCCGCGGCGCGCAGCAGCTCGTTGACGATGGTGCCGAACAGCACCACGGCGAGCGGGCCCGGCAGCACCTTGAGCTTCTTGAGCCGGGTCTTGTCCCACAGTGTGAGCAGCGCCAGCGACCCCAGGCTGATGAACAGGACCGCCGGCGTGAGCGCCGAGAGCGCCGAACGGAGGGCGCCGAACAGCACCCCGTCCTCGCCTTCGCTGAATGACGAGGCGGCGGCCGTCTGCCCCAGCGCGTAGGGCAGCTGCTTCATGATCAGGATGATGCCGATGGCGGCCAGCATTCCCTTGATCACCGATGACGGGAAGAAATAGCCGATGATGCCGGCGCGGATCGCGCCCAGTCCGAGTTGCAGGACTCCCGCGATCACCACCGCGGTGAGGAACGCTTCCCACGACCCGAGCGTCGCCAGCGCCGTGGCCACGATGGCGGTGAGGCCGGCGGCCGGGCCGCTCACCATCAGTTGTGAGCCGCTGATCAGCGCCACCACCAGGCCGCCGATCACGCCGGAGATGAGTCCCGACGCGAGCGGCGCGCCCGACGCGAGCGCAATGCCAAGGCAGAGCGGCAGTGCCACGAGGAACACCACCAGGCCGGCCGCGATGTCGGCCTTCCAGGTGGTGGCGAACCGTTCGTCCATCTGCGGCTGGATCCGCACCCGTGGCGTGCCGGCGGGTGGGGTCACGCTGTCCCGGGTCGGCGGTGCCGTCCTGGGCTTTGAGGCTGTGGTCATGCAATGATGCTCCCCGGCTCGGAGCCGCGGTGAATGGACCAGATGATGCCACGCGCATGGCAACGCCACGCGCCGGTCGCCCCGCGCCACACGGCGCGCGGACGAAGTCGTGTTCAGGTTGTGGTGGAGGGTCTAGCTGGTCGGGGGGGGACGCGGAGCCCGGGTGCAGTGGCCGCACTCACTCCGGAGTGCCAGCAGTTCGACGGTACCGCTGATGACGAGGACGACCGGGGCGCTGACGGCGCCGGCTGCGACCGTCGCCGGCAGGGCGCCCGCTCCGGTCGCGACACTCTGCCGGCGCGTGCGCGCCGCCTTCTCCGGCGGCGCCTGCGGCGTGTGCTCGCGGGCCGCGCGCCATTCCGGCACGCGTGTCGCCTCGGCGCCGGATACCACGATGCCACTCGCCGCCACCGGCCCGTGCGCCGGCCCTGGCACATGGGCATGTGCCAGGCCGAGCAGCGCTGCTGCGGCAGCGCCGAGCAGGGCGTGGATCAGGCGACGCACGGACGGTCCTGGGTCATGAAGCAAACATTAACAGGCTCAGGATTCCTTCCCAAGCCTCTCCGCCGCACCATGCAGCAGCTTTTCCGGGTCGATGCCGTACTGTCCGCACAGCGCCTCGATCAGTCGGAATGCCGCCGTCAGGCGCTGGGTGTTGGCCATCGCCACTCCGCCGCCGCTTTCCGCGCCGCCGCCATCCAGCACCACCAGCCGGTCGATCTTGGTATCGCGCGTGGCCGTCACGGCGGTTGCCAGCAGGGCCGGCAGTTGCTGCATGAACAGGAACGTGGCCGCCTGGTCGCCCGCGACGCGCAGCTCCTTCACCATCTTCTCCAGCGCGTACGCCTGCGCTTCGCCCTGTGCCCGCACCGGCGCGGCGGCCGCCTCGGCCTGGAGCGTGGCCGCGTCGCGCTGGGCCCGTGCCGGCTCCACTTCGTCGGCCTGCAGCTGTCGCCGCACCAGCTCGATGCGTGCCTGCTGCACGCTCTGCTGCGCCGCCGCCTCCGCCGCCTCGGCTTCCGCCCGCGCCACCCGCTCGGCGGTTTCGCCGGCCTGCATCAGCTGCGCCTGCCGCACCCGCAGTTCGTTCTTCGCTTCCGCGATCGCCACCTGTGCCTGTGCCTGCGTGACCTCCGCGTTCCGGCGCGACTCCGCCTGCTTCTGCTCCGTCTCCGCCTTGTTCTTCGCCTCGGCGATCTCGGCGTCGCGCAGCACCTCCGACGCGCGGATCCGGCCCACGGCGCGAAGGTAGCCCATGTCGTCCGAGATGTTCTGGATCTTGAGCATGTCCTGCTGCAGACCCAGCTGACGGAGGTCGCGCGAGGCCTCTGCGACCAGCGCCTGCTCGAACTTGAGCCGGTCCTCGTTCGCCTCCTCCGGCGTCAGCGTGGCCAGCACGCCGCGCAGGTTGGCCGCCAGCGTCTCCCGCGCCAGGTCGGGGATTTCCCGCTCGCGGCCCAGCAGCCGCTCGACGGCATTGTTGAACACCTCGTCCGGCTGCGACGCGATCTTCACGTTGGCCACCGCTTCCACCGTGATCGGGATGCCGCCCTTCGCGAAGGCATTGGCGACCTTCACCGTGAGCGGGATCGTGTTGAGCGACATCTGCGTCACCTGCTCGATGATCGGCACCCGGAACGTCCGCCCACCCCGGATCAGCCGGTAGCCCACCTCGGTGCCGTCCGGCAGCGTCCGCCGCCGACCGGTGATCACCGCGATCATGTTCGGCGGGACGATCACGATCAGCCGCTGGATCGTCTTCAGCAGGATCAGCACCAGGACGGCGACGCCAACGGCCATGAGGACCGGGGTCATGAATCCAAGCGGAAGCTCGGGCATTCAGTTCCTCGCGAGGGTGATCGGGTGGGACTGCGTCAGGGAAGGTCGCGGCTGAGGATGGCGATGCCCCGGTCCAGTCGCTCGATGAGCACCGGCGTCCCGGGGGGAAGGTCGGGGAGCGGTTCGTCCTCGGTCCAGGTCGCCGTGAGCTCCTGTACCTGTCCGCCCACGACGGCGCTCACCCGGCCCAGGCCGGTGGCACGGTCGAACGGCACCACCAGCGTGCCCTCGACACCGAACCAGGCGCCATCGCCCGGCGGCTGGCCGCTCTCGCTCCGCCGGAGCCACGCGAACAGTGCCGTCACCCCGAGCATCGTGGCGATGCCGGCTGACACGCTGGCCACCCACACAAAAACGGCGGGAAAGCCCATGGCCGTGAGGCCAGCGCCCGTCCCGCCGAAGACCACCGAGCCATAGGCAATGCCGCGCAGGTTCAGCGCGAGCAGCCCATCACCCTCGGTGAAGTCGTGATCCACCACGCCGAATGCCACCAGGCCCAGCAATACACCGCCCAGGGCGAGTGCAAAGAGGAAGAGGGTCACCCGGGAAACTTACATCCGGAAACGCCTCCTCGTGACTAGCGGTTACCCAGCTCCCGGAAGAACGCGATGCTGAGCGCCATCGCCTCGGGAACCGATGACTCATGGCCACCCTCCACCTGGAGGCTCTGGACGTCCAGCTCCCTGGCCCGTGCCAGCTCCACCAGCTTCCGGGTGGTCAGGTCCCAGTGTAGTTCCCGCGTGCCGTAGTAGAGCCGCGCCGGCGACTTGAGGCTCGTGGCGTAGGCCAGCGGCGAGCGCATCACGAATTCCTGCGACCTGGTGGTGTCGAACGGGATGATCGACGCCGGCACCCCCAGCCGGCAGTAGATCACCTGGTCCGGTGAACCCGAGAACGACGCCACGGCGCGGAACCGGCTGGTGGTCATGGCGGTGAGCAGCGCCATCGTCCCGCCCACGCTGTGACCGGCGAGGAACAGCTGCGCCGGGTCCACTCCCGGCTGCTGTGCCAGGAATGCCGCCGCCGCGAGCACGTCGTCGACCTCATCGTAGAACATCGTGAAGTCGCCCGCCTGGTTGTTCTCCCCCCGCAGCATCGGCACCATCACGATGAATCCCGCTGCCCGGTAGGGCCATGTCATCTCCCAGTCTTCCGGGCCGAACTGGAATCCCCCATGCAGGAACAGGACGGCAGGCCGAAGTCCGGGCGCGCCGGCAGGGCGGGAGATCCACGCCTGCAGTGTCAGTGATCCGGAACGGAAGGAGACGGTGTCGGCGCTCGCGCTCGCCTCGAGTGCCGGCGGCTTTTGGGGCGGTGGCCCGCGCTTCACCAGCGTGGTGGTGAAGCCTTGCCGCGCCGTGGCGTAATCTTCGGTCTGGATCGCGACCTCGGGCGGCACCCTCGGGTCCTCCGGGGCGCTCTGTGCCGCAACGGTGTGCGACGCGATGGCGATGACAAGAAGGCCGGGGATGATGGACCAGGACAGGGAAGACACTGTGTGCTCCGTCGTGAAGGTGACTCGTTCACGACGATGATGCCGTCATCGGCCGGCCCGTTTACCGGCGGCACGCTCCTGCCGCCGCCGGCCCCAGGCGTCCGTCCAGCTTCGCGATCGCGATCTCGGCCTCCGCCACCTCCGCTCGCTCGCCGGTCAGCGTGACCGACGGCACGCCCTCCGGTCCCGGAAGCGCAGTGCCGCCGCCGGATCGGAGATACGGCCCTGCCACACCCGCCGCGTCGCTGCCGCTCAGGCACTGCAGGGCGATGGTGGTGACGTAGGGTGGATCGGGAAAGCCGATCGCCGAACGGAACGGCGCCGCCCGGTCCGAGACCGCGATCACCCACACGGCGGTGGCGAGGGCGGGAAGCGCCAGCGACGCCCGGCGCCAGATGCGGGCGCGCGCCTCATGCCACGATGCCGCACGATCGATGGCCGTCCGCGCCAGCTCCGCCGCGTGGGCTGACGGCAGCTGCTCGTTCAGCATGTCGGCCGTGGCGGCGGTTGCCAGCCGCACCAGCGCCACGTCGGCCGAACAGCGTGCGCAGCTCGTGAGATGCGCGGCCAGGATGGGATCGCGCTCGAGCTCTCCCAGTTCGCGCACCAGCACGCCGGCCCGGACCGACTGGCAGTCGCTCATGGGTCGGTCGTCGAGGGCAGCGCGTCGAGCAGCGCCGCGCGGATGGTCGCGCGGGCCTTGAAGAGGTTGGCGCGGATCGTCGAGGCATTGGCGCCGGTGAGGTCGGCCACTTCGGCGGGCGTGAGGCCCTGCAGCTCGACCAGGTCGAACAATTCGCGCTGGCGCGGGGGCAGCAGTTCCAGGTGCGCCATGATGATCGCGACCATTCGTTCGCGATCGATCCGCGCGCCCGGGTCGGTGAAATAGGCCCGCAGCTCCCGGCGCGCATCCTCCAGCGCCGCGAGGCGCGCCCGCCGCCGTCCCGTGCGCCGGCGCTGGCTGGCGACCCGCCGCGTCACCTGGTACAGCCAGCCGTCGAAGGACTGGTCACCGCGGTACTGGTGCAGCCGCCGGTACATCAGGACGAAGGCCTCCTGCGCCACGTCATCGGCGTCATCCGGGTCGGCGGTGAAGCCGAGCGCCCAGCGATAGACCTTCGGCTGCATCAGGCCGATGAGCGCCGCGAGCGACTCGGCGTCGCCGGAACGGGCGAGCTCGAGCAGGCTGGCGGCGGAATCGGGGAGGGTGGGCAGGCTCATGGCTCTGCACCATGATGCCTCGAGCACCGTCCCCGTTTACTCCGCACCAGAGCCGGGCTGGTCAGTAGGACACGATCGACTTGAACCCGCCCATGGCCATCCGCTTGGGATCGAAGGGCATGTTCTCCGGGTCCATCATCTTTTCCAGGCGCGGGTCGGCCATCACCTTCTTGTTCACCCGGTCGCGCTGCGCCTTCGACTTGTAGCTGATCCAGGAGAACAGGATGACCTCGCCCGCCTTGGGCTTCGCCATCTTCGGGAAGTTCCAGCGTGGCTTGAGGTCGTCTCCGACGCACTCCACGTACGAAACGGCGCCATACTCCTTCCAGATCTTGCCCGCCTTCTGTGCCACTCGCTTGTACTCCTTGAGCCTGCGGCGCGGCACTACCAGCACGAAACCGTCGACATAAGCCATGACTTCCTCCATGGTTGTTCGGCCGGCTGCGAATCGCAGCCAGTTGAAGCTCACCGCCATCCGTGCATCGCGCAAATGGTGGCGTGAGACAGGTCACAGCCGCGGCACGCCGCTTAACACGCGCCCCGCGCATGCGTCGGTACGGTCGAAGCACACGACACCCGGACCACCACGGCTACCCTTGCTCGAGGCGTCACCATGCGTTCTCTCATTGCGCTTTGTCTGATGCTCGCGGCCGCGCCAGTGGCAGCACAGCAGCACGTGCATGACGCTCCTGTCATCCTGAGCGAAGCGAAGGATCGCTCGCCCCATTTGCGACTCACCCCCGCGCGCGCGACCACCGTCGCCGACTCCGCGCGCGGCGACAGTCTGGTCCACATCGCGCGCCAGGCCGTGAGCCGCTATCAGTCGGTGGAAATGGCGGAACAGGATGGCTACAAGGTGCGCCTCAAGGCCATGAAGCAGGCGAAGGTGCTGCACTACACCAGCCTCGCCAACGGGTTCAATGCCCGCACTTCCTTCGACCCGGCACGCCCCACCTCGCTTCTCTACGAGCGCGATGCCGGCGGACAGCTGCGTCTCATCGGGGTGATGTACACCGTCCCTGCCGGCGCCACGCTCGAGGAACTCGACGCCCGCGTACCGCTGGGCCTGGTGCAGTGGCACCTGCACACCAACATCTGCCTGCCGAAGGGGAAGGATGCGCGGAACGCCGCGAACTACGTCGGGCGCGACGCGAAGTTCGGCCCCCGCGGCAGCATCGCGACTGAGGCGGCGTGCACCGAGGCCGGCGGTCGCTTCCGCGCGCAGTCATTCGGGTGGATGGTGCACGTGAATGTCATGTCGCCCGATCCCTGGGCCCCGGGCCAGAAGCACATGCACCAGGCCATGGAGATGGACTGACACGAGGCGTCCCTCACGGGCGCCGGGTCCATGCCGTTCTAGATTCCGGGCGTGAGCACCACGCCCGCGCTCCTCCGGCACCGTTTCAGGAACCAGCGCCTCACCGGCCCCGGGTTCGCCACGCCCGCCGATGTCGTCGCGTGGCTCGGGGCGGTCCAGTCCCAGGACTACCTCGGTGCGAAGTGGTCCGTCGGCCAGCGCGTCGTGAAGGGCACCGACGCGCTGGTCGAGGACGCATTCAATCGCGGCACCATCCTCCGGACCCACCTGCTCCGTCCCACCTGGCATTTCGTCGCCCCGGCCGACATCCGCTGGATGCTCGAGCTCAGCGCACCTCGAATCCACCGGCTGAACGCCTACTGGTATCGCACCAACGGAGTGGACCAGGCCGTCGTCGCGCGCGCCGGTCGGGCGGTCGAGAAGGCGCTGCAGGGAGGGAATTCCTGCACCCGTGAGGAGGTGCAGGAACTCCTGGCGCGAGCGGGTATCACGGCGGAGAAGATGCGGCTCGCAGGGATCATGATGCACCTGGAACTGGACCAGCTCGTCGTGAGCGGCCCGATGCGCGGAAAGCGGCATACGTACGCCCTGCTCGATGAGCGCGCACCGGCGGCCACACCCATTGGCCGCGACGAGGCGCTTGCCCGTCTCGCGCACCGCTTCTTCACCGGCCACGGCCCGGCCACCGTGCGGCACCTGGCTTGGTGGTCGAGCCTCTCGTTGCGGGACTCTTCTGCCGGCCTCGCCGCCGCTCGCGACCGGCTCGATGGCGACACGATCGATGGCGTGGAGTGGTTCGGCCTGGCCGGGGCCGCGCCACGCTCGCCGGTGCGCGGCGCGCACTTCATTCCGGAGTACGATGAGGCGCTGGTGGGCCTGAGGGAACTCGGCCTGACCGACCTCCCACGTTCGCGAAGGAAGTGGACCGACACCTTCCTTCGCCCCGTCCTCATCGACGGTTGCCGCGCCGGCACCTGGCGCCGGCACCTGGGACCGGAGGTAAGGCTCGAGACCAACCTCTTCACCCGGCTCGACCCGGCACAGGCCGCGAAACTCGAGCGCGCCGCCGCGCGTTACGGGAGGTTTCTCGGGCAGCCGGTGACCCTCGCATGACGGCCCTTACCTCTGCTGCGGGGCATCCATACGTTCTGTTTCTTCTTCCGATGAAAGCCCCATGAGTGACCCGAGGTTGATCGGCCCGGTCATACGGACCGCGCCGGAATGGCACAAGCGGCTCTTTGGCAGGTACGCCCGTCCGCTGCCCGACGACCTGCTTCGCGATGCATCCCGGCGCCTGCACGTCCTTTCCGCGCTGTTCATCGTGCTCTGGGTGGTGGGGACGGTGCTCTATCGGCTCGATCTCCACATCCAGCAGCCGGAGAGTGACCGGTGGATCAGCTGGCAGGTCGATGACTGGTTTTCGGTTGCGGGGGTGCTGGTTGCCATCGCGTTCTACTTCTTCAGCCGGAAGCCGGCGCACGACCCGAAGCTCGTCATCAACCTGGGCCTGGTGTTTCTCGTACTGACCTCGCTCATCATCGCCTTGATGATTCACTGGATGCCGATGAAGGAAGGCATCCCGATCGGGGCGAGCATCTCCTGGCTCGGTGTGCTGGTGCTGATCTTCGCGGCGATCATCCCCAGCACCCCGGCGAAGACCGTCATTGCCGGGATCATCGCCGTCTCCATGAATCCACTCGCGATGCTGGTCGCGAAGTGGCGCGGTGTCTGGGACGGTCCGTCCATCAACATCGTGCTCATGCATTACGACGACTATCTCCTCGTCGTGGTCTCGGTCGTGATCGCTGGCGTCGTCCGCCGGCTCGGGCAGCAGGTGGTCCAGGCCCGCGAAATGGGCAGCTACCAGATCGGGGAGCTCATCGGCAGCGGCGGCATGGGGCAGGTGTACCGCGCCACCCATCGCATGCTCGCCCGCCCGGCGGCGATCAAGCTCATTCGTCCTGAAATGGTCGGGGAAGGCAGTGGCGAGGCGGCGCGGCTTGCCGTGAAGCGCTTTCGCCGCGAGGCCGAGGCCGCGGCCAGCCTCCGCTCGCCGCACACCGTCGAGCTCTACGACCTCGGCGTCACCGACGATGAGACGATGTATTTCGTCATGGAGCTGCTCGACGGCATGACCCTCGAGGCCCTGGTGGCGCGCGAGGGCCCCCTCCCGCCTGGACGCGTCATCCACATTCTCCGCCAGGTCTGCGAGTCGCTCGCCGAGGCCCACGCCGCGGGGCTGATCCATCGCGACATCAAGCCGGCGAACATTCATGTGGGGCGGCTGGGACTCACCCTTGACTTCGTGAAGGTGCTCGACTTTGGCCTGGTCAAGTCGACCGGCGAGAAGGCGGGCGACGCGGGACCGGCCGTGGCGGGCCCGTCGCTGGCCACTGCCGGCGGGCTCACGCCGGGGACGCCGGCCTTCATGGCGCCCGAGATGGCGGCCGGGGAGACGGTCGATTCCCGCGCCGACATCTATGCCCTCGGATGCGTGGCCTACTACCTCCTCACCGCGAAGCTGGTCTTCGAGGCGGAGAATGTCGTGCAGGTCATGCTCAAGCATGTCACCGAATCGCCGGTTCCTCCGTCGGTAAGGTCGGGTCTGGCGATTCCCGGGGGCCTGGAGACGGTAGTACTGGAATGCCTCGCGAAGGAGCCGGCCGACCGGCCCCAGTCGGCGCTGGTGCTGTCGGAGCGCCTCACCGACATCCGCGGGGTGCGCTGGAGCAAGGAGCAGGCGGCAGAGTGGTGGAGGAACGAGGCGACGCGCGCAGTCTTGACATAATTGAATGGTCGTTCAATATTCGGCCGTAAGTTGCGAGACAGCAGCAGTTACAGCGTTGTGACAATCTGAGCCCGGATTCAGCTTTGGCTGCATTGCCCCATCCCATCCTCGAGGAAGCCGCCACCCAGAGCAGGGGCGACCTCCGCCGGCGCGAGATCCTCGACGCCGCGTTTTTCGTGTTCGGCAAGCTCGGCTATGAGCGGGCAACCCTGAGCGATGTCGCCCGGGCCATCGGCGTGAGCCCCGGCACCATCTGCCATCACTTTGGTACCAAGAACGACCTCTTCGAGGCAGTCATTGCCGACCGCTTCCTGCGCTATCAAATGGAGGCGGAGGCGCTCCTCGTCTCGCATGAGGGCACGTACCTGGAACTCCTGCACAAGCTCATTGGCCGCTTCTGGGACCACCTCTGGGAGCCCGGCCAGCTCGACTTCATGCTCGTGAGCCAGGTCGAGGCGCCCCAGTTTCCCGAGTCGGGCCGCCTGCAGTTCCAGCAGACCTGCTGTCGTTCGCGCAGCATGCTCACCGCCGTACTCGACGCCGGTATCAAGGCGGGTGAGTTCCGTCGTCTCGACGTGGACTGCGTCACCCGCACCATTGCGCCGGCCATCATCGGCATCGCGGCCAACCAGCACCGCTTTGCCTGCTACGATAGCGCCCCGGTCGGGCGCGACCAGCTTCGCCGCACGATTCTCGAGGTTGTCGATCGTGCCGTGCTGCCATTCGCTCCACCCCCCAACCCTTCGAGCTGAGGTTTTCATGCAGGGCTTTCATGAACGCGCGGTCAGCGCGGGTGCACTCGCGTTGCTGCTGGCAGCGTGCAAGCCGCCGGCCCCTTCCGCGCCCCCGCCACCGCCGGTCACCGCCGCGCCCGCCATCGGGCGCACCGTGAACGAGTGGGATGAGTTCACCGGCCGCATCGAGGCGGTGGGCTACGTCCAGGTCCGGCCGAGGGTCTCGGGCTTCATCGAGAAGGTGACGTTCACCGAGGGCAAGGAGGTGAAGGAGGGCGACGTGCTCTTCGTCATCGACCAGCGCGAGTACAAGGACGCGCTCGACCGGGCCGAGGCGGAGCTCACCCGCGCGAAGACCCAGGCTGCGCTCGCGAAGTCGGAGTCCGAGCGCGCCGAGCCGCTGGTCGCCGAGAACGCGATCTCGCGCGAGGAGTACGACGCGCGCGTCAGCGGCAGCGCCGAGGCCAATGCCTCGATCCAGGGCGCCGAGGCGGCCGTGCGCACCGCGAAGCTCAACCTCGAATGGACCCGGGTGCGCGCGCCCATCAGCGGCCGCATCAGCCGCGCGGAAGTCACCGCCGGCAACGTGGTGCAGGGCGGGGCGCCCGAGCCCACGCTGCTCACCACCATCGTCTCCATGGACCCGGTCTACGTCTACTTCGAGGGCGACGAGCAGGCATACCTGCGCTACAACCAGCTCGCCCGCGATGGCACCCGGCAGAGTTCGCGCGTCGCGCGGAACCCCGTGCGCATGGGACTCGCCAACGAGCAGGGCTATCCCCACACCGGCTATGTGGACTTCGTCGACAACCAGCTCAACCCGAACACCGGCACCATCCGCGCCCGCGCCGTGTTCAGCAACAAGGACCGGTTCTTCACCCCCGGCCTCTTCGCCCGCATCCAGCTCCTCGGCAGCGGGAAGTTCGACGCCGTGCTGGTGCAGGACGGGGCGGTCGGCACCGACCAGGACCGCAAGTTCGTCTACGTGCTCAAGCCGGACAGCACGGTGGAATACCGGAGCGTCGAGCTCGGCCGCATCGTCGACGGGATGCGGGTCATCAGGAAGGGCGTTGTGCCCGATGAGCTGGTGGTCATCAACGGGCTCCAGCGCATCCGGCCCGGCATGAAGGTCAACGCGACCGTCACCACCATGGAACCGTCCGACTCCGGCCAGACTGCGCAGCGAGGCTCGTAATGAAGTTCTCGAGGTTCTTCATCGATCGGCCGATCTTCGCGGCCGTGCTGTCCATCGTCATCCTGATCGCCGGTATCCTGTCGATCCAGATACTGCCGATCTCCGAGTATCCCGATGTCGTCCCGCCGTCGGTGGTGGTGACGGCGGTGTATCCCGGCGCCAACCCGAGGGTCATCGCCGAGACCGTGGCGACGCCGCTGGAGGAAGTGGTGAACGGCGTGGACAACATGCTGTACATGTCGTCCCAGGCCACCGCCGACGGGCTGCTCAACCTCACCGTCACCTTCAAGATCGGCACCGATGTCGACCTGGCGCAGGTGCAGGTGCAGAACCGGGTCAGCCAGGCCCTCCCCCGGCTTCCCGAGGAAGTCCGGCAGATCGGTGTCAGTACGGTCAAGAGCTCGCCCAACCTCACGATGGTCGTCCACATCGTGTCCCCCGACGAGCGCTATGACGAGCTGTACCTGCGCAACTACGCCGTGCTGCAGATCAAGGACCGGCTCTCCCGCATCCCGGGCGTGGGACAGGTGCAGGTGTTCGGCGGCGGGGACTACGCCATGCGGATCTGGCTCGACCCGCAGCAGATCGCGGCCCGTGGCCTCACCGCCGGCGATGTCGTCGGTGCCATCCGGGAGCAGAACGTCCAGGTCGCGGCCGGTGTCGTGGGCGGGTCGCCCATGCCCGACAAGATCGCCTACCAGCTGAGCGTCAACGCGCGCGGCCGCCTCACCAACGAGGAAGAGTTCGGCCAGATCGTCCTCAAGACCGGCAAGGACGGCGAGCTGACCCGGCTCAAGGACGTGGCCCGCATCGAGCTCGCCGCCGGCAGCTACTCGCTGCGATCGAGCCTCAACAACAAGCCGGCCGTCGGCATCGGCATTTTCCAGGCGCCGGGATCGAATGCGCTGCAGCTCTCCACCGACGTGCGGGCCACGATGGCGGAGATCAAGACGGTCATGCCCGAGGGCGTGGACTACAGCGTGGTCTACGATCCCACCAAGTTCGTCCGTGAGTCGATCAACGAGGTCATCAAGACGCTCTTCGAGGCCACGCTGCTCGTGGTCATCGTCGTGGTGCTCTTCCTCCAGACCTGGCGCGCCTCGATCATCCCCCTGGTGGCGGTCCCGATCTCGATCGTCGGCACCTTCGCCGTGCTGGAGATGTTCGGGTTCTCCATCAACACGCTGTCGCTCTTCGGGCTGGTGCTCGCCATCGGCATCGTGGTGGACGACGCGATCGTCGTGGTGGAGAACGTCGA
>Ga0070668_100002813_pt1 | contig 12809 bp, 12 predicted proteins | sample KBSS43metaG_FD_64661 | JGI IMG/M metagenome (GOLD analysis project Ga0070668, IMG submission 64661) | Switchgrass rhizosphere microbial communities from Kellogg Biological Station, Michigan, USA - KBS S4-3 metaG | ecosystem: Host-associated > Plants > Roots > Rhizosphere > Soil ... | reverse complement strand
GCAGGATGCGCGGCGCGGCTTCGATCAGCGTCAGACGGACGTCGCGCTCCGGCTTCAGGAACTCGAGCCCGTAGCTGGCGTGCGCGCGAGTACAGTGCCTGACCTCGGCGGCCAGCTCGACGCCGGTCGCGCCGGCGCCGATGATCACCACGTCGACGGTCGCAGGCTCATCGTGCGCACGGCGCTCGTCCGCGCTGACGCATGCGGCGAGCAGCCGGCGATGGAATCGCTCGGCGTCCGCCGGCGCATCGAGCGCGATCGCGCGGTCGCTCACGCCCGGGATGCCGAAGTCGTTGTTGACGCTGCCGACGCAGAAGATCAGCGTGTCGTAGCGCACCACGCGCTCGGGCAGGATCTCGGCGCCGTCCTCATCGCGAACGACGCCGAGACGCAATTCGTGCTGCTTGCGATCGAGGCCGATGACGTCGCCCTGGCGGAACCGGAAGTTATGCCAGTAGGCGAGCAGGAAGTAATCCACGTCGTGCAGGTCGGCGTCCACGCGTCCCGCCGCGACTTCGTGCAGCAAGGGTTTCCACAAGTGCGACGCGTTGTGATCGACAAGCGTGACCGTCACCTGCTTTTTCCGCCCCAGGCCGTCGCCGAGGCGGGTGGCAAGCGGCAGTCCTGCGGCACCGCCGCCGACGATTACGATGTGGTGCGGTTGCGTCACGCGTCAATCGCTGAGGATGGCCATGCGAGCAATCATAACCGTGATAGCTCGCATGGCGGGACACAGGGCTTGCGTGCGCGCTTCGGCGCCGCGACCCTCATCGACCTGCATCCCGCCTTGGTCGCATCCTGCCGATGCGTCAGAGCGCCGAATAGTTCTCGCGCACTCGTACAACGGCCTGCTGTCCGCGCGCGCGATTACTTCTTCGCGGCGTCCTTCGCAGGCTCCGCCGCCGGAGCCGCAGGCGTTGCCGCCGGGGCAGATGCTGCCGGTGACGCTGGCGCCATCGCCGGTGCCGCAGGCGCCTGCGCTGCGGGGGGTGCAGCCGGTGTTGCCGCAGGTGCGGAGATCGCCGCAGGTGCGGAGGGCGACGCGGGCGCGGCGGCCGCCGGCTTTTCGGCGTATACGTTCGCGATCAGCGGCACAATCATCAGCGCGACGATGTTGATGATCTTGATCAGCGGATTCACCGCGGGGCCGGCCGTGTCCTTGTATGGGTCGCCGACGGTGTCGCCGGTGACCGCCGCCTTGTGCGCGTCGGATCCCTTGCCGCCGTGATGGCCGTCTTCGATGTACTTCTTCGCGTTGTCCCAGGCACCGCCGCCGGTCGTCATCGAGATCGCGACGAAGAGGCCCGTGACGATGGTGCCCATCAGCAGGCCGCCCAACGCCTGCGGGCCGAGCGCGAGGCCGACCACGACCGGCACGAGCACGGGAAGCAGCGACGGCACGATCATTTCCTTGATAGCCGCCTTGGTCAGCATGTCGACGGCCACGCCATACTCGGGCTTGGCCGTCCCCTCCATGATGCCCTTGATCTCCTTGAACTGGCGCCGGACTTCGACGACGACGGCGCCGGCGGCCCGCCCGACCGCCTCCATCGCCATTGCGCCGAACAGATAGGGGATGAGGCCGCCGATGAAGAGCCCCACGATCACCTTGTGATTCGAGAGGTCGAACGAAATGTTCATTCCGGACGAGCCCAGTGCGTGCGTGTAGTCGGCGAACAGCACCAGCGACGCGAGTCCCGCCGACCCGATGGCATAACCCTTGGTGACCGCCTTCGTCGTGTTACCGACCGCATCCAGCGGATCGGTGATCGCGCGCACCGACTCCGGCAGCTTCGCCATCTCGGCGATGCCGCCGGCGTTGTCGGTGATGGGGCCGTAGGCGTCGAGCGCAACGATGATGCCAGCCATCGACAGCATTGAAGTGGCCGCGATCGCGATGCCGTACAGGCCGGCGAGCGAAAACGACACCCAGATCGCGAGGCAGACCGCGATCACCGGCCACGCGGTGGCCTTCATCGACACGCCGATGCCGGCGATGATGTTGGTGGCGTGGCCGGTGGTCGATGCCTGCGCGACGTGGCGGACCGGCTTGTATTCGGTTGCCGTGTAGTACTCGGTGATGACCACCATCGCCGCCGTCAGCGCGAGGCCGACGAGCGATGCCAGGAAGAGCTTGTTCGCCGTGATTTCGGGATATGCGGATGCGACATCGCCCATCATCCGCTGCGTGATGAACCAGAAGCCGATCGCGGAGATGACGCCGGCGACGATGAGGCCGCGATACAGCGCGTTCATGATCTTGCCACCCTCGCGCGCCTTCACGAAGTAACAGCCGATGATCGACGCGATGATCGAGAAGCCGCCCAGCACGAGCGGATAGGTGACGGCCGCCACGGCCTTCGTCGGCATCAGCAGCGCACCCAGGAGCATCGTCGCGACGATCGTGACCGCGTAGGTTTCGAAGAGGTCGGCCGCCATGCCGGCGCAGTCGCCGACGTTGTCGCCGACGTTGTCCGCAATCACGGCGGGATTCCGCGGGTCGTCTTCGGGAATGCCGGCTTCGACCTTGCCGACGAGGTCGGCGCCGACGTCCGCGCCTTTCGTGAAGATGCCGCCGCCAAGACGCGCAAAGATCGAGATCAGCGAGCCGCCGAACGCAAGTCCTACGAGCGGCTCGATCGCGTGATGCAGGTTTTCACCCATCGGGTTCGGGGCGCCATGCGCCGAACCGACGAGGAACCAGTAGAAGCCCGCAACGCCGAGGAGTCCCAGTCCGACGACCAGCATGCCGGTGATCGCACCGCCACGGAACGCGACGGCGAGCGCTTCGTTCAAGCCGGTGCGCGCCGCTTCCGCCGTGCGGACGTTAGAGCGGACCGACACGTTCATCCCGATGTAGCCTGCGAGCCCGGACAGGATCGCGCCGACAGCGAATCCCCCGGCGGTGGGGCCGCCCAGCGCCCACCAGATGATGACGAAGAGCAGCACGCCGACGATGCCAATCGTCAGGTATTGGCGATTGAGATAAGCCTGGGCGCCGGCCTGGATCGCGGCGGCGATCTCCTGCATACGCTCATTGCCGGCCGGCTTCGCCATGATCCATCCGATGGACACGGCGCCATAGGCGATCGCTGCAAGCGCGCATACGAGCGCGAACACGAGTTCTAACGACATGTGGAAATCTCCCTACCCGGTGAAAGCTCGAAAAGGTGGCGGAATCTGGGCGTGGGGCCTGTGACCGACCCGTCGGCCTGGGCGCGCGCATCGTCGCGCATTGTTGAAATTGCGCACGCCCGGGCGATTCACACCGATGCGGCGCGCGGGGTGCTAACTCCGGGCGCCGCCTCGAAAACGCGCTATTGTGCCAGTTTGGGCCGCCCGAAGTCGAGCCGAAGTTCACTCGAAGCGGCGTCGCGTACCCCGCAAGCCGGGCTTCGCGCGGTCGACGGCATCGAAGTCGCGGACCAGGACTCGCGCCGCTAAACCTTGAATTCCGTCCGCAGCTTTTTCGGCACTGCGGCGTTGGCAAGCCGCATGTACTGCGGCAGGCCGTCCTTGAACGGCGGGAAATCCTCGCCGCGGATCAGCGGACCGAGATACGCCCTCGCCTTCGCAGTGATGCCGTAGCCGTCGGCAGTGATGTAATCGCGCGGCAGCATCTTCTCGACGTTGGCGATCTCCGTCAGGGGCACCGGCGACACCTTCCAGCGATACGGCTTGTCGGAGGTGCGGATGATCGCCGGCATCACGGCGTTCTTGCCCGCGATCGCGAGCTCGACGGCGGCCCGTCCGACGGCGTAGCTGTGGTCCAAATCGGTCTTCGAGGCGATGTGCCGCGCGGCACGCTGCAGGTAGTCGGCGACCGCCCAGTGATATTTGTACGCAAGCTTGTCCTTGACCAGCGCGGCAATGAGCGGACCGACGCCGCCGAGCTGCGCGTGCCCGAATGCATCCTTGTTGCCGGCTTCGGCCATCAGCGCGCCCGCGGCGTTCTTCAATCCCTCCGACACCCCGACGCAGCAATAGCCGAACTTCCTGACCCTCGCGTCCACGGCCGCGAGAAAGTTCGCCTCGTGGAAGGGCACCTCCGGAAAAAGGAGCACGAGCGGGATGGGCGTCGCCGCATCTTCCGCCATGCCGACCGCCGCGGTGATCCAGCCCGCATGCCGTCCCATCACTTCGAGCACGAAGACCTTCGTCGAAGTCTTCGCCATCGATGCGACGTCGAATGCGGCCTCGCGCATCGATGTCGCGACGTACTTCGCCACCGAGCCGAACCCGGGACAGTTGTCGGTGACCGCGAGGTCGTTGTCCACGGTCTTCGGGACATGGACGGCGATCAGCGGATACCCCAGGCGCTCGGAGATCTGCGAAACCTTGAGGCACGTGTCGGCCGAGTCGTTGCCGCCGTTGTAGAAGAAATAGCCGATGTCGTGCGCGCGGAACACCTCGATCAGCCGCTCGTATTGCGCGCGATTTTCCTCGAGGCCCTTCAACTTGTACCGGCACGAGCCGAACGCGCCGGCGGGCGTGTGCTTCAGCGCGGCGATGTTGCGCGCGCTCTCCCGGCTGGTGTCGATCAGGTCCTCGGTCAGCGCGCCGATGATGCCGTTGCGGCCCGCGTAAACCTTGCCGATCCTGTCCTTGTGCTTGCGCGCCGTCTCGATGACGCCGGCGGCGCTCGCGTTGATGACGGCGGTGACGCCGCCGGATTGCGCGTAGAACGCATTGCGTTTGGCCATGGTCGTCAGGATGGGTGAGGCTAGCTCTTGAGCGCGGCGAAGCACGCGTCTCGCACGTCCTCGACGCTGCCCATGCCGTCGACCTTGCGGTACTTCGGCGCGCGGGCATCGCCGGTGCGCTCCCAGTCGGCGTAGTACGAGATCAGCGGCCGCGTCTGCTGCCGGTACACGTCGAGACGCTTCTTCACCGTCTCTTCGCTGTCGTCGGCGCGCTGGATCAAGTCTTCGCCGGTGACGTCGTCCTTGCCGGGCACGCGCGGGGGGTTGTACTTGATGTGATACGTCCGTCCCGAGGCGACGTGCACGCGGCGTCCGCTCATCCGCTCGACGATCGCGCCGTCGGGAACGTCGATTTCGAGCACGTAGTCGATCGGAACGCCGCTGTCGCGCACCGCCGTCGCCTGCGGCAACGTGCGGGGAAAGCCATCGAAGAGATATCCGTTCGCACAGTCGGCGGCTTTCAGGCGCTCGGTGACGAGCGCGAGGATGGTGTCGTCGGACACGAGGTTGCCGGCGTCCATCACCTTCTTCGCCGCTGCCCCGAGCGCTGTGCCCGCGGCGATGGCCGTGCGCAGCATGTCACCCGTGGATACCTGCGGGATCGAATACGCCTGCGTGATGAACGTGGCCTGGGTACCTTTGCCGGCGCCGGGCGGGCCGAGAAGAATCAGTCGCATGAAGGCGCAGCGTCGTGCGGATCAGCCACCGGGTCACGATCCGCGGGTGCAGGTTGCGAGGCGCCGGTCCCCTTCCGGCGGCGACTCCCGACCCGGGAGCGCCCGAGGATTCTGTCCGCAAATGGAGGGTGGGTCAAATTGCGTTTCCGGCCTTGGTCAATGACCCCGCGGTCAAACGCGCGAGGTCGAAGGCTTCGCCGCCGCAAAGAGCGCGCGAACGCGCTCCAGGTCCTCCGGCGTGTCGACGCCGGGCGCGGGCGTGCCGGCGGTGATCTCGACGACGATGCGAAAGCCGTGCCACAGCGCGCGCAACTGCTCGAGCGCCTCGAAGCGCTCGATCGGCGCGGGCGCAAGCGTGGGAAAGCGGCGCAGGAACCGAACACGGTACGCATAGAGACCGTAGTGCCGATAGAGGGGAAGTCCCGGCGGCACATCGGTGCGGCCGCCCGCGAACGCGTCGCGCGCCCATGGGATGGTCGCCCGGCTGAAATAGAGCGCATACCGCTCGTGGTCGAGCACGACCTTGACCACGTTCGGGTTGAACGCCTCTGCGGCATCCGTGATCGGGTGGCAGGCCGTCGCGATCGCCGCCGGCGGATTGGCCGCGAGCAATTGCGCGACGGCGCGGATCAGCCTGGGCGAAAGCAGCGGCTCGTCGCCCTGGACGTTGACGACGATCGCATCGTCGTCCAGTGCGAGCTGGTTTGCGGCTTCGGCGAGGCGGTCGGTGCCCGTGGAATGATCAGGCGACGTCAAGCACGCGGCGATGCCGTTCGATTCGACGACCGCCTTGATCCTTTCGTCGTCGGTCGCCACGACCACGCGGTCTGCGCCCGCCTCGATCGCGCGCTCGGCGACGCGCACGACCATGGGCTTTCCCGCCACATCGGCGAGCGGCTTGCCCGGAAGGCGTGTCGACGCGTAGCGCGCGGGGATGATGGCGGTGAACCGCGCGCTCACGCGTCAAAACCGCTCACTCGTACTCGGCGGGTTCGAGCCGGCGCGCTTCGTCTTCCAGCATCACCGGGATGCCGTCGCGAACGGGATAGGCGAGCCGCGCCGACTTGGAGATGAGCTCCTGCTTTTCCTTGTCGTACACGAGCGGGCCCTTCGTGACCGGGCATACCAGGATCTCAAGCAGCTTGGCGTCCACGGAGCTTTCCTTCGACCAGGGTGATGAGTCCTTCGTCGATTCGCGCCTCGACCGGCAGGTACCAGCAGCGCTCGTCGGCGAACGTCTCGCATTTTAGCGCGTCCTTCTCCGTCATCAGGATCGCCTCCGCATCGACGATCGCCAGATCGTCCGCGACGAAACGATGATGATCGCGAAACGGGTGGGGCGTCGCAGCGATGCCCATTGCCGCGAGGTGGGCGAAGAAGCGGGCCGGGTGGCCGATGCCCGCGAGCGCGTGAACGCCGCGGCGCGCGAACATCGCGGCCGGCGCGGACGTGAGCGGATTGTCGACGCGAACAAAGCGGTCACCGACGAGGCGCATCGCGAACGCGTCCCCGCGTGCGGGCTGCGCTGAATCCGCTTCGCCGGTGAGGACGACGACTGCATCGACGCCGTCGAGCCGCGCCGGCGGCTCGCGCAGCGGTCCCGCCGGCAGCATCCATCGGTTGCCGAGGCCCCGCGTCGCATCGATGACGGCGATCTCGACCTTGCGCGCGAGCCGATAGTGCTGCAGCCCGTCGTCGGACAGGATCACGTTGCAGCGCGGATTCTGCTGGAGCAGGACGCGTGCCGCCGCGACGCGATCGCGCGCGACCACGACCGGAAAGCCAGCGCGCGCGAGCAGCAGCGGCTCGTCGCCGACCCGGCGGGGATCGTCGTCCGGCTCGACCGCCACGGGCTCGCCGTCTTCGTCATCGCGACCGTAGCCGCGGCTCACAATCCCCGGCCGGTAGCCGCGCTCGGAGAGCGCTGCCGCGAGCGCAGCCACGAGCGGCGTCTTGCCGCTGCCTCCCACCGTGATGTTGCCGACCACGACGACCGGCACGTGAAGGCGCACCGTCGGCAGGATGCCGATGCGATAGCCGAACCGGCGCATGGCAACGCCCAGCCTGAACAGCAGCGACAAGGGCAATGCGAGGGCGGTGAGTGCCGTCAGCCGCGGCGCGTACCACGCGGTGACGAGACGGTCAGCAAGCATTGGCACGCCCTAAGCGCGGGAGCGGCGCGCCCTAAGGGCGGAGCGGCGCGCCCTAAGGGCGGAGCGGCGCGCCCTAAGGGCGGAGCGGCGCGCCCTAAGGGCGGAGCGGCGCGCCCTAAGGGCGGAGGGGCGCGCCCCAAGGGCAGCATCGCGGCTGCCGCGGTCAGCGCCGTCGTCGCCGGGACGCGGCGTCATTTCGAAGCCGACGACTGCGTCGCGAACGTCACGTGGACGTAGCCCGCGGCCCGTGAAGCCTCCATTACGTGAATGACCGACTGGTGCGTGGCCGCGGCGTCGGCGCTGATGACGATGACCGGGTCCTTCGCATCGCCCGCCGCCGCTTTGAGCGCATCGGCGAGCGCCGCGATGGTCGTGTAGGTGAACACGGTCTTGTTGATGACGTAGCGCCCCTGCGCGTCGACGCCGACGTTGATCTCCTTCGGCCGCTGCTTCGGCTGCTCGGCATCCGCTTCGGGCAGTGTGATCTGCAGCTCGGCCACCCGCTGGTACGTCGTCGTCACCATGAGAAAGATCAGGATGACGAGCAGGACGTCGATCAGCGGAATGAAGTTGATCTCCGGATCGTTCCGGTCGCGGACGCCCCGCAGGTTCATTTCCGCTCGCCGTGAGCGAAATCGACGAGCTTGATCGCCTGCTGCTCCATCTCCACGACGAGGCTGTCGATCGTCGCGCGGAAGTGGCGGTAGAAGATCATGCTCGGAATCGCGACGATCAGGCCGAACGCGGTGTTGTAGAGCGCGACGGAAATCCCGTGCGCGAGTTGCAGCGGATTCGAGCCGCCGGCCGTCTGTGAGCCGAAGATCTCGATCATGCCGACGACGGTGCCGAACAGGCCGAGCAGCGGAGACATCGCTGCAATCGTCCCCAGCGTGGTGAGAAAGCGCTCGAGATCATGCGTGACGACGCGGCCGACTTCCTCGATCGCCTCCTTGATGACAGCGCGCGAGCTCTTCACGTTGGCGAGCCCGGTCGCGAGGATTCGCCCGAGCGGCCCCTGCTCGGCGGTGCGATTGATGAGCTCGGGTGTGGCCCCGCCTTGCCGGTACTCAGCGAGCACGCGATCGACGAGTCCCGGAGGCGCGACGACACTCTGCCGCAGCGACCACAGCCGCTCGAAGATCAGCGCGAGCGCGATGACCGAGGCGAAGATCAGAGGCCAGATTGGCCAGCCGGCTGCTTGAACGATGGACCACACGTCGGGGTGCTCCAGGGCGAAAAACTGCCCGCAATGTAGCGTGACAGCAGGGATTCGGCAAGCGACCAACCGCTCGCGAATTCACGCATTGCGGCGCCGGTTGCGTGCATGCGCGCGCTTCGCAAGACGGTTTGTCGCGCGCGGCGCTCAGCGGTGGCGACGCCGGTTCCGTGGCGGCGCGGCACGCGCGTGCGTGCGCGTTTCCCCGCGCGTTCCGGCACGGGTTTCGGCGGGCATTTCAGCACGCGTTTGCTTTTGAGTCGTCGGCGCGCGCGACGCGCGCTCCGAATCCGCATCGAGGGTCAGCGTCGCCGTGACCGCGGCGCCCGCCAGGACGATCAGCCAGCACACGTAGATCCAGATCAGGAACACGGGCAGCGCGGCGAGCGTGCCGTAGACGATCTCGTATGTCGGCACGTTCTTCACGTACAGCGCGAAGCCGTACTTCGCAACTTCGAACGCCAGCGCGGCGGGCAGCGCGCCGGCGAACGCGTTGTAGACCGGGACCCGGCGATTGGGCACGATGCCGTAGAGCAGCGCCAGCGCGAGCGTCGACAGCACGAACGGCAGGAGTTCCGCCGCGATCTGCGCCACGGTGAATTCGCGTGCCATCGGCGCGAGCGTCTGCGAGACGAGCCACGTGCTGACCGAGATGCTGGCGCCGACAAGCACGGGCCCCACCGTCACCCCGAGCACGTAGACCGCGAGCCGCTGCGCCATCGGGCGCCTCGCGCCGATCCCCCACATCGCGTTGATCTCCCGCTCGATCGTCGCGATCACGAGCGTCGCTGCGATCGCGATGAAGAGCAGCGATATACCCGTGAGTCCGACGGCCTTCTCGGTGAACTCCCTCACGTAGCGATGAACGACCTCGTTCGCGCTGCCGGGAAGCGTGTACTTGAGGAGGAATGCCTCGAGCGCATCGAGCCACTGCTGGAAGATCGGGAATCTCGCGACGAACGCGAACGCGACGGTCGCGACTGGAACGAGGCCCAGGACCGTGGTGAATGCGAGGCTGCCAGCCGTGCGCGCGAGGCCGGTGTGCCCCGCCCGCCGGATGACGCTAGACACGAGGGAGAAGAACCGCGGGACCGCCGTCTGGAGCTTCATGGCCTTGGCTGCCTCACAGACGCTTGCACGGGCTCCGATTATCCCACGCTCCGCGCAACGAACGCGGACGCTTGAGATCCAAGTTTCGCGCAGCGCGAGGAGCGTTGTAAGCTTCGCCGCAGCGACCGCGACCCACGAAATCCACGGAGCTTCCCATGACAGCCAACAATTCTTCTTCGCCCTGCCGCGAAATCGCCGTGCTGGGCGGAGGCTGCTTCTGGTGCCTCGAGGCGGTGTTCGACGACCTCGCCGGCGTGGAATCGGTCGAGTCGGGCTATGCCGGAGGCCCCAGCGCAAGTCCGACGTACGACGAGGTCTGCAGCGGGCGAACGGGCCATGCGGAGGTCGTGCGCGTCACCTTCGACCCCTCGATCCTGTCGTACCGCGACCTCCTCAATGTGTTTTTCGCGATCCACGACCCGACGACGAAGGATCGCCAAGGCAACGACGTCGGCACGCAATACCGTTCCGTCATCTTCGCCCAGTCGGCGGAGCAGCGCACGATTGCCGAGGCGGTGCGCGCGGAGCTCACGGCTGCGAAGCTTTGGAAGGATCCGATTGTCACGGAGATTGCGGACGCCGCGCCGTTCTTCGAGGCGGAGCGATATCACCAGGAATACTTCGCGCGGAATCCTGGGCAACCGTATTGCGCGGTCGTCGTCGCCCCCAAGGTCGCCAAGTTTCGCAAGCAGTTCACCGGGCGTTTGCGACGCAAAGCTTAGGGCAAGTCCCGGGTCGAGCGGCGGATTTCGCTGCTACGGCGTCTGGCGGCCCGCCCGGCGCGCGACGAGGCCCGCGGTCGCAAGGCACGCGCCGACGGTCCAGAACACGGGGACGATGCCGACCGACGCCCCGAGCGCACCGAGCGCGATCGGCGCGGCGAACGACATCGAGTTCACGAGCGCCATGCGAATGCCGGCGGCCTCGCCCTGGCGCCCGGGTGGCGCGTGCAGGTGCAAGAGCGACAGCACGACCGGCTGCCCCGCGCCAAGGCCCAGTCCCAGCATGAACGACAGCGCAAAAAGCGCCGGCACGCTCTGCAGGAAGGGAAACGCGAAGAACACCCCGGCTGCGAGCAGCATCGCGGCGGCGAGCACCTGCTGCTCGCGGAGCTTCCGCGCGATCGTCGGCATGAAAAACCGCACGACGAAAGTCGCCGCGGCGAACGACGACAGCACACCGCCGATCTGCGAGGCGGAAAGGCCGATTTTCGCGCCGTAGATCGGCACGAAGATCGTGTGCAGATCCCAGCCGAGTGAAAGCAGCGCGTTGGCGGCGAACACGCGCCGCAGCGTGCGGTGCCGCAGCAGTGCCGCGATGCCGCCGTGGTGCGTCGGTGCGCGGCTTTCGTGCGGGCCCGGCAGCGCGATGAGGCCCCGGCTCAGGACGACGATCGGGATCAGCGGGATCACTGCGAATACAGCGAATGCCGCGCGGAAACCGAAATGGTCGATCGCGAAACCGGCGATGAGCGGGCCGCCGAAGCTCGACACCGAGTACCCGAGCGCCAGCAGGCTGAAGTTGCGCGGACGCATGGCCGGTCCGCCGATCTCGCCCGTCGTGTTCTGGGCGGCGAGCTGGAATGCCATGAAGCCGACGCCGAGCAGCGTAGCGGCGACGAAAAGCGCGGGCAGCCCCGGGAAGGCCACGGGCAGCACCGCGGAGATGCCGATCGCCACCGATCCCATCAGCATCGGGCGGCGCGCGCCGATTCGATCGACGAGGCGTCCGGCGGTTACGGACAGGAACATCGGCAGCAGCGCATAGAGCGAGATCAGCACGCCGACGGTGAGCGCGGAGGCGCCCCGCGACAGCGCATCCAGGGAGACGATCACCCTGCTGCCCGTCAGCACCGCATGATTGGCGATCCCGAGCGGGATCAGCGCGGCCAGCGTGCGCGAATTCGGGCCGACGTCGCCGGTCACGGCGCCAGTCGGTCGATGACCCACGCGCCGGCTTGCTCCGGCTTTCTGCGATAGCGAATACGATCGTGGAGGCGCGAAGCGCGGCCCTGCCAGAACTCGATCGCCTCTGGATGGAGGCGGTAGCCGCCCCAGTGCGGGGGACACGCCACGGCGCGGTTCAAGTCGGCGTACTGCGCCTCCACCGCGGCGAAGCTTGCCATCAGTGCGTTGCGCCCGGCGATCGGCTCGCTCTGTGGCGACGCCCATGCACCGAGCTGCGACGCGCGCGGGCGGCCGGCGAAGTACGCGGTGGATTCCGCGCGGTCGACCGGCGCAGTGTCGCCCTCGATGCGCACCTGGCGCTCGAGCTCGGGCCAGAAGAACAGCAAAGCCGCCCGGGGATTCGCGTCGAGCTCGCGGCCCTTGCGGCTCGCGAAATTGGTGAAGAAAACGAATCCGCGGTCATCGACGATCTTCAGGAGCACGATGCGCGCAGCCGGTCGGCCTGCCGGATCGACCGTCGCGAGCGTCATCGCGTTGGGCTCGGGGAGCGCCGCTTTCGTCGCTTCGTCGAACCAGCGCTCGAACTGACGGAACGGGTCGGCAGCGACGTCCGATTCGTCGAGCGTCTCGCGCATGTACTCGCGCCGCAGGTCGGCGATGTTCACGGGGGCGGCGCCCAAGAGCGAATCCGCGTGTCGTTCGGACGGCGCACGGCCGGCGCGGTAAAGCGCCGCGAGGAAAGCTGCATCGGAATCACACGAGGGAGGAGTGAACGTCTTCGCGGCAAGTGTCGCACCGGCTCGCTGCAGACTCAAGGGCCGGTGCCGCCAGCGCAACGCTCACCGTTTTCAGAGTGAAAAAAGGGTACGCGAGGGATTCCCTTCCCCTTGAATTGCGCTATAGTTGCCGCCGATGGAGCGGCGTTGCCCCTGACAGGAGGGTCCGCTTCAGAGTGTTCGGCGTAGCGTTCTGCGTCTATCAACAGGAAGGAGAACTATGGCCACCGCCAAGAAAGCAGCCAAGAAGTCCGCCGCGAAAAAGCC
>Ga0070668_100002803_pt1 | contig 12825 bp, 19 predicted proteins | sample KBSS43metaG_FD_64661 | JGI IMG/M metagenome (GOLD analysis project Ga0070668, IMG submission 64661) | Switchgrass rhizosphere microbial communities from Kellogg Biological Station, Michigan, USA - KBS S4-3 metaG | ecosystem: Host-associated > Plants > Roots > Rhizosphere > Soil ... | reverse complement strand
GCTGCACCTGGGCCCCGGCCTGGGCAACGGGCTGGCCAACCTGCACAACGCCAGGCGGGCCGGGGTTCCGATCGTGGTGGTCGTCGGTGATCACGCCAGCTACCACAAGAAGTACGACGCCCCACTGGAATCCGACATCGACGGCCTGGCGCACACCGTGTCGGGCTGGGTACGGCGCAGCTCGGGAACCGACCGAGTGGCCGCCGACACGGCCGCCGCGATCGGGGCCGCGCTGGGTCCGCCCGCCAAGCTCGCAACCCTGATTCTGCCGGCCGACGTCTCCTGGAGCGAAGGCGCCCAACCGGTCGGCGCGTTCGCCGATCCCCGCGAACACGAGGTGCGGTCCACTGACCAGGCGGACGCGGTCGCCGTGGCGGCAAAGGCGCTGCACAGCGGAGAAACGGCGGTGCTACTCATCGGAGGTGACGCCACCCGCGAAGCGGGGCTCACCGCGGCGGCGCGCATTGCCGCGGCCACCGGGGCCAGGTTGCTTTGCGAAACGTTCCCCGCCCGGTTGCGAAGGGGAGCGGGGATGCCTGCTGTCGAGCGACTGGGCTACTTTGCCGAGGCTGCCATGGCTCAGCTCGACGGCGCCAAACACCTCATTCTGGCCGGCGCCCGATCGCCCGTGGCCTTCTTCGGCTACCCCGGGCTCCCGAGCGATCTCGTCCCCGCCGACTGTCAGGTACACACGCTGGGCCAAAACGTTTCGGCCGCAGCAGCTCTCGACTGGCTCGCCGACGTGGTCGCACCCAATACCGCCGCCCCGACCGCCACTGCGCGACGACCCGCTCCGCCGACCGGCGTCCTCACCGCCAACAGCATCGCCGACGCAATCGGCGCGCTGCTGCCCGAACACGCCATCGTGGTCGACGAATCCAACACCGCCGGACTTCCACTTTCTGCCGCGACCGCCGGTGCACCCCAACATGACTGGCTCGCGCTGACCGGAGGGGCGATCGGCTACGGCCTGCCCGCGGCCACCGGCGCGGCCATCGCCGCACCCGGGCGGCCGGTGCTGTGCCTGGAAGGTGATGGATCAGCGATGTACACCAGCTCGGCGCTCTGGACGCAAGCCCGGGAGAACCTGGATGTCACCACCATCGTCTACAACAACGCCGCCTACGACATCTTGCGTCTCGAGCTGCTGCGCGTCCGAGCGCACACCTCGAGTCCGACTGGTGCACCAGGCCCAAGAGCCGAAGCGCTGCTCGACCTCGACAATCCGAGGCTCGACTTCGTCGCCCTGGCCACCGGCATGGGAGTAGCCGCCCGCCGGGCAAGCACCGCCGAAGAGTTCAACGCTGCGCTCGCCGACGCGCTCGCAGAACCCGGTCCACATCTGATCGACGCCCACATTCCGCCGCTAAGCGGTTGACATCAGCACGTGAAGACCGAAAACGAAAGGCAAACTATGAATTCAGCGGTCCGGGTTGGAGTCGAAGACCTCGAAAAGCTCCCGCGCCCTGGCGCACCGAGCAAGCTGGCGCACATCGTGTACAAGACGCCCCGACAACAGGAGATGATTGATTGGTATGGCCACGTCCTGGATGCGGTTGTGGTGTTCCAGGACAAGCGAATCGCCTTTCTCACCTACGACCACGAGCACCACCGGATCGCCCTCGTCAAGGTGCCTCGTCTGCTCAGGATTCCCGGGCTGGCGTGGAAGCTGCACCGCAAGGTCTTCGGCGTCGACCATGTCGCCTTCACCTACGACCGGCTCGAAGACCTGGTTGCCACCTACCGTCGGCTGGCCGACCTCGAAATCGAACCCGTGTGGTGCATCAACCACGGCCCGACCACCTCGATCTACTACGAGGACCCGGACGGCAACAGGCTCGAACTGCAGGTCGACAACTTCGGTTCGAACGAGGCATTGATGGCGTGGATCGACGGAGGCGAATTCGAAGCGAATCCGATCGGCGTCGAGTTCGATCCCGACGTGCTGGAAGGGCTGCTCAATGCCGGCACCCCCGCGGCTCAACTGGTACAGCGTGGATCAGCACCACCGCCCGGACGGCGGCCGCGAGCCGGCCTGCGAACCATTCGTTGGAAGACACTGTAGGAGAAGCTGAATCATGAAACTTGCCACGTTCAGTACCGATGACAACGCGCTGCGTCCCGGCGTGATCGTCGACGACGAAGTCGCCGACCTTGGCGCCGTCGATGGCGCCCCCGCGTCGATCCTGACCCTGCTGCAACAGCCCGACTGGTCCAGTGACGCGGCATCACTGGTCGCCCGCGCCCCGAGACTGCCGGTCAGCGAAGTCAAACTGCATGCACCGGTGCCAAATCCGGCGAAGTACATGGCGATCGGACTGAATGCGCGCGACCATCGCCGGGAGGTCAGCGTCCGATGGCTGATGCGTGAGCCGCGTCTGATCGGGCTGGGCGCAGGTTATTTCATCGCGCATCCCAGGTCGAAGTTTCCGTACTTCTTCACCAAGGCCACCTCCGCGATCACCGGCCCGTTCGACCCGATCGTATTGCCCAAGGGCACAGCCAAAGTCGATTGGGAAGGCGAGCTCGCCGTGGTGGTCGGCGCACGGATCCATGACGTGACGCCCGCGACGGCGGCCCACAGTATCGCCGGCTACCTGATCGCCAACGACGTGTCGGTTCGCGACTGGCAGATGGACAATCCCACGGCAACGTCGCTGGCGAAGAGCTATCCGAGCCACGGTCCACTCGGCCCGTGGATGGTCACTTCCGACCAACTGGACACGACGAGTCTGGAACTTCGGACGTACCTCAACGGCGAACTGCGGCAACGCGGGCGAATCGGTGACCTGATCCGTTCCCCGGCTGAAATCGTTAGCGCGCTGAGCAGATTCTGTGTGCTCGAACCGGGCGACGTGATCGCTTGCGGGACCTTCGCCGGCATCGGCTGGCCCGTCGGGCGATTCCTAGGCCCCGGCGACACGGTTCGCGTTGAGGTGGACGGCATCGGACACATCGAGAATCCGGTTGTCCCGTATCGCCGTGTCGACCAGGTCGAAACGGACGAGCGCGCCGCACGCGTCGGCCAGTGAGCCCGCCCTGCTAGTTGGGGCGGATGAGTGCCCGGACGGCGGCGAGCAACGTTTCGTGGAATCGCACGTGCTCAACGCTCTGCACTCCGGAGGCATGAGTGGCGATCCAGCCGACGTTGGCTACCCGCAGCAGCACCGCGACGGCTTCGGGATCATCGCAGCGGGCGAGTCCGGCCTTGGTGAGTCGGTGGAGTTCGGCGACGGCTTCGTTTCCGAAGTCATCGATGATTTGGCGGCCACGTTCACGCAAGCGAGGCTCCGTGACCCGATCCTGGTCGATGAACACCCGCCGCAGGAACGGATCACGCGCGATCTCGCTGTTGAGCCGGCGCACGCGATCGAGAAACGCATCGACGGGATCTGTTTCGTGTGTCTGCACCATGTAGGCGGCAAGCCGTTCGACGCGCTCGTTCAGGGCGGCGGTCAACACGCCGATCTTGCCGTCGGCGAAATAGCTGTAGAGCGTCCCGATTGCGATGTGAGCGCGTTCAGCGATCTCACGAACCCCGGTCTTGTCATAACCGACCTCGCCGAACAGTTCCTGGGCGGCGGTGATGATGTCGCCGTACTTGGCCGGCATGTCGCCGGTGGCGAGCTCAGTCATTCGGCCCCCGGGAACCGACCGATCGGCCAGCTGTCACCGGCGAAGGTCATCGTCTGCCTCCGGTCGTCCCTGTCGATGGCCAAACGTCGAACAAACGCGTCGGCACTTAGATTCGGGGTGGCGCATATCACCAGCGAGTATGCCATGTGAAAGCCCGACCGCGAGGACGCGGAGCGGAACACCACCAACCTTAGGAAGTGCAGATGAATCGGTGGTCGTCGTCGATAGACATGATTCGGCACGCGATCGCAGATGAGGTGCGTTCGCTTGGCGGCAGTGAACAGGACGTCGAACAGATCTCCACGATGGCCGCCTGCGCAATATGGTGCTGGGGATTTGCTGAAGCACAGGGTAATTAGACCCGAGGCAAAGCGTGAGATGAACGGGTCGTGCCGCGCCTCCGCCTAGGCGGAGGCGCGGCACACCTGCAGTCGACGGGTCAGACGACTCCGGCGCCGGGCAGTCCAAAGCCCAAGCCTGGTAGGAGGCCCACTCCTGAAGCGGGACCTCCCAGACCGCCGAGTCCGATCCCTGGGAGCACACCGACACCGGGAGCGCCTGCGCCGGGCCCGGGCAACACTCCTAGTCCGGACAGCGGACCGCCGAAACCGCCAGGGCCGAAGCCCGGGAGCCCAAGTCCCGCGCCCGGCAGCACCCCGAGCCCGGAGGCCGGGCCGCCGATGCCGCCGAGTCCGGGTCCTGGTGCGATCCAGTCGATTCCCGGGCCGGCGTGGGCCACGCCGGTCGTCGTCGCGACCGGCAACGCCGCGGCGGCGGCACCGGCGAGAAGTGCTGCGGTGGCACGGATTACCATGCGTCTGCTTGCCATTCTTCGTCCTCTGCTCTTGACTTGTTGGTGTGCTGCCTTCGTAACTCGTACATCAGTCATCCTGGTGGCTGTGGGGTTTGTGGGGCGTGAGGTCGCCGTGGGTACTCGGCCGTAGGATCGATGCATGCCCAGCTCACGTGGGCGATTCACCGACGGCGTCGCGCCGGCGTTCGACACATTTGCGCGCTTCTACGACATGCCCTGGCTTCAGAGCTGCGTCTACCGCCCGCCGCAGGACGCGATCGTCACGTTGTTGCGCGCTCGAGGAGCTCGTCGCATCGTCGATGTCGGCTGTGGGATAGGTATTCTCGCGGACCGCATCCAACGGGAGCTAGGGCCGGATGAAGTGGTGGGCGTAGATGTCTCGGAGGGGATGTTGGAGAAGGCCAAGGCCCGCTCGGCGGCGGTGCGGTGGATCGTGGGCGGTGCTGAGGACCTTCCGCTGCCCGCTGGTTCCGTGGATGCAGTTGTCACCACGACGGCGTTTCACTTCTTCGATCAGCCCGCGGCACTCGCGGAGTTCGGAAGGGTGCTGGCGCCAGGTGGGATCGCCGCTGTCGGAGTGGTCACCCAGCCATTCGTGATGCCTGGGTCGCTCGGCTGGATCGGCAAGGGGTGGGGGAATCGACTGCACCAGCCTACTGCGAACGAGTTGCGTAACCTGTTCGGCCAGGCTGGTTTTCAAGACGTTGAGCAACGCCGAGTCCGGTCGGGACTCTTCGGCTGGCCATTCTTCTACAGGATCACGATGGGGATCAGTCCGTAGCGACAGTTCCGTGCTCTTGGCTGCGGGGCCGCTGCGTCAGACCGGCGAGGAACCGCGCCGCGATCAGTGGCCCGTAGCTTGGCGCGTACACGGTCGCGACATTGCCGAGGATGAAGGTGACCATCAGCGCGATCAGCAGCGCCTTGCGCGGCAGCCGCGCTACATCCACGAGGGGCGCCGAACAGGCCCGCCAGATCGTCGCGTAGCGGCTTGCCGACCCGGCGAGGCTCACGGGGGGAGTCTTGGACGTCGCGGATACCGCTTGCGGCGAAGGCGCTGACAGCGGTGGCGCTGATCTCCAAAACGCCTGCCTCGGTCTCTGCTGTCACCGTGTAGCGAGTGGACCTGACCCGGCAATTGATCGACCTCCCGACCGAGTAAGAATTCGACAAACCGCGGGTGCACCAGCCGGGACGGAGTCAGGCGCCTCGCGCTGCCGCCGCGAGATCGGCGGCAAGGCTGACGAGTTCGGGCTGAATGCCGGGGACTGCCGCCATGGCTCCACTCGACTCCAGCACGAGCGGGGCGCCCGCGTAGTCGGTGCATATCGCTCCCGCTGCGCGAGCGATCGCGTGCCCGGCGACGACGTCGTACGGGTTGTTGTGGGCGAGCAGCATGCCCTGGATCTGGCCACTGGCGAGCCAGGTCCAGAGCACCGACGCCGCGCCGACGCAGCGAAAGCGCAAGGCCCGTCGGTGCAACGTCATAGTCAGCTCGAGGTACGCATCCAGCCGGGCGCCGCCGCGATGAAACGCGTCGCCCATCCCGATGATGCCGTCCTCGAGCGAGCCAACGTCGGCCACGGCACCCGAGTCAATCCGGACGCCGAGGAACGGCAGATCGATCACGCCCAGTGTCGGCACGCCGTCCTCGAGCAGGCCAAGCATCACTCCGCACAGCGGTGACCCGGTCGCGTAGTTGACGGTCCCGTCGAGTGGATCCGCGACCCAAACCTTGCCCGAATCGAGCGCCGCGCCGCCACCCTCCTCGCCGTAGAAGCCGATCTCCGGTGTGGATGTCGCGAGCGAGCGGCGCATTGCCGACTCGCTGGCCAGGTCGACGTCGGTGAGGAAGTCCTGGGCCGCCTTCGCAATCCGCTCGTGCGGCCGCGCGCGCCCCTCCCGCAGGATTGCGACGGCTTCGTCCACCGCGGCGTGCGCCGCCGTCAGCTCTGTGCTCACGCGGACAGCGTAGTTCCGAACTCGTCCCGGCTCGTTTTGAGATCACGCTTGACATCAGATGTGTGCCGGGCCAGCCATCAGACGTCAGCAGCGATCTCATGCGTTGCGGCGGTTGCATAGTAAGGTGTGCGCGGCCGCGATGAAGTGAACAACGCCGCTGCACTCTCGACTACCAGCGCCACAATCGGAGCCACTGCTTCGAAGCGGCGCTGATGCTAGTAGACGGTCGTGTCTACGGCGACCGTACCCGTCTTCGTTCAGGTAGTGCCCGCTGGTCTGGACCAGGAAACGTCGCCCACTGAGCAGCCATCCGAGGAGCCACCCACCGAAGGACCATCGACCACTGAAGTGCCGGCGCCTACGAATCGGCGACCGACCGACACCACGGAGTCGCCGGTGACCACCACTACGCAGCGGCCAGTTACACCGCGCTCTAGCGAGCCTGAGGGCGGCGGTGGAGTGCTGGCACTCCAAGCACATGTGACCGGAATGGCGTACGTGGCGACATTCCTACCAAGTTGCTACCGAGGTATCATTCGAGTGTGAAGCTAAGTGTGAGTCTCTCCGACGAAGATATCGAGGTGCTGGATACCTACGTCGAACGAGCGGGACTGCCATCACGGTCCTCAGGCGTTCAGCGCGCGATCCGCATGCTGCGTTATCCCGCGCTCGAAGAAGCGTATGGCGAGGCTTGGTCGGAGTGGTCCTCCGCCGGCGAAGGGGAAGCGTGGGAGAACACTGCGGGCGACGGGCTCGGTGATGTTGCGCGGTGAGATATGGCAAGTCGATTTGGACCCCGCACAGGGTAGTGAAGCGAACAAGCAGCGTCCCGCGGTCGTCGTCAGTAACGATCGGGCCAATGCGACGGCAACCCGGCTTGGGCGTGGTGTCATCACTGTCGTGCCTGTGACGAGCAACGTCGCCAACGTCTATCCGTTTCAGGTGTTCTTGTCGGCCGCGACGACTGGTCTCGCCGTCGATTCCAAGGCGCAGGCCGAGCAGATCAGCTCAGTTGCAACTGAGCAGCTCGGGCGTCGGATCGGGCGAATCCCTCCCGCGGAGCTCGCAGAGCTCGATCGGGCGCTACGGCTCCATTTGGAGTTGTGACAGGCTCAGCCGACTCATGCGCCGCACCAATCGACCACATGTGTGACGCGTTGCTGCAGGTCCGCGCACTTTTGCACATGTTGCGAAGATCGTGATCACCCCGCGGGCCAATTCGCGGGTTCCGCCACAGACACGCCGTAACAGCAGATGCGCGAAATACACTGCAACACAACACAACTCGCAGTAGTTGATCGGTGATGGTGCGTGCTCGACTGGTGTGAGTTGCCGCTTAGGGGACCGGTAGCGGCGAGGACTGCCAGAGGCCGTGTTCAGGTGGGCTGGCAGTCGATGTCGTGAACAGAATGTACGCAATCTGGCGGGTCGCGTTGCCGGGGATGACGATAGATGCGAATCGCCCGAGCGAGAGGTGGTCGGCGTGACGGTTTCACCGCAGGTTGCGGAGCGCATCCGCAGGCCACACTGGTCGCTAGCCCGGACGTGGCTGTTGCAGCCAGGGGTTCCGGATGGCCGCGACGTGTTCGAAGCCGCGGTCGCCGGCAGCGCCGATGCGGTGGTGCTCGACATCGAGGATGGGCTGCCTGATGCTCAGAAACCCGCAGGCCGCCAGTCGGTGGCCGAGTGGCTGTGCGCCGGCGGTGAGGGATGGGTGCGGATCAACAGTGCAGGCACGCCTGCCTGGACGGCTGATTTGGACGCTCTCTCCGGCGCGCCCGGACTCGCCGGCGTAGTGCTGGCCAAGACCGAATCGGTCGACGAAATCGCAGCAACCGTCGCGCGTTTGCCTGTCAGCACGCCCGTCGTGGCGCTGGTCGAGTCAGCAGTTGGCATCGAATCGGCTGCTGATATCTCAAAGGCACCGGGTTGTTCTCGAATTGCATTCGGGATCGGCGACTTTCGCCGCGATACCGGGATGTGCGCCGATCCGATGGTGTTGGCCTATCCGCGTGCGAGGCTAGTGATCGCCAGTCGAGCTGCAGGACTCCCTGCGCCCATCGACGGGCCCACTCTGCGTGACCAGGCGTTCGACCTGGCACGTGACACCGCGGTGGCCAAAGCTGCCGGGATGACTGGCCGGCTGTGCCTGGATCTCGCGCACGCGGAGACGATCAATAGTCTGCTCAGCCCATCGCCGACGGAGATCGATGAGGCCCGTTGCACGCTCGCACGCCTGGATGCGCCCGCCGGACCTTATGACGGCAGTGTGGGTCCGACCCGTGCCCGGGCCGAAGCCGTGCTCGACCTCGCCGAGAAACTCGGCCTCGTCAGCTAGTACTACGGTTGTAGATCGGGTTCGTTGAGGCTCTCACCGGCGTCGATAGCGACGGTGCGGGCCGTCAACAAGCCTTGGGCGCCCAGCCTTACCAAACTGCGTGGGTTTGGGTGTCAGTGGCTCGCGCAAGGTTCATCATCATGAAATGCGGAATCTATCCACGTTGATCTGCGACCCCAAGAATCCGCCAAGCCGTTGGCCGCAACCTTTACGCGACCGGCCCTGTGCAGATGGAGGGGCAACCATGATCACCACCCGCAACATGAAGAAGATGGCTGGCATGGCCCTGCTGTCGGGCGGCCTCGGACTGGCCGCAGTGGGGATGGGCGCAGGTACCGCCCAAGCCGACTCCGGCCCATTCTATTGGTGCCCAGGCGATCCCATGCAGTACCCAGAGCCCGCCCCGCGATCCGGTGGCCAGGCGGGGCCCGGGGCCTATTACAACTGGGACATGAATATCTGCCACACGTGGTACTGGGTTGCACACGAACAGGGCAACGTTCCGTACCAAGGCAGCCTGCCGAGCGGCGTTTGGGACGGAGAGAATCCGCCTGGACTTGAGCCCAATAGGTGCGACTTCTGCTGGTAGGAGCGGCTCGACTTCGAGCCGTTCGGGGCCAACCAAACCGCTGAAACACGCGAAGCTTGGTTGAGTGTCGAACTGGCGTGGTGCTTCAATAGTCCTGCGCCACAGGATAATTCGTCACTGTGGCGTATTGCTGGTGGTACGCCGGCCGGGTCGGTGTTTCGGTCGCCGACTAGGTGCGTGTTCGAGAGGTTCGAGTCATGCGTCGGGGGAGCGGTGTGGCTGCGAAGCTCCTCGGCGAACCAGGCCACAGTGCCGCCAACCCTGTAAGGGCCGCGACCGACGCCACAAAGCCCCCGGGAATGAAGTCGTCTGTATCACGGCACCGATTCTGGCACCATTCCGGAGATGGATGCGTTCGATGAGGCGATTGGCGGCGCGCTGAGCTCCTTGCCGACCGATCTCCGTGCGGCGATGAGCAATGTCGAAATCATCGTCGAGAGCGAGCCTCCCGACGGGCGGCCGCTGCTCGGCCTGTACCGCGGCGTACCGCTGCCGCAAAGGAGCAGCACGTATAGCGGGGTGCTTCCCGACAAGATCAGCATTTTCGCCGGGCCGATCACGCGACTCGCTGCCGGCGACTCCGATCGTCTACACCGCGAGATCAGGCATGTCGTGCTCCATGAGATCGCCCATCACTTCGGGATCAGCGACGAACGGTTGATCGAGCTCGATCGCTACTGACAGGTGTTGATGCTCCGCCCGGATCTTGCCGTTGCCAACCGGTCGAGTGAATGACTGTTTGCGGCGGAAATCGTTGCCTGGGAAGGCAATCCACCGCCTTAAGCCGAGAGCCCTAGGTGCGGTCAATACGTCACTGTGACGGAATGGTGCACCGGGCAGGCACACTCAACGAAGACAATGAATGGACATCGGCGGGTAACCGCGCGGCGGGCATTGTCCGACGCGTCAACCTGTCCAGGATCAAACCAGTCCGGCACCTTCATGTCTTCGTGGAAACGAGGAGACGTAGCGGTCGTGCACGCAGCACCGGCCGCCTACTAGCAGCAGGCCTGGTGTCCGATCCAGAATATGTTGGGAGGGAGGCCGGGTGATGACCTGGAAGCTGTCGACTAGTCGCGGACAAGTCTTGCAGGGGCCGCCGCGACGACATGAGAGTGTCGGATGAATTCCAGGATAATCTGCGAGTGCCGGACGATGTTGTGCTTGTCTTCGGGACAAGTGCCGCCTCGCAGCTGAGGGGCGCCAATAGCGGTTTCGTGGATGATGAGTGTTATCCATGAATTCTCGTAGGGAGGTGGGCTGCTGCTGGAACGGGAGCCTCCGGAGCGTCTCGGCGTCGCCGCGAATACCGGGGTTCGCCGCGATGTGCGCTCAGCTGAGGGACAAACAAGGGTCTAACGACGGTCGACGCACCCGCTAGGGCTAGAGCGGCGCGACACCGGGCGACTGGCCGAAGCGGCCGTGCTCCTATCTTGATATCGCCCTCATAGTTTGGTTTGCGCGTCGACACTTTTCCGTCATTCCGATGACAGGCAAGCCTGGCTAGTTCGCGAACGAATGCCGACTGACAGGGCATACAAGGATCGCCATGTCGATGCAGATCGGCGTTATTTGCAGGGTTGTCTTGCAGCAAATCAACGGACGGCATCCCGGTGGCAGCACATCGCACACAACTGTGCGACATCAATAATGCCGGCCAGCTGGCGAGCACCTGCGACAGTTCCCGGTACAAGAATCGAGTAGTCGAATACTCAATACACGGTTAGCCGGACGCGGAATACTTCAAGCCATCCAACGCTTAATACGGGAGGCGATTGGTGTGGCTGCCACGACTCGGGTGGTGAGGTGCAGGCAGACAGCGTGGTGCCCTCGCTCGCCGCATTGCCGGCACGGATCTTCCTGCGAAACCACGACTCTGGACCGTGACGCAGTTGACCCCAGTCAGGCTTGTCCTCATGGCGATGCCGGCGAACATCTCCGCGCACGAACGAGTGCCGTTCATGCGCAAAATTTCACGCGACTGCCCGGGCACCGTCGCGGTTGGTAGGGCGATAGATGTCGTGCGTTGGCGTGTACATACGCCTTTTCGGACCATTTCAGATTTTGAAGATGGGACAGCCGATCTCGCTGCGGTCCGGAGGCAAAGCCGAACAGTTACTCAGCTGTCTGGCATTGCACCCTCGCGTTGGAGTCCATCGCGCGACGCTTGTTGAGCAGATATGGCCAGACACCCCGCTTCCTCTGGCAGGCCAGTGCCTGAACACTTTGACTCATTCGCTAAAGGCACAACTTGCCGATGCGCTAGCCGGGCAGCCGCCGGTCGTACACACCCAAAGCCACTATGCCCTGAACCTGCACGGCGGCGTGAGGGTGGACGTGCTCGAATTCGAGTCCGCGGTGGCAGCAGGACACCGCCTGCTTTCACAGGGTTCGACGGCAGAGGCGATCGAGACATACGACCGTGCTGTCGCCCTTTACGGTGGCGACCTCGCGGCAGGTTCCGATATCTCTGAATTGTTGGAGCGCGAGCGGCTCCGTGTCGTCTGTCTGACGACATTGGCTCGACTGGCCGATGCGCATTTCGAACTCGCGAGCTACGAACAGGCACTGGATAGCGCGCTTCGGCTGCTGGCCGTCGACCCATGCCGGGAAGATGCGCACCGAATGGTCATGCGCGCGCATGTCCGCTTGGGAGCACGGGCCCAGGCATTGCGCCAATACAATCTGTGCCGCTTGATCCTCGCGGACGAGTTCGACGCTGTTCCCGAGCCAGCCACAGAGAGGCTCTTCGCCCTTATTCGTAACGATCCCGGTCGAGTCTGACTCGGGCGATACGGGCGCAGGCCGGACAAACCTCACCCAAACATCACCGGAATCTCAGCGACGGCTCACCGTTTCGCGCCGAAGTCTCACGGTCCGCTGAGCCAGCTCCATTACAACTGACTTCCTGATCGAGACGACGAGGGCCCATGACCGAAGGTGAATCGACGGACTGGCTTTCAGAGAAGCGTCAGTTCGTGTTGGTGCTGCGCCTCATCGTGGAGGCCGGCGGGAACGTGAGGGGAGAACTCGTGGACCCGGTGTCGCAGCAACGGCAGCGGTTCCTTGGACTCGATTGCCTCGCCGACGCCCTACGCGTTTGGGTTGACGACGCACTCAGCAGCACCGAGCACAGGCGTAAGCCGAACGGAAACTCAACGGACATCTAGTCGATCACCACGAACGGCGAAGGAGTGGAGATGGCCAATATCAGCTGGGGTGTGACCGTGCAGGTGGACGGTCGTGTGCAGATGTCTGCATCGACGGCCGCGCATCCGGCCGAGGCAATCGAATCGTTGCAGGTGACCATCGCGCCCGGGGACACGGACAAGGTGGTGGACCTGATGCCCGGTGCTGGCAATTCGGTCCATGTGCTCGTCATTAAGTCGAGCTTCTACGGGGAGCAGGAGGAGCTCAAGTTCAAAGTGTCGGACGGGTCGACCGACTCGGATCCGGTCACGCTGAGCTCGCCCCAGGCCTACGCCG
>Ga0070668_100002800_pt1 | contig 12831 bp, 8 predicted proteins | sample KBSS43metaG_FD_64661 | JGI IMG/M metagenome (GOLD analysis project Ga0070668, IMG submission 64661) | Switchgrass rhizosphere microbial communities from Kellogg Biological Station, Michigan, USA - KBS S4-3 metaG | ecosystem: Host-associated > Plants > Roots > Rhizosphere > Soil ... | reverse complement strand
CGAACAGGAGATGGCGGGCGGCGTCGAACGGGTTGGCGCTGGCGGCGGTGTCGTCGGTGTCGCCGACGGCCGCAAGGGCGATGCGGGCCGCTTCGACCGCGCTTTCGCTTTGATCCAGGCTAGCCGTCAGCATGACGTCGGCAAGGCGGCTCATGTGCTCGGCGCGCTCGATATAGCGGCCGATCCAGTAGAGGCTGTCGGCGACCCGGGCGAGCATCATTGCGCCAGCACCCAGGTGTCCTTCGAGCCGCCGCCCTGGCTGGAGTTGACCACCAGGGAGCCTCGCTTCAGCGCCACGCGGGTCAGGGCGCCAGGCGTCACCACGGTCTTTTCCGCGGACAGAATGAAGGGACGAAGGTCGATGTGGCGCGGTTCGATGCGGCCGTCGATCAGGCAAGGCGCCGTGGAGAGCTGAATCGTCGGCTGGGCGATGTAGTTATCCGGGTCGGCCGAGATGCGGGTGGCGAATTCCTCGCGTTCCGCCACGGTTGCGTGTGGCCCCACCAGCATGCCGTAGCCGCCAGACGCGCCGACGGCCTTGACCACCAGCTTGTCGAGATTGGCGAGGACGTAGGAGAGCTGCGGCGCCTCGCGGCACAGGAAGGTCTCGACGTTCGCCAGGATAGCATCTTCGCCGAGGTAGTATTGAATGATCTCAGGTACATAGGCGTAGATCGCCTTGTCGTCGGCGACGCCTGTGCCGGGAGCGTTGGCGATGACGACATTGCCCGCGCGATAGGCGTTGAACAGGCCCGCCGCCCCCAGGGCGGAATCGCGGCGGAAGATCAAGGGATCGATAAAATCGTCGTCGACGCGGCGATAGATGACGTCGACGCGCCGCAGGCCGACGGTGGTCTTCATATAGACCATGTTGTCGTGGACCACGAGGTCCCGGCCCTCGACCAGGGGCACGCCCATCAGGCGGGCGAGATAGGCATGCTCGAAGTAGGCGGAGTTGTAGACGCCGGGCGTCAGCACCACGACCTGCGGGTTGGCGCGCAGGTCGGCGGCCATGCTCCTGAGGGTGGTCAGCAACAGATCCGGGTATCGCTCGACGGGTCGCACGCCGGCCTGGCGGTAGGCGCCGGGGAAGGTGCGTTTCGACGCATCGCGGTTGGCGAGCATGTAGGAGACGCCCGACGGCACCCGCAGATTGTCTTCCAGGACGACATATTCGCCGGCCTCGTTGCGGATCAGGTCCGAGCCGCAGACGTTGGCATAGGCGCCGTGAGGCACATAGATGCCCATCATCTCGCGGCGGAACGACGGCGCGCCGAGCACCAGTTCGCGCGGCACGATCCCGTCCTTGAGGATCTTCTGCTCGTGATAGATGTCGGCGAGGAACATGTTCAGCGCGGTGAGGCGCTGCACCAGGCCCGTCTCGATCTTGTCCCATTCCCCGGCCGGGATGATCCGTGGGAAGACGTCGGTGGGGATGATCCGTTCTGTCGCGGTATCCGCGCCATAGACGGTGAAGGTGATGCCCTGCAGCAGGAACAGTTGTTCCTGGATCTTCTGGCGGTCAGCCAGATCCTGCGGCGACAATTCCGACATCCGCGCATGCAGGCGCTGATAATGTTCCCTGACCGAGCCATCGACCATGAACATCTCGTCGTAGGCCGCGCCCGGAAGGTACGCCGCCACTGGCAAGGGAAGGCTCGGCATATCCTTCATCGTCGTCAGGTTCACCACGCTAAACGCGCCCTCGGAATGAATCGGCTCACTCCTTATTCCTCCCGGCGGTCTTAACGAACAAGCCTTGACGTCGCGAGGGAAGGCGACGCTTTTCCGCGTCGATCCAAGGCAGCCCCGATCGATGCCCACGATTTAGGCGCCATGATTTCATTTCACCCCGCAGCAAAGCGTGACACGGCCAAACGGCGCAGCTAAAGCCAGTCACGGGGCGCGTGGAAGGACGACAGGAGTGGTACGACTTCGCTTCGCCGCCATCATGTGCGCCCTTTGCGCCCAGATGCTCGCCGCGGGCGTAGCCCATGCCGATGTCGCCAAGGCCATTGTTCGCGGTGAGATGCCGCAAGCCTTGCGCGAAGCGATCGTCATCGCCGTGGGCGAATCCGAACGCCCGCCGGCCAGCCGCCTGGAAGCACGACGTCGCGCCCAGGACGCTGGCGAAGACGCCATCGCCGTCCTTCGATCGCAAGGCTACTACGCCTATGTCGTGCAGCCGGACGTCACCGACACCACCCCGGCCCAGCCTGTCATCGACGTTTTTCCAGGCCCACAGTTCGTCATCGCCGTCCCCAAGGTCACGTGGGAAGGCGAGGCGCCGCCTGAGAACGTCCGCCAGAAATCCGAAGCGGCCCTTGAGCTGAAGGAGGGCGCGCCCGGACGGGCGGCGGACATCCTGGCCTCCGAGGGGCGGGTCGTCGCGGCGACCCAAAAACAGGGCTACGCCGACGCGATCGCGCCGTCGCGCGAAGTCATCGTCGATCATGACAGCGTCAGCGTGATCCCCGAGTTCAAGGTCATCGCCGGGCCCCTGGTCAGGCTCGACGGGATCGACCTTCGCACCCGTGGCCGCACCAACCCCGCCTGGGTGCGCCAGCTGGCCCCCTGGAAGGAGGGCGAGGTCTACAATCCTGAGGATGTCGCCGAGCTTGAGCGGCGTCTGCTGGACGCCCAGGTCTATGAGTCCGTGACCGTGGCTCTGGGGACCGCCGAGGCGGAGGTGGACGGCAAGCGGCCGGTGCTGGTCAGCCTGTCGGAGCGGCCGCGACGCCTGCTCGAACTCGGCGCAGGCTATTCGACCACGGAGGGCGCGGGCCTCGACGGCCGTTCGACTTGGTACAATCGCCTCGGTCGCGCCGACACCCTGACGGCGACCTACCGCCTCGGGCAGATCGATAGCCGTCTCGAGGGCGAACTTTCGTTGCCCCACTGGCGGCGCGCCAACCGGATCCTCCGGATCGGCGGCGGCATCTATCAGGAGAACACCGACGCCTACGATGAAAACGGGATCACCGCCCGGGCCGACGTCACCCGCCGCTATTCGAAGACGTCGTACCGGACCTTCGGCGTCTCGCTGGACCTGACCGACACCGACGAAAAGACGCCGGTGATCCGCAATCGCAAGCTGACCACCTTGACCGGCCTTGCCCTGTTCGCCTGGGACGGCTCGGACGATCCCCTCAATCCGACGCGGGGTTTTCGCATAGACGGCCGGGCTGAACCGACGATCTCAACGGGAGACGACTCGGCGATTTATCTGCGGCTGATCGCCCAGGGGTCCTACTATCTGTCGTTCGGCGAGGACGCCGGCACGGTGCTCGCCGCCCGCACCCGAATCGGCTCGGTCATGGGCGGATCCTTGGCCTCCATCCCGTCGTCGCGGCGCCTCTATGCCGGCGGCGGCGGCTCGGTGCGCGGCTACGCCTATCAGGGCGTCGGCCCACGCCTGCCCGACAATACCCCGCAAGGCGGGCTTGGCCTCTTTGAGGCTTCGTTCGAGGTGCGCCAGCACATCACCGGGCGATGGGGCGCCGTCGCCTTCATCGACGTCGGCGCCATTTCCGAGGGCGACGCGCCGGACCTCTCCAACGTCAATACCGGGGTCGGCTTCGGCGTCCGCTACGATCTGGGCTTCGGCCCGATCCGAGCCGACATCGCGTTCCCGGTCGATCGGCGGGCCGGCGACAACGCCTACGAGATCTATCTCAGCATCGGGCAAAGCTTTTGACCGCCGAGGAAACACCCCCGCCCGTCAAGACCCGCCGCCTGCGCCGGCCCAAGACGGCGCTTGGCTGGTTCATGGCGGTGATGGTCACCCTGGTGCTGTTTGTCGGCTTGATCGGCATTGGCAGTCGCTATGGCGTGCAATCGCCCCAGGCGCTGCTGCTGATCGAAGCCGGGACCGACGGGTTGAAACTTGGCCGTCTCGGCAAGCTGAAAATCGAGGGCCTCTCCGGCGACATCCTGAGCAGTTTCAAGGTTCGCCGCCTGACCATCGCCGACGAGAAAGGCGTATGGCTCGAAGCAAGCAATGTCGCCATGGAATGGCGCTACCTTGAACTCCTGCGCCGGCGGCTGCACGCCGACAAGGTCACGGCGGACCTCGTCAGGGTAATCCGCCGGCCGATCCTGACGCCAAAGAGCAAGTCCCGCGGCCTTCCCGTCTCTTTCGACATCGACAGCCTGAAAGCCAAGGCCGAGACCCTGCCGGCCTTTAGCGTGGAGCGGGGCTTGTTCGACGTCGCCGCGGTCTTCGAGATCGAGCGCAAGGGGGGCGGTGAGGGGGTGGTCCAGATCCTCAGCCTGCTGCACCAGGGCGATGGGGTGAAGGCCAACTTCAAATACGGCCGCGACAAGGCGTTCATCATCAACGCGGACGCGATGGAATCGCAGGGCGGACCGATCGCCGGTTCGCTTGGCCTTGTTGCGGACCAGCCCTTCGCCCTGACCGCGCGGATCAATGGCACAAAGACGGCTGGCAAACTGAAGGTCCTCGCTCGGTCGGGGCCGCGCAGCCCGCTCGACGCCACAGGCGCCTGGGGGGAAGGCGGCCTTTCCGCCAACGGCCGTATCGAGCTTGCCGCCTCAACCCTGCTGACCAAACAGGTCAAGCGGTTTGGCCCGGAGGCCTGGTTCACGATCACCGGCAGAAAGACGGCGACCAAGGGCGTCTACGGCGTCGATCTTGATGTCCGATCTGAGAACGCGACCCTCCGGGCCGTCGGTCCCGTTCGCGCCTCCGACCGAACGATCCCCTCCGGTCTCGCCGTCAACGCCCGCATCCAGGACCTGTCGCGGATCGTCGCCGTCCCAAAGATGGGTGAGGCCCGCGCCAACGCCCGCCTCACCGGGAAACTGAGCGATTTCACGCTGAAGGGTGACGTCGTGGTCAATAATCTGCAGCTCGCCGACTATGCGCTCGGACAGGCCAGGGGCCCGGCGCAGTTGCGGTTCGCCAAGCGCGAACTGACACTGGACGCCAGCCTCACCGGCGCCGGCGGCAAGGGGAGGGGCCTGTTCTCTGCCTGGATGGGTGGGGCCCCGCGCGCCACGATCAAGTTTTCCCGGCTGGCGGACGGCCGGTTCCTGATCCGCTCGCTGACCGGCAAGGGCGCCGGCTTCGACCTTACCGCCAAGGGGTCAAACACCCTCTTCGGCGGCCTCGACTTCGACGGTGACGTCGAGCTTTCCAACCTGGCGGCGGCGCGCAAGGGCGCATCAGGCCGCATCAAGGCCAAATGGTCGGCCAAGCGCGGCGGCGTCGGCAAGCCCTGGGCCTTCACCGCCGACGGCCAGGGGCGCGATTTCGCCACCGGTATGGCCGAACTCGATCGCCTGCTCGGCCCTGCGCCGCGGCTTCAAGCGAGGGCGCAGCGGGTGAACGCCGCTTGGGCCTTCGATCGCCTGGACCTCAACGGCAAGGCGGGCGATGTCACCGCTGCGGGGATTTACGGGCCGGCCGGCGCCCTGAAATTCACGGCCCAGTGGACGGCGCAAGGGCCGTTCCGCGCCGGCCCGGTCGAGATCGCCGGCAAGCTGACGGGCGATGGCGCCATTGTCGGGACGGTCGGCGATCCGCGTATCGACCTAAAGTCGGACATTGAGGGCATCGACCTTGGGCCCCTCGACCTGACGAACGCCCACCTCGCGGCGACCTTCGCTAAGGCTGGCGGCGACATGAGCGGCCAATTTCGCCTGACCAGCGGCAGCAACTACGGCCCGGCCGTGGCGGCGGCGGACTATCGCTTCACCCATGCGGGCCTCGCCCTCGACAATATCGACGCCCAGGCGGGGGGCGCGACCGCGGCGGGTTCGATCGCGCTCAGCAACGGCGAGCCGTCGCGCGCGGCCTTGACCCTGGCGCTGCGTCCCGGCGCGTTCCTCGTCAACGGCCAAGCCCAGGCGCGCATCGATGTCGTTGACGGGGCGTCTGGCCCTGTCGGGGACATAACCCTCACCGCCAGCGACCTGATGTGGAAGAAGTCGACCTTGGTCGTCCGCTCTGTCAACCTGACGGCCAAGGGCCCGATGTCGCGCCTGCCCTACAGTCTGCGCGCCGACGTCCGCCGCGGCGACATGCCGATCTCGGCGAGCGGCACGGGCGTCGCCTCCTCGCTGGCCGAGGGCTGGAACGTGACCTTCGGCGGCCAGGGTCAGGTCAACAAGGTCGCGGTGAAGACCCTCCAGCCCCTGTCGGTCAATTTTGGCGGACCGGAACTGAGCGCCATCGCCGCCCTATCGGTCGGCGGCGGCCGCGCCGATATCGACGCCGTCCAGCGCGGCGGCCTCGTTAACGTCAAGGCCGTGCTGGCCGGCGTGGACATCGGCGTGATGTCCCAGGATCTGGCGGGCAAGATCGACGCCACGCTGAACGCCGCCGGCCGGGGTCAGGATCTGTCCGGCCAGCTGCAGGCGACCCTGAACGGTTTGAAAAGTCGCGATGGGCCGCAAACACAGGGGATCGACGGGGTCGTCAAAGCTGATCTGCGCGGTGACCGGCTGACTGTCGACGCCGCCGCCACCAGCGGGCAAGGTCTGCGCTCCGCGGTCAATGTCGTCTTGCCGGCAGAGGCAAGCGCCACGCCGTTCCGCATCGCCATCAACCGCACGCGCGCGATGCAAGGGCGGTTCGACGTCGACGGAGAGCTGCAGCCGATTTGGGACCTCTTCTTCGGCGGCGCGCGGACGCTGGGCGGGCGCCTGAAGGCGCAAGGCACGCTCGCCGGGACCCTGAACGATCCCAAGATCACGGGACAGGCCACCCTCGCCGACGGCCGGCTCGAGGATTTCGCCACCGGCTTGAAGCTGCGCCGGGTCGCCGTGGCCGCCGATCTCGCCACGGACGCGATCACCATCAGCCGGTTCTCCGGTGAGGACATGAGCAACGGAACCCTGACCGGTCAGGGCCGTATCGGCCTGGCGCGCGGCGGCGCGAGCAATCTGACCCTGACGGCCAAGAGCTTCCTCGTCATCGACAATGACCTTGCCAAGGCCGAGGCGTCAGGCAACGTCACGGTGACGCGCGGCGCGGACGGCAAGGCGGCGCTCGTCGGCCGGCTGACCATCGATCGCGCGGATGTCGTCGCCGACCCGCCGACGCCTTCGGGCGTGGTTCCCTTGGATGTCATAGAGATCAACGTCCCGGCCGATCGGGCCGACAATTTCGATGCGCCGCGAAGCCGTGGGCCTTCGGTCGCCCTGGATGTCACCCTGACGGCGCCGAGGCGGATCTTCGTGCGGGGCAGGGGCCTTAACGCCGAACTGTCGCTCAACGCCAAGGTCAGCGGCACGACCGCCGCGCCGCAGTTGACCGGCGAGGCCCGGATCGTGCGTGGCGAATATGATTTTGCCGGCAAGCGGTTCGAATTCGATGACAGCGGCGTCGTCTATCTCGCGTCCTCCGCCGAACGCATCCGTCTGAACCTCACGGCCACCCGCGAAGATCCGACCCTGACCGCGGTGGTGGAAGTCCGTGGCACCGCCGCCAAGCCGGAGATCACCCTGACCTCACGGCCGATGCTGCCGCAGGACGAGGTCCTGGCCCAGGTGCTGTTCGGCCGCTCGTCATCACAACTTTCGCCGGTCGAGGCGGCGCAGCTTGCCGCGTCGCTGGCGGCCCTGGCGACGGGGGGCGGCTTCGACGTCATTGGCGGCCTTCGCGGCCTCGCGGGTCTCGATCGGCTGGCGTTCGGCGGGGGCGACGCCTCCGGGCTCACGGTGTCCGGCGGCAAATACCTGACCGACGACGTCTATCTCGAACTGACCGGCGGCGGCCGCGACGGCACGGCGGTGCAGGTCGAGTGGCGCGTACGTCGCAACTTCGCTGTGGTCAGCCGTGTCGCGGGCACCGGTGACACGCGTCTGTCGGTCCGGTGGCGGCGCGAATCCGGGCGGCGTAGTTCGGCCCCGGGATCGGCGCGGTAGTCTACGAGACTAGTGGCTGATCCGCGGGCGCAGCTTGTACTGCCCGTGACCGGGATCGAAGCCTTCGAAGATCAGGCCGGTATGCGGATGGCCGACGGGCTCCCCGCTGTCGTCGGGCAGCAGGTTCTGTTCCGAGACATAGGCGACGTAGGAGTTCTGCTCGTTCTCGGCCAAGAGGTGGTAGAACGGCTGATCCTTGCGGGGACGCACTTCTTCCGGGATCGATTCCCACCATTCGTCGGTGTTGTTGAACGTCGGGTCGACATCGAAGATCACGCCCCGGAACGGGTAGACCCGATGCCTGACCACTTGGCCGATACCGAACTTGGCGAGTCGGTTGATCATGAGGCGACCATAACATTCCCTGGCTGACTGCAAAGTGAACGAAGCCCTAGAGGCGAACTGACGCGCCGGTGACTTCCAGAGTGCAGGAATCCAATGCTAAGGTTCCGCTCGAAACAGGGTTGCGATTTCGCGCCCTACGAAAGTGAGTTGGGATGTCGCAGGCGCCGTCGCCGCCCGACGCCCGCCAGGCAGGCCGCGACGGCGTTCGCGGAGACCGGCGAGGCGAGAGTCCGTGTTATGCGGCGCTCGATCTTGGAACCAACAATTGCCGCCTGCTGATCGCTGCTCCGGCGTCAAACGGCTTTCGTATCGTCGAAGCCTATTCGCGCATCGTTCGCCTGGGCGAGGGGATGACCGAGACCGGACGGCTGCAGGAGCCGGCGATGGCGCGGGCCCTGGCGGCGCTGAAGACCTGCGCCGACCGCATTGGCCGGCACAAGGTGGTGGGCCTTCGGGCGATCGCCACCCAAGCCTGCCGCTCGGCGGAGAATGGCGCGGAGTTCCTTAAGCGGGTCGAGGCGGCGACGGGGCTCAAGCTTGAGATCATCACGCCCAAGCAGGAAGCCCAGCTCTCCGTCGCCGGCTGCCTTAACCTGTTCGATCGTGATGGCGCCGACGCCGCCCTGGTGATCGACGTCGGCGGCGGCTCGACGGAGCTTTCCTGGGTCGACCTTACGGATGGCGCGCTCGACGGCCAGGCGGGACGCTTTGAGCCCCACCGCCTGCCGATCCGCGCCTGGCTCTCCATGCCCGTCGGCGTCGTCAGCCTGGCGGAACGCTTTCCGGAGGTGGCCGGGGACACAGACGTCTGGTTCCAGGCCATGGTCGATGACGTCAAACACCGCATCGTCGCCTTCCCCCATGCCGAGAAGATGCGCGACGTCTTTGCCGGCGGCCGCACCCACATGGTCGGCACCTCGGGCGCGATCACCAGCCTGGCGGGCGTCCACCTGGGACTCAGCCGCTATGACCGGGCACGGGTCGACGGCCTTTGGCTGACGACCGACGACTGTCGCGCCGTCACCGACCGGCTGATCCGGCTGACCCCGGCGCAGCGAGCGCTGGAGCCCTGCATCGGTCCAGACCGCGCCGACCTCGTGCTGGCCGGGGCCGCGATCTTGCGCGCCGTACAGGATGTGTGGCCGTGCGACCGCGCGCGTGTCGCCGATCGAGGACTGCGCGAGGGTTTGCTGCTATCGCTGATGTCAGCCCCGTCCAAGCGTCGACGCCGCCGCCGTCGGCGTCGCGGCGGAACCGCATCACCACAGCGTGCCGCATGATCGATAAAGACCCTCCGCGCAAACGCATGGTCAAGCGCCCCGGCGCCGGCGAAGCCCGCGCCACGCCTGCCAGGCTGAAAACCGCCAAGGGCCGCACCTCTTCGCAGCAGGCCTGGCTGGAGCGGCAGATCAACGACCCCTTCGCCGCGCGCGCGCGCGCTGAGGGCTATCGCAGCCGCGCGGCCTATAAGCTTCAGGAGATCGACGAGCGCTTCAAACTGATCCGTCGCGGCAGTCGCATCGTCGACCTGGGCGCCGCGCCCGGCGGCTGGATCCAGATCGCCCTGCAACGTGGGGCGGCCAAGGTGGTCGGCGTCGACCTCTTGCCGATCGACCCCCTCGACCCGGCCGAACTGATCCAGATGGATTTCACCGATCCGGCCTGCGGACCAAGGCTGATCGAACTCCTCGGCGGGGAGCCGGATCTCGTCCTCTCGGACATGGCGCACAACACCACGGGGCACAAACAGACCGATCACATGCGCATTGTCGCCCTGATCGAAGCGGCGGCGGATTTCGCCATCGAGGTCCTGAAACCCGGCGGGGCCTTTGTCGCCAAGGCGTTCCAGGGTGGCGAGACCGAGGCGATCTTGAAAATCCTCAAGGCGAATTTCGCCGACGTGCGCCACGTCAAGCCCAAGGCCAGCCGTTCGGGAAGTTCCGAGGTCTACTTCGTGGCGACGGGGTTCAAGGGCTGATTTCGCGGGTCTGAGATTGATCTGGCGGGGTGCAAATCGGCGCGAGGGATGCTACGCGCGGCGCCTACGGTCGCCAGCTTGGCGACGGCGTCGGTTTAGAAGATAGCGTGATGGACGACAAAAGGGTTTGGCGGATCGGCGTCGCGGGCCTCGGCACCGTCGGCGGCGGGCTGCTCCAATTCCTCGCTGAACGGCCGAACTTCGCGCCAGCCGGGGGCCGCGCCGTCGTCACCGGCGTCTCGGCCCGCTCGCGCTCCCGGCCCCGCCCGGTCGATATCTCCGGCCTCACCTGGTTCGACGATCCCGTCGCCCTGGCCAAATCGCCGGAGACGGACATCTTCGTCGAACTGATCGGCGGCTCGGACGGTCCGGCCAAGGCCTCGGTCGAGGCGGCGCTGGCGCTCGGCAAGCCCGTCGTCACCGCCAACAAGGCCCTGATCGCAGAACATGGCGCAGAACTCGCCGCCCTGGCGGAAGCCAACAATGCGCCGCTGCTGTTCGAAGCGGCGGTGATGGGCGGCACCCCGGCGGTGAAGATGCTGCGCGAGGCCATGGTCGGCGACGATGTGATCAGCGTCGCCGGCATCCTCAATGGCACCTGCAACTACATCCTGACGGAAATGGAAGCCGGCGAGCGCGATTTCGCCGAAGTCCTTTCCGAGGCCCAAGCCAAGGGCTACGCCGAGGCCGACCCGACGATGGACGTCGGCGGTTTCGACGCCGCCCACAAGGTGACCATCCTGGCGGCCCTGGCCTTCGGCTGCGCACCGAACTACGCCGCCGCCGAGGTCGAGGGCGTCGACAAGGTCGGGCTGATCGACATCAAGCTCGCCCATGCGCTCGGCTACCGCATCCGCCTGACGGCCTCAGCCGAGAAGACGCCTGACGGCGTTTCGGTGCGGGTCCATCCGGCCCTGGCCCCCTTCGACCATCCGCTCAGCCAGACCGTGGGCGCGACCAACGCCCTCTTCATCCATGGCCAGCGGATCGGCCGGATCTTCATTCAAGGGCCCGGCGCGGGCGCGGGCCCGACCGCCGCCGCCGCCGCGGCCGACATCGCCGACGTCATGACCGGCGCGGTGCGGCCGGTGTTCCAGGGCCCGGCGACCACCCTTCGCGTTCCGACGGCGCTCGATGCGTCGAAGCATGTCGGCAGCGCCTATATGCGGCTGATGGTCAAGGACGAGCCGGGCGCGCTCGCCGCCATCACCGAGACCCTTGCCGAGGCGGGCGTCTCGATCGACAGCTTCCTGCAAAGGCCGGCCCAGCAAGGCGGCGCCGTACCGATTGTCCTGACGACCCACGAGATCGCGGAATCGGCAATCTGGGCCGCCGCCGCTGAAATCTCGGCCTTACCGCAAGTGCTTGAACCGCCGCGCATCATCCGTATCGCGCGGTCGTAAGAATCCAAGGATAAGACCCTTCCACTCCAGGAGACCGCCGTGGCGACGAACAAGACCGATTTTGACCGTACGCTCCTCTTGGAAGCCGTCCGTGTGACCGAGGCCGCGGCGATCGCCGCCTGGAGCCTCGTTGGCCGCGGCCACGAGAAACAGGCCGACCAGGTCGCCGTGGACGCCATGCGCACGGCGCTGAACGGCCTCGACATCAACGGCGTCATCGCCATCGGCGAGGGCGAGCGCGATGAAGCGCCGATGCTCTACATCGGCGAGAAGGTCGGCACCGGTAAAGGGCCGCGCATCGACATCGCGCTCGACCCGCTCGAAGGCACGACCTTGACGGCCAAGGCCATGGCCAATGCCTTGGCGGTGATGGCCTGGGCGCCGGCTGGCACCTTCCTGCACGCGCCCGACACCTACATGGACAAGATCGCCTGCGGGCCCGGCCTGCCGATCGGCACCATCGACCTCGACAAGTCGCCGGCGGACAACGTCCGCGCCGTCGCCGCCGCCAAGGGTGTGTCGACCTCCGAAGTGACGGTCTGCGTCCTAGACCGGCCGCGCCACGCCGACATCATCGAGAGCCTGCGCAGCGTCGATGCGCGGGTCTATCTGATCACCGACGGCGACGTCGCTGGCGTGATCCACACCACTGACCCGGTGACCGGCATTGACATGTACATCGGCCAGGGCGGCGCGCCGGAAGGCGTTCTCGCCTGCGCCGCGCTGAAATGCGTCGGCGGCCAGTTCCAGGGCCGTCTTGTCTTCCGCAACGCCGACGAGAAGGCCCGCGCGTCGCGCATCGGCATCACCGACTTCGACAGGAAGTACGACCTCAGCGAGATCGTCCGCGGCGAGGCGATCTTCGCCGCCACCGGCGTGACCAAGGGCGCGTTGCTGGACGGCGTTCGCCAGGAAGGCGGCTTTGTCTATACGCACTCGATCGTTATGGCCTCGTGGAGCTGCACCACCCGCGAAGTCCGCATGAAGAAGAAAATCTGATCCTGTAGGGAGAAGACGGTCCATGCTGTGGAGGGCTTTGGCTTTATCGGCGGCCCTCGCTTTTGCGACGCCGGCCGTGGCGCAGGCTCCCTATGGCCCGATCGCCTGTGTCTACGACGGACTGAAGCCGGCTGAACGCGCCCGGATCGACATCGACAACATCGACTCTCCAGCCAACGCAGCCTTGCTCGAGCCGGTGTTCGAGACCTGCAT
>Ga0070668_100002799_pt1 | contig 12831 bp, 13 predicted proteins | sample KBSS43metaG_FD_64661 | JGI IMG/M metagenome (GOLD analysis project Ga0070668, IMG submission 64661) | Switchgrass rhizosphere microbial communities from Kellogg Biological Station, Michigan, USA - KBS S4-3 metaG | ecosystem: Host-associated > Plants > Roots > Rhizosphere > Soil ... | reverse complement strand
TCGTCTCGAGGGCGGGGAGGTGACGGGTGAGGTGCGCACCATGTCGTCGCCCGCCGCCGAGCAGCAGCCTGCGGCGGTGGCCGCGTCGCCGATAGGTCACATTCTCCGGTCGCTCGCCGGCACCACCGGCGTCTTCCTCACCCTGATGCTCGCCGGCTTCGGGCTCGTGCTCTTCGGCAAGTCGCCCCTCGAGGTCACGTCCGATACCGTGCGGAGCTCCTTCAGCCGCGCCTTCATCGTGGGCCTCCTGGGGCAGATCCTCGTCCTTCCGACCTTCGGGATGCTGGTGGTCGGGCTCATCCTCACGGTGGCGGGAATCCTCCTCATTCCCTTCGTGGTGATCGTCTTCGCGCTGCTGCTCATCGCCGGCGTGGTGGGTGGCGCGCTCGCGGTGGCGCACGCCATGGGCGAGTCGATCACCCGGCGCCAGATGGCGCAGGGACGCGCGCTCTCGCCCAACAGCTATCGGTATCTCCTCGTCGGCATGGCCTGCATCTTCGCCCCCTGGGTCGTGTGGACCCTGTTCGGCTGGGTGCCGGTGGCGGGCGAGCTCATGCTCGGCGCGGCGATCCTCATCAGCTGGTTGCTCGCGAGCGTCGGCTTCGGTGCGGCCCTGCTGAGCCGCGGCGGGCTGAAGGAGCAGTTTGCCGGGCGGTTCATCCCGCCCGAGATGCTCACCGACGAATTCCTCTGGGCCACGCCGCGCTATGGCGTGCCCGCGGCGAAGCGTCCCGACGGCAGCACGCCGCGCACGGGCACGCGCCCGCCGGACGGCTCGCGGTGAACGCCACGCGCGCTGTCGCGGCCCTGGTCGCCCTCGCCTCCACCGCCAGTGCGGTGCGGGCGCAGACGCTGCGCGAGTACTCCAGCACCCGGCAGGATCACGGCGAGTCCCGCCTCGTGACCACCATCGCATACACCGGTGGCACGCTCGAACTCGTGCCGGCGCCGACGGGCATCCTGTACGCGCTTCGCCTCACGTACGATGCCGATCGCGTGGCACCCGTGGCGCGCTTCGATGCCGCCACGCCGCGACTCACGCTCGGCACCGAGGCCCTCCGGCAGTCTGGCGGCGTGCGGGTCAGCCATCGCGGTACGCCACCGGCCGCGACGATCGGGCTCGGCACGCGCGCCGACCTCGATCTCGACATCGAGCTGGGTGCCGCGGAAGCGAACCTGGAGCTCGGTGGCATCCGGATCAGCCGCCTCAAGCTGCAGACCGGCGCCAGCAAGACGGTGGTCCGTTTCTCCGAGGCCAATCCGATCCGGTGCTCCGAGGCGGACCTGTCGGCGGGCGCGGCGGAACTCCTGGTGGTGGGCCTGGGCTATTCCCGCTGTGGTGAAGTGGATTTCACCGGCGGCGTGGGCAAGGTGACGCTCGACTTCGGCGGACGCTGGTCCGGCCCGATCCATCTCGATGCCAACATGGCCATGGGCGAGCTCGTGTTGCGCCTGCCGCGGCAGGCCGGTGTCAAGCTCGCATTGGACAAGTTTCTCGCGAGCTTTGCGCCTGCGGGCCTTATGCCGAGCTCCGATGGCCGCACCTGGATGAGTGGCGGCTTCGCCGGCGCGTCACAACAGCTGGTGGTCGAGGTGGAGACCGCCTTTGGCGGCGTCACCGTGGAGTGGATCGACTGACCGGGACCTGATCAGCCCTTCTTCCGTACTCCCGTCACCGGCCTTGGCTCCTGGGGCCCGGCGTGAGGACTGTCGATCTTCCGCGAAACTGTCCCCTCCAGGCTGTCGCCCTTCGCCCGCAACACCCAGGTACTCACGACCTCCGCTTCGTGCTCGGCGCCGTTGACGTTGATCGTGGCCTTGCCGTGCGCAATAAACGTGGCCTCTCCCGTACTCGCCTTCGCCGCCAGCCGGACGGGCGGGCGCGCCGGCATGTCGGGAGCCGGGTTCGTCTCCAGGGTGCCGATGAGCGAATCGGCTTCGGGCTTCACCGTGAGCGTACCGGTTGCCATGATGGGAGTGGCCTCGCCATTCTCGATCCGCATACCCGCCTGGAAGTGGACTTGCCACGTGCCGGCGAGTGGCTGCTGCTGCGCGGGCAGGATGCCAGGACTGAGGGCCAGCAGCAATGCGAGCTTTCGGGTCATCGGCTCGGAACTCCATGGCAAGGGACTATACTGGGGCACCGGAATGCCCGGTTCCCTCCAGATGCCTGGGCAGATGCGTGGGCCCCTCCCTCCGTCGCAGGACGTCATGTCGTTGTCGATCGAAAGAGTTCGTACCAGAAACCTGGCACCCCGCGTCCTCGAGCAGGTGCAGGCCCTGTGCAATGAAGCCTACGGGGAGGACCTCAGCCGTTACTTCACCGACATCGGGCCCGGCACGCACCTGCTCGGGTGGCACGGACCGGCACTGGCCTCCCACCTCATGTGGGTCGACCGGCTGCTCTACCTGGAAGGACGCGAACCGTTGCGGTCCGCCTATGTCGAGCTGGTCGCGACCCGCAGCCGCGACCTCCGCCACGGCTACGCCACCAGGCTGATGCAGCGCCTGCCACTTGAGCTCGGCGCGTACGACGTCGGCGCCCTCTCCCCATCGGGAACCACGCTCTATCAGCGCCTTGGATGGGAGCGATGGCGCGGTGCGCTGTCCGTTCGCACCGTCGGTGGCGTTGTCGCCGCGCCGGAAGAGGAAGTGATGGTGTTGCGACTGCCCGGATCCCCGGCGTTTGAGCTGGATGAACCCCTGGCTGTCGACTGGCGCCCCGGTGAAGTCTGGTGAGCCCTGCCTCGCTCACGAGTGTATGTAGTCAGTAACCCCCGTCGAGGTTCTGATCATGTCCCCTGATCGGGTATCGAGACGCGCCGTTGTCGGCGCCATGGCCGCCGGAGCTGCCGCGATCGCGCTGGGCCCCGATCACCTCCAGGCGGCAGTCGCGGCGCCCCAGACCAAGCCGATTCCATCGACCGGCGAGCAGGTCCCCGTCGTCGGCCTGGGCAGCTGGAGCACCTTCAACGTGGGCAAGGACACCCAGCTGCTGGATGAGTGCACCGCGGTGATCTCGGCGTTCCTGGCGGCGGGCGGTCGCATGATCGATTCCTCCCCGATGTATGGCTCCTCCCAGGCGACGATCGGCTACGCCCTCGGCAAGCTGGGACACCCACCCGTGTTCTCGGCCGACAAGGTGTGGACCTCATCCGGCGCCGAGGGCCCGGCACAGGTACAGGAATCGCGCACGCGATGGGGCATCAGGCAGTTCGACCTGCTGCAGGTGCACAACCTCCTCGCGTGGGAAGAGCAGCTGCCGATGCTGCTCGCCATGAAGAAGGAGGGAAAGCTTCGCTATGTGGGGATCACCACGTCAGAGGGCCGGCGGCACGAGGAAATCGAGCAGGTGATGCGCGCGTATCCCATCGACTTCGTGCAGGTCACCTACAACATCCAGGCACGCCAGGTCGAGCAGCGCATCCTTCCGCTCGCGGCCGATCGCGGCATCGCGGTGATCTGCAACCGTCCCTTCGAGAAGGGTGCATTGCTGCGCGAGGTGGAGGCACACCCGTTGCCCCCGATGGCCGCCGACATCGGCGCCCGTACCTGGGCCCAGTTCATCCTCAAGTTCATCGTCTCGAATCCGGCGGTCACCTGCGCCATCCCGGCGACCAGCAAGGTGGCGCACGTCCAGGAGAACCTGCAGGGCGGATCCGGCGTCATGCCCAACGCCGCGTTCCGCGCCCGCATGGCGGGAGCAGTGGCTGCACTCTGATGTCCGAATGGTGGACGTACCGGGTCGCCGATTTCCTCATGTACTCGGCCCGGACCTGGCATCGCCTCATCGAGCAGTACAACGCGGCATTCTGGCCCCTGCAGCTGTTCGCGGTTCTGCTGGGACTCATCATCATGGCGCTGGCGGTCCGGGCACCGGCGGGTCAGGGCCGCGCCGTCGGCGGGATCCTGGCAGTGCTCTGGGGGTGGGTCGCCATCGCCTTCCTCTGGCGCCGGTATGCCACCATCAGCACCGCAGGCGCCTGGTTTGCTGGCGCGTTCGGCATCCAGGCGATCCTCCTGGCGTGGGCCGGCCCGCTGCGAAACACCTTCAGCTTTGGCGTGCGGGGAGCGGCGGGATGGCTGGGAGTGGTGCTGCTCGCGGCGGCCGTGCTCGCGTATCCCTTCGTTTCGGTTCTTGCCGGGCGCGGCATCGCGCAGGCCGAGGTTTTCGGCATGATGCCGGATCCGACAGTGCTCGGCACTATCGGCGTCCTGCTCATCGCCAGGGGTGGCTGGCGGCGTCGGCTCCTGGCGATCCCGGTCCTCTGGTGCATGGTGAGCGCGGCGATGATCTGGGCACTGCGGCAGGAAGGCGGCTGACACAGGAACGGCGGACGCCCGCGTGGGACGCCCGCCTTCTCTTCTCCGGAAAAATTCCGCCAGGCTCCGCTAGGCGTGCTGTGAGTAGAACGCCTCAGCGGCCTGCTGCATCTCCTCGGGGCTCATGTCCTTGATGTGCTGGCAGAGCCACCAGTTGTGGCCGAACGGGTCCTCGAGACATCCACCGCGGTCGCCCCAGAACTGGTCGGTCAGCGGCATGACCACCTTCGCACCCGCGTCCACCGCTCGCTTCCACGCCGCATCCACGTTGTCCTGGTAGATGAAGAGGGTTACCGGGCTGCCGCCGAGTGACTTCGGTCCGCGGCCGCCCTGCTCCGGCATTTCATCGCCCATCATGATGATCGAATCGCCGATGCGGATCTCCGCGTGCATGAGCGTTCCATTGGGCGCCGGGAAACGTGACTTCTCCACCGCACCGAATGCCTTCTTGTAGAACTCGATCGCCTTCGCCGCCCCCGCAATCACCAGGCTTGGCGTGACGGTGTGATAGCCCTTGGGCACGGCCTGTGCTGTCGTCGCCATTGTAACCCTCCTTGTGGAATGGCGCTACGCGAATATTGGCTGCGATTCGTGACAGCCACCCTGACGATGACTGTACTTGAATACCCCGCGACGCTGCAGCGCCTTCCCGATTGTGACATGCCGGCGAAGAACTGTTTCGTTAGAAAATCCTGATGATGCGTGCGACTGAGGGCACGCCGCTGGAGTTGATGAGGAACAGCATGTAATGCCCGGGAGGGGCCTCCCTCGAGCTCGCCGGGGCATTCACGATGACATTCGACGCGCCGCTTGGCGTCACGGTCAACCAGTTCAGCCGCTGGTTCTGGTTGAACGCGTGGGTCACCGAGGAAAGCCGGATCCACGTTGCCTTCACGATGCTGGCTGCGGCCGGGGTCTGCACCGTGAACGCCTGTCCGTACGGTACCTCGGTTGGCGCAGCCACGATCTCGGGTCTGGTGGCAAGCGTGCCGTCAAGACGATACAGGTACGGTGGCGTGAATATTTCTGCGGTGTAGTCATCCGCCAGTCCCGACGCCGCGGGCTGTCCGCTTCCCACCGACAGGACGCGGCCGTCGGGGAGAAGCAATGCGGTCGAGTGATAGAGTCGATGATGCGACATGCGGGCAAGGGTGTCCCACGTCTCCGTTGCCGGATCCCATCGCTCCGCCCGCAGCACCCTGCTGTCGGACGGCGCGGAGTTGAACCCGGTAGTGTTGCTGCCACCAGTCACGAGCACCTTGCCGTCGGCAATGAGCGTGGCATTATGTTGCCGTCGGGCGACCGACATGGCCTGGACGGATCGCCAGGTCGCGCCCGCGTTCAGGTCGATCACTTCGGCGGTCGACGTCGTGTAGCCACCCCCCACCAGCAGGATCTTCCCCGGCTCGTACATCACCGCCGAGCCGTAGTCCCGTGCGCCATAGCCGCTGGACGGGCCGGCGGTCCAGGTGCCGGTGCCCTCCGTGTTCAGGTACCACGACCCCTGTCCAGGGCCCGCCATGAACGCCCGGCCATCGGGCGCGGCGAACATCATCGGGTACAGCGGCACGTTGCGCGATGCGGTTGAAAGCGGCCGCCAGGAATTGTTCTGCCACACCTCCGGGATCAGGTTCCGAGTGCCGGCCGTATCACCACCCGAGATCGTTAGGACTTCGCCGGTTGGCAGCGTGAGGTTCGTCGGGTACCAGCGCCCGTTCCGCATGTCGGCCGCGCGAGTCCAGCCGCCCGACGCGTTGAAGATGAACGTCGTCTTGGTACCGAAGTTGTCGACACCGCTGTGCCCGCCGGCTACGAGCAGGCGACCGTCCGGAAGGAGGGTGTGACCACTGCAGAATATGTCTCCTGGCGCAACGAAATTCTGGAACGCACCTGGCACGGCAGGATCCCAGACGATGGGTGGGTTCCCGATGCGTCCATAGGTCATCACCTTGCCGTTGGGCAGGAGGTGAGCGTGGATCGCCACGGCTCCCCAGGTGATCGGAGCAGCCCAGCTCCCGATTTTCGCTTCGTCGGCACTCGTCTGGAATGATACGATCACACCCTGGGCCTGGCTCATCGTCACCACGCACGAACCGGTAGCCGTGCCCACGCCGCTGCCGTTCGCGTCACAGGCGGCGCCGGACCACGCCTTGAGGTAACCCCCGGCCCCCGCGGTGGCTGTGAGCGTGACCGAGGCACCCGAGGAGAAGGTGGCGCCGCAGCTGGAACCCGCGGTGCCGTTGGTGATCGAGCAGGAAATACCGGCAGGCGCAGAAGTGACGGTTCCGGTCCCGTTGGAGCCGCCCTGCACCGTCAATCCGAAGCTGCTTGCCGGCGCCGAGAACACGGCCGTGACCGAGCGATTCGCACTCATCGTCACCTGGCAGGACAACGGGTTATCAGTCACTCCTTCGTCACAGCCGGTCCAGGCAACGTGCCCGCCGCTCGAAGGGGCGGCGGTGATCGTGAGCACCATGTCGGACTTGATGTCCTTCGAGCAGGTTCCACTGGCTGTCAGCCCGCCGGAACTGAGGCTGATTGTGCAAGTGAGGCCCGCCCGGCTCGACACCAGCGTGCCGCTCGCCGTGCTGCCTGTGCCCTGGAGCGTGAGCGTGAACTTTCCCTTGCCACGGGCAGCCGCGGTCGCGTCCGGAGTGCCGGGTTCCACCGATTGGTCGCGGCAGGCGTAAAGCAGGGCTGTAGCGGCCATGACGACGGCGGTCGTCACGGCGAACAGCCGGCGTGAAGCAGGCTTGGACATGGACGTTCTCATATCTGGGGGGTCGGGGTGTGATTTACCATCCGGGAGCAGCGCCAGTGACTGAACACATGCCATCTAGTGCGCGTTAAGGGAAGGGGAGGAGCGCGGTTTTGGCGGTAACGAGTTTTTGGCGATAGACTAGGCGGGATGGAAACCCTTCAACTCCTGGGCCTGGCACTTGGCACGGCGTTCGCGGCCGGACTGAACGTCTATGCGACCGTCGCGATTCTCGGTGCGTCCCAGTACTTCCATCTCTTTGCCCTGCCGGCCGGACTCGGCATCCTGGGCCACCCCGTGGTCATCCTCGGGGCGGCCGTCCTCTTCTTCATCGAGTTCTTCGCCGACAAGGTCCCCTACGTCGACACGGTGTGGGACTCCATCCATACGCTTGTCCGCCCAATCGTCGCCGCGGGGCTCAGCTTCGGCATCTTCTCCGGCATGCCGGAGGCGTGGAAGATCCTTGCCGCACTCGTCGGTGGCTCCGTCGCACTCACGTCACACGGGGCAAAGGCCGTCACCCGCACTGCCGCCAATACCAGCCCCGAGCCCTTCAGTAACTGGATCCTGAGCGTGCTCGAGGACACGGTGGCCGTGGGGCTCACGGCGCTCGCCATGTCGCACCCGATCATTGCCGGCATCATCGCGGTGGCTCTCGTGGTGCTGGCGGTGCTGGTGATCCGGCGTGTGGTGCGGTTCTTCAAGCGGGCCTTCAGCTCGGTGGCCGACCCGCCGCTACCGGAGCCACCATTGCCATCCTGAAGTTATCCGCGCGCTGACACATCGAGGGTGCTCCGTACGTCAGATGTCAGACCCAATCCGGAGACCTGATTCGCATGCGTGCTGAGCTTCGCCTTCTGGTCACGATCTGTGCCGGCCTCGTCCTCACGCTGCATGGCCGCGTCGAGGCGCAGGCCCTCAAGACAGGCAACCTCCTCGTGGCCAACCAGGAGGACGCCAGCGCCTCCCTCATCGATCTCCGCACCGACAGCATGCGGCTCATTCATGTCGGCACCGGGCCGCACGAGGCCGCCATCTCTCCCAGCGGGCGCACCGGCGTCGTCACCATTTACGGCCAGCAGCCCGCCGGGAACGAGCTCTCGATCATCGACATCGCGTCCGGCACCGTGAAGCGCACCATCTCCCTGGGCCAGTACACCCGTCCACATGGGGTCGTGTTCATTCCGGGCGACGAAACCCGCGTCGTCGTCACGTCGGAGTCGACCGGGAACGTCGTCATCGTGGACATCGAGGGTGGAACCGTCGAGGCCGCGATCCCGACCGTGGCGCAGGGCTCGCACATGGCCGCCATTACCGCTGACGGGAAGCGGGTCTTCACCTCGAACGTGACGTCGGGCAGCGTCTCCGAGATCGACCTTGCCGAGCGGAAGTTCGTGCGGGCCATCCCGGTGGCGCCCAAGGTGGAGGGGATCGCCGTGACGCCCGACGGCAGCCTCGTGTTTGCCGGGAGCAACACAGACGGCACCGTGAGCATCATCGACACCGGGACGGGCACCATCGTCGGCACGCTGAAGGGATTCAAGCTCCCCTACCGCCTTGCCATCTCCGCCGACGGCCGGACCGCCATCGTGTGCGACCCGGAGGGAGGTGCGATCAGCGCCATCGACGTGGCCACGCGAGCCGTGGCGTGGAAGCTCGACGGGCTCGCGTCACCGCGCGGTGTGAGCATCGCCCCCGACGCGAAGACGGCATTCGTCACCCTCGCCGATGATCCCTCGGTTGGCCTCGTGGACATGACCACGCACACGCTCGTGCGAACCATCCCCGTGGGTGCGTCTCCCGACGGAGTCGGCTACGGCCCGACGCCCTGATGGCTCACGCGACCAACCATACCGCGACATTCCGCCGGCTGCACGAATCCGGCTGCTTCGTGATTCCGAACCCGTGGGATCCCGGGAGCGCCCGCTGGCTTGTGCAGCTCGGCTTTTCCGCGCTGGCCACAACCAGCGCCGGCTTTGCGTGGTCGATGGGGCGCGCGGATAACGGCGTGACGCTCGACGAGGTGCTGGCACACCTGCGCCTGATGGCCCAGACCGTTCCGGTACCGGTCAACGCTGATTTCGAGGGTGGCTTTGCTGTCGAGCCGGAGCAGGTGGCCGCCAACGTGTCCGTGGCAACGCGGACCGGCATTGCGGGGCTCTCGATCGAGGACTCGAGCGGTGATCCATCAGCGCCCCTCTTTGACTTCACCCTCGCTGTCGAGAGGATCCGGGCGGCACGACGCGCGATCGACGAGAGTGCCACCGGGATCCTGCTCACCGCACGGTCGGAGGGCTTCATCGTCGGGCGTCCCGACCTGACCGAGACGATCCGTCGCCTCACCGCGTTCGCCGAGGCGGGAGCCGACTGCCTCTTCGCACCGGGCATCCGCACCCCTGCGGAAATCACTGCGATCGTCTCTGCAGTGGCGCCCAGGCCGGTCAACGTGCTCGTCGGCAGCGACTTCACGACGGTGCAGCAGCTTGCCGACCTTGGCGTCCGGCGCATCAGCGTCGGTGGCGGGCTGGCTCGCGCAGCCTGGAGCGGATTCCTCGACACGGCCAGGGAGATCGCGGAGCACGGTACCTTCGCGGGCCTGGCGCGGGCGGTTCCCTACGCGCAACTCAACGGGGCGTTCAAGTGACGCTTCGGGCTCTTGCCGTCGCGATCACACTCTCGTGTGCCCTGGCGAGCGCCGCCAGCGCGCAGGATGCACCCGGCCCGCCACTGGCCTCGATCCTCGTGCAGCGAGCCACCTTCAGCAGCTGGACCGGTGAAGCCCAGCTCACGACGACCGGCTCGAACCTCGCGGTCACGCGCGACCCGACCTTGCTGTGGTGGGGGCTTGGCCGCGGTGCAACGGTCGGCGCTGCCACGGCGCTGACCCTGACCCAGGCATTCTGTGCTGATGACAACGGTTGCGTGGGACGGACGATCGGCGCCGTCCTGATGGGAAGCCTGCTCGGCGGCGCCCTCGAATCGGGGATGGACTACTAGCTCAGTTCTCCCGCTGGGGCTGGTTGAGCCGCGCCGCATCGCGCTGCTGGGCCAGCATCCGTTCCGCGAAGTCCACTCGCTCGGCGAGCTCACCCACCTGTTGATGGAGCGCTTCGAACTCCTCCCGGCTCGGTCCATCGCCGCCACCATGCCTGGCAATCTCGGCCCGCTCCTTCGACCGCTGGCTCAGGTAGGCGAACCACATGGCCAGCGCCACCGTGCCACCGATGATCAGGATCTTCAGGACACCTTCCATCTGCAATCTCCGAGGACACAGGTTACCAGCTGCCGCGCACCTTCCGCTCGAGCTTCCCGCCGAAGTACTCGCCCCATCTGCGCTCTACAAGGTTCACCACTTCTTCAGGCATCGTGACCGGCGGCGGGTAGCCCGGCTTCCACGTCGCGTCGATCCCGATGCGCCCACCGTACACCGGCTTGGCGCCGATGAACTCCTGGCGCCCGAAGATCATGTCGCGCGCCGGGTCGAACCGGGTGAAGATGCCCCACACCACGCTGCTCTCGTCCTCGAGGTCCACATCGTCGCTCACCGCGGCGATGAAGCGCACCGGGCCCAGCCCATCCCACTTGACCAGTTCCGCGAGAACCTCACGCGGCTGCTCCTTTACCATCACCACCACGAACCCGCCCTCGAGCACCTTGTGCTTCGCAATACGCCGGTCCAACGCCGACGGGTCGCTGATCGCCGTGGGTGGCGCCTCCGTGGTGCGTGCCGGCCCTGTCGCATCGAGGACCAGCTTGCTCCCGACATGCAGCTCGTACGACGTATAGTCCAGCGTGTCGAGCGGGGCGATCGGCAGCAGCAGCATCCGCTCCGTCGGGTCGAATCGGTACCACAGCTCGCGCAGCATCGCCGGGAAGCTCCGCACCGGCACGTCCTCGCGTACCAGCACCGTCACCTTGGTGAGCGACAGCTGCCCTGTGCCGAGCAGGTTGAGCGCCACCTTGAGCGCTTCCTTCGGGTGCCGCTCCACCATGCTCACCACCAGCAGGTTGTGGAACACCGCGTCGGCCGAGGCGCTGAGGTCACGGATGGACGGGTTGATCACCCGGATCAGCGGGCCCACGATCTCGCCGGCGGCGATGCCGATCCACTTGTCCTCCTGCGGCGGCTTCCCAACGACGGCGCCCGGGTAGACCGGGTTTCGCCGCCGGGTGACCGTGCGCACGTTGAAGACCGGGAACATCTCCGCCTCGGAGTAGTGCCCGAAATGATCGCCGAACGGTCCCTCGAGCCGGCGCTCCCCGGGCGGCACCGTGCCCTCGAGGATGAATTCCGCGTTGGCCGGTACGTCGAGGGAAATCGACTTCGCCTTCACGAATCGCGTCGGCGCGCCGCGCACGTATCCCGCGCACGAGAGCTCGTCCATGTCTTCCGGCAGCGGCAGGATCGCGCTCAGCATGGTGACGGGATCGCCCCCCAGCACCACGGCGGCCTCGAGCGGCTGCTGCGCCCGCTCCGCCTCGAAGTGATGCCCGCGCCCCCCCTTCATGCTCTGCCAGTGCATTCCCGTGGTTGACGGATCGAAGACCTGCAGCCGATAGAGGCCGAAGTTGCGGGCATGTGTGCGGGGATTCTGCGTGAGGGTCGGGCCGAAGGTGATGAACGGCCCGCCGTCACGCGGCCAGCTCCACAGGTTCGGCAGCCGGTCGAGTCGTGGTGGCTCCACCACTTCCTGCACCGGGGCGCTCGACACGCGCGCCGGCCGCATGAAGCGCGCGCGGGCGAGCCGGCCGCGCATGGCCCAGAGCTTCGAGAGCGTGGGAGGATTGAGCTGCTGGACCAGGTCGATCAGCTCGCGGCCGATCTCCTCCGGGTGACGTCCCAGCGCGATCTCGATGCGCCGTGACGAGCCGAACATGTTCATCACCAGCGGGAAGTCGGCGCCCTTCACCCGTTCGAAGAGCAGCGCCGGCCCATCCTGCCGGATGACCCGCTGCACCAGTTCCGCCACTTCGTACTGGGGATCGACTTCGACGGTGACGCGGACCAGCTCGCCCTGCCGTTCGAGTTCCGCGATGAATGACTGCAGGTCGGGAAAGATCATGCCTTCCTAGCCACCCAGCCGGGCGCGCACTTCGTGACCCACGCCGATACCCAGCCGGCGCGCGGCCGATCCGTCGCGGACCGCGATCTCCACCAGGCCGCCCGATCCGACGTAGCTCACCAGGCCGCCGCTGGCCACGTCGCCGAAGGTCTTCTGCAGCCGGCCCACCTCGAGATCGTTCGTCTCCAGCACCGCGTAGTGCGGCACTTCCTCGGTGGTGAGGTTGGTTACCAGCGTCCCGAAGCGGTCCACATAGATCACCTCGCCCACCACCACCTTGCCCTCGTAGTGCGGCGCGCCTGCCGTGAGGCGGACCAGGTCGGAACTCGCCGGTGTGCCGAGCAGGTGCAGCGGATAGCCCATGAGGATGCGGGCCGCCGCGGGCGCGAAGAGGTCGCGACCATGAAAAGTGGGGGCCGCCTTTTCCGGTGTCTCCAGCGTCACGGCCTCGAACGGACCGCAGGTGAGCACATAGGAGAAGATGCCGTTGTCGGGGCCCACAAAGGTGTGGGCATGGGATCGCACCGCCAGCGCCGCGCGCGCCGTCCCGACCCCGGGATCGACGACGGCGAGGTGCACCGTGCCCTCCGGGAAGGTCCGCCACGCACGACCCAGCACGTAGGCCGCGCTCCGGATGTCGCCCGGCGGAATGAGGTGGGTGATGTCCACGATCGTCGCATCAGGCAC